>WBZN01000225.1_pt1 | contig 68852 bp, 56 predicted proteins | sample 5204281 | NCBI WGS metagenome assembly WBZN01 (sample SAMN12344347, study PRJNA552823) | activated sludge metagenome | biome: Activated sludge suspended growth; feature: Nitrification reactor; material: Wastewater; isolation source: activated sludge from nitrification reactor of wastewater... | reverse complement strand
GCTCTGCTTCAAGGGCATCGACAATGCCAGTTATTATCGTCTCCAGCCCGAGCAACCACGCTATTACATTAACGATACGGGGACCGGAAACACTTTGAACCTGAGCCACCCCCGCGTCATTCAGCTGGTGGCCGATAGCCTGCGCTACGCCGTGCAACAGATGCACGTGGACGGGTTCCGATTCGATCTCGGGACCATTCTCGCACGTGAGCCGAATGGCTTTGACAATCAAAGCGGGTTTTTGAAAGTGTGTCGGCAGGACCCCGTGCTGGCCACGGTGAAACTGATCGCCGAGCCCTGGGACTGTGGCCCGGGTGGGTATCAAGTGGGAGGTTTTCCTCCCGGATGGGGCGAGTGGAACGACAAGTTTCGGGATGATGTGCGCGATTTCTGGCGCGGCGAACTGGCTGCCACCGCCCTCGCGGATCGACTCTGCGCCTCGGCGTCGGTCTTTAATCATCAAGGCAGGCGGCCCTGGTCGTGCGTCAACTTTATCACGGCCCACGATGGCTTTACGCTGCAGGATATGGTGTCGTTTAACGAAAAGCATAACGAGGCGAATGGGGAGGACAATCAGGACGGCTCCTCCAACAATCGCTCGTGGAATTGCGGCGTCGAAGGGCCGACGGAGGATGCCGCGGTCAACGCGTTGCGCGACCGCCAAATGCGCAACCTCATGGCGACCTTGCTGCTCTCTCAGGGGACGCCCATGGTGCTGGCGGGCGATGAATTCGGGCGCACGCAACAGGGCAACAACAACGCCTATTGTCAGGACAACGAGACCAGCTGGGTGGATTGGACGCTGCTCGAGACCCGGTCATCCCTCTTTCAATTCGTGCAACAACTGATCGCCTTCCGTCACCGCTATCCGATTTTACGGCGCAATCTTTTTTTGACCGGGCGGTCTGTCGAGGACTCCGACGTTCGGGATGTGACCTGGATTAACGCCAATGGCGGGCCGATGGAAGAGCATCACTGGACCGACCCGACGATCCATTGTTTTGGGATGCTGCTCGATGGGCGGGCGCCGACAACCGGGCGCCGTCAGCCGGGGAAGGAGATGACGGTACTGGTTCTCGTCAACGGCCACCATGAGCCTGTTCAGTTTACATTGCCCACCTGCGTTGGTGCGTCCGAATGGTCACTCCTGCTTGATACCAATCTGCCGGAACGCCCTCAGGACCAGACCTTTAAGATGGGAACGCAGTACCTCCTCACGGATCGCTCACTGGTGTTATTGGTGTTGGGAGTCAAGCGGACGGCAGACGTGATTCCCGTCTAGCTGCAAGCGGTTCGGCGAATTGCGGTGCATGCGGGTGGGGGAATTGCGCTTGTAACGAATGTAGCGGTGGGGTCTTTTCAGTTTAACGGGTTCGCGGACATGGTGAGCGTCAGAAGGACGGTTCGGCGCTGAAACGGCGAATCGTTTCTCCATCAGCCGTTGCATGGCATCGATATGGTGACGCGTAATGCGGACGGCTCCCGCCTCTCGGCCTGCGGACGAAGCGGTAGGTGGGAGAAAAAATCCCTGCCGGTCATCGCCGAGCCGCGCATGCGTCAGTCGAGTCGTGACTCATGCCGAAAAACGCCGTGGATCTCTTGAAAAGTGATGGTCAGGCGGACATGTGGTGAACGACGGCCGGAAGAGCAAGCCCCGATATGGTTACACCCGGTCTCCGATCGGGTCCCATTCGTGGTCCCGCTCGACGGCGCTGATGAGACGTTCGAAGATATCCGGGATCGCGCCGGTCACCCGGCTCCAGTTGGAGATCATCGGAACGCCCAACGGATCTTCCAGAAACGCCTCGGTGGCGATTTTCATGCCCTTCAAAAACACTTCGACCGCCATCCGTTCCGCGTGCCGGTCAAACTGCAGACTGTTGATGGCGGCATCATTCTGATAGCGGGTGATGGCTTCTTGAGCGGCCTGCAGGTAGGTCGCCCGCAACGTCTTGAGCACCGCTTCCGATAACACGACGCCTTCACTCGCGAGGTTCCTGAACAACGATTTCGTGATGTCCACGCACATTTTCTGAAGTCCCTGCTCGGCATTATCCGCCGACAATCCTTGATGCTTGTGTTCGTAAGCGTCGGCGATATCGGCCTGGCAAATCCGCCTGAGCGCGCAGTTACGATAGATCTCGGACAGGACACCCACCTCCAGTCCCCAGTCGCCGGGCACGCGGTTGATCCAGGCGAGGTCCCGCACCATCGCGAATTCTCCCGCCAGCGGATACCGGAAGCTGTCGAGGAAGGTCAGGAGCGGATGGGCGCCGGCGATCTGTTGGAGGCTTCGAATCAGGGGGGTGAAATACAGCCGCGTGACGCGGCCGTGAAGGCGATTCGTGACCCGGCTGTAGTAGCCCTTGCAGAATTCGTAACCGAGATTGGTGTTGACGATCGGGTAGCAGAGTCTGGCGATATATTCGCGGTTGTAACTGAGAATGTCGCAGTCGTGCAGCGCGATCACGTTGCTTTCTCCACGGGCCAGGACATATCCGAAAGCCATCCAGCAGCCCCGGCCTTTTCCCTGCAGTCCGGTGTCGAGTTCCGCATGGGCCAGAAGTTTGAGGATGTCCTGAATCCCGGACCCGTCGTTCCAAACGATTCGCACCCTCTGCGGCAGCACGGAAAAAAACTGTTTAGCCAGCCGGAACTCCAGTGCCGAGGCGCGATCCAGCGAAATGACGATTTCGTTCACGTAACGGATGTCTTTCAGCACCTGGACGATATGTTTCAGCGCGGGGTTTTCAAGTTCGGAATAGAGCGAGGGGAGGACGAGGGCGATCGGGTTTGACGCCGCATGCCGCTCGAGTTCTTTTTCCAGTTGTTCAAGATTGGGGTCGCCGAGGCGGTGCAAGACGGTCACGAGACCATTCTGATGAAAATCCGACATGATTCCTCCTGTACAGGGTCCGGAGACGATGAGTGATAGCACAGCCCCGGGAGGCAGGGAGCGATTCCATCGCTGGAAGGCGGGCGCCGACCGTGCCGGGCAGGTAACGGTGCTGAGAGGAGATCGTGGTTACTGCGCCGGAGGCATGGCTTTGCTTGTCACAACCGACTTTACGATCTTGGCTCGTTTCACAGACTCCAGAAAGCGGTCCGGTGGTTCAGGATTGGGCAGATTCACTTCAACGGAATACCATCCCGACTTCATCGGCCCTTTCTTGATCCCGTTGAGTTCCTGCACCAAATCTTCAATGCTTTTTTCCGTGGTGCCATCTTGAAAGGCAACCCAGAACATGAAGGCCTGGCGGTCAGCCTCGCGGAGAGTATCCGACACCGGGAGCACGGCCGGCGCAAGTGTCTCTTTCGGCGGGTCGTTTTTGGCCACGACCACCGGTTTGGACGACGCATTGGCTTTGGCGACTTCAAGGGAGGTCACGGCCAGACGGGCATGTAACTCTCGATTGCGGCTTTCCAGCAATGCGACCTGTTTCACCAGCGTTTCATTCACCGACTTCACCGACTGGAGATCCTGGCGCACCAGTTCGCGGTCAGCTTCGACCGCACTCACGGCCACGCGCATGCCGGTTTGCACTTCCTGCGCGACATCGGTTTTCACGGTCTTGAGGTCTTCCTGTACGGCGACGACTTGGGCGTTGAGGCGCTGCTGGGTATGAGCGACGGTATCGATAAGGGTATTCAATTGCGCAAGTCGATCCTGCTCGGCGCGCGAGACGGCCACCGCCGCCGTTTGCGATTCGACGAGCTGCGCCAACTGGTGGTGGACCTGATCGATCTGGTCCTGCGTGGATTGCCGCGCGGCCTGCTCTTCTTCCAGCTGATGCGCACGATCCTCTGAGCCCACCCACGCCGGAATGCGTTCAGCCAGCAGTACGACAACGCCCACGGCCAGAACGATTTGCGCGAAGGCCGTCGTCACGGTCCACACCGGGCTGCTCTGTCTCGAACCTGAGGCAGCGCCCGGTTGCAGGCCGATCGCCGTTGCCAGGTGAGACCACCATCCGGGGGCGACCTCGTACTGTACTCGCAGCGAACCGCCATCGAAATGGTTTTGAACAGAGAGGGTGAGGCTCCCTTTGCCGACGGGAACACGCACGCTCTTTTGACCGGCTTCGGGAGCCACGCAGCCTCCGATCAGCACACCGGACTCGCTCCGGAGTTCGAGATGTTGAATGCTGCGTTCGCGTGCCGTGTAGGCGAAGGATGGATCGGTCTGCGCGCAATTCAACGTGCCGACGCGCTCGTGATTGACCAGGACCTGGAGAAACCCGGGGCGTTCTTCCGCCGCGCGGCGCGGCTGGTCATCCAGCGCGTCAAGCAGATGTGTGCGATAGTCGTTGAGCTCTGGTGCTTCCATGGTGCCGTCCCCCCCGATCGCCTCCAAAGAGAGCCAGGACGCCTCCCTTTTTCAGCGGATGTATATGGAGATTAACTTGCGGCTTCAACCCGTTGCTGACCTCGGCTTGCCGGCGATCCGCGACTTCCAGAAAACAATCGCGGCAAAACGCCAGATGCCAAACGCGGTAGTCGTGGCCGTAGTCATCGTGAAATAGTTGTCCCCACTTCTGTTCCGACAAGCAGGGATAGTGTTCCGGTTCGCTCTTTCGATAATGCGACTGCAAAACGGGCATCAGACGATCCACTTCGTGATTGAGGTGGTCTGGCCTGGTGCGTAATTCCTGTTCCAGTACTTCGATGTCCGGGCCGCTCAACCCGGTTTCGTTCATGGTGCGTTGCCAGCCCGATTGGCGCCACCGCTCAAAGTTCTTATAAACTCGCTGGCTTTCTGCCTGTCCGAAGCCCAGCAGCTTTACGACATGGGCCTGACTGAACCCGTAAAAGTGGTAGAACAGCGCGATCAGGGCATCGCGGCTGACGACGGCGCGAGAGGCCAAGCCATCGAGGAACCTTCCTACCGGTGTCAGCAGCTCTTTGTGGTAACACAAGGGGTCCGGTTGACTGAAGGATTTGGCGATCAGGCTGTCCAGAAGAAAAAATGGCCTGCAGGGTACTTCGGTGCGGCCGAAGACGACAAATCGTTCCACCAATTCATAGCCCCAGCGAAGCGCCAGTTTTTCGTGGGTGATGTCGTCGCCCCATTGATTCGTTTCACGGAGGAACCGCTTGGTCTGACTGGTGGCGCGGTCCAACAATTCCGGCAGCGACTTCGTGACCAGGTCGTCGAATTCCCGCTCTGTGGTCACGACATTGTTGAGTCGTGCGGAAGCAGTCTGACCGTCTCGAATCGTCCTTCCGTCCGGCATCTTAGTCGACATAGTGGCGAATTCCTCAGCAAATGACAATTCGACAAGTCCGGTCTTAGGAGACCACATTTGTCCATGAAGGGTCAATGGGGGGATGGGGCTCAACCCCGCACTGTATCAGCGTGAAACAGGGCTGGCCAGGATGCGGAAAAAGACCGCCAGCGGCGTTCTCGCTTCATTCGGAGGCAGAGGCTCACCGCACAAGGACGGTACGATTCGCCTCTAGAAGACCGCCGGCGCACCATCTCGCCGGCGTCCACAAACGTGGCGGTCATTATGCTTCGCGCCGTGGACCTCGCTGCGGCCTTGCTGGACGATCGTTTTGCGCATCCTGTGGGGGAGATGTCTGACTGCGTCTGTCCACTTCTCTCGCTTCGGGGCTAGCCAAGAGGGTGGGAAGAGTCGTCACGGGCGGTCGGTGGAGAGTCGTTTGGCCAGCCGTCTGGCGAGGCGCATCATGGCTGGGGAACGGTCCGATGGATCGAGCAAGACGTTGATGACATACGGTTGGCTGGGGTCGGCCAGTGCTTTGGCCAGGGTTTCGATGAATTCTCCGTGGGTGGCGACGCGTGAGCCCTGTCCCCCGCCGATGAGTTCGCAGATCCGTTCGTAGCGCCATTCTTGAATGTCGTTAAACGGGCCTTCCAGGATCTCGCGTTCGGTGGAATATCCATGGTTATTTAGGACAATCACGACGGGGGCTTGCCGGTATCGTACGGCGGTAGACAGTTCCGAGCCGGTCATCTGGAAGGCGCCGTCTCCCACCAGGACAATCGGTCGCAAGGACGGGTCAGCGAACGACGCCCCGATCGCCGCAGGGACGGCGAAGCCCATCGACGTATAGTAGGCTGGCGACAAAAACTCAAAACGCCGGTGGACGTGCAGATCCACGGAAGCAAACAACGATTCGCCGACATCGGCGATGACCAGGGTTTGTTCTTCCAGTACCGTATCCAGGTGCCGGAATACCCCGTGCAGGCTGACCGAGGCTTGCGCCGGGGGCATCGGCTCTTCGGGAACAGGCGGCGTCGGCAACTGCGGCTTGGGGAATGAGGGCAGCGAGGCGTTGGCGAGTCCTTTGACGAAATCTTCGAACCGGATGGAATCGTATCGATGGTGTTTGATGGCGATGCGATCCGCGGTGGCATGGATGGTATGGCCATCGGAAAACAGGGCGCTGCGGGCGTCCAAATCCTCAACGTCCGACAGGATCGATCCGAGGATGAGCAGGCAATCGGTTTGGTTCACGAATTCCTTCACTTCATCACGGGCCACCAACCCGCTATAGACGCCCGCGTACAGCGGATGATCTTCACGGATGATGGATTTCCCGAGCAGGGTGGAGGCGATCGGCACATTCAATCGTTCCACGAGTGTCGTCAGCTCGTCGTGGAGCCCGAACCGTCCCACTTCAGCGCCGGCTAAAATTACCGGACGTTTGGCCGACTCCAACATCGCGCGCACCTCGGCCAGGGCCTCGCTCAAGGCGGCTTTGTCGGTCGGCTCGTCCACGGTGCTGGTTGTATGGGATGTGTACGCCAGCGGCACATGGACCATGTCGCGCGGGATTTCGAGATAGATGGGGCGTCGATACCGCAGCAGGGCCGCGAACGCGCGATCCATCTCACGCTCGGCCGTGACCGGGTCTTCCAGGCTGACGGCCGCCACCGTCATTTTTTCAAACACCTCACGCTGGGTCGAGAACTCGCGCACCATGTGGTGAAGGTAGGGGTTGCGGGCGCGTTCGGATAGTCCTGGCGACCCCGTCAACAACACGACCGGCGAGCGCTCCGCATAGGCACAGGCGATGGCGTTGACCGTATTGAGTCCTCCGACACAGTACGTGACACAGAGGGCGCCGATGCCGTTGATCCGAGCATAGGCGTCGGCGGCGAAACCGGCGCAATCCTCCCGAGTCGTGGCCACGTGTTGAATCGGCGAGGATTCCATCAATTTATAGAGGCCCAGCACATAGTCGCCGGGAATGCCGAACATGTGGCGGACGCCAAGGCGATGAAGCCGATCCAGGACGGCGGTGCCGATCGTGTGTGTGGTCATAGGTATCAGCCGCTCCGTAAAGGGGGTGGCGAGTTGCTGCGCGTGCTTCTCGCAGCAAACCATAGGCGCCTGGTAAGGTCAAGCAAGGACACAATCAGCACGCACGGTTGCTTCGTGGCGTGATTTCAGGCACCCTCGTGAGCCGTTTGCCACTTCGGCAACATGGTATTGAACACCTGTACTCTGGATATATCCCTCTCATGACACAGCCCGTCACCGGTTCCACTGCGAGAGTCCGTCTGACCGCCGAGCGAGGAGGATCGCGTTATTACGGTCATCTCTGGGTATTCGACAATAATGTGGCCGAAGTGTTCGGCACGCCGGCGGCGGGGGATCTCGTCGACGTGTACACCCATCAGAAGCGATTCTTCGGCCGCGGGTGGTACAACCCCCATTCCAAAATCCGCATTCGTCTCCTGACCTTTCACGAGGAACCGATCGACGAGGCGTTTTTTGCCGGACGTCTCCGCGCTGCTGCCGCGCTTCGTCACACCGTCACGCCCCATGCCAATGCCTGTCGTCTGGTTCATGGCGAGAGCGATCTGCTGCCGGGGCTGGTGGTGGACCGGTTTGCCGATGTGGCGGTGATGCAGGCTCTTGGATACGGCATGGATCTGCGAAAGGAATTATTGGGCGACCTCTTGGTGCAGGAGGCGGGGGTGAAGACCGTGTACCTGCGAAATGATGCCAAGAGCCGGACGCTGGAGGGGCTGCCCCTGTCGAAAGGATTCCTGCGCGGCGGAGGACTGACGAGGGTACACATCTACGAAGGCAAGGCCCAGTTTACGGTCGACATTGCGGAGGGACAAAAAACCGGATGGTTTTGTGACCAACGCGAAAACCGGCTGGCGGCGGCCGCCTATGCCAAGGGGCAGCGCGTGTTGGAAGCCTTTTGCCATACCGGCGCTTTCGGTGTGCAAGCGGCCTTGGCGGGGGCGCAATCGGTCGAAGGGTTGGATGTCAGCGCGGCGGCGGTCGCTTTGGCCAAGGCGCATGCCGAGCAGAACCATCTTGTCTCCATCTGCGACTATCGGCAGGCCGATGCCTTCGATGAATTGCGAGTGCTTGAACGGAACCAGCAACGGTATGGTCTGGTTATTCTCGATCCGCCTGCTTTTGCCCGGAGCAAAAAGGCCGTGCCCCATGCGCTGGCCGGATACAAAGACGTGAATCTGCGTGGCCTGCGTCTTCTTCAACCGGGGGGCGTCCTGGTGAGTTGTTCCTGCTCGCAGCCGGTGAGCGATGACGATTTCTGGAAAATGCTTCAGTCGGCCGCGCGGGATGCCAATCGTCAGATCCGTTTGCTCGAACAGCGCGGGCAGGGGCCGGACCATCCGGTGCTCGCGGGGATGCCGGAAACGCGGTACCTGAAATGTTTCATCGTCCAGGTGCTGTGAGGCGATGATGCGCGAGCATGATGGGCCGGGGGAGCCGGTGGATGCGCCGCTCGTGCCAGCCTCTGTGTCGCTGCCGGAAATCACCCCCAAAGCGGTCGTCCTCGCGGTCCTGCTGGCCGCCGTCCTGGCGGGCGCCAATGCCTATTTGGGTCTGTTTGCGGGGATGACCGTCTCCGCCTCCATTCCCGCTGCCGTCGTGTCCATGGCAGTGCTGCGGCTCTTTCGTCAGTCCAATATTCTTGAAAACAATATCGTGCAAACCGCCGCCTCGTCGGGTGAAGCGTTGGCGGCGGGTGTGATTTTTACCATTCCGGGTCTGGTCCTCATCGGCTATTGGACGAGCTTCGATTATTGGCAAACCTTCACCGTGTCGCTGGTTGGCGGGGTGCTGGGGGTGTTGTTCACGATTCCATTGCGCCGCGCCTTGATCATTCATGCCCGCCTTCGTTTTCCCGAGGGGGTCGCCACGGCCGAGGTGCTGAAGATCGGCGCTGTCTCAGGTGGACATGCCGGCGGCCGGGTTCGCTTGTTATTAGGCGCGTCGGCTTTAGGAGGCGGGTTGAAGTTTGCCGAAGGCGGGTTGAAGCTCTGGAGCGAATCGCTCGAAGGGGCGCTTGAGTTTGGCCGCGTGACCTTCTATGGGGGACTCAACCTTTCGCCGGCGCTCGTGGCGGTCGGCTACATCATCGGCCTCAATACGGCGCTGGTTGTGTTTCTCGGCGGGGCGCTCGGTTGGTTGGTGCTCCTGCCCTTGTATCAGGCGCTCGTGGGGGCGCCGGACGGCCTGACCGGTGTGGCGGCGGCGAAGACCATCTGGAGCGTGCAGATTCGCTACATCGGCATCGGCGCCATGCTGGTGGGGGGAGTCTGGACCCTGATTCAGGTTCGAGGCCCGATTCTGCAGAGTCTCCGGCAGTTGGTCTCGCTCTATACGGCTCGTGGGGACAATCGTGCCGGTTCGGCGCTGCGCACTGATCGGGATGCCGGCGTGTTCTGGTTACTCGGTCTGACAGTGGCCTCGCTGGCGCCCATGCTGTTCCTGTACTCCCACCTGCTGGATCAACGTGTTGTCGCTGGCGCTGGATTAACGGTACTGATGGTGGTGACGGCCTTTCTCTTTTCTGCCGTGGCCGGGTATATGGCGGGCCTGGTCGGGAGTTCGAGCAACCCGGTGTCTGGCGTGACCATCGCGACGATCATGCTCGCGGCGCTGCTGCTATTAAGCATTCTGGGGCGTGAACATCCGGCTGGTCCGGCGGCAGCTTTGCTAGTGGGGGCGGTCGTCTGTTGCGCCGCCGCCATGGGTGGCGACAATCTGCAAGATCTAAAAACCGGACACCTGGTCGGGGCGACGCCTTGGAAGCAGCAGGTGATGCAGGTCATCGGGGTGGCGACAGGTGCGGCCGTCATCGTGCCGGTGCTGTCGCTGCTACAGGCGAAATACGGCATTGGAGCGGCGACTGTCGAACATGCCCACCCCCTCAGCGCGCCGCAGGCGACGTTAATGGCCAACCTTGCCAAGGGAGTGTTCGGCGGATCGTTACCCTGGAACTTGGTCGGGATCGGGATGGTGATCGGTGTGGTCATTATCGGAGCGGACGAATGGCAGGCGCGACGGCAGGCCCTGCTTCGTTTTCCGGTGCTAGCCGTGGCGCTTGGTATGTACCTGCCTCTCAAATTGTCGGCTGCGATCTTGTTTGGCGGGCTGCTGGCAGAGTATGTGCGGAGGGGGAGACTGGCTGCTGAGACATCTTCGTCCGATCGAGGGCTTCTATGCGCCGCCGGGCTCGTGACCGGTGAAGCGATGGTTGGTATCCTGCTGGCGCTTCCGATCGCCATGAGTTCTGTCTGGCCGTCGTTGGGAGGAGATCCGTTCCAGTTATTCGCCGATCCGCCGTTAGGCGGCTGGCCGGGGCTTGTCGCATTGTCGTTGGTCGGTTTCTTCCTGGTGCGGGCGGCTCAAGCCAAAGGAGACTCCGAACATGTTCACGCAACCCATAGCAAAACATGATGCGGCGTGAATGAGGTAGGGCGTTAATCGCTGGGTGGTTCAAAATGGCCCGGCGGCCGGGATTGCCAGGGGACCGTGGCCTGTTTGGATTGTTTCACGAGACTACGCAGGCTGACCTCGGCGGCGCGGAGCAGTCTCGGGTCTCCACTTTGCATGAGCGCGGTGAGGAGCACGAAGAGCGTTCGATCGTGCCCGGCTGCCAGCAGCAGTCTTTCCAGCACCGGGTCTGTTCCGGTTAATGTGGACAGAGGAGCCGGCTCTTCTTCGTCGTCTTTGCAGAGAAGGTCGAATTCTGTCGGGTGGATGAAGAGCCAGGGGAGGGGAATTTTCAATGCATCCGCCAAGGCTTCCAGGGTCGAGGCGGTGGGATCGAGTTGTTCCGACTCCAACGACTCCAAGAGAGTCGGGGCGATCCCGGCTCGTTGAGCAAAAGCCTGCTCAGAACATTTTTGAGACACCCGCCAAGCGCGAACCAGGGTTCCGATGTGTGGCATGGCGCCGATCATACTGCATCCCTTTCCGGCCCTGCAACGTGACTTTTTCGGCGCTGTTCAATACTTGTCTGTAACATCAATACGTTACGTCCCATTCTCCTAGGTAGAACAAAGGCATCCAAATCGGGTAGAATGAGGCGTTCTTATTGATATCCCCAGCGAGGAGGATCAGCCGATGTTAGGAACCGACATTCGCGGCATTATGGCCGAAGAGGAAGAAGTCCAGCGGCGGCAGGAAGCCTTGCAGTCGTTGATGTCGATGCGCGAGAGGCTGCTACGTGAATCCCTGGAAGCCCGGATCAAGCGGGCACGTGGAACCGGAGACTGGACGAACTTATCTCCCGCCGAATGTGCCAGTATCTATAAAGAGGAACGCGTTCATCTCCGTGCTCAATTGGAGCGATTGAAGGCTGAACGTGACCGCACACGCGGCAAGCTGTCGGCTCTCAAACGAGCCAAGGTGCGCGCCCAACGGATCCGTGCCGCTGAAGCTGCTTCAGGGAAGAAACGCAAATAGATTGATAGCGGGGAGGTGGTGCTAGTCAGCACCCCTCCTCGCAGTAGTGCCGCGACCGCCAGGTACCTGTTGACCTTCTCATCCCGCACTGTCTCTCGCAACTTTCTTTCCCATATCAGGGATGTCGCCAAGACAAAACGTACGCGCGACCGCGAGCGGGTCTTTGTGCTCGAAGGCGCCAAACCCATCCTTGAATTGGTGCGGTCGGCGCCTCACCAGATCGTCTGTCTCGTCATCGCTCCCACATTTCTCGAACGTCAGTCACCGGAGGTGGTGCAGGAGATTGTTCGCAGCGGTTGCACCGTGCACACGTGTCCCGAGCATCAGTTGGCTCAATTGTCTGATGTCGAAACGTCGAGCGGCGTCCTCGCCATCGTGCATCAACCCACCTGGGATCAGGCCACCATTCTGGCGCAGCCCAGAATCTTCGGCCTGTACGGCGACATGCTGCAAGATCCGGCGAACATTGGGACCATTATTCGAACGGCGGCGGGGCTGGGCGTGAGTGCCTTATGGATGGCGCCTCATTCCGTCGATGTGTTTAATCCGAAAGTCGTGCGAGCAACCGCCGGCACCCTCTTTCAACTCCCGATCTTTTCCCGCACGAGTTTGGAAGACCTGCTCAGTTTCGGCTGCACCATTATGGCGGCCGATGTCGGGAATCATTCGCACAGCGTCCCCATTCGATCCATTCAGACTATTCCGGCTCGCACCATCGTTGCAATTGGCAGTGAGAGTCGGGGGTTGTCTGACGCTATTCTTGAGGCCGCCACAGTCCGATTCACCATCCCACTGAAACCCGGGGTTGAATCCCTGAACGCCGCAACCGCCGCCGCTATCGCACTGTTCCACTTCTCCGGACTGTCGACCGAAGCCGCTCACGGGTGAGTGCATCGGTCTGCAGTGCCCTGCCGATCATCTGGGCGACTCCTGTTGTAACGTTCCCCAGTGTTGCCCGGCATCTGGTACTGCGCCTCCTTCCTTTTTCTCTCCCGTTTCCTTTACGATGCCGTAAAGCAGGGGTTGCAATCCGAGGCGAACTCGAATGAAGGCGAAGACGACGTTTCATTGTCAGGCATGCGGCCATCAGGCGCCGCGCTGGCTCGGACGTTGCCCCGACTGCGGCGGCTGGAATACGCTCAAGGAAGAGCGTCTGCCGGCCGCTCCCAAAGGTCGCCAGGGCATGCCCGCAACAGCCATGGCGGTTGCCATGCCCATCTCCGACATCGAAATCGTGGGCGAGCCCCGGCACAGCACGGGAATGAGCGAGTTCGACCGGGTTCTGGGCGGCGGCGTGGTGCCCGGCTCTGTGATGTTGATCGGCGGCGACCCGGGCATTGGCAAAACGACGTTATTGTTGCAGGCGTTGCCCCTGCTGGCGGGAGCGGGCGAGCAGGTGTTGTATGTCTCCGGGGAGGAGTCTCCCCGGCAGATCAAGATGCGGGGCGAACGGCTTGGCATCGGCGGCAAGCACCTCCTCATTCTCGGAGAAACCTCCCTCGAACAAATTCTCAAAGCCATTCAGGAAATCAAGCCGGCGGCGGTCGTTGTGGACTCGATTCAGACCGTCTATACCGAGCAACTGACATCGGCGCCGGGCAGTATCAGCCAGGTGCAGGAAGTGGCCGGGCAGTTGATGTGGTTCGCGAAGCGCAACCATGTCCCCGTGTTCATCATCGGGCATGTCACAAAGGAAGGGGCGATTGCCGGCCCCCGGTTGCTGGAACATATCGTCGATACGGTGTTGTACTTCGAAGGCGACAAGAGCCACAGTTTCCGCATTTTGCGCGCCGTGAAAAACCGGTTCGGGTCCACGAACGAAATTGGCGTCTTCGAGATGAAAGACGGCGGACTGGAAGAGGTCAGCAATCCCTCCGAGTTGTTTCTCGCCGAGCGGCCGCAACGCAGCACCGGCTCTGTGGTGGTGTCCAGTCTGGAGGGAACGCGGCCGATTCTGGTCGAATTGCAAGCGCTGGTGTCGAGCACCAATTATCCCATGCCCAAGCGCATGGCCAACGGGGTGGAACCGAATCGCTTGTCGTTGCTGCTGGCGGTGATGGAAAAGCGCCTGGGCATGCATCTCTCGGGTCAGGATGTGTACGTCAATGTGGTCGGCGGAATCCATATCGACGAACCGGCCATCGATTTAGGCATTGTCGCCGCCGTCACGTCGAGCTTGCGCGAGAGCCCGATCGATTTCACGACTTTGGTGATGGGTGAAGTCGGACTGGGCGGCGAGGTGAGGGCAATCAGCCAGGCGGAATTGCGGATTCGCGAAGCCGCAAAGATGGGCTTCAAGCGTTGCCTGTTGCCGGAGCGGAATGTGGCGAAACTCGATCCGGTTGACGGGATCGAAATGATCGGCATTCGTGAAGTCGGAGACGCCTTGGACGCAGTGCTGGCGTGAGAAACGTGGGAAGTAACAAGGAACACGAGGAACGAGCGCGGCGGCTGATCTGCGCCCTCCTGCTCTGTGTCTTCACCGTTTCCGGCTGCGCGCTGTTTGGCCCCGCGGAGACCATTCCACTGAAAGAGGCGACGGCGGAACAATTGACCGCGCTGCTGCAGGAGCGGGCGGAAGAAGTGCGTACGATCAAGGGCCTCTTCAGCGCGAAGATCACCGGCGGTATCCTGCCCATCGGCCAACGCGTCCAGGGCACGGTGTTTTATCAACGCCCCAACGCCATCAGACTGCGCGGGTTCTCGGCGGTGGGAAGTGAGATTTTCGAGTTCGTGCAGATCGAAGATCAGTTCAAGCTTCGTCTGCCAACCATGGGGCGTGAAGTGACCGGTCGTCCATCTGAGGCCGATCAACTGGGGCAGCTCACGCGTCCCTTTCAGTTGAGCGTGTGGGCCATGAGCGGCATTACGGGTACGCAGGTTGTGGGGCCGCAGGAACAGGTCCGCTTGTCGGAGGAAGGCGCCCGCTACCGGTTGGATGTGGTAACGGCACCGGGGATGAACGGCGCGGCTCCTCAGGTGAGTCGGCGCATCTGGTTTGATCGCCGGAATTTGCTGGTGATTCAGGAGGAGCGGCTGACTTCCGCCGGCGAGGTTGAAGCCACGATGCAATTCGACGATTATCGCCCAGTTGGTCCTTTGCCGCCGGCTATCCTAGCGTCCAGTGGACAGACTCCTGAGGCCGGCACACGTATCATGCGTCCCTTTACCATCCGCATGACTGATGGGCAGGGATCCGGCAGTCTGCAGGTGACGTTTCATGAATTGGTTCCGAATGAGCCAATCAAGCCGGGTGAACTGGGACGTGTATGAGGCCGCAGCCGGATCATTATTTGTTAGCAATCGATACTGCGACGGCCTGGCAAAGCGTGGCGTTGCTTCAATGCGACAAGGTGTTGGCCCTGGTCGAGCAGGACGCCGATGGGTCGCATGCGCGCTCGCTCATGGGCGCTATCGATCGTGTGCTGCGCGAGGGGAGTATCACGCTGAAAGAACTTCAGAGCCTGGCGGTGTCGATCGGGCCCGGTTCTTTTACCGGACTCCGCGTAGGGTTAGCGACAATGTTAGGGTTTCGTGCGGTGTTGGGTCTACCGATTGCACCGGTGCCGACCTTGGAAGCCATGGCTTGGAACCTGCGCGACGTGAAGGGCCTGCTGGTGCCTGTGCTGAAAAGTCGGCACAATGAAGTGTACTGGGCTGCCTATGAGTGGCTGCCGGAATCCGGGTTGCGCACCCTGATCGCCGAACAAGTTGGACCTCCGGCTTCTGTGGCGCGGGCCGTACAGGCGGCAAAAACCTGCACGTGCTTTGGCGACGGATGGCAGGCGTATGGGAAGGACATCCGGGAAGCCGTTGAGTCAGCCGGCGGGCAGATCCTGGAAGTCAGCCCGGAGCAGCAACATCCTTCAGCCGTCAGTGTAGGGCTCGCCGGACGACAGCGTCTGGATGAGGGGGAGCTTGCGGAACAGGAACTGGTTCCTCGGTATGTCCAACGCACGGAAGCGGAAGTCAAATTCGACGAGCAGCAGGGGGTGTCTGCGCTGGAGCGGCGGCGCCAGCGGGTGGCGAGCAAACTGACGCAGGGACGACGGCGAGCTGTTCCTAAGAGCGCTGATTCACGACGTACCACATAACGCATGCCATGGAGTTTTCCCTCTGACATGACATCACCTTCGATCCTGATTGAACCGGCGACCTCCGGCCTCCTCGATGAGGTGCTCGCCATCGAACAGGCTTGCTTCTCAGCCCCCTGGACGCGCAAAATGTTGGCAGCTGAACTGTCCGGCAACCCATTCGCACATTTTTTGGTCGCGAAGTGTCCCGACCCTCAGTCTGGCTCCCTTGCGGTAGCGGGGTATTTTTGTTTTTGGATCGTCTTTGAAGAAGTGCGGTTGATGAACCTGGCGGTGATGGCGCCGTTCAGACGGCAGGGCGTGGCGACGAGGTTAGTGTGCAATGCTCTGCAAGCCGGGCTGGAACGCGGTGCAACGCGGGCGATGTTGGAGGTGCGGGGCTCGAATCACGAGGCGCAGACGCTCTATTACCGGCTGGGATTTCGTCAGACGGCGACGCGGGCACGGTATTATGTCAATCCCGAGGAGGATGCGGTGCTCATGGAAATGGCGCCGCTGCAGGTGAGTGAGGTGTGTAGGCGGCCTGGAGCGTGAGTTCCGGGAGCCGGGTAACACGACGGTCATCCACGAACGTATGTAGTCAACCAGGAGGTGCGACATGCAGACGGAGACGGCGATCACTGAGCGGTTACGGCAATCCAACACAGAATTCCGTGCCCTTGAAGAATCTCACCATCGCCTCGACGCGGAGCTGGCCGATTTGCAACGACGGCATGTGCTCACGCCGGCGGAAGAAGTCCTGAAGAAACAACTGCAAAAAGAGAAGCTAGCCACGAAGGATAAGATCGCCGAACTCATCCGCTCCTCACGGTAACGAGGGCGGGAGGGAAGGCCTTCCGGGAACCTCTCGCAAGCCCCTCGCGGGTGAGCGGCAAGGGGGAACGGACGGCCCAGGCGTTGGTTCAGACCGGGAATGCTCGCACCACTGGCCGCCCATATTCAGTCGCTCAAGAAGCGGCTGTTGATTATCGCGGTCACCTTGGGGGTCGCGTTTGCGGCGGCGTTTGCCTACTCAACCGAGATGGTCGCCTGGCTCAATCGTCCGTTCCCCAATCAGCTGGTCTTTTACGGACCGACCGAAGCCTTATTTGCCTCGATCAAGGTGTCGTTTCTGGCGGGCCTCATTCTCAGCCTGCCGATCGTGTTTTATCAATTCTGGAAGTTCATCGCGCCGGCGTTGCTTCCCAAGGAGCAGCGCTGGGCGATTCCGATTTTCCTGCTGGCCGCGCTCCTGTTCGCGCTCGGCTTGATTTTTTGTAATCTTGTTATCCTGCCGCTGGTCATCGACTTTTTTGTCAGCTTCGGGATGGATCGCGACATCACGCCGGCGCTCGGTGTCGGCACCTATATCGATTTCAACGTCAAATTCCTGCTGATCTTCGGTTGTGCGTTTGAATTGCCCCTGGTGCTGACCATTTTGTCCCGGGTGGGTGTGGTCTCGGCGGCGGTGCTGGCGCATTACCGCAAACATGCGATCATGGCGGCCTTGATCATTTCAGCTATCGTGACACCGGACGCCACCTTGTTCACCATGTTGCTGATGGCTGTTCCGCTCATGATACTCTATGAGATCGGGATTATCGGCGCGAAGATCTTCGGGCGGTCCTCGGGCCCGGCGCCAGACATGAATTTGCCTCTCGACCCAGATATACCCGTCGGTACCGCCGGTCATCGTGTGCGATGACCCGGCGTTCACAATTTTCGAAGGGTGAGTGTCTTATGCTGCGTCACATGTTGGTGTGGACGGCGCTGGCGGTCGGCAGTCTGCAGGGAATGGGATATGGCGAATCCCTGCCAGTCGGGAACGAGGGCGGCGGGCCGCCGAAATTGGAACAGGGACATCCGGGGGAGGACCCTTCCGCGCCTGCTGATATCGGAAACACCAGTATTCAGGCCTTGGCTTCAGGCGCCGGTGGCGTGATTTACGCTGGATCATTCGGCATGGGCATTTTTCGAAGCAGCGACCGGGGCGGCACCTGGATGTCGGCCAACGAGGGATTGAACGATCCCTTCGTGCTCTGTCTCACCACCGGCAAAGATGGCGCCATCTATGCGGGGACGTTTCGTGGCGGAGTGTTCCGCTCCCGCGATGCCGGCAAAACCTGGCAGGCCATCAACAAAGGCCTGAAGCGTCTGGAAATCAAAGCATTGCTGATGGATGCCAAGGGGCTCTATGCAGGGACCGGCGACGGGGTATACCTGTTGAATGCGGCGCAGGATCAATGGAAAGTCGTGACGACCGGGCTGGATGAAGTGCTGGTGCATGCGCTAGTCAGAACCAGCGATGGCACGCTGTACGCGGGAACTTCCGGCAAAGGCGTGCATAGTTACAAGGAACGCTCACCCGGATGGACGCGCCTGAAGCAGGGGCTGAAAGACCACGAAGGATTGGTGGAGAATTTTATCCGCGTGCTGGCCGTCGATAAGGAACAGGGCGTGTATGCTGGCACGTTCGACGGCGGGGTGTTCCGCAGCGGAGACGGCGGCAAAACCTGGTTGCCGATCAGTCGGGCCTTGCCCAACGATTCCATTCGCGGCTTGATCAGCAACGAGCGCGGTGTGTATGTTGCCACGGGGCGAGGAATCTTTAAGACCGTCGACAAGGGACGGCAATGGATGCCCTTGAACAAGGGCCTCAGCAATCTCTCGGTGCAGGTGTTGATCGAGGGCGAGAAGGGCGGATTTTATGCCGGAACCAGCTCCGGTGTGTTTCGCAGCGATGACGATGGTCTCACCTGGACGGCGGTCAGCCAGGGGTTGGAAGGCGAGAGCGTCGCGCCCTTCAAGTTTAACTGAGTAGGAAAGGACATGAGATGACGGCACAAACCGGTTCACCACAAGCGATTATCACTGTGACATCCAAGAATGAGTCCTGGGGCCAGATCGTGCTGCGCTTTTTCCCGGACGTCGCGCCGAATCACGTCAAAAACTTTACGGACCTGGCGAAGAAAGGCTTTTACAACGGTACCACCTTTCACCGCGTGATTCCCGGGTTCATGATTCAGGGCGGCGATCCTAACAGCAAGAATCCGGACCGTGCATCACACGGGATGGGCGGTCCGGGCCACAACGTGAAGGCGGAGTTCAACAGCAAGCCGCATAAGCGGGGAACCCTCTCCATGGCGCGCGCCAATGATCCGGACAGCGCCGGTTCTCAGTTCTTTATCTGCGTGAATGACGCCAACTTCCTGGATTGGCAATATACGGTGTTCGGGGAAGTGCAGAGCGGGCTCGATGTGGTTGACAAGGTCGTCGGTGCCAAGCGTGATGGGCGCGACAATCCATTGGAACGAGTCGAAATGGCCGTGACGATTACGGAATAGTGCGAGACGTAAGAGATGAGCGGCAAGCGAGGGAATGCCCGGATCATCCTTTCACGTTTCACGTTTCACGTTTTACGAGGCGCGCTGACCTGCATGCTCGCTGCAGGCTGCGCCATTCCTCAGGTCCCGTCTCGGACTGTGTACGAAGACCCCGTCAATTTTGTCCGTTTGGAGTTGGATGCCAATGTGCTGCCGGAATGGCCGCCCGGGCATTTCACGCATCCTGCTCAGTTTTCTCACGAGCAGGTCAGGCGAGTACTGATGGGCCTTACGGTTCAGGAGCACCGGACCATGGTGCAGCGCTGGATCGGCGGCGACTCTCGGCGGGTACCGATGTTCCGCGATGCGGAGATCATGATCCTCGTGCCGCAGGTGGTCCAGGCGTTACGGTTAGCGCGAGAAAATGAGCGGGTGACCTACTACCTCAGTCAGCCGGAAACGTCGGTGAAGCGTACGATCACGTCGGGGGGCCTGTACATCCGGGGCACTGAACTGCATTTTATTCTGGGAAATTGGCAGACGCTGTACGGTATTCCGGCCTACGGTATGATCTACGATCGACGGTACCCGATGAACCCCATTATCTCCAAAGGGTTTGATTTGTTCTTTGACCTTGATCAGGCCCTGGTGTCTCAAACGACGAGCATCTGGGACGGGCTCCTCGCCAACACGAAGGACGAATTGGTCATCGACCTCGCCATTGTTTTTCCCGGCCAGACTATCTGATCTTTCCATCATTCGTGAAACGTATCCCGTAAACCCCCCACGTGCATCCCTCCTGACGCACGGATACTCAAACGTGAGTCATCATGGCCGCGTGCCTACATGCCTCATGAACGCGGGCTAGTATGCCGCCGGGGGCGGTCCTTCTGGCTGGCGCATTGTGTCAGGCGGGCGGGAATCAGTCGCCGCGCGGCTCATCAGAAGAACGCGGCCCGTGTCGTCACCTTGCGAGGTATAGGCCAGCGTGACTTCCGCGATCTTATAGTCATACTGCGTATCCGCCAGTCGCGTTTGCGCCGCGGTGAGTGCGACCTCTGATTGCGTGACTTCCACCACCGTGCCCAACCCGAGTTTGTAGCGCTGTTTGGAAAGCTGTAAGGCTTCTTGGGCGGTCTTGACCTGTTCTTCCGCCAGCGTGATTTGTTGCGCGAAGGTGAGGGTGTCGAGATAGGCATTGGTCACCTGCTGCGTCAAGGCCTGTTCGATATTGCTGGTCGCGGCCGAGGCGGCCTGCCGATTGGCATTGGCTTCCACGACCTGGTTCTCGATCAGGAAGCCGGTGAACAGCGGCATGGAGACCATGGCGCCGGCCATCCACCACCCACCGGTTTGCTGGTTCTGGCGCGGATCGAACGGATCGAAGGTGCCGCCGCTGGCGATCGCGGAAACAGTCGGAAGGTATTGACGTTTGGCGGCCGTCAGTCGCGCATCGGCGGATGCCGTGTGTTCCTTGGCCCGTTTGACTTCCGGGTGCGAGAGGCTTTCACTGATCAGGGTCTCCAGCGTCTTCTGCGGGCGAACGGCGACGGAAATATCTTCGAGGACATAGTCGTCGCTTCCAGCAATGCCCATGGTGCGGTTTAGATCGGCATAACTGGCTCTGAGATCGTTGCGGCTCCGCACCAGCAGGGATTGGGCGTTCACGAGCTCGACATGGGCCAGGTCGAAGTCGAGCTTGGATTTCAGTTGTTGGCGATAGAGCGTTTCGATCTGGCCGGCGATGATTCCGCGCTCACGAACCGTCTCTTCGGCAATCTGCACCAGGCGATGCCGCTTCAGACTGTTCAGGTACGCGCGCTGCACATACAGCAGCACCAGGGCGCGTCGCGCGTTCACATCCTGCCCTTGGGCACGTTCGGCGAGTTTGTTCGACTCCACGAGATTGCTGGTATAGCCGAAATCGTAGAGGCGTTGATTAGCGATCACGCCGCCGGTGAAGGTGGTTTGATTTTCGCGCAGCAGTCCTCCGCCGATCAGGAAACGCGGATTGGTCACGCCGGCGCCGGCGACGGTGTTGGCGTTGGCATAAACCTGGGGATAGTACAAGGAACGCGCCTGTTCCGTGCGCGCCTCCGAGGCTTTTAAGTTTGCCTGCCCCTCGATCAGCATCGGGTGGTTTTTTACGGCAATCTCTACGGCCTGTTGCACGCCGAGAAAACTGCCTCGGGACAACGAGACCGGCCGGTCCGTATCGGCGGCATGGGTGGCGGGGGCAGCAGCTGCCGCTGATAACAGGGCGGCCAGCATGAGGAAGGTCCTGCGTGGCAATCGATACGTCATGGGCGAACTCCCTGTGTCTGTGTCGCTCTGTTTGGTGTGGGCGCGGCGGTCGGCGGTGGAGGGGTGCCGCCAGGCGTACGCCGCTCAAATTTTTGTTGGGACAGTTTCGCATCCGGCAGGTTGAACGGCGAGGCGACGACCGGCAGGCCTTCGAGTAGCCGGCGTTTGCCCACGGCCACCACATCTTCGTCACCTCGTAACCCGGATGTGATCTCGATCCAACGGCCGTCGCTGATGCCGGTTTGCACCGCAACCGGTTTTGCCTTGCCTTCTTCGACGATGAAGAGGGTTTTCCCTTTAGGCGTGCTGCTCACCGCTTGTGGAGGAACCACGAGAGCCTGTGGAATTTCACGCAGGCCGAGGGCCACTTCGGCGAAGGTTCCTGGCCGAAGTGCATGGTCTTGATTGGGCAAATCGACTTCTATGAGCAGACTGCGCGTGGCTGGATCCAGCGCCATGGTGGAACGAGTGACGACGCCGCTAAACGAGCGGTCCGGCAGTTCGGTCACCTTGACGGTCGCCTGAGTCTTTCCCGGCACCACCCAGGGGCTGTCGTCTTGCGGCACGTTGGCGTAGATGCGAACCGTGTTCAGATCCATGATCGTAAAGAGGGGAATCGCGTTCGTCGCCGAAGAGGTGGCGATTTGAATCAAGGCTCCGGGGTCCGCGAATCGCGCGGTCACGATGCCATCATACGGCGCGCGGACTTTGGTGTAATCGCGCATGACGACCCGCTGCTCCATCAAGTGCCTGGCTCCCTGATAGGCGGCTTCCGCCACGTCCACGTCCTGCTTGGCAATGACGTCCGGCGACTCCTTCCATACCTTGGCCAGCCGCTCGTAGGTCAGCCTTTTAATTTTGTAATCCGACACCGCCTGCTGGTACTGCTCTTCGACTTCCGGCGCGTCGATGACGGCGACGATGTCGTTTTTCTTCACTGCATCACCCTTGTCCGGTCCGATCCATTTGAGATAGCCGGATACCTTGGCGTACAGCGTGGTTTGATAGAGGGGAGACACATTGGCGGGAAGCTTGACGGTATACACCAGATCGCGCCGGGTGGGCTTCGTCACCTGCACATCTACCGGCGCGCTGTCCGGTACCGCAGCGGATTCGCCGGGCGGGTGTGGCGGGGCGGGGACCGCGGAGGACGCAGGGGGAGCCGGATGGCCGACTTCCTGGATGTCCCGCCAATAGAGGAGCCCGCCGACGACGAGCATGAGCACAATGGCGGCCGCGACCCAGCGAATTTTCCGGCGCGTGGCCCTGACGGGGCGGAGAGTCGTTGACGATTCGTCCATTACATACCCTCTGAAGTCGCGGGAGCGGTGGTGGGCACCGGCGCGCGTTCTCGTCGAATCAACACGAGACTGTGCATGACGGGCACGACCAGCAGTGTCATGATCGTGCTGACCGCCAATCCTCCGACCACCGCGCGGGCCAAAGGGACCATGGTTTCGTTGCCCTCGCCGAATCCTAGGGCGAGCGGTAACAGGCCGAGGATCGTGGCAAGCGCCGTCATGAGAATCGGCCGGATCCGCCGCCGCCCGGCTTCCAGCACGGCATGCGCCGCGGTCGCTCCGTTGCGAACCATGCGGTTGGCGAAATCGACAAGCAAAATGCTGTTCGACACCACAACGCCCATCATCATGAGTGTCCCGATCATGGACTCCACGTTAACCGACGTGTTGGTCACGTACAGCGTCAATACCGTGCCGATCCAGCCGAGCGGGACAGCCACCAGAATGATCAGCGGGTCGATAAAGGAGCGAAACAGCGCCACCATCACCAGATAAATCAAGACCACGGCCAATGGGAGCGCCAAGGCAAAGTTCTGAATCGCGCTGCGCATGTTGGCCACTTCTCCGCGCAGCTGCACGGTCACGTCCTTCGGCAGCTGGATGCCGGCCAACACCTGTTCGATATCCTTTGCGACGTGGCCGAGGTCGTTGCCGACGGGCGTGACGAGCACGTTGATCAACCGTGAGAGGTCGTAGTGGTCCACCGAATCGGGACCGGTCTTGAAGTTGAGTTGGGCCACATCGCGCAGCATGACCGGCGGACCGCGCCGGTCGTCGCCGGACGTGTAGTAGCCGCCCGCGATCTCCATCTGTCTTCCCGCGAAGGGGGTATTCTGCAACGCGAGCGTGGACCCTTGTATGCCGCCTCCCGTGAGGCTCGAAGTGGGCAGGAGGGGCGTGCGCGCACCGATGATCGGTATGTTCAGGAGATCTTCCGTCGTGGTCAGCGATTGCTCCGGGTACTGGGCGAGCAGAAAATACCCGTTGGCGGTTTTCGGGTCAAGCCAGTAGTTGGGTGAGAGTGCGAGGTTCGAGCTGATGCCGGTAATAACATCCACGACGACGCGGTTCTGGTTGATGCCGTAGTAGGCGGCCTTTGTGCGGTCCACATCGATGTGCAGTTCGGGATAACTCTTGCCTTGCTTGATCCGGACATCGACGGTGTTAGGCACCTGGGCGATCTGCTGTTGAATCCGCTCCGCCACAGGCCGGATCACGTCCAGGCTGGGACCTTTCACCTGAATATCGATCGGAGCTTTCAAGCCGAAATTCAACACGTCGCTGATGATGCCGCCGGTTTGAAAAGCGATTTCCACTCCCGGCAACGAGGTTTTGATCCGCTTGCGCAAGTCTGTGATGTAGTCCTCTGTGTGTCCCCTATGAGCGGTGACCAGATTGACGAGCACGAATGCCGTATGGTTACCCGTGTTCGGTGCAAAGCGCGCGGCATCGCCGTAGTAAAGCCCTGTGTTCGAAATGACTTCTTCTAGGTCGTCTTTAGGGATCGTGTCGTGCACCAGTTGTTCGATCTGCCCCACGATGGCCGTGGTCTTTTCAATCCGGGAACCTTCCGGCGCGGTGACCGACATCGCGAAGTTGCCCGCGTCGACTTTGGGGAAGAATTCGGTGTGCAGGCGGGGAACCAGGAATGCGCCGGTGGCGATCAGCGCGAACGTCGCGATCACGATCACCAATGCTTTGAAGCGCAGGCCTCCCTGCAAGAGCGGTTCATAGATCGCGAGCACATAGCGAAACCAGCCCTCATCGGCCGAGGCCCCATGTTCGGCACCCTTGCCATGCCCGGCCTGGTAGAGCCAGGCCAGCACGACCGGCGTGACCGACATAGACACGACATAGTCAGCCAGCATCGCAAAAGCCACCGTCATGGCCAGCGGCACGAACAGATACTTCACGATGCCGGTAAAAAACACGATGGGCAGATACACGATCAGAATGCAGATCGTGGCGACGAGAATCGGGAGCGTCAGTTCCGTCGCACTGTCTTCCGCCGCCAAGCGCCCGTCTTTGCCCATTTCCAAATGCCGGTGCAGGTTTTCCTGCACGACGATGTTGTTGTCGAGGAGGGTGCCGATGACGAGGGCCAACCCGCCCAGCGTCATGATGTTCACGCTTTGGCCCGTGAGATAGAGGGCGACCAGCGCGGTGGTGAGCGAGAGGGGAATGGCCAGGCCGACCACGAGCGCGGCCTTCACGCTCGCCAAAAAAACGAAAATCATGAGGCCGGCGAGACCGGCGCCCAGGAGGCCTTCTTTCTGCAAATTGGCGATGGCCTGACGAATGTAGAGCGACTGGTCGTAAATAAACTTGATGGCCGTCCCGGGTGGAATCTCCGTCAGCTTGTGAAGCTTCGCACGGATGCCGTCGGTGACTTCCAGCGTATTGGCGCCTTCCTGTCTAGTGATCGGAATGTAGGTCGCTTCGCGGCCGTTCACCCGTACGATTGACGTCTGGATGGCGGCGCTGTCAGCGGCGGTGCCGATGTCGCGGATCAGCACCGGCGTGCCGTTGACGACTTTGATGGGAATGTCGTTGATCTTGTCCACGATGTCCACGAGGCTGTTGGAATAGACGTAATAGTCAAGGTCGCCGATCTTGATGTTGCCTGCTGGGATGATGGCGCTCTGCTGGTTCAGTGCGTTGACGACGTCGGAAGGCGAGATGCCGCGCGCCAGCAGCCGCTGCTGATCCAGAAAGACAGTGATCTGCCTGACCTTCCCGCCCAAGGGAGGACCAAAGGAAATGCCGGGGATGGTTGCGATCTGATTGCGCACGTTGAAGTACGCCAGATCGCGAATTTCTTTCGGACCAAGAGTCTCACTGGAGATGGACAAGTATCCGATGGGAAGACTCGATACCCCAAACTTATAGACTGACGGCGGGTAGACGCCTGGCGGCAACAGGCGAATGATGCTGTAGGCCAGGCTGGTCAATTCGGATTGTGCCGCATCAATGCCATAGTCCGGTTGAAAGAAGACTTTGATGTAACTCATTCCCGCAAGCGATTGTGATTCGATATGTTCGACATAGCTCGCTTCGACGAAGCGTTGCTCCATCTTAAGCGTGATCGCGCCTTCCATTTCACCCGGGCTCAGGCCACGATAAAACGTCGTGACGAGAATCGAGGGCAGCTTAATTTCGGGAAAAATGTCCACACGCATCTTCTGGTACGACACGCCGCCCAGAATCAGGGCGATCATGCACAATGCGAAGACGGCGTAGGGATTTTTCAGCGCGGCGCGCGTCAGCATGGCGTGGCTATCCGTCGGGTGCAGTTGTGTTCCAGCCAAAATTTCCAGAGGTGAAGCGAGAGCGTTACGAGATCATCGAACTGTCCCGGTTTGACGACGTACCCATTGGCTCCGGCTTGGTAGCAAGCACGAACGTCCGTGGCGTCGTCTGAACTGGTCAGAATGACGACAGGAATCTGCGCCAAGCGCGCCTCCTGTTTGAATTGCTTCAGCACATCCACGCCCCGTTCGCCTCTCAACTTGAGGTCGAGGAGAATCAGCGCCGGCTCATCGTTCTGATGGTCATTCAGATAGGCCATGGCCGCGCGGCCCCCTTCGACGATATTCAGACGGCCTGTATAGCCGGCTTGGGTGAGGGCCTGGCGAAACAATTCACATTCGCCCGGGCTGTCGTCGACCAAGAGAATGGAGGGAGAGGTAGGCATCTCATGTGAGTACAGCAGGAACTGTGCCTAGCCTCACTTAGAATAGAAGGTACTCATGTAACCATTTGAAAGCGCTATGAAAGGGGGAGCCTTTCTGTATACGGTTGGGTCTCTCTCAACCCTGCTCGGGCGGAAAGGTAGGGAGAAATTCCAGAGAAGGCGGAGAAAAATTCCAGTATCGGATGGCCGAGAGCGGTTGGATAAATGCGGGATCTCTGCAGGGTATTTGTCGATGTGCCTCCAGGGCATTTCCTAGGGGCGGTTGGCGAGCGGAGATGGATAGCATACGTCCAGACGCTGAGAGCGCACACACATGTCGCCTCCGACAGTCGGCAGCTCCAGGAGGATTGTCCATCATGTCAGCAGATGATTCAGCCTCCAATACCAGTCGCGGGTGGGCTCTTATCAAGACCAGAGACTTCGGTCTGCTCTGGTGGGGGCAGACGACCTCTCAGGTCGGGGAGGGACTCAACAAGGTTGCCCTGCTGTGGTTTGTCTATGAACTGACTGGATCGGCCATGAAGATGACCATGGTCGGCCTCCTCCAGACCATTCCTCCGTTGGTGTTTGGTCCGCTGATCGGAGTGTATTTGGATCGGATGCCAAAAAAGGCTGTGATGGTGTGGGTCGACGTGCTTCGCGCCTTGCTCACACTACTCATTCCGACGCTTTTTGCCTTGGATATGCTGTCGATCACAGGACTGTACGGCCTCATTTTCCTCACATCGGTTGTCTCCACGATATTCGGTCCCGCCCTCGTGTCGGCTGTGCCGTTATTGGTTCGACCTTCCGAATTAATGTCCGCAAATGCGCTCATTCAGGGCACCACCAATATCGGGATGTTGCTTGGACCGGCGATCAGCGGCATGATGATCGCTCTGATCAACGCCGAAAATGTGTTGTTCGTGAATTCCGCGACGTTCCTGATTTCCGCCCTCTGCCTCATGCCGATTCGTTTCACTTCATCTTTTGCGAGGGCCAAGGCGCATTCCGGGTCCGTATGGCAGGAGCTCAAGGCGGGATTCCGGTTCATAGTCGGGCAACAGCCCATGGTGCTGACGCTGGTGATCATCTCGTCGCTCTATAACCTCGGAGTGAGCGCGTTCGTCTTTATTTTGCCGGTGTATGCCAAGGAGTTTCTCCAGGTTGGCCCGGTGCAATTGGGCTGGTTGTGGTCGGCCTTGGGCGTCGGCATGTTGGCCGCCTCCACATGGTTGGCATGGAAACAACAGAGTGATATGCGGGGACGATTACGCATCGTCGTGAGCGGCATGACGATCGGCGGCTTGGCGGTGTGTAGTTTGAGCCTGCTGGAAACGCCTCTGATTGCGGCAGGGATGGTCATCATCGTGGGGGGCAGCACGGCCGTCCTGAATCCGATTATCTGGGCGCTCTTGCAGGAGTTGACGCCAAGACATTTGATCGGTCGCGTCGTGACCACCTTCAGCGTCGGCTCCATGGCCTCAGCGATGGCCGGGATGACGGGTTTCGGGTGGGTGGCCGATGTGGCAGGGCCGGCCGCGAGCCTGATAGCGCTTGGTCTCGTCTTGTTACTGACGGCAGCAGTGGCTGTCGCCTGCGTGCGGAGAACCTGCCCTATGCCGGTCGCGCATGCATGACCGTCTTCCCATTTCAGCATCTCTGCCTTTCCCGCTTGAAAGGGACGCAATGAGACAGGGCGATCACACCTGTGCCGGCGGAAGGATATATGCGCGGGACACCTCTCACCCCCCTCAGGCTTTCTGATTCCGCCGCGGCTGCAAACCTTTATACTGGTGATATGGTTCACGCCCATCGGTGGTTGCTGACCCGCGATTTTAGTTTCATGTGGTGGAGTCAGGTGTTGTCCCAGGTTGCTGAAGGAATCAGCAAGCTGGCGCTGTTGTGGTTCGTCTATGCGGTGACCGGATCACCGCTGAAGACGACCGTCATCGGGCTTCTGCAGACGTTGCCGCCGATTCTCTTCGGCCCGTTTATTGGCGTCATTGTTGATCGGTTTCCCAAAAAAGTCATTCTCATCGGGAGCGATGTCGCGCGGGGGGTGTTGATCGGCCTCATTCCCTGCCTGGTGTCGATTGAGAATTTCACCGTCGAAGCATTGTATGTTCTGACCTTCCTGTTTGGCGTGGCCACAGCCGTATTCGTACCGGCGCTGTCATCCGCCGTTCCTTTCATGGTCGCTCGTCCGCAGTTCACGGCGGCGAACGCGCTCCTGCAGAGCACGACGAGTCTGGGCATCATCATCGGGCCGGCTGTCAGCGGAATCGGTATCGCATTCTCGGGATCCCAGGATGTGCTCTGCCTGAATGCGCTCACGTATTTCGCCTCTGCAGCCTGCCTGTTGCCGATCCGGTTGCGAACAACGGAACAGGCGGCGGATCACAGCGCGGGCTGGAGGCCGTTCATCCGGCATCTGCTTGAAGGCCTGCGCTATGCCTTTCTGACGCATCGGACGTTGCTGCTCCTGATCGTCCTGGCATCCATCTACACCTTCGGCAGCGGCGCGTTCACCACACTGTTTCCCGTCTTTGGGCGTCAACTGCTCGGTCTCGGGCCGGTCGAAGTCGGGTACCTCTGGTCCTGGCTGGGAGTGGGATTGCTTCTCTCATCGATCGGGCTGCTCCGGCTGAGCGCCTGGGATCTTCACCGGCGGCTCCTGGCGATTGCGGTGTCCTGCGCGCTTGCTGGTCTGGCGGTGGTCGGCCTGACGTGGACCGGAAGTTTTGGCATGGCGTCGGCCTATGTCGTCTGCATTGGAATCGGTCTTGGCACGTGGACTCCCATCGCCTGGGGCATCATTCAAGAAGTGGCTCCGCCCGGAATGGTCGGACGGGTGATGGCGGTGTACACGGCCATGGCCACCGCAACCTCCATGCTGGGCATGAGCGCCTTCGGGTGGGTGGCGGAATCGTTCGGTTCCGTTGTCAGCATCATCGGGATCGGCGGAGTGATGGGTGTCTTGGCCTGGGGCAGCGCATGGTTCGGAAGAAGGATAGGTGATACCGGAGTTGCAGCGGCAGGGAAGGACGCGTAGCGCAGGCCTACCGGGAGCCCAGGCGCATTCACTTGCCGGCACTTCCCGACGTCAACACCGTTCACGCCCACCATTCCGCATCTGACGAGAGCTTCCCAGGCTACGTGTCGCGTCAGGTCAGAGAAGAGACAATCCGCGGATGTTCAGGGAAAATGCCAAGCGTCATGGCCACGCGCTGCCCAGGGGAAGAGACGGAGTCACGGTCGTCATCGGCAAAAACAAGATGGCGCTCAAAGTACACCCGAAAGGGGAGCAGCAATTTGCGATGGAAAAGCAGGACCGTTCGTCCTCCATCAAGGACGGCACGCGTGTCCGGGCTGAGTTGAATGAAGCCGGTAGCGTCATCGATGTCCATCCGGAGAAATCCGGAGCAGGTCACTGCCGCATCAATGTTAGGTGGTGAACGTCACTCCTTTTGTAGGAGTGACCATGATGCGTCTCAACCATGTGAACCACCTGATCGGCGGTCATTCCATCCGATTAATAGCCAGGATAGAGTGACTGCCAATTCATTCCATGAGCTTGATAGAACTGCTTCATCTCTTCGATGCTCTGCATGTGCTGCGTCGTACCATCCGGTAGGTAGGCCGTCACGGGAGGCTTCGGTCCGGCATTCGGGCCGGCCGCCGCCTGGTCGTTGCGTACCGGCCAATTATCCTGCGGACCATGCTGGATCATCTGTTCCAGGAACGAGTCGTTCATCCTCTTCTGGACTCCTTCCGACCAGGCATCTGTTCCATCCTCGTTGTAAATCCCATGCAGATCGGTATCACTGTAGAGACGATTCCCCTTCGGATCCACGATAAGTTGGGACTCGCCTTGAATGGTGTAACCTTTCGCCAGGAGCGCCTTTCGATCGGCATCCGACAGTCCTTGCGCCGAAGCCAGTCCGGCAAATTGGTTTTCCTTCGCCGACTTGGCGGGGTCATAGGGAATGGTCTTGGCCTTGAGATCCTGGGGTTTGGGGAGGTGTCTCGATCGGCCGACCCATCGCATGGCCCAGGGGTTTGAATCCCGTACCACGATGATCTTGTGTTCATCGACGGCAAACCTACGGAGTTGCTTGTGATCTTCGAGCGGCATGCCGCGTTTGAGTGGATCAGGCGCTTCAGGGAAATGCGTCTTGGGTGTGAACCCTCCGGCATCGGTTGAGGGCGCTTGTTTGTGGGAGGCCGGGTTCTGGTCGCCGGGGTCTTGAGCTGGCTGATCCGGTCGGGTGTCAGTCGGTTTTTGTTTCTTCGCATCACCCTTCTTCTTTTGCTTCACCGCCTCGCGAAGATCTTTGCCGTCGCAAATCAGTTTGCCTAGCCATTTTCCGGTTTCATAGGGATCGGCGGTGGGATCATAGGCTTTGATGTCTTCATAGATCGCATAAATCGACCCCGCCTTCCCGATGATCTCGATAGCCTTTCTGAGCCGTTCCAACCGCTTGATCACCGCCAGGGGAGCAGTGGCGAGATCACTCGGGAGATTCTCGGCAAAACAATCACCCATTCCCTTGGATATGCCATCGGCAAACATGAACGGAGGATCCGGCGTGCCGAATTTATAGCGGCCAGGGCCAGGGGAGGAGGACGAGGTTGCGCCTGATGGTGGCTGGGGCGGGGACGAGGGTGGCCGCGGGACCGGGAAGGCGGTCGGATCATCGGGACCGGCCCCCCCGGGAGGCGGGCTTTTGGGGGCTGGGGGTGGCGCAGGCTTGCGCGAGTTTTGAGGTGTCCGTGTCTTGGTGTCATCGTCCGGTTGTTGGTCCGGCAAAGGCTCATCCTGTTCGATCCGGCCTTGAAGCATCGGCCGGCGGTTCGACTGGTTCACGCAATCGGTGAAGGCCCGCAGCTTGTCTCCACGCAGCTGAATTTTCTGATTGGCCTGCCGGACTAACTCCGTCGCATTCCCGACTCCCGGTTGTCTTGCCTGCTCGTACAGCGCCAGCGCTTCATCTTGATCGATCTTCGCCTGATCGAGAATCGTAAGGCAGTGACGTCCCTTTGCTTTAAAATCGGCCGTATGATTGTCGAACCATCGATGGGCCCCGCCGACGGCGAAGCGGTCGTACTCGCCGGACGAACTGAAAACATCGGATGTCGGCTGAGCCTCAGACGTAGTAGGGACGACAAAAGGCAGGATCAGAAACGCAGCAATGCAGAAGAAATGCCTCGTGCGAACAGTCATCGTCTACGGCTGCCGCTTTGTGTTGTACGTCGTGCTGTCCATCTCGGTAATTTCCATCGCGCCTTCTCCAGTGAATTCATACCACATGGTGCCGATCTGTCCGGAGGTCTCGTCATATAGCATCATTTGACCGCGTGAGGGATCGGGTCTGCCTCGCACCGGATCACGGCCGATCTGTATGTTCATCTTGCCGGTTGAGGTCGAGCCATCGGTCGAGGCCAAGGTATAACGAGCGTCGCTGGCGATGGTGAGAGCTTTTTTCGGTAGAAATTGATTGTTCGGCGTCATCTGCCACTTGCCCACGACTTCCGGCACGATGCGGGCTCTTGGCGCCAGTTGACGGACCGCCATGCGTGAGCGTTCCTGATCCTGCTGCAGCTGCGCCTCCACATAAGGCTGCTTTTCACCGGTTATCCCGGCAGAAGGATCGCGTGGGCGGCGTGCATGCAGGCGTCCCATGGCCATGTTGAGTTCGTTGAGTTGTCCTCGCAGGTCGTCGGGAAGATGACGGCCCACTTCGTAGAGTGCTTGTTGCGCGCCTTCGAGATCGCCCTTGGCCATCAGTTCCTTGGCCAAGTAGAACTGAGCTTCAGCGGCCGGCGCAGAGGCAAGACCTCCGAAGTTGCTGTCGCCTCTGCCGTTGCCGATCTGCGGCATGCCGGCCATTCGCAAGGGGCCATACTGAGCTGCAGTTTTGAAGTGCTGCACCGATTCGTCATGCTGTCCCATCGCCGCCAGCAGCTTGCCCGTTTTCAAATGCGCATCGGCGACAAGGGTGGCGGCATTGTTCGGCGCCATGACCACAGCGCCTTTGGCCGGTGGCTGATCGGGCCACATCGCCGTGAACATCTGCCGGGATTCGAAGCCTCGCTGCATCCGCTTTTCGTAACCCAGCACCGCCTGGTAGTGACCCAGGGCTTCCGCCTGTCTGCCGGTTTGTTCGGCCAGTCTGGCGAGATGGAAGCGGCCTTGAATGGCTAGGCCAAATTCCATCGCATCCCGCCCAAGTGACGAGCCGGCATCTCCCTTCAGTTCGTCCAGTTGCAAACGAGATTCTTCCAAGGCTAAGGCGACACGGTAGTAGCCCGCCGCCTCATCGAATTTGTCGTCTCCTTCGTGAATCACGCCCAGGTAGGCAGGAATGCGGGCATCTTCCGGGTCAATCGGATAGGCGCGAGCAAGATACTCTTTCGCCCCCTGCCAGGCGGTCTTCTCCATGCGCTTCCAGGCCTGCCTCAGTAGTGGAGCGACGGTGGTCTGGACCAGATTGGCTGCGATCAGCCGTTGTTCTTCCGCCTTGTCCTGCTGTCCCGTTTGCGCATAGTGCTGCACCAGGCGATCGTGAGCTTCTAATGACTTTGGCGCGAGCTTCACAGCCTGCTCGAGATAGCCCTGAGCCTCGCCGGTCTTGCCGTCCCATAGAGCGATGTCCGCAAGAATAAGGTAGCCATCGACCGTGCCTTTCGTCACCTTCGCGGCGGTTTCGAGCGCGGCCTTCGCCCGGCGGCGTAACTCGGCTGCCATGGCATCGAGTTGCGCGGCTCGGTTCAAATCCTGCTGCGAGGGCGGGTAGCAGGTCGTCGTGGTGACCCGGTAGACGCCGTCGCTTCTCTGGTCGTCGTGCGATGAACTCGAACAACGTTCCTGCCGCAGGCCGGCTGCTTCATTCGAGAGCTGATTCGCCCTCAGGGCGCGGAACTTTGCGTAGAGCCGTAAGGCATCCGGATTATTTCCGGACAGATTCAAGGCCTGGTCGGCCAGTGTGTCGGCCTGGTGGTATTGTTTCAAGGCCGTCAGCGCCAAGGCCTTCTGCATCATGGCGCCGACATGTGTGGCATTGAGGGCCAGCGCCCGGTCGGCGATCTGAATCACGCGCTGCAAATCCTTTTCGCGAGACTCTTGAAATCGGTAGAGCTGAAGTTCACGGCGCGGTTCGACCTTCTCGCCGCGGTTATCCGCCTCTTCGAACAGGTAGGTGGCGAGGGAGACGAGTTTGTCCGCACTTTTCGGATTCTCTCGTACCGATTCGTCCAGGGTCCGCAGGTGTTCCTGATACCATTCGTCATAACGCAATCGTTGAGGTCCCATGGCGCGGTGAAGTTTCGAGGCGATCGCGATCAGGTAATCCATCGGTTTGTCGCCACGGGCTGCTTCTTGCAATTCTTTGAGAACTGATTCGACGGACGCGTTCACCCTTGTGCCGTTCAATTCCTCTTCCACGCTCGAGCGGGTGGATCTGGTCGAGAGCCACCCTTCCTTTTTGTACAGAGAGAGATCCGCTTCCATTCGTTTGACGTCGCCCAGGCGAGCGGCAGCCGTCGCCCGACCCAGATAGGCCTCGGGGAAATCCGGTTTCAGCGTCAGAGCGATGGTGAATTCCTTTCTGGCACTCGACGGCCTCCCGGCATCCAGCCAGGCCTTGCCTGCTTCGTAATGCGCGTCGGCATCGCCGGGGTTCGAGACGAGCGCACGCTCCACGTGGGCGAGCGGTCCGTCGGCCGCAGTGCCGCCGGCAGCTTGTTTGGCTCGTGACACGTTGAGAGAGGCCAGTTCGGGACGGCGGTACTGTTTCTCGGCAAAAAGCTGACCGGCTTTCAGCATGGCTTGCCGCATCTGGGGGCTCTTGATCCCGTCGGGATTTCCGGATCCGCCGGAGTCACGCGGCAGGCGGTATTTCTGATACTCCATGGCGAGCCGATAGACGATGAATGAACCGTACTCGCTCGTATAGTCATCCTGACCTTGGGCGATGTGGCCGGGGATGCTGACGACTGCCGGCCGCCCTGACGGCACACCTCGGGGACCGCCGCCGAGCGCATGGTCCGGGACGACGATGATGCCGCTCATCGCTTCTGTGGCATAGATCCAGAGCTGGGCCTCGCGGCCTGTCAGCCCGAGTCGCTGAGCCCGGCTGAGATCCTTCTGCGCTCGCGGGAAGTCTTCGGCCAACGTCTGTGCCACCCCGCGCGCGAGCAGGATGTTAGGATCGTCGCCGGACTGGTCCAATGCGCGCGAGAAGGCTGCCACCGCAGCGGCCCAGCGACCCTCGTTGAGTGCATCCAGGCCTTCGATATAGGGCGTCAGGGATTTGGATGAAAGGGCAGCCGCAGTGACTGGGGCGTGGAGCAGGTAACAAGCCGTCAGAAAGATGGCGAACCGAATGGTGAGGAGACGGGCCATCGTACACCTCCTTCGAGAGGCGGGAAGACACATGCGGTCGATGGTCATACCGAGCGGCCCCCAGCTTACAAGCGAGGTCTTCGCTCAATCAAGAGGCGTCCGGTTGAGCTGGGGGGCCGATTCTTGTTCCTCTTCAAACGTGCCGGTTCCGCACCCCAGGCCTCCGTACATCATCCCGAAAAATCCACAGTAGGCTCCGGCCTTGAAGGCCCAATCTCTACGCGTGGCTTGTTCGATGTGCCCATCATGGATGAGAATGGAGACATATTGCGCGCCGACGGGGATCATGGCGGGCAAGGGGACAACGACGAGATACAGCACCATCCCGGACCATCGTAAGCCGCCGGTTTTATAAATCCATTCTTCCGTTCCGCCGTCGCGTGATTCGATACGGTCAGGCTCACCCCATTGCGTTCGCAGGTCCGCGGCTGTCTTGAGATCTGCTTCCGTGCTTGCCTTGCGTATGTCGATGGCGCCCCTGGCCTGGCCGATCTGCGGGTGATCGCTGGATTCGCTACGGGTGCCGAGAGTCCAGGCGCCGAGCCCGACGCAGCCTTGAAGCGTCACGATCGCCGCAATCCAACACACGTTGTTCACATACTTGCGCATACTGTCCTTTCTATGGCGTCATGCGGCCGAACCCTACCCAGGTCCCTCTCGAAATACAAGCACGAGATAGACGGGACAGAGATCGCCGATATCGGCGGGAGCCTAACTGCCGGGTTCCCCTCCCAAGGTAGGATACCGCCTCACCGATGAGCCTCGGTAGGATCCGCCCACAGGGAGGTTGTGATGGCACCTCGTCGGTATGTTCGAACCTACTACAGGTTTCCGCTCAACTATCCGGTTATTTTCGGTGGAGCGCCCTTTGTCGGTGAAGGGGTCCTGACCAACCTTTCATTAAAAGGCTGTTCGGTGACCTGTGATCGGGAGGTGCTCTGCGGGAGCCAGGTACGAGTGAGTATGCTCCTCCATCATCAGCCGCCGGCGTTGCCTGTTGAACTCGGGACCATTAAATGGGTGAGGGGGAATCAATTCGGCGTGGAGTTCGTTCGTATGCCTCTTGAGGCTCAGCAACGCCTGAACCGTACATTACGCATGGAACTGATCGAGTGGCTTGAGAAACGTCACCGCCACAGTGCCTCGCCGCCCACTCCACTCCAGGAGAACTAACGTACCCGCTTCGCTCTTATTGCTCGTCCGGCCGCGCTCGTCTGCCGTCAAGACTCATCCACAAGCCGATTATCGCGCCATCTCTCCAAGCGCATTTCTTACTGATTGCAGGAAGTTGTCGGCTCCGGGGGGGGGAGGCCTTGCGGCTGCCGATCGGAGTCATCCATGGCGAGATGTGGTGTCTCCCGATGCATTCCTGTACACTAAGCCCCTTGGCCGAAGAGACTGCGCAGGCCGCGCACGATCATTCAGATCGCCACCTGCATAGAGAGCCGATCCAGCCCTTGCCGATGGAGCCTATGGTTTCCGACCCGCCTCCTCCAGTTTCCGTGCCTCCGAACGAAAGCCAGCAGGGTTTACGTTCCTGGTGGTCTCGCCTCGCCGAATGGAACCCTTCGCTGCTCACGGTGGTCACGCTCGCCATCGCGACCGGCCTGCGCATGGCCCTGACACCGTTATGGGGGTCGGGCTACACCTTCATCACCTACTATCCCGCCATTATGTTCATTGCGGTGGTCAATGGCTGGCGCCATGGCATCGTGGCGATCTTGGTTTCATCGGCACTGTCTATCGGACTCTTTCTCGACATCCAGGCCTCGGCGAATGAGCAACAGATGGCCCTGGCATTGTTCATGACGGCCAGCGTCATCATCGTGTCACTATCGGAAGCCGTCACGCGGGCTCGTCTTCGCGCGCAGGCGGAGGCGTCTCTGGCGCGAGCCCAAGAACAGCGATTGCGGCTTGAGATTGAGGCAAGAAGCAAAGCGGAGGAGACGGTTCGCGCCAGCGAGCGTCAAATGCAGTTCGTGACGGACCATGCCCCGGTCCTCATCGCTCAATGTGGAACGGACGGCCGGTATCGTTTCGTGAACCGGCAATATGCCGACTTGGTTGGACGGACACCTGAGGCCCTCATCGGCCTGCATCCACGTGATGTGTTGAGCAAAGAGGATTATCGGCAGGCCGCGCCCTTCATGCAGGAGGCGCTTGCGGGGCGGCAGGTGAAGTTTGACCAGCAATTTCTGGGTACGGCCTCCACGGGGCATCTCCTGCAGGTCACCTATGCGCCGGAATGGGACGAACACGGAATCGTGACGGGGTTCATTGCCGCCATCGTCGATATTACCGACCGCAAGCAGGCGGAGCAGGCGCGCGCTACACTCGCGGCCATCGTCGAATCGTCGGAAGATGCCATCGTTAGTAAAGACCTCAATGGGATCATCACCAGTTGGAACCGTGGCGCGGAGCGGTTGTACGGATATAGCCGGCAGGAAGCCGTCGGTAAATCCGTGTTGCTGGTCATCCCGGAGGAACGGCTTGAAGAAGAAACTCCCATTCTGGCGCAGATCAAGCGGGGGGAGGCTATTCAGCAATATGAAACCGTCCGGCGGCGGAAAGACGGCACGCTGATTGATATTGCGTTGACAGTATCGGCAATCCGCAATGACGAGGGACGAATCGTCGGAGTGTCCAAAGTCGCTCATGACATAACCGAACGCAAGCGAGCCGAAGCTGCGTTGCGGGAAAGTGAAGAACGTCTGCGTCTCTTCATCGAACATGCGCCGGCGGCGATCGCGATGTTCGATCGGCAGATGCGGTATGTGGCGGTGAGCCGGCGGTGGCTGGCGGACTATGCGCTCGAAGGAGAGGTATTGGGGCGCAGTCATTACGAGATCGTTCCTGATATTCCTGACCAGTGGCGAACGGCGTATCAAAAGGGCTTGGCTGGAGAGGTGATGCGCGCGGAGGAAGACCGGTTCGAGCGTTCCGATGGGACCGTCTACTGGATCCGATGGGAGACTCGTCCGTGGCGGGACAAAGCCGGCGGCATCGGCGGGATCGTGATTTTCGCCGAAGATATCACCGACGGCAAAATGGCAGAGGAGGCGCTGCGTGAAAGCGAGGCGCAACATCGCGCCACGTTCGACAACGCGGCGGTCGGTATTGCGCACGTTGGATTGGACGGGCGGTGGCTACGCTGCAATGACGCGATGTGCGCCCTCACGGGGTATTCCCGCGAAGAATTGCTGACCAAGACGTTTACCGAGATTACCCATCCGCAGGACATCGAACAAGATTGGGCTTCCATCCGCCGGCTACTGGCCGGTGAGATCGAAACCTTCTCCATGGAGAAACGGTATATCCGGAAAGATGGGTCGCTCATCTGGGGGAATCTGACCGTCTCGCTTCTGCGGGATGTTCAGGGCTCCCCGCAACATTTCATTTCCATTGTCCAGGACATTCAGAGTCGGAAAGAAGCACAAGCTCAATTGCGGCAGTTCGCGGACAATCTGGAGCAGCGTGTCGAGGTGCGGACGAGAGAGTTGGCCGATACGCAGGACAAGTTGCGCGCACTGACGACGGATTTGAATCTGACGGAACATCGTATCCGGAAACAGCTCGCGACCGATTTGCACGATTATCTGGCGCAACTCCTGGTCCTGAGCCGGATCAAATTAGGGCAGGCTAAATTGGAAGAGGTGCCGCCGTCGGCGAGGCAGGCGATGACGGAGGTCCAAGAGGTGATGGACCGGGCCTTGGCGTACACCAGGACCTTGGTGGCACAACTCAGCCCACCCATCTTGAATGAGTTCGGGCTCCTCATGGCATTGAGATGGTTGGCTGGCCAAATGCAGCGGGAGCTCACGGTGAAGTTGGAGTTCGAGAACGACGTGCTTCCCCTTTCCGAGGAGCAATCCGTGCTGCTGTTTCAATCGGTCCGCGAACTCCTGATGAATATCGTGAAACATGCGGGCACTGCCGAGGCGAGGATTTCCGTGACACAAACCGGCGGGGTCCTGCGCATTACCGTGTCGGATAGAGGTATCGGCTGTGATGCCGGCGCAGCGAAGACGAAGCGTGAACCGGGCTTCGGTCTCTTCAGTATTCGCGAGCGGATGAAGGCCCTCGGGGGAGGGTTTGATATGCAATCGGTTTCGGGACAGGGAACGACGGCCATCCTCAAGTTGCCGCTTGATCAGCCAGGCGCCAGAGGTGTGGCATCGGGGGAGGAAATTGGCGCGGGTGAGACGATTCGCGCCGCGGTTTCCGACCCAGCGGCGCCCGGCTTGCCGGAGCTGCCTGGAGCGGCCTCATTTCTCCCCGCGCCGAAGATCCGGGTCTTGTTGGTAGACGATCACCGGATGTTGCGCCAGGGCCTTCGGACCATCGTGAACGGACATCCCGGGTTGGAGGTGGTCGGCGAAGCCGGCGATGGCCTGGAAGCCATCGAGCTGACCCGCACCTTCAAGCCGGCCGTCGTCGTCATGGACGTCAACATGCCTCGCTGCGACGGCGTGGCGGCCACTAAACGGATCACGGAGGAATTCCCTGGTATCAAAATCATCGCGCTCTCCATGCACAACTCCCCCGATATCGTGGCTCGCATGAAACAGGCGGGGGCGTACGGGTATCTCACCAAGGAAAGCGCCGGAGGGCAGCTGTGCCGGGCGATTGTCGAGGCGGCTCTCAGCGGGCCATTAGGGTCGAGAGGAGAAGGTGCCGATGTGAGTTGCGGTGCTTCCTGACGGGCGAGCGCGGAAACGGTTTTCCTCCGACATCACTGTGGAGGCTGGTCGTGCGACAGTTGCTGGGCAATGACGTCAAAGATTTTCTCGGGTACCAGTTCTTTGGGAAGGAACGCATTCGCCCCGACGGCACGCAACGCTCCCTCGACCTCCCTGCTGTTATGGCAGGACATTCCAATCACGACTGTGTCCGGTAAGAGGGCTCGAATCCGGCGCGTCGCTTCGATCCCGTCCATGCGGCCCATGCCTACGTCCATGAGGATGATGTGCGGCCGAAGAGTTTGAGCCAGTTGAGACGCGGCGATGCCGTCGGCTGCTTCACCGGTGACGCAAAACCCCGGTCGTGTATTCAAGATCGTTCGCAGGATCTCTCTCAACTGCAGGTTGTCATCGACGACGAGAATCTCAATCATGGAGCACCTCGTTCGAATGGAGCAGAAGGCCGTTGGTATCAGGCTAACATATGTCCGATGTTTCGCGAATGATATTCTTGAAGGCCCAGGAGATCGTTCGCTCATCCTTGACCCACATTTCGCCTCCGTGTAGGGTCGCACACAATGAGCTGCTCGCGTAGCAGCCGGACGGCTATGCCCTTGGGGACGTTTTGGGGCAGATACGACGGATCGAATCATTTCAGCCCGATAGGAGCAGGAAGAATATGACCATACGTGAACCGCGACCGGTCGTGGGCATTCTCGTCGGCGGAGGGCCGGCGCCAGGCATCAACAGTGTGATCGGGGCCGCGACGATTCGAAGCATTCTCGGCGGATGCGAGGTGATCGGCATTCAGGATGGGTTCAAGTGGATCATGGAAGGGAACACCAGCAAGGTCAGGCGCTTGTCGATCGAAGACATCAGCCGCATCCACTTCAGCGGCGGTTCTTGTCTGGGAACCGCGCGCGCCAATCCCACGCAGAAAACCGAGCATCTCGATACCTGTCTGGCGAGTCTGCACAAGCTGGGGGTGACCAGGTTGATCACGATCGGCGGAGATGATACGGCGTTTTCCGCATTGAAATTGGAGCAACGGGGAGGCGGCCGGCTTCAGGTGGCGCATGTGCCCAAGACCATCGACAACGACCTTGATCTGCCGCACGGAATTCCCACCTTCGGATTCCAGACGGCCCGTCATATCGGGGTCGAGCTGGTGAAAAGTCTGATGGTCGATGCAGAGACCACCTCGCGTTGGTATTTCGTGGTCACGATGGGCCGCAAGGCCGGACACCTGGCGCTCGGGATCGGCAAGGCCGCCGGCGCCACCTTGACTATTATTCCGGAAGAGTTTCGCCAGAAACCCATTCGTCTGCGGACGCTGGTCGATATTCTCGTCGCCGCGTTCATCAAGCGGCTCAGTGCCGGCAGGTCGGACGGGGTCGCGGTCCTGGCCGAAGGCCTGGTCGAAATCCTCGACCAGCAGGACTTGAATGGGTTGGAGGATGTGGAACGTGATCAGCACGGACATGTGCGGTTAGCGGAGATCAATTTCGGTTTTGTGCTCAAGCGGGCGGTGGAGAAGGAACTGCGCGCGTTCGGGATCAAGACCACCATCGTCGATAAAAACATCGGGTATGAATTGCGCTGCGCGGACCCTATTTCATTCGACATGGAATACACGCGGGATCTGGGCTATTGCGCGGCCCAGTTTCTCCTGGAGGGCGGCAGCGCGGCCATGGTATCGATTCAAAACGGACGATTTATCCCGATTCCGTTCGGCGACATTCTCGACCCGGCCACCGGCCGCACGCGTGTGCGCATGGTGGATGTTGAGTCCGAGTCCTACGCGATTGCCCGCCGGTACATGATTCGACTCTCGCCGGAGGATTTGAGTCAGCCGGAGAACGTGGTTCGATTGGCGACCGCAGCCGGATTGGCCGCCGATGATTTCCGCAAACGGTTCGAGTATCTGATGGGGCACGATGCGTGAAGGGCTCACATCCCATGACACCGACTGTCACGCCTGACACGGAGATCTCTTTGGTTTTTGAGAACCAGCGCGCGGTGGTCTCGCCCTGGGGGGCCTCTTTGCGGCGCTATTTTTTCGTAGACGGCCACGGCGGAGAAACCGACATCGTCTGGGGATATTCCGGCGGCGCGCAGAAAAAGGGCGGGCAGGGTGACGTGCTGATTCCCTTTCCGGGGCGGGTGGCGGGAGGACGGTACTCGTTTGACGGCCAGGCGCTGCAGCTTGAGCGGAATGATAAGGAAGGTCCGAATGCGATCCATGGATTTGTGCGAAGCCTTCCGTGGTTGACGCAGCAGGCTGGCGCTCATGCCGTGACCTGTGATGTCAGTCTGGATGCCGCCCAATATGGCTCGCGCGGCTATCCCTTTTCCGTCGCCGTGCGTGTCACCTACAGCCTGGATGTTCAGGGATTGTCCTGCGGGTTTTCCGTCCGGAATGTCGGCGGGATGGCGGCTCCGGTCGGGGTGGGTTTCCATCCCTACTTCACGGTCGGCGCCCGGCGTGTGGATGAGGCCGAGGTAAAAATTCCTGCGACGGGGTATCTGGAATTTAATGAGCAGTTGGCGCCGACCGGCAAGGTGATGGCGGCACAGGGAACGGACTGGGATTATCGGGAATTTCGCACCATCGGCCCGCGCCGCTTCAACCATTGTTATCTGGAGTTGGAGCGCGATGCGGCGGGAATGGCCACGGCGTCGCTGCGCTATCAGGAACGTGGTCGCGCCATTGATGTGGTGATGGATCGCGCCTTTTCCGCACTTGTGGTTTATACGGGGGATGCTATCGCGGAGGCCCCCCGCCGTGCCTTGGCGATCGAACCGATGACCTGCGCGACCGATGCGTTCAATCACCCGGACTGGGGTCTGAAACGATTGCAGCCAGGAGAGACGTTCACCGGCTCCTACCGGGTAACAGTACGCGCGAGTTGATCAGGTCCAACCAGCAAGCAGACGCTCTTCTTCCGGGCATCCTCTGACAGCGTCCTGCGACTGAATACTCTTACGAAGGCCTCGTCGGCTCGATGATGCGGAACCGCACTTCGTCGACCTGGGTATAGGCCGATGTGTCTTCCCCCGCAAAAAGCCCGCACCGGTAGAGGCCGGAAGTCCATCCAGCCGCAGGACGGGGCAGGACGAAATAGCCGGACTGATCGTTCGTGGCCATGATGAGTCGGTCCTGCGCGACGGCTGCTTGCGCTCCGGCCAACTCGGTGGTCTCTTTGAAACAGCGTGCAGCCAGCGGTACCTCATCGTACGAGGCGGTGACCAGGTTGAAGACCAGGTAAATATCCTGCTGATTGGCGGGGAAGGTGATTCCCGGGTCCAGCGGGATAAAGTCGTGCGCGCCGGTCGGCGAATCGTCCCGCATCACTTTTTTGGCCGGAATGACGAAGCGGAACCAGGCGAAATCAGCGTCCCGGCCGACGAGGGAAGCCGCAGCATCCAGCGTGTTCTGCGGCTTCAAGGCGTCGATGGCCTTGGCCGCGAGTTCCGCCTCCGGCGGGGTGGCCGGCGCCGCTGCTTTGGCTTGAGCCGCGTTGGCTGCCGCTTCGGCCTCGACTTGTCGTGCAAACTCCAGCACGTGCGGACGAATCTTGTCCAACCATTGCGTCAGGGCGCCCTTATTCAATACCCTGGTGCCTGAGGGGAGTTGGACTTCCTTGGTCGATTTCTCGAACTCCACGGTCGCATCGTACAGCGTCTTGAACTGCATGTACGCGTCTTCCCAGCGTTCAAGTTCCACCATGCATTGACCCATACGAAATGCTGTCGTGGTGTGTTCTTCATCGGTCGGGTCGAACTCAGACCCCGTTTGAGACACGGCGAGCGCGTCTTTGCAGCGCCCCAGCCCCATGAGGATGAGACTGAGGTGCCGGCCGGCGAGCGGATCCATCGGGTTTAAGCGCAAAAGTTCCCGATAGACCGGTTCAGCTTCACGAAACCGGCCCGCCTCGAACAGGCGGTAGCCTTCCGCACGAATCATTGACCAATCGCGAAGTTGTTGTGGACTGACATCCGGCGTCATGACCGGTGCAAAGCGGCGGCCCCGTTCCGTCGAGCCGAAGAACAGCGAGAGCAGATTCCTAGCCGACAGATGAAGCGGCGAACCGGCCGGGACTCGATCCAGGACAAAGTGCACGTCGCGTTCAGCGCCCTCATAATCCAGAATATCGAAACGCGCCCGGGCCATGGCCAATCGCCAATTGAGCATGTCCGGCCCAAGGGCGACGGCTTTCTTGTAGGCCTCGAAGGAGTCCTCCAGGCGGTCGAGTTTCCGCAGTTCGCGCGCCAGACGCAAGTGGATGAGCGGGTTGTGGGGATCAAGTCCGGCGATGCGTTGAAGCTCGGCGACCGCTTCTTCGACCTGTCCCGACCGCACCAGCACGCTCCACCTGGCCCATCGCACATCAAGCGCAGCGGGAATATGTGCCAGAACGGTGTCGTACGCCTCAAGGGCGGCTTCGGTTCGACGGGAGGTGGCGAACATGTCGCCGCGAAGTTGATGGAGCGCGAGGGCCTGAGGATGGTCCTGGATGCCCTGTTCGAGGATACCGAGCGCGAGATCGATCGTGCCCTGTTCCCAGGCGGTCTTGGCACGTTGGGCAATCTGGCCCTCCGAGCGAAGCGGAGTGTCACTGGCCAAGACGTTGGAAATCCCTCCCGTGACAAGCGTGAGAAAAAGAATGAGCAGCAGGCCACGTGGGTGACCATTCCGGCGAACATGTCGGCCTCGAAGAGAAGCCATCAGGGGTCTATCTGTCATCATGGTGCGTGTCTCTCGTGTTGTAGCCATGCCGTTGCCTTCCTCGAAACCATTAGAGGCATGAGGAGAGTGAAGGATTCGTGTCCTCAAGCGCGCTGAGACGCAAGGATTCATTTTACTGTATGAATGCCTGATCCTGCGAAGGAACCTTCAGGCAAGGCCCTTCACCTGATCGTGATGCGGGACGGGCGTCGCAAGAATCGGCGTGATCAGAAGGAAGAGGGGGTTGGACTGTACTCAGCGTACGTTGACGAAACGGCCTTGGGCGGTGGCTCGCAGCTGATCGAGGTCTTCCCGCCGGGTCACCGACAGCGGCACGGTGTGGGAAATTTCTTCAATGAGCAGATCCGTTGTCAACGGCTGTTTGCGGTGCAGGGCGCGATAGAGCGCAGCGACCACGGCCTGCTCGATTTCCGAGCCGCTGAATCCTTCGCTGGCGTCCACGACTTTCTGAAGATCGAACCCCGCGTTGTTCTGTTTGCGAAGGCTGAGATGGATCTTCCAGATGGCCGTGCGTTCGGCTGTGTCCGGCAGGTCTACGAAGAAAATCTCGTCAAATCGTCCCTTGCGCAATAACTCCGGCGGGAGTGCGGAGAGATTGTTCGCCGTGGCCACGACGAAGACGTCTTGCTTCTTTTCCTGCAGCCAGGTGAGGAACGCGCCGAAGAGCCGGCGGCTCAAGCCCGCATCCGCATCGCCGCTGCCACCGCCCGCCGCCATGGCCTTTTCAATTTCATCGATCCAGAGCACGATCGGCGACAGTGATTCTGCCATCTCGATGGCCTTGCGAAAGTTTTTTTCGGACTCGCCGATGAATTTATCGAATAACCGGCCCGCATCCAATTTAAGCAGAGGCAGGTGCCATTCGCGCGCAATGGCTTTGGCCGCCAGCGATTTGCCGCATCCCGGCACACCCACCAGCATGATGCCGCGCGGCGGGGTCAGGTTGAGCGCCTTGGCTTCGGCTGTGAATCCCACCTTCGCCCGCTCCAGCCAGGATTTCAGATTCACGAATCCACCGAGTTCGAACCGGTTGTCTTCCAGCGGGTAGTACTCCAGCAAGCCGCCATCCTTGATCGCCTGGACCTTGCGCGTGAGAATTGTCTGCACATCATCGGCGGAGAGCACCCCGTCTTCGACGACGCATTGGGTAATGACCTGTCGAGCTTGATGCAAGGTCAGTCCCTGTAAGGCGCGAAGGATCGCGTCACAGTCCTGATCGGAGGGACCTGTGTTCGCCGTCTTCGGCGCGGTCATGGAATTGAGGAGGCTCTGCACCACGGTGGTGGATGCTGGGCGACGGGGTGACGTCCTCGTTCTCAGGGATTGCAGGACGCTCTGAAGCATGGTCTGTAATTCCTGTCGATCGGGTAGTTGGAGGTCGAGTCGCACCGCAATCTGATCGAGGTCGAGCGGCAAGGCGATGGGATGACCGGTTACGAGACAGGTCGCGCGTGAGCGGCTGAAGTGCTGGCTCACCTCGCGCAGTTGGCGCGCGACGGCGGCATCCTGCAAGTGCGGGGCGAGGTCCTTGAGCCAGAAAATGCCTTCAACCGTCAATCCATGGAGATGTTGAAGGACGGCGAGGGGCGTGGCGGTCAACTTGCTGAGGCTCTGTCTTTCTTCTGGCCTGGTGAGCCCTCTCGTAATCGACCACTCGAACAGCGGCATCCGTTCCTGGGCGGCCACGGATTGGAGCAGGGTCAACACCCGGTCTTCTTCCACGGTCTCGATGACAATGAGCGGGTGGGAGGAGCGGATCAAGGTGCGGAGATCATGCACGGTCGTGGAGAGGGCCATAGGAGTGTCATGCTACCACGAGGTTCACAGCTCACCAAGCAAAGGGGGGAATGCGGCGGCGCGTGAGCATGAGAGCAGGGACAGGAACTGGCAACCGATTGCGGATCGTAAGTAGTTCCAATCGTGCGGATCAATTGACAGGTGCCTTACCAGCGCTAACTAGCGGTTTCGCTTCAGTTGTTGAAGGAAGGATGTAACGGAAAGGATGTCGACCGACTCGACGTGACGAAGGCTCAGGAGATCGTCGTCGCCGCTCACGAGCCAGCGGGCCTCGGCGGCCATGGCGCAGCTGATGAACTTGGCATCGTCAGGGTCGCGTATGCCGGGAATGTCCGTTGACCCAGATTGAGCGGTTTCAATGAAGGGAATCAGCTCTTCTTCCAGTAAGCCTCGTATTTCGGTATTTGTCAGCTTGAATTTCGGATAAGCAAGAACACGGAGATATTCATCCAGGATAAGCGCGGATACGACGGGGCGAAACCGGCCCGATTGCCAGGCAGAAACAAGTTGTGATGGCGGGCCAGAGAATAGCAATGCCGAGATGACGACGTTCGTGTCAAGAACCGCTCGAATCACCGGCGATGGCGTCCTCTTGCCCAGGCAATGGCGCGGTCCATGTCTTTCATCTCAATCCCGAGCTCTTTGATTTTCCGGCGAACCGCTGCGAGGCGCGAACCCTTCTCCGCCATGGTTACCGGCCTCAGTATCAGCACCCCGCCTTTTGCCGTGACATCAAAATACTCCGTTTCGGGAATGTCTTCCAGCGCCTTCTTGGGCAATGTTACCTGATTCTTCGATGTCTTCTTTGCCAACATAGAGGACCTCGCTATGAAGTAAGGATATCTTACGTCCTGATATTCTGGCAAGGCAGTTGTTTCTTTGAACTTAGACGTCGTTTTCCGTGAGGCATCGACCGAGGCCTTGTTGCTCGGCGAGATAGTACGCGTAGTGGATAGCGGCCAGATTCGCGACCCGTTCTTCGGCTTCCTCGCGAGTGTCTGCCTGGACAATCTGAATCCCGAATCGCGCTGTGAGGGAATCGAGAAAGTCTATCAACCCATTGCGATGATACTGTCCCAATCGTCCTTCGCCTCGATTTGTTTGAAGGGCGCCTTCGATGAGGAGAAACCGATGGGGGATCGCGAGAAGCGGTTCGAGTTCGCGAAGAAAGCGCGGGCGATTGTCGGACGGGTTCGAGAAAATGGTATTGAATTCTTCCGCGCGCCGTCGTTCGACGCAGAAGAGATCCGGTGCTTCCGCAATGGCGTAGTCCCCTACCGGCAGGGCCTGTTTCCGCGTTCCGGCGATCCGTACGAGCCCCTTGAATTCATAGGGCTGTGTTTCGCGTACATCGACGAGGAGATGGATGGCGGGCACCATGATTTTCGGATGACTGAATCGAGTGACGTTCAGCATCGTTTGTGGTCCGCGCAACTCCTGTCGCGAACGTGCGGCAGGTTGCGGGCGAACCGCCGGAGAGGGCCGCGGCGAAGGGGGCGGCGCAGAGGGATGGTGTCTTCCGGTATCGTAACGGGCGCGAGCGGCCGGGTCGCTGAGCGTTTGATAGGCCTGATTGATCAGTTGGGTGCGGACTTCGGCTTTCTTGTGCAGCGCAGGTGAATGCACAAAGCGATCGGGATGCCAGACCTGCATCTGTTCATGCCAGGCGCGCCTGATCTCGGCCTCTGTCGCGTCTGACGAAAGTTCCAGGGTAGCGTAGTAGTCGGTGCTGCGTGTGTGCTGCATTGTGTGTTCCTGCGTGGCCGAAGTGTAGCGGAGTGCGACGGGAAACAGCTAGCAGGATGCGGAAAAAGTCCACCAGCGGCGTTCTCGCCTCGTTCAGCGGCTCAACGTACGACACGAGTACGATTCGCCGCCTCACTCGCTGCGGCCTTGCTGGATGGCCTTTTTGCGCATCCTGCGTACTATCCTGATACGAACACGCCACGAGAGCTGATCGCGGCGTCGCGTGCAAAAAATGAGTTTTTCCGCAGCCTGCTAGGTTGAAATGAGCGATGCGCTTCCTCCCGGCGTGCCATTGTGCGAGCGTTCGAGGCGGTGTATCGTAGGCCCTGGAGACACGGATCTTTTCTTATCTCAGCGGAGGTGATGCGCATGATCTTGGTGACGGGGGGCGCCGGTTATATCGGGTCGCATACCTGTGTGGAACTGCTCAATGCCGGCTCGGCGGTGACCGTGTTCGACAACTTTTCCAATAGCCACCCTGAAGCACTGGCGCGCGTGCAACGCATCACGGGAAAATCCCTTCGTCTGATTCGCGGCGACCTTCGGGATCGAGCGGCGCTGGTCGCGGCGCTTCGGGAGAGCGGAGCGACGTCGGTTATCCATTTTGCCGGCTTGAAAGCGGTTGGTGAATCGGTGGAGAAGCCGTTATCCTACTATGACAATAACGTGGCGGGATCCCTGCGTCTCCTCGAAGCGATGGGGGAGTGCGGAGTGAAAAAACTGGTCTTCAGTTCCTCCGCCACGGTCTACGGAGATCCGCAACGCCTGCCGCTGACCGAAGATCATCCCCTCTCCGCGACCAATCCCTATGGACGCACGAAGTTGATGGTTGAAGAAATCTTGCGTGATCTGCAGCGTAGCAATGCTTCCTGGCGCATCGGCATCCTGCGATATTTTAATCCGGTCGGGGCGCATGCCAGCGGCCTGATCGGGGAAGATCCTCAGGGCATGCCGAACAATCTCCTGCCGTTTGTGGCCCAAGTGGCGGTTGGCCGGCGCGAACATTTGAGTGTATGGGGCAACGATTATTCCACTCCTGACGGAACCGGGGTGCGGGATTACATTCACGTGGTGGATTTAGCGCTGGGGCATCTCAAGGCGTTGGATGCGCTGGCGCGCTTGGAACGGCCGGGGGAATGTTTAACGGTCAATCTCGGAACCGGGAACGGGTACAGCGTCCTGGAGATCGTTCGTGCCTTCGAGAAGGCTAGTGGCAAGGCGGTTCCGTACAAAATTGCCCCGCGACGTCTCGGCGACGTCGCCTCCTGTTACGCCGATCCTGGGTATGCCTTGAAATCGTTGGGTTGGCGCGCCGCTCGCGGGCTGGACGAGATGTGTGCCGATGCCTGGCGCTGGCAACAGCACAATCCGAACGGGTATGCGGGCTGAGGCGGATTGTTGATGGTGAATCGACTCACAAGAGATCGCTTGCAAGCAGGCCTGCTCATCACCTTCTGGTTGCCTGTCGTACGGGCTCTTGGCGCAGGTCTGGTCGTTTGTGTGATCCTCTTCGTGCCTGAAACGCAGGCGAATCACCAGGGTCACGCGACCCACGCGGAACCCGAGAACCCTGCCGTGATAGGGGAGGGGCGAGAGATTTCCGGCGCGCCGTTTCGCGTCTTTCTGAGCACAGGCACCGGAGCGGGTTCCGCCGGACTGGATGCCGCTGATCTCGACGCGGCTGTCCAGACTGTAGTCGACGCGTTCAGCATCATGTTGCAGCATCGGGCCGAGTATCCGCGCTTCGACGAAAGCCTGACGAAACAGGCGCTCAAGCGGGTCGTCATCGAACCAGTCGTGCTAAACGATGAAGGAAAAGCCTTTCCGTTTTTGGTGGCCCGCACCAAAGAACCAGGTCTGGTCACCCTCCTCATCAGCGCCGCATCCCTTAAAGACAAGGGGCATCTGAATCACCCGGACATTCTGCTCCCGGTGTTGGCGAGGGAGTTTCAGTGGGTGGTCAGCAAGGCCGATACCGCGCCCAAAGCGAAAACGGTTGCTGTGGAACGAGATCTTCAAGCGGCGCCCATACGCACGGACGAGGAGATTGCGGGTCTGTCTGCGGATGAACGCGCGCGACTCCTGCAGCACCTCTTCGATACCTATTTGCGAACGGTCGATGACCAGAAGAGCCTCGCCGGACAACCGCTGTACGACGTCGGCAGCCGCACGCCGACTCCGCCCACTCACGCGGATTCAACGACGAAACTGTATGACATCCGCATTCGTGAAGCCCTGCAGAAGATCGTGCGGGAACCGTCTTTCCTGGAGCAGACGCCCAAGGCCGTCCGCAGTCTCTTGAACGGCAAGGTCTGGAACGTCGCCTGTGTGAACATCGCTCAACGGGATTGGGCTACCCGCACCAGGGTGCTCGCTGAGGAGAAGGCGGTGGTGGTGGGGAAACGGGGACAGCGCATTCAACCGGCTGCCATTCTGGTAAACGTCCATCGAGCTGCCGCCCCGGATGATCCGTATTATCGGGAGACACAAGGCCTGCCGATGGGGGCGCTCTCAGCGGATCAACTGGCGCTGGTCATCGCCCTTGAAATCCAGCACAACATCCAGGAGAAATCCCTGAGCGGTCATACGGCTCAGGACGCGCTCTCGGCGCCCAGGTAGGGGCTGAAGAAATCCACGTCGATTATGGAGCGCCGGTTTTATCCCCGCGTTTCGGCTCGTATCGTACGGTCTCCAGGTAAAAGAGCGGTGCAGTGGTTTCCGGCTGGCGCGCCGTGATCCGGGCTGATTGGTCCGGTTGTAAACGGAGGGTTGTCAGAAGCTGCTGAAAGCGCGACGCATCAGCATCGGTATATTGGACTTTCGACACATGGATGTTGGCGTAGACGTTCGCGTGGGCCATGCAGGCGTACATGCTTTTTTGGTCGAGGCGAACACCCTGGAAACGGTGCAGGGTATATTCGAGCGTTGGTATGTCGCGGGTGGTCGAGAGGGAGACGTCTATTCCGCGGCGTACCGCCGGCCCTTTTTTGAGATGCCGGAGGTGCTCGATGCATCCGCCGATTGAAGCCCGTCCGGCCACTTGCTCCAATGCGATGGCGACATTGATGCCTGTTGCCGGTTGTGATGCCATGAGGTAGCGGCGCCCGTCCGGCTTGAGTTGATCCCGTTCGATCGTGAAGCCGGCGAGATCGATGGTGAGTCCTACCTCACCGTTCGGGTGTGAAACGAGTGTGCGAGCGTCGGCTTCCAGGGCCAGAGCGGAAAAGTCTCCCGTCAGGGCCGGAAGCAGGATCACACTCGTGAATGAGAGAAGAATCGATCGGACGGTGTTGGTTCGTGCCGTATTCATAGGCGCTCCTCTCCGAAGACGTGTCTGTTCGTCATGCCAGTGTAGGGCGAACCGGAGCGCTTCCCAAGCGAATTGCTTATTCCAGCTGCTCTCACCTCGGGATGATACGTAGGTAAACAGCCTCGCTCACCCCGCAGCGTTACGCGCAGGAGTCCTCCGCACGATGGCTGAGACTCAACTCGTCTGAATGGTCTAGCTTTGTTGTGCCGCCTCTTCAGCCTGCCGCGCCTGCATCCGCTCCCTCATGCTCCAGCACCTGTGTGATCGCCCTCGAAGGTCTCCCCCCTTCTCCTTATAGAGGCAATTGAAAACTCGAATGTGAGGTGAGGCCAGGCCTCCTCCACCAGTTGTTACGGGGGAGTGGACCGCGCCAGCCTCGAACACGTAGAATGCGCCTCTTCGGTTCATGCGTTCCTCTCAGTCAGAAGGTATTGGGACAATGGACCGAACCAACAGAGCCATGATTAGGAAGGGAACGTCATGAGTGTGAAATGTGGAATCGTCGGGCTGCCGAATGTGGGCAAGTCCACTCTCTTTAACGCGTTGACCAAATCGGGGATCGCGGCGGAGAACTATCCGTTCTGCACGATCGAACCCAATATCGGGATCGTCGAAGTGCCGGATGCGCGGATGCAGGCGCTGGCCGATATCGTCAAACCGCAGCGCATGCAATATGCCACGACCGAGTTTGTCGATATCGCCGGGTTGGTAGCGGGAGCTTCGAAGGGGGAAGGGTTGGGCAATCAGTTTCTCGCAAACATTCGTGAAACCGACGGGATTGTGAACGTGGTGCGTTGTTTCGAAGATGACAACGTCGTGCATGTGGCCGGCAAGGTTGATCCGATTTCCGATATCGCCACCATCGTGACGGAGCTGGCGTTGGCCGACCTGACCACCGTCGAAAAGGCACAAGAGCGGAATGTGAAACTCATCCGCTCGGGCGACAAAGATGCCGTGAAGCTGGGGGACGTACTCGTGCAGGCGGCGGCCTGTCTGAATGAAGGCAAGCCTGCGCGGACGATGAAGCTGGATCCGGCGCAGCGGGCCTTGCTGAAACCGCTGTGCCTGCTGACGATGAAACCGGTGATGTATGTGGCCAATGTGTCGGAAAAAGGCTTCACCAACAATCCGCTGTTGACCCGTGTGGAAGAGTACGCCGCACAGGAAGGAGCGCCGGTCGTGGCCATTTGCGCAGCCCTGGAATCGGAAATCGCGGTCCTCTCCGACGAGGAAAAGCAGGAGTTCCTGGCCGACATCGGGATGAAGGAGCCGGGGTTGAATCGCCTGATCCGCGCGGCCTATCAATTGCTCGGTCTTCAAACGTACTTTACGGCCGGCGTGAAAGAAGTGCGTGCCTGGACGATTCACATCGGCGACACCGCGCCGCAGGCTGCCGGTGTGATTCATGGCGATTTTGAAAAGGGGTTCATTCGCGCGGAAGTGATCGGCTACGATGACTATATCGCCTGTAAGGGCGAGACGGGCGCGAAGGAAAAGGGCAAGATGCGGTTGGAAGGCAAGGAGTACGTCGCGCGGGACGGCGACGTCATGCACTTCCGGTTCAACGTCTAGCCTGTCGCGAAGACCAGTGGTAGGAGACGGATTTTTTCCTGATTTGGAGATTGACGATGAACGAACAAGACACGCAGCGCGCCGTAGCAATCCTCAATCGGATCATGGAACTGGAGTTGGCCGGCGTCGTGCGGTACACGCATTATGCGCTCATGATCTACGGGTACAATCGGATTCCGATCGTGTCGTGGCTGAAGGGCAATGCGGATGAAAGCTTGGCCCATGCGCACAAGGCCGGCGAACTGGTGACGCTGCTGGGCGGACATCCATCGCTGAAAATCGGGACATTGCTCGAAACGGAAAAGCACGACATCGACGATATTTTGCGAGAGAGCCTGGAGCATGAGAAAGCGGCCGTCGCGTCCTATTACGAACTGCTGAAGCTGGCGGAAGGCAATTCCGTCTTGTTGGAAGAGTATGCCCGGGAAATGATCGTGGGCGAGGAACTGCATCTCGATGAAGTGAATAAGATGCTGCGAAAATCCGGCGATGTGCAGGCCTTTCGTTCCTGAACGGCGAACGGCGGAAGGGGGGCCTTGTCGGGATGACCGGCCGGCTACTCTGTCCGCTTGCTGCTGGACAGCACACCTCAATCCATCCTTCAGTCATCATGTTTGATGTCATTTTGTATCAACCAGAAATTCCCCCCAATACCGGCAACATCATCCGGCTGTGTGCCAATACCGGGGTTAGGCTGCATCTCGTTAAGCCACTGGGCTTTACGTTGGAAGACAAACAGCTGCTGCGAGCCGGGCTCGATTACCATGAGTTTGCCACGATCACGGTGCATGAGACGTGGGAAACCTGTCTCACGCACTTCGCGGATCGTCGACTGTTTGCCGTCTCGACGAAGGGCAGACAGCGGTATGATCTGGTTCGTTACGCAGAGGGTGATGTGTTTGTCTTCGGGCCGGAAAGTCGGGGGCTCCCGGCGGAGATTCTTGGCAGCGTCTCCGATCAGCACCGCCTCCGCGTGCCGATGGTGTCCGGCAGCCGCAGCCTCAACCTGTCCAATTCCGTGGCGATTGTCTTGTACGAAGCGTGGCGGCAGGCGGATTTCGGGCAGTGTGTCTGATGTCCTTCGAGTCCTTCCCGTGTGCCATCGCCGGGCCGGATGGATTGTGCCTGGCCAGCATCCCCCTGATCGTCAAATCTCCAGCACCAGCCCAATTTCAACCACCTGTTCGGACGGCAGATGGAAATAGGAGCTGGCGCGCTGGGTATTTCGCGACAGCATCACAAACAGTTTTTCCCGCCAGATCGCCATGCCCGGCTTCGGGGTCGCCAAAAACGTAATCCTGCTCAGGAAAAATGTGGTGTCCTGTATGGGGAGCGCATGCCCATGCGCGGCAAGTTGCGTCAGCACGCGTGGGATGTCCGGGGTTTCCATGAATCCGCAACGGGCGATCACTTGAAAGAGATTGTCCTGGATGGGGGTGATCTCCAAGGGCGCCCCTGCCGGAACAAACGGCACATGTTCTGTGCGGACCGTGAGGAGGTAGATTTCTTCATGGAGCGATTTGTTGTGGCGAACATTTTGTAGTAACGCCGGCGGGGTGATGTCCGGTTGTTGGGAGAGGAACACGGCGCGACCCGATGTCCGGCATTCCACCGTCGGCAAGACTTCGCTAACAAATTGACGCAACGGAGGAAACTGAACACGGAGGTGTTCGGCGACGATGGCACGGCCTCGCGCCCAGGTGCTCATCACGGTGAAAATTGCCGCGCCGAGGAGCAGCGGAAACCATCCCCCATGAGGGATCTTTTGAGCATTCGCGAGAAAAAACGCGAGGTCGATGAACAGGAATACCCCTACTGCCATGATCGCCGGCGGCGCACTCCACCGCAAGTGCCGGCGGGTCACGCGGTACATGAGCAGCGTGGTGATGATCATGGAGCCGGAGACGGCGATGCCATAGGCCGCGGCCAGGTTGGTCGACGATCCGAACGAAAGGATCAGCCCCACGGTGCCGATGAACATCAGCCAGTTTAGGACCGTGAAATAGATTTGGCCATGCTGTTCCGCGGAGGTGTGCGTAATCCGGAGCGGCGGGAGATAGCCGAGTTGCACGGCTTGTAAGGTGAGGGAAAAGGCGCCGGACAGCATGGCTTGCGACGCGATGATGGTGGCCACGGTTGCCAGCGCAATCAGCGGATAGAGCATCCATTCGGGAGCCAGATGATAAAAGGGGTTGGCGAGAGCCGCCGGATTCCGCATCAGGAGCGCGCCCTGGCCGAAGTACTGAAGCAGCAGCGCCGGCAGCGCCACCGCGAACCAGCCGAGTTGTATCGGGCGGCGTCCGAAATGACCCATGTCCGCATAGAGGGCTTCGGCTCCCGTGAGCACCAGAAACACACTGCCCAATACCAAAAATCCGATGCCTGCATGCTGCACGAGAAAGCCGAGGGCGTACAGCGGATTCGCGGCGAGCAGCACCGCGGGGGTTTGGATCAAACTGTGCAGACCCAGCAGGGCCAGCGTCGCAAACCAGACCAGCATGATGGGACCGAAAACATTGCCCAATTCTCCGGAGCCGTGGCGCTGGATGCTGAAGAGCAGCGCAACCAGTCCGACGGTGACAGGCAGGACATAGGGCGTCAATCCATCGGTGGCCAGCGTCAGCCCTTCCACCGCGCTGAGGACGGAAATCGCCGGCGTGATAATGCCATCGCTGTATAGAAAGGCGACGCCGACTAATCCCAGCGAGACCACCAGGCTCAGTCCCTTGCGGAGGTTGACCGGATGGGAGCGTTGGCTGAGCGCCATGAGCGCCAGCATGCCCCCTTCCCCCTCGTTATCGGCCTTCATCACGAAGAGCAGATACTTAACTGTGACGACGAGCACGAGCGACCAGACGATCAACGATAAGATGCCCAGCACGTTGTCCGGCGTGACCGCGAGTCCGTGCGAGTCGTGAAAACACTCGCGCAGGGCATATAGCGGACTGGTGCCGATGTCCCCGTAGACGACGCCCATGGCGGCCACGGTGAGAGATGCGGAAGCCGGTGGATTGTGCGGGTGTTTCGGCATGCATGAGCCGACCGGCGCCGGGGATCGGTCTGTGAGGCGGCTGTCCGGTGGCGACCGCGACTATAACATGTCCAAAGAATGAATGTCGGCGCGCTCAGCGCGCAGCCGGAATCACTGTCAGGATTTCTGTAATGGACAATCGCCGCGGATACGTCCTGGAAGTTCGCCGAATCTTCTGCTAGATTCCCGCTCATCCATCGCAAGGGGTATCGCCATCGAGCCGCCCGAACTCGTCCAATTCATCTAACCAGAAAGCTTCTGAGCCCGGCTGAATGCATTCGGCCACGCCTCGCTTTCGGAAAGCCTGTTAGACACACATGACCGCCTCCACGACGCCGACCATTTCAGCCGCCGCGCAGCAACGGATTGTTGATCTCCTCGCCAAAGAGCTCGGCGTCACCTCACCGCAAGTGTCGGCGGCGGTGACCCTGCTGGACGGTGGCGCGACGGTGCCCTTCATTGCGCGGTATCGCAAGGAGGCCACCAATAATCTGGACGACACGCACCTGCGCACCCTGGAAGAACGGCTTCTCTATTTGCGCGAATTGGAGGAACGGCGGCAGACGATCCTGGCTTCGATTGAAGAACAGGGTAAGTTGACCGATGAACTGCGCCGGGCCGTCGAGCAGGCGGCGACCAAGCAAGCCGTCGAGGACATCTATCTGCCCTTCAAGCCCAAGCGCCGCACCAAAGCTCAGATCGCGCGCGAGGCTGGACTGGAACCTCTGGCAGATGCGCTGTTGGCCGATCCCACGCTCGATCCCGAACAGGAAGCGGCGAAGTATGTGAAGGTGGTGGCCGCCGCCGAAGGTGTCGAGGCGGTCAACGTTCCGGACGCGAAGGCGGCATTGGAAGGGGCTCGCGATATTCTGGTTGAAGGGTTCGCGGAAACCGCCGACTTGCTCGCCACCGTGCGCACGAAATTGTGGAATGAAGGCATTGTGACGTCGACCGTCCTGCCCGGGAAAGAGACGGCGGAAGAAGAAAAGTTTCGCGATTATTACGCCTATTCAGAAACGATTCGCACGATTCCTTCGCATCGAGCCCTGGCCATGTTCCGCGGGCGCACGCTGGGCGTGCTGAAACTGGACCTTGGCCTGGGCGAGACGCTCGATGCCCAGGTGCCGCACCCCTGCGCCGCGCTCATTGCCGCCCATTTCGGCATTGAAAACCGTGGCCGGCGCGCCGATAAATGGCTCAACGATGTCTGCTACTGGGCCTGGCGGGTGAAAGTGCATCTGCATCTCAGCACCGAGTTACTGCTCCAGGTGCGCGAGGCGGCGGAAGCGGAAGCGATCAAGATTTTTGGCCGTAATCTTCACGAACTCCTGCTTGCAGCCCCGGCCGGTCCCAAAGCGGTGCTCGGCCTCGACCCCGGTATCCGCACCGGCTGCAAAGTGGCCGTAGTGGATGCCACGGGCAAACTCCTCGAAACCACGACGATCTATCCGCATCAACCTCGCAATGACTGGCAGGGGGCGCTCGCCACCACCGTGGAGTTGGTGATCCGGCACGGCGTGGAATTGATCTCGATCGGCAACGGCACGGCCAGCCGGGAGACGGATAAACTGGCCGTCGAGGTCATCAAGGTGGTGGCGGAACGGAAGCCGGCGCAGAAGGTGGCCAAAATCGTGGTGAGCGAAGCGGGCGCCTCCGTCTATTCCGCGTCGGCTTTTGCCGCGGCGGAATTTCCGGCGCTGGATGTCAGTTTGCGCGGCGCCGTGTCGATCGCCCGCCGATTGCAGGATCCGTTGGCTGAGTTGGTCAAGATCGACCCGAAATCCATCGGGGTCGGGCAATATCAACATGATATCAATCAGCGGGCGCTTGCCCGATCGCTTGACGCGACCGTCGAGGATTGCGTCAATGCGGTCGGCGTGGATGTGAACACCGCGTCGGCGCCGCTGTTGGCGAGAGTCTCCGGGTTGAATCGGGTCCTGGCTCAAAATATCGTCGAATATCGCGATGCGCACGGTCCGTTCCCCAATCGCACGATGATTCGCAAGGTTCCACGCTTGGGTGACAAGACGTTCGAGCAGGCGGCCGGATTTTTGCGGATCAATAACGGCGATAATCCCTTGGACCGGTCCGCTGTTCATCCGGAGGCCTATCCGGTGGTCGAGCGCATGCTCGCGCGGCTGAACAAGGAGATCGCCGAGGTCATGGGAAAGCCGACCGTGTTGAAGGATCTCTCGCCGGAGGATTTCACCAACGAGACATTCGGCTTGCCCACGGTGCGCGATATTCTCGCGGAATTGGAGAAGCCGGGCCGCGACCCGCGTCCGGAATTTAAAACGGCGACCTTTCGCGACGGAGTAGAGTCACTCGCCGATTTGCAGCCCGGCATGGTCCTCGAAGGCGTGGTCACGAACGTAGCCGCGTTCGGAGCCTTCGTTGATATCGGCGTACACCAGGACGGGCTCGTGCATGTGTCGGCATTGGCGAACAAGTTCGTGAAGGATCCGCATGAGATCGTGAAGCCGGGGCAGATCGTCAAAGTAAAGGTGGTGTCGGTCGATGCGGCTCGACAGCGCATTTCGTTGACCATGCGCATGGATGATGCGGCGGCGACGGCCTCACAGCCTGATCCCCGTGCCGGAGGGCTGCGTGACACGCGCGACCGGCGCCCCGCCGATCAGCAACGGGCTGGATCCCGTGAGCCTCAGCCCACCGGGGCATTTGCGCTGGCCCTGGCGCGCGCCAAAGGGAAAAAGTAGCGAGCGGCCTACTCGCCATCCGGCGCGCCCGGCGGTGGATTAGGGGTGACCTTAAAGAAATTTTCGCCTTTGGCCTGCTCGTCGTCGCTGCCCCAGGCAAGGTGCTTGTCCAGTCGCTTAAGGAGCGGCACATGTTTGGAACAGTGGATGTAGGCTTCCTCCACGCCGATGAGCACCCAGGCCTTAGGGTGGCGCCCGCCCTTCATGTGAGCGGCTTCGGCGATGCGCGCCGAAAGGTGCGGCAGGTTCTCTGTGTCGGTGGGGTTGAGCACACGCGCGGTTCCATTGACGTGGAGCCCGACCGTGCTCTGATAAAAGTCGGGAAAGATCAGCCCGATGTGTGGATTCTCCAGGATATTTCCCAGACTGGCTAGGACCCCGTTGCCCCGATACTCCGGGTACACCAGCGTCTTGTCATCCAGGACTTGAACGAATCCCGGCTCACCCGCTCGAAAGGAACAATCGCACGCGCCCTTCCCGTCGGCGGTGGCAATGAAGACCATCTCCATCCGTGCGATGAACTGTTGCATCTGCGGATTCAGGTGGGGCAGGGTTTGACGGGCATAAAATGCCGCTGCGCGAGCCGAGGTGCCGAATCGCTCTTGTGCGCGTTGTTCGCCCGATGATCCGGACTGTCTCATGGTCATGCTCTCTCTCCAGACTCGCTCGGGGGTGATGATGCCGGACCCATTGTCTGCCACTGATGGGTGTGCTGTCGATGAGGGGCACTGAGGCCTCGATCTCAGAAGAAGAGGCTGTGAGGCCGGTGCGCTGAAGTCCTGCCAGGGCTGGTTCGATTTCCCCGCAGAGAGCGCAATTCTAAGCTCTCTGCGGGAGCATACGGCTACTTCATCTTCTTCGGATCTTGATAAATCATCAGGTGAGCGTAAGGACTGCCGTCGAACATGATATAGCTTCCTGACGGATTCGGAGCGGTGGGCAGTTTAGTCACCGCCGGATCGAACGGCCACATCACCATCCAGTGTGGTGGTTCTTTCACCACCTTCGCGCCCGTCTCTTTTTCCATCACGACTTTCTTGTCCTTTTCAAAGTGCGATCCGCCGCGAGCCATGTAAGCGATACCGGGGACGGTGTTGGACGGTTTCGGTGCCTTATTCATGATATCCGTCATCCACTGATAGGCCGCGCCATCCATGCACATGGGGTCCGGGTCAGGCAGGTTCATCACGGTAGGGATGCAAGTAAAGCCGTTCTCGCTTTTCTTGACCTCGGTAAGTTTGCCGTCCGCTCCAAACACCATCACTCCGGCTTCTTTGACGATGTGTGTCGGTGCTGCACTGAGGGCGAGCGCCGTCTGTTCCTGTTCAGACATGCCCTTGACCTCTTTGACTGAGGCGCCTTTCTTGGCAGCAGCCTGAACATCAGTGAGTAATCCGGTCGTGACGACCGAGAGAGCGACGAGCAGCAAGAGTACAAGAATGCGTATCATAACGACCTCTTTCGGCTAAGGAGAAATGGAGGCTTTGCTGAGATGAACGATGCTAACGCGTTTTTAGGGCGGTGTCCATGGTGTCCCAGAGATGAGATTGGGAGAGGGGTTGAAGGGGCAACCTTAGGTGCCCAATTTGTACTTCTTCAGCTTAGTCAGCAGGGTCTTGTAGTCGATCCGAAGGGTTTGGGCAGCTTTGGTTTTGTTGCCGCCGCTGGCCTGCAGCACGCGCTCAATGTGGAGACGTTCGATTTCCTCCAGCGGAAGTTGTGCCTGATCTCCCGTTGCGCCGGTTGCTGATGACTGCGGAAGGACCTGCACGATGTCTTCGCGGGTGATGGGGCCGGTATTCGGGCTCATGAGCACGAGGCGCTCGATGACATTGCGCAATTCCCGTACATTGCCCGGCCAGCGGTAAGCGGCGAGGTGGGCCAGGCCTTCAGGCGTCGGTGTTCTGGCCGCTGTTCCGGGGAGGCGAAGACTGTGGAGAATATGGCCGACCAATCCGGGGATGTCTTCCGGTCGTTCCCGCAGCGGCGGCACGCGCAGGGTGACGGTGTTGATGCGATACAGCAAGTCATCGCGAAACCGGCCCTGGAAGACCAGTTCCTGCAGGTCCCGGTTTGTCGCGCAGATAATTCGGACATCGGCCCGAAATGTGCGCGTGCTTCCGACAGGACGGTACTCGTTCCGGTCGAGAAAGCGCAGGAGGCTTACCTGCATCGGTCCCGGCATTTCCCCCACTTCATCCAGAAATAATGATCCGCCTTCGGCCGCGGCGATGAGGCCCGGCTTGGCCGTTGCAGCGCCGGTGAAGGCGCCTTTTTCGTAGCCGAACAATTCACTTTCTAACAACTCGCGGCTCACGGCTCCGCAATTGACGGCAATACAGGGGCCCGTGGCCCTGCGGCTCTGCGCGTGCAGCAGGCGCGCGACCACTTCCTTTCCCGAACCGGTTTCGCCCTGGATGAGGACCGGGGCCTGCGCCGGCGCCACTTGCGCGATCTGGGTCTCCAGCCGCTGCCAGGCTTGGCTGACTCCCTTGACCACGGCCTCCTGGCGGTATCCGCCGTGCCGGGCCGCCAGATTTTCACGGCGGAGTTCGCGCACCGTGCGCAGTTTGGCCAAGGCTGCCTTCACGGCCGTGCCGTCGAAAGGCGTATCTTTGATCAGGAAATCCCAGGCGCCGTCCTTGATGGCCGCCACGGCGTCCTTGACGTCACCGTGGCCGGTCAGGACGATCACATCCACATCCGGTTGATGCTCCTTGACCCAGCGCAGCACGGCGCGACCGTCGACGCCGGGCATTCGCAGGTCGGTGATGACACAGTCGAAGTTGCCGGTGCGAAGCAGATCGAGACCGTCCTGCCCGCCACCTGCCGTCCGCGTGTCGCATCCTTCCTCGCGGAGGGCCTGCTCGACGACCAACCGGACAAACTCTTCGTCATCGATGATGAGGGTGCGGATGCGTTCCGTGCTCATGATGTCAGGCGGACGGCAGGTGGGAGGAGTAGGATGAAGGTGATGCTCGATCCACAACGATCTCGGCTCGTTCGGGAAACGCGAGAGAGAATTTGCTCCCCGCGCCTGGTGTGGATTCGGCCCACACGCGCCCATCGTGTTTGTCCATCACCAGTTTGACGATCGCCAGGCCTACTCCCGTGCCCTCATAGTCCTGCGGGCTGTGCAGCCGTTCGAACAGTCCGAAGATCTTGTCGGTCTGTGCGGGATCGAAGCCGATGCCGTTGTCTTGTACCCAGAGAATCCGCTCGTGGTCGGTCCTGGTTCCGCCGATGGTGATAGTCGGCACAGCTGTCCGCCGCGAAAATTTCGCCGCATTGTCGAGCAGGTTAGCGATCGCTTGACGAATGCTGACCGGTTCGCCGTACAGGTCGGCGAACGGCAGGGCGACCTGAATTTTCGGTTTCGGTCCCTGCAGTCCAGTGAAGCGGTCGGTGATGAGGGTCGTGATCATTTCCAGCACATTGAAGCGTTGCCGTGGCAGGTCCTGTTGTTCCAACCGCGAATATTTGAGCAGCGCGTCGATCATATGGGTGAGGCGCAGCGAAGAACGGCGGATGACATCGATCTGGTGGCGGGTTTCGGCGTCACCGCCTTCGAGGAACCGTTTTTCGAGTAAGGAGGAGAACCCTTCGATCTCACGCAGCGGTCCCTTGAGGTCGTGCGCAACGGAATAGGTGAAGGCTTCCAGCTCCTTGGTTTTTCTGGCGGTGGCGGCCGTTTGTTCGCGCAGGCTCGTGACCATTGAAGAAAGCGAGGCCGCCAGGGTGCCGACTTCGTCCCGGGCCGGCCAGGATTCAAACTGCGCCGTCAGGTCGTGATGGGCCACGCGGTCGGCGGTAATCGAGAGGCGTTGAAGTGGTTTTGCGATCCGGCGGTTGACCGAAACGTAAATCACGCCGATGACGAGTCCGAGGGTGGCCACCAGCCCCAGCGCAATCATCCGGGCCTGTTGGAGCAGCAGGTCTCCCTCGATTTTCATTTCGACGTCGATGTCGCGGTGGGCGGCGACCAACTGATCGAGGTTGTGCGTGAGTTGTGCAATGAGGGCATCGGCCTGAGTGGTTAGCGACTGGGGCGTTCCGGGAGCCCGCGGCTGCGCCAGGGCCGCGCTCCATAAGCCGTTCAACTCCTGCAGGGCGTGATCGATTTCGGCAATGGCCCGGTCTTCCCGGTCGGCCAGATCCAGGCGTTGGTGTTGGTCCAGCATACCCAGGAGAATCGGGTGGGTGCGCGCCGCATGCGTGGAGCGATAGAGCTGCAGGGAATGACGAATCTCGTCGGCGTGCAGGGTCAGGCGGGCGAGGGTGTCTTCCGCGGCGGTCTTCGTCACCAGCTCCAAGAAGAGGTGCAGGGTGAGATTGATGTCATAGGCGGAACGCTGCATCGTCGCCGCGGTCACGATGGCCGGCACGGTGATCCGCTTGTGGCGGTCGACATAACTGTTGATGCGGCTGAGATAGACCAGGAGCGCCGTGAGGCTCAACGCTAGGAGGCTGAGAATGACTCCGAAAGAGAGAAAAAATTTCTGTCCGATCGAACGGTCGTGGAGCCAGCGCATGCGGGCCTCGTGTGAACACCTACGGTACCACAGTGGTCAGCTTGGTGCCAGTAAGCGCCCTGGCGGAGAGGCGCGTCGATTCTGTTTGTCGATTAAATCACCTGTCACGTCCCGTTCCCTTGACAGCTCTGGTCCGGGCTCCCGAGGGCTAAAGAGTGTGGCGAACGAACCTCGAATCTGCATGGGTTCTCCTGATCGCTGATTCCATTGGTTCGCGAAGCCGGGGGATGATGCGATTTTTCATAAATCCAGCGGCCGGTTGGCGGTTCCCCGGATAATGCGGTCCCGTTTCTGAAAGAAGGCCGGAAGGCCGGGGTTGTTGGCCACTGCGCGCACCTTCCGGGCCAGCGTGTGGTTGACTCGATCGAGGATCATCCCGACGGCCGTCGTCTTCCCGGGAATGGCCTTCACCGGGTCACGCGTCTTGCGCCCGCTCCAATGTTCGACGCATCCGTGGCCGCCGGCCTGTGCCCGCTCGTTCATTCCATCGACCCAGTTTACCGCCGACAACCGGGATTGCCATGGTTGTTTTCTTCTTCTCGGCCGCTCAGTGCTGTTCCGGCACTGGTTTGTTGTCTCGCTCCAGTCCTGGTTGCGCCGGCATGGCCAAGAGCGCGTCCTTGTACCGAATGAGGAGTTCTTCCTGTTGATCCGGCGCGAACAGTCCCCCGCCTGATACGACCTTCACCAGGAACTCTTCCGGCTCAAACGTGGCGTCGAATGCCGGAGACCGTTCGGGGACATTCGGCATCTGCCGGTCATACTTGCTGATATCAGGCCCGGGTCCATGCCGATCGTGAGCTTCGCGCAAGGCCAGATGCAGGGTCGTATCCTGCACCGACAACCAGCCCGTGCTGGTCTCTTCTTCGCCATGTTCAGTCGCATGGCTGAGATGGTAGTACACACGGTCAGAGGGAGATGCCTGTGACAAGGCTTTCGCCAGCGCCGGCGCCAGGTTCGCAATTTCCCCGTCACGGAAGGCCCTGGTTTTGCCGGCCTGCCCGACGAAGAGACGATGCAGAGCGTTGCGTCGTTCCCAGACTCGTACACCCCGTAACAACGTGCCGACTTCCGTTGCGGTCAGCGAGGCCGGGTGGGCGTTCGTCGTTGATGCGGGATCTTTCTCGATCCGGACCTGATTCAATCCCGACTGATAGATCATCTTGGGCGGCGTCGGGGATTGTGCTGCGCAACCGGCCGCGACGACCACACCGATGAAGGCGAGGATCAGACTGCCGCGACGGGACAACATTCGCTGCTGTAGACGGCTGATGGTAATCATGGTTTCACCTCTTCTCGTTGTGCGAATCCGACTTCGGGAGACACGCGGTCGAATCCGAATTCCTGCAACAGGGTCTGGATCGTGGGGCTCAGTAGAAACTCAATGAAGTCACCGGCTGCAGAAATGTTCTGTGCCGTCCATGCGGCGGCGACGCCGTACCGTACCGGGGTGTGGGAGCCGACTGGTGCGGTATCAAGGATGCGGACGCCTGAATTGGATATCGCATCGGTGCGATAGACCACGCCGATTTCGGCCTCGCCCTTGGCCACCAGATCGAGGACGGCCCGCGAGTGTTCGCCGAGGATGTACTGCGATTTCAGCTTGGGTTCCAGGTTGCTGTATTTCAAAAACTGCGCGGCGACTTTCCCGACCGAGGAGGTCTTGGGGTCGCCGACCGCAATGCGGCGAATCGGGGTGGTTTGCAGATCTTGAATCGAGCTGATGGGGGCGGGAAGGGTCGTCCCCGTGATCAGGACCAGCGAGGTGGCCGCAAAGGCGCGTTTGGTTCCTTGAATGATCAGCCCCTTGGCCTCTAGCTGGTCGATTTCTTCAAAAAGCGACGGCAGAAAGATGTCAACCGGCGCGCCCTGTTCGATCTGGCCGCGGAGTGTTTGGGATGGACCGTAAATTACCCGCACGTTGATGTTCCGGTGGTCCGCCTCGAACAGCGGAAGCACCTTGCGAAGAGCGTCTTTCAGGCTGTTGGCGGCGGCGATGGTAATGATGTCCGCTTGCGCCTGGGCCGGCTGGATGTTCCAGGCTAGGCCGAGCAGTAGGCTGACCGCGGCGATGATTCCTCTGATACGAAATGCTGCTCTCATGCTGTCCTCCACGTTGGTGCGACGACCTGCGTGCCCGGTTTAGAAATAGAATTGGTACTGCACATTGATCCGGTTCTCGACGAGATCGCGGCCGAATCCTGGCTCACTCTCAAAGGGGAACCGATCCGGCGCTCGTCCGCCGCTGCCCATCGTGATATTGGAGTAATCAATCACGAGCCGGTTATTGTACGTGCCGTCGAAACTGTAGTTGATCGCGGCGCCGAATTCTTTGAGCAGATCATTCACCTGTTGGGTGGAAGGATCCATGAATCCATACCGGACCGCCAGTTCGAGTTTGCGCGGGATAATGTATTTCCCCACTTGCGCATACCATCCGTAGGCCTGTCCCAGGTTGACTGGAGGGCCTAGGAATTGCGCCGCCGGGATCGTATTCAAGTCAAACGCGCTGGTTCCGCTATTGGCGCTGCGGAGCCGCTGGTGACGATAATACCCTTCCGCCTGAAACGACCATCCCTGATATTTGGCGATGAAGTCGGCTTCATACGTCTGAAAATCCCAGATGCCGCCGGCCAGGAGCCGGCCGTTGTAGGCTTTGGTGACAGCCTGCCGGTAGGCTCGATCGACAATGTCCGAGCGGATCGAACTGAGATAGTTTTGGGCCGGATTATAGGCGTAGCCGAACGCGATGGCCGATTGCAGGGTCCGGGAGTTCAAAATATCGCCCTGGCCATAGCCCGGATTGCCCGCGATTTTGTACAACAGCCGGGCTGTGTACATCATTTCCCCGGTCATGAAACGCGTATCGTAATTGTAGGTGCGCGTGGTCGCGGCTCCCGGTGCGCCCGGTGTGCCGGTTTGGGGCAGGACATTCTGACTGACGGAGGTGCCCTCCCGTGCGAGATTGGCTCCCACTCCGCCCCAAATGCCGAAGGCGTAATTGAATCTGTACTGATCCTCATCGCTGGAAATGCTGACACCCACGTCGCGGCTGTTTTGCTGGTTGGCCGCGAAGGCGTTTTGGACGATCAGATTGTCCGCGAAGGTTGAGGTGGCCATCGAACTGATAGTCGCGCGGTTGAACCAGACCCTCTGTTGGCCGGCCTGAATCGTAAGCCAGGGGATGTGCCATGAGGACACGTAGGCATCGAGGAGGCCGGCCCTTCCGCTGCCACCCTCCTGATTCCAGGTCGTCTGATCAAACGCCAAGGAAATGTTGTAGCGAAAATCAGGATCGAAGGCATAACCCAGGAATTGAAGCCGGACACGGGGCACGCTGAATTGATTGGAGTCACTTTGCTTCCGGATTGCGCGATACTCGACCTGTCCTCCAAGAATTTCCGGATTCCGTGAGTCGCCGACGGTCCCCCATGCACTATTGTAGGCGTTGTGGGTGTACCGAACCTGGGTGAGAAGCCGCAGCTTGAGAAAGAATTTGTCTCCCACGCGGAAGTTCAGGCCGTTGTTGACGTCGATCGTATAGTTCGGTTTGGATACCAGCTCGCGCTTCTCAATGACCTTCAGGCCTCGGTCATATTCGTCCTGCGTGATGATGCCTTTGAGGAGGAGATATTTGAGGCCGGGGTCCTCGCCCGAGTAATACTCCCATTTCCCGTCTTTCTTGATGAACTGGCCTTCCTCGACTGCCGGGGCCGGTACCGAGGATAGTCCTACCAATAAGCCGGCCAGGAGACCGGCACCCCAAATTGCTCGTCGCTGCATAGAAGGTCTCCTCATCTGAGGTTAAGCGCTACAGGTGAAGTGGGAAGTCGTAAGGACGCATTCTTGCGTGCGAAATAAAATATCTGTAATCCGATGAAGTATTAATTACATGAACTTTAATAAGTTTGTCAACATTATACTGATCCCGCCACTTGGCTCTGGCCACATGGCTCTTGCATGTCACGTATATTTGAAATTTATAAATCTATTGTGATACGTTTCCACTGTGCGCCAATCAGCGAAGTATCATGATTTCTTGGCAGATGGAGACGCATCATGAACCGACCAGTCGACCACATTTCACCTTGCTGTACAGCGCAGAAACCATACGGTGACGGGGGGATCTTCGACTTAGGCGGAGGTCAGCTTGAGGCCTTCCACCGCATCAGAATTCCGCTCTCCTATAAGCCCAATCAGGTCGTTTTTTACGAGGGCCATCTCAGTATCGGTCTGTATATGCTGTGCGCGGGCAAGGTGAAACTGACCCGTTCCTCCTATCGAGGACAACGCCTGATCGTGCGAATCCTCGAGGCGGGGGAGATCATCGAAAAACACGCCTTCGCGCAAAACTCCGTCCACCAGACAACGTGCGAGACGCTCGAGTCGTGCAAGATTTGCCTGATCGAGAGGAGCGCGTATCTCGACCTGATTCGGCGCGACAACACATTGGCGCTCAAACTCATCGAGTTGCTCAGCCGCGAGGTGCGATCCAATCTCGCGCAACTCGACGCGTTCACCTTCAAGAATGCGCGGGAGCGGTTGGCTGCCACATTGCTGGAGTTGGGCCGGCGATTTGGGTTGCGCGGGGAGGGTGGCATTCAAATAGGCATGAGCCTCAAACGGGAAGAAATTGCCGAAATGACCGGGATCACACCCGAGACCTTGGCTCGCCTGTTGAGCACGTTTCAATCCGAAAAGCTCCTGTTGACGCAAGGCCGGCTGATCACCTTGATTAATCTTCCTCGACTCACCCGTCTCGCCAGAGGTCGCACATCGGATGTCCGGGAGCCGTTCGTCGACGCGGAACCGGTGCTGCTCTAGGCGGGAACAAGGCGAGCCGGCGTTCCGCAGCGTTCTCGTAGGTCTTAAGGCCCACCCAATGACTTGATGCGCGTCAGCGCGCGCTGACTCCTTGATCAAGGAGTCCCGGACGAAGGCCAGGTAGTCTCACCCTTGTTGTGCTGAGGCGCATTTTCACAGGGGGGGACATGATGCAATTTGGCCTTTCGGGATGCGGGGCCGGTTTCGAATCGCTTCTGCCGACGCAGTGGCCGGTATTCGCGAAGATGGCCGAAACGGCGGGGTTCGAGTCGCTCTGGCTGAATGAGGAGCATTTTCAACGTCCCCGGGACGGTCGGGGACGGCTCTGCTTATCGCCTCTCATCGCAGCGGCCCAACTTGCGGCGCATACTCAGCGCATTCGTATTGGATTTTCCGTTCTGTTGCTCCCTCTTCACAACCCCATCCGGCTCGCAGAGGAAATCGCCACGCTGGATGTGATGAGCGGAGGACGGATCAATGTCGGCGTGTCGCGAGGGGGCAATCGAGACTACTCGACGGCGTTCGGAGTAAATCCGGAGACAGGGCGAGCGGATTTTCAGCGGGATCTCGCGACCATGTTGCAATGCTGGGCACCCGGAGACATTCGCATGAATGGCGGTTCATTCGATGTGCAGCCCAAACCGGTTCAGCAACCCACTCCGCCCATCTACATCGGCACCTACAATGAAGAGACTGCCGGATGGGCGGCGCGTGAGGGCCACCGTCTGATTCAGCATGGGATTCAGTCCTTGTCCAACATCATCCGCGTTGTTCGAGCATTCGAAAAGGAGGGCGGCAACGTCCGCCATGCGCCGATCGGACGTTTTGTGTATGTCGGCGGCAATGACGAAGACGCCAGACGGGAGCTTCTGCCCGTGATCCAGCTTTTGACGGATCGATTGCGAAAAGCCGGCATTCCGGCGAGGCCTGGAACGATGACGGAGGGTGAGCTGGAGGTCGAACGGTTTTATCGGGAGATGGTCATTGCCGGTGGCCCCGCCACCTGCCGTGAACGTCTGCTCGAACTCGGTCATTTGACCGGAAGCCGGCACGTGAATTGTCTGATGGGATTCTTCGGGTATCTGCCGCCGGCTCTCCTGGG
>WBZN01000224.1_pt1 | contig 68975 bp, 61 predicted proteins | sample 5204281 | NCBI WGS metagenome assembly WBZN01 (sample SAMN12344347, study PRJNA552823) | activated sludge metagenome | biome: Activated sludge suspended growth; feature: Nitrification reactor; material: Wastewater; isolation source: activated sludge from nitrification reactor of wastewater... | reverse complement strand
CCTATCTCAACAAAATCCTTCAAAGGTGTGGGTATTTAAACTCTAAATACATCAATACCACCACCTGGTTCTGGAGGCTTCCGGAGGACTTGGCATGAAATACCCCCTTCTAAAAAACGGAGAGGCGAAAGAGGATTGCGACAATTGCTGGCGCCCTGTAAAAGGGATCGTCAGTAAGGTGCCCCAAAAAGTCATCGCGCATTTTCCTAGACATATTCTAAAAAGCTAGACACTTTAATGGTTTATAGCCTATTTTGGCAATAAAACTTGTCGCCGTTGACAATTTCCCGCATGGTGTAATCTTTGCTCAACGGGCTTTATATGAATATTTCAATACTTATAAATTCAAAAGCTGGTTCCGTGAATCCCGATCTGATCGAGGCGAAAGTGCGTGAGGCCTTGTTTCGCTGCGACCTCACCTTCGCGCGGCCCGATACGATCGCTGAGCTCTGTGATTTTTTGCACGAGCAAAAAGATAAGACCGATTATTTTATCATCTGTGGTGGCGACGGAACCGTGAATGCGGCTTTGCAGTGTTTGATGAAATGTGATTCGTCAGAACTTCGTAAAATTCCGCCCATCGCGCTTGTTCGTTCCGGCACGGCCAATGATTTGGCTCACGAGATGGGTGTTTCCGGTCGTATTGATCAGGCCGTCCGAAATATTTTAGAAGGTCAAGTCAAATACATTGACGTCGTTGAAGTCACAAGTGAACGGAATCAAGCGTATATGATCACGAATGGTGGTCTAGGGATTCCCGCCCTCACCGCGGAACTTTCAAATGATTTGCGCGGTCATTTGCGACGAGTGGCGAGCTGCCCGAAGACTTCGCGCCTTTTCCAAACCTTAGCGGGTCGAGGCCACTGGGCCATCAAAAAAATGGGATCGCAAGTTTACTCTTTGATGGTCATGGAAGCCATTCGCCAGTGGAATTCAGAAAACTGGCTCTTGGAGCTCGGTATCCCAGGCAAGACGGTGATTGAAACCACGGCGCCCATTATTTTGGTGAACAACCAGCCGAGCATTGGCGGAAAATTTTTGCCGGCTCCTTTTACTTCGAATACAGATGGGACAGTGAACCTTCTTTTGTCAGAAGCTGAGAGCAGCGTTGAGCAGACCCGGGCCGCATTGCATATTCGTCAGGGAACGATTGGGCAGCTGGCCCAATCCAAATCTTTTGAGCTCAAAGAATTCCATCTGAAGAGCCAGAACCCCAAGCGTCCTTTGACTTTCTTTGGCGATGGCGAGATCCTTCACAAAGACGTCAGAGAAATCACGGTGAAATGTCTGCACCGTGGCCTTCCGGTGGTTGTCGCCTAATGAGCGAACCCCTGGCGTTCAGGGGGACTTTTGCCTGCGACAGGTCAGCGCAAATTAAAAATTTTAGTCACCGGTGGGACGGGCTTCTTAGGTTCTTACGTGGTCCCTCTTTTACGCGACGTCTATGAGGTTTCGGTCCTTTCGCGATCCAATAAGACCGAAGTCCGGGGTGATCTCTGCCAGTGGAATGCCGGCCTCGATCTGGAAAAACTCCGCACGGAAAAATTTGATATTTTTTTGCATATGGCAGGCCTTTACGATTTGACCGCAGCCCATGTGGATTGTTTTCAACATAATATTTCTGCTGTGGGAACGGCCCTTAAAGTTGCGGCCGCCCTGGAAATTCCTGTTTTTATCAATACCAGTTCGGTCGCCGCCGCCATTAATGCTGTTTTACCCACCGTGAAACCCTACGATTTAAATTTCGCTCGCCCTTTTCCCGATCCCTACGCGGAATCAAAAGCTCTGGGAGAGCAGGTCATTCAAAACTGGCCGGCCCCCTTTCGCTTAAAATTAAATTTGCGTTTAGGTGTTTTGGTGGGGGACACTGCCGGTGGGAAAATTGCCAGAGTGGATGGGCCCTACCATGCGCCCTTTGCCTTTGAGCGTTTGAGAAATTTCATCGAAAAATTTCCCACCGCTTTGCTGCTGCCAGGTTCTGACAAGCAGCATTTGCCACTTGTCCCTGTTAACCATGCGGCCCAGGCCATTCTGCGGTTTTGCCAGTGGTCGACAAAGAAAGAAAATGACACTGTTTACAAAAGCTTTCACCTGACCCCTCACGAAGGTCTAGGTGTTCGCGAGCTTTACCTCTCGACCTTGAAGCAGCTCTACATCCGCAACAAAGGGATCAAGCTGGTTCACCAGATTCCCACTTATTTGATCAAACAAATCAGTCAACGGGCCTTTCGTTTTCCGAAAGAAGAGTTAAGCTATCTTCTGCACTTCCCGCAGTATGATTCGGTTGAAACGAAAGAAATCCTCGGTCGTCAGTGGTGTCCTGAATTTAGAGAGTACGAAAAAGCTTTTTGGAGCGGTTATGAAAAATACATATCGAATCGCTGAAATCAGTTTTGGTCGTCCTTTTTGGGATGCCTCTTTCGAGTTTGATTGGAGCGGACATCATTTTGAAGTGCAACGTTTCGGCGCCCAGTTTTCCGTCGAGCTCGTGCAGAAATTGATTCAAAGTTTGCGCAACCAGGTGGACGCCTTCGCGCTGACGAGCCTTCCACCGGTCATCAAACTCAATAATAAAAGCTACGTTCATCGCCAGTACTTGGAAATCATGGGAACGCCGACGTCGGTACCCCTTTGTGATGGTTCCGGTTTGCGCGAAGTTTCTAATATCAATTCGCTGGTGAAGTTGATCGAGCAAGGCGTGATTCAACCGGACAAAGGAGTTTTTTTCCCGACGGCCATCTTGAACGTCGAAATTGAAGAGTTTTTTCGGCATCGTTATCCGGGTTCTGTTTCGATCGGGGACGCCTATTCGGTTTTGGGACTGCCTTTTTTGGTTCAGCCCTTTCCTGGTTTGATGACTCTCTCTAAACTTGTGCTTAATGTGGCGAGCATGAAGGATATGCGCAATAATACGCCCTTGGCTGAAAGTCATTTGCAAAAGCTCAGCCGCTCTTCTTTAGCATCTCAAGCCGAAAAATTGCAGTATGTTTGTGGGGATCTGCCGTTCACTCTTCTTTTTGATACGGCCATTGAGTTTGTTCGCGGGAAAGATTTGATCATTTGGTCCCACCATCCCGGGATGGAAAAAGAAATTCAAAAATTTTCTCCGCGCTCGGTGCTGAATTTATTTCCGGAAGAGTTCAAGGTCAGCCCTTACATGAATTACTCCATCCTCGATGCCGTGCTTCGGCTATCGCATGATAAGACCGCGCCGCTGTCGGTTGAAGAGTGGGAGCATCTGCTTTCGGCCGAGACGGATCTGCGCGAGGTTGCGCGCCGCTACGCTCTCACGCGGCAGAATTCAACCCAGGCGAAAATCTCCCACGGTATCAATAAAGTTAAAAATAAATTTTTGAAGAAAACAGAACCCGATTTTGCTTTCATTATTCATGCGCTCTCGCATCGGGATTTGACCCATCTGCCCGGTTTGAAAATTTTGCGGATGATGCCGAAACAATGGAACGATCCCTTTGACCGCTTGATCGCAAAAGCCCCGCCAGTGGTTTACGGTGAGGTGAAGCATATTATCAGCGATCACAACGGCAAAGAGATCAACGGGATCATCTATGGACTTTTCGCGACCCCTAAGGTTCTCAAAGAAGAAGATCCTGAAGTGATTTACCGGAAAATCGAAGGCATTTGCTACGATGCCGCTCAGCGGGGCGCGAAATTAATGGGACTCGGGGCGTATACGAAAATCATCGGTGACCAAGGGGTGACGATCAATCAGAACAGTCCTATTCCCGTCACCACGGGAAATAGTTTGAGTGCTTCAGCGACCCTCTGGGGGCTTTACGAAGTTGTTCGTAAGATGCGTTTACTCAAGCAGGATCCGGTCACGGGCTATGCCGATGGCATGGCGATGGTTGTGGGGGCCACGGGTTCCATCGGCAAAGTGTCGGCTAAGTTGATTTCCTTGGCTTACAAAAAAGTTTGCTTGGTGGCTCCGCGCATGAATCGCCTTGAGGAGCTGAAAGAAGAAATTCGGCAGATGGCTCCTCATTGTGAAGTCATCTTGACGACGAATGCCAATGACTTCGCCGCTGAGGCCGATGTCCTGGTGACGGCGACGTCCGCGCTCGATCATAAAATTGTCGATGTCATGCGCCTGAAACCGGGCTGCGTGGTCTGCGATTGTTCGCGTCCCTTGGATTTTGATATCGACGACGCCAAAAAAAGACCAGATGTTTTGATTGTCGAATCCGGTGAAGTGATTTTGCCGGGACCAGTGGAGATCACCTGCGATCTGCATTTGCCCGGAGATACCGTTTACGCCTGCTTGGCAGAGACAGCCTTGCTCGCCTTGGAAGGCCAGCACGAAGCCTTTACCCTCGGTCGGGACATTGAGTGGGCGAAGGTCAAACAGATTTATAAAATGGCGCGCAAACACGGCGTGAAGCTCGCGGCAATCCAAGGGCATATGGGCACAATCACCGATAAAGAAATTGAACTGACCCGGGAACTGGCCCTTGCGCGACGAAGAGAAAAGAAAAGGTGACTATGCTCTACGAACTCTCCGATCTTCGATATGCTTACATTTGGAATAAAAAAGAGGTTCCGGTTCTGCATGGGCTGCAAACTCACTTTGAAGAAAGTTGTTTCACCTGCATCGTCGGTCCCAGCGGAACCGGTAAAACAACTTTGCTCAATCTTTTAGGCTTGATCGATCGACCGACGCAAGGGAAGTTGATTTTTCTCGGGGAAGATGTCACGAACGCCGGCGAAAACGAAAAAGAAAAAATTCGTCTGCATAAAATCGGTTTTATTTTTCAATCCTTTTATCTGATTCCCACTTTGACCGTTCTTGAAAATACATCCTATTTTTTACCTCTGCTGGGTCATTCGAAAGAAAAGTCGCGGCGGCTCGCGCTGGAAACTCTGGATCTCTTGGGGCTTGCAGACCACGCGGTTAAAAAACCTTTGGAGCTCTCTGGGGGCCAGCGACAAAGGGTCGCCATTGCCCGCGCCATCGCGAAAAGACCTGCCGTCATCTTGGCCGATGAGCCCACGGCTAATCTGGATTCGGAGACGGCCGAACGCACCATCAGCGCCTTTAAGGAATTGCAAAAAACCGAAAAGACGAGTTTTATTTTTTCAACCCACGATGCTCATCTTGTCAGTTACGCGCGGAGTGTTCGTCACATGAAGGACGGAATGTTCGAGGAGGCGCGATGACGGAAATTTTAAAAATTGCCTGGAGAAATCTGTTTCGTAATCCGCGTCGGACGGCGGCAAGTCTTTTTACCGTGGCCTTGGGGGCTGCCGGTTTATTAATTTATCAAGGCTTCAATGAAGGGATCATGAATCAGTACCGTGAGAATACGATTCATGGCTATTACGGGAACGGACAGGTTTTCCCGAAGGGCTACTACGGAACCGTGCACGAAAAGCCCTGGATGGAATGGGTTGAAAACGCCGATGAGGTCGAAAAACAAATTCGTCAATCACCGATGGTGACCGATGTTTTTCCGCGCATTTCTTTTTACAGTTTTTTAGTGAAAGGTGGGATCACCTTAGGCGGCCACGGGGAAGGCATTATCCCCGAGCGTGAAAACAAATTTTTCACCCAAATGAATTTTATTTCGGGCGGGGATATTCAAGGTCCCGAAGACGCGATTCTCGGCAAGGGCCTTGCTGAGAGTCTAGGATTGAAAGTGGGGGACACCGTCACTTTGCTTTTGCAGACCGTGAACGGGCAGCTCAACGGAGCCGATCTGCGCGTCGCCGGTATTTTTCATATGGGTAAAAAAAATATCGACGATTCTTTTTTCCGGGTGAGCTTAGATCAGGCGCAAAGACTTTTGGACACTAAACGCGTCGAATCTTTTTCGATTGCGACTCGAGGGGTTGATAAGTGGGACCAGGCCGCAAGCGAAATTGTGCGTGCTAATCCTCAGCTTGAGCCCATCCGTTTTGAAGTTTTGGATAAGGTCTACTATCAAAATTCAGTGGATTTTTTGGCCGCGCAGTTTTCTTTTATTCGCATCATTATTTTGATCATCGTTGCCCTTGGAATTTTCAACACGATTTCGGTGGGCTTGCTGGAACGCTCAGGAGAAGTGGGCGCGTTGCGTGCGAATGGCGAGACGCGTTTTCGTCTTTTTAAGATACTGGCCCTCGAGAATGCCTTTCTCGGTTTGATCGGGGGAGTTTTGGGGATCCTTCTGGCCGTGATTGTCGACAAAACATTGCTCGCGAAGGGCATTCCCATGCCTCCCGGACCTGGAATCACGCGGCACTACCTGATCTATCTCGAAATTCAGGGGAGTCACTATGCGCAGGCTCTTTTGCTGCCATTGATCACGGCGGTTTTAGCGAGCTTTTGGCCGATCCGAAAGATGTTGATAAAAAGCATCCCGGATCTCTTGCGCACGACTTAGGCCTATACTAAAATTTTCCGCAAAGGATATCCTATGAACTTTTTTGCTTTTTCTATGGTTATTTTAAGTTTGTCTATCTCCGCTTTCGCGAAGCCCGTCGCGAATGACGTCTCCGCCGACCATTGGGTCAAAGAGGCCGATAATATTCGCAATCCTGCGGATTCTTACCAAATGAAGATCAAAGTCGAAACGCCCGAGAACACTTCTCTTTTTGATGTCTACCTTAAAGGCAAAAGCAAAACCTTGATCGTCACGAAAGAGCCCGCCCGCGATGTCGGCCGCAATATGCTGATGCTCGATCGAGATTTTTACGCCTATGTTCCCAATCTTAAACGATCGATGAGACTGTCACTTGCCCAAAAGCTTTCGGGACAAGTGGCCAACGGAGATATCTCTCGCACGCGTTGGGCGGGCGATTATGCGGTCACGAAAGAAAAAGAATCCGCGACAGAGGTTCAGCTTTTGCTGAAGGCCAATGCGGATAATCTGACTTACGCGGCCATTCGCCTTTGGATTAAAAAAGAAAATTCGCAACCTTTGCGAGCCGATTACCTAGCGCTCAATGCAAAGACGATCTTGAAACGGGCGAGTTTTGAGAATTATAAACAGATCGCCGGCGCTCTGCGACCGAGCCAGATCAAAATCGAAGACACCAATAAGCAGGTGAGCTACATTCATATTTTGAGCATGGAGCGCAAAAGTTTTGAAGACAGTTATTTCACGACTCGCAATATGGAAAGCATGAAGTGAAAAAAGGGCTCCTGAGCTTCTTACTGCTCATTTCGACAGGAGCCCAAGCTGATCTGACTTTTAGCCCGCGATACGAGTATGTCGCCGGCGCGGACGAATTGGTGAATCGGTTCATTCTTAAATCCAAACTCAATGCCAATGCGGGGCCTTTGAGCGTTTACGTCGAGGGTTTTGGTGATTTTGATTCGTCCCCTTCGGCCACGGGCGCAAGGCGTTCTCCGCAGCAAGGTTATTTGCAAGAGGCCTATCTCGAATTCAAACACAATTCATTTTACATCCGCTTAGGTCGACAGGCGATGCGTTGGAGCGAAACATGGTCGGTGCCCTCTTTGGATATTTGGACGGGGCGGCGTTTTAACCGACTTTACTTTGATCCTTTGTCAGAGCAGTTGACGCATTCAACGGGAGCGTCCTTTTCCTACGCCTCGCAAGTTTTTAGTTTAGATATGGTGGTGGTCAACGAACTCGCCGAGACCACTTACCCGGAGCCTTTTCCACGCACTCTCTCTGACAATCCAGACCATCTCACGAGTTTTGGGGGACGTGCGAAATTGAATATGGGAGGATTTGGATTTTCGGCCATCGGAGCGCAGGTGGTCGAGAAGAAGACCTACGGTCTCACGGCGAACTACGCTTTTGATCGCTTTGTTCCTAAGTTCGAGATCGCGACCAGTCATGACGATGGAGTTTTGGTCTTGAACCGTCGCGATGAGTATTTTTCGACGCTTGGCTGCGATATTTTTTTGGGAAATGTGATTCTTCTGCCGCAGGTCACTTTTTATGACTTTGGAGCCTTATACCAGCGCAACAATGACTTCCAATCGGCTTATTATCTCAGTTTGCAATGGAACCCCAATCGCCATGATCTGCAGGCGCAGGTCTATTTTAACTCGACCACGCAGGATTCCTTTGCCAGTTTAAGTTATGGTTATAATATTTCTGATTATTTTACTTTGACGGGTTTTGTCCAAAATTACCATGGTTATGATGGAAGTCTTTACAATACCTTTCAAAATATTACCGGTGGATTTGTCGGGGGATTAAGGGCAGAATTTTCAGGTAACCTGCCATTTTAAAAAAGGACAGTTATGGCGCAAGAATATTTTTCGGATTTAAATTACACCCTGGCGAATGAAGATACGCGAATTGAGTTTGAAATTTTACCGGAAAAAGCCGAGCACGTCTTCAGCATCGCAGGCTCGGGCGCGCGCTGCCTTCCTTTGCTCGCGAAATCGCCGGCCATTCTCGACGTCAATGATATGTCGGTGAGCCAACTGTATCTTTGCGAACTTCGTGTTCAAGCCACGAAACAGTTGAGCTATGAAGAGTTCCTTTATTTGCTGGGTTACCGTGGGGCTTTGCAATCCGGCTCCGCCAGCAAAAATTTGCGGTTAGAGCTTTTTTCCCAGTTGCATTTATCGAAAGCCTGTCGGCAATACTGGGAAGATCGCAGAGAGGGTTGGCAAAAGCGCGGCTTTATTTTCTTGGGAAAGTGGGAGGGGCACTTCCAAAAAATCGGCTACCTTTTCCGCGATATTCTGAAATGTGATTTCAGGCCCATTTTCGCCGCTCAAAGTTTAGAAGAGCAACTCGAGATGTACCAGGAACACTGGCCCCGCAAGCGCTGGGAAAGTTTCATCCGTCTGGCCGCGAGCGAGTACGCCTTTAATAAGTTTCTTTACAAGGGTCACTTCAGCGGGCGAGAAGATCATAAAACCGAACAGCGCCCGCCGTCCCAATTCATCCGCGAAGAGTTCGAGCGTCTTTTCAAAACCCAGCTGGTTCGTAAAAACTATTTCATGCAGGTGATTTTCCTGGGCGGCATCTTTTTTGAAGAAGGTCTTCCCTTGGAGGCCCACGAAAATATTTTCATGAAGATCAAAAACGCGCCAACGAAAATCAATTACGTCCACGGCAATCTGCTCGAGAACCTTCCGCGCCAGCCCTATGATTTCATTTCGCTATCAGACACGATTTCGTACCTGACCCCCGAAGACGCGAACCAGATTCTGCAAAAATTGAATCCGGCTTGTCCCAAAGGGACCACCATGGTGATCCGCTCTTTCATGCGGGCCCCCACCTCACCGGTGACGACGCACTGGAAAGAGTGCAAGGATTTGAACACCTGGGCGCAGAAGGAAGATGGGACGGGCGTTTACCAGTTTCATATTTTCAGGAAGAAATAATCTCTTCCACGGCTGGGGAACAGTGCAAAGGGAATTGATCAGTTGAGGAGGTGTGATCTTGATTCTGCTTAATCTTTCACGCAAGGTGATGAGAGCGAGACGTAAGGCACTTCTTTTCGTAGCCCGTTTTCGACATGATAAACTTGAAACCCACGCGATCGTGAGTCGTCGATGATCTCGAGTAAATAGTGCTCACCTACTTTGGAACGGAAACGGTAAAATGTGGTTCCGTGTTCGGAATAGGGGGAAAGAATCTCAGAGACTCTTTGCGGTCAAACGAATTCAAAAGATGCCCTCAATGCTTCAAAATCTGAATCGTCCCGGCCTTTCCGTCCATGCGGATCACCATGCCCGTTTTCAATTTCTTATTCAGTCCCGGAATGCTCACGATGGTGGGGATGCCCATCTCACGGGCTACGATGGCCGAGTGGGAAAGCAAACTGCCGCGCTCAACCAACAATCCCGAAATAGACGGGTACAAGGGCACCCAACCAGGATCGGTACGCGCGGTGACGAGAATTTCTCCGTTCAATTCCAAATTGTCTGAAGGATTGGTGATGACCTTGACGACGCCCTCCAAAATTCCCGGGCAACAGGGCAGACCTTTCAGATCGACGTCGGCCGGCAGAGTCTCGTTTGATTCTTCTTCAGGCTTATTGAAAACATTGTTCCAGTAAACCGCCCCACGGGTCATGAAGCGGGGATCGGGTTCTTCGGTATAAACGTCATAGGCCGCTTTGCGAAGGGCGACAAAGGCGGTCAACTGCGGCGTCGTCAACGTCCCGTTGTAAATGCCAAAAACCTCTTCAATGGTGAGCCAGAAAACATCCCGCGGGTGATCGATGGCTTTGAGCGCCGCTAAATCCTCACCGATCGAGCGGAAAATACTGCGGGCGACGCCGTAAATGCGGGTGCGGGCAAAACGCGTGTTTTCGCGATTCTTCACCGCTTTGCGCGCATGGTGCAGGACCCAGAAATAAACTTTCTGCTTCCAGCCCGACAGATGTTTCATCGCTTTTTGCTCGGCCTGCAGGCGCAGAGACTTTTCATGGGTGTCATCGTGGGCTTCCACATGATTGGATTTGAGATAATTTTTCAAGCATACAAATAAATAGCTGGGATCTGTAACCAGATCGATTTCTTCTAGCTTCATCTCGCTCATGCAGCGGAAACCGAAGCGATCGATGTAATCCAGCACCATGCCGTAAAAATTTTGGTAGGCGGATTGATTGAGGGCCTCTAAGGTGTCGCCCGCTTCCGTTTGCAGAAGCAGATTCTTCAGCGGGGCATCCTTCGCCGCGATAGTCGCGAGGCGCAGCAAAGCCTTGGTGGGTTCGGCGCTCTCAAGCCCGCCTTCGCCCGCGAGCAGGTCATTCTGAAGGGTGCCATCCAAATTCGACAGCCAGCGCGTGGTCAACTTGCGCAAAAGGCCGAAGTGCACCATGCATAAAAAATCATTGATGATCGGGGCCTTCCAGCGCCCCAGCATATTGCGTTCGACTTCCGCATAAACTTGAATCAGTTGATCTCCACGCATTTGGGCGAGAGGCATTTCGCGGTAACGGTCGTAATCCCGATGGAAGGTCTGGAGGAAGTCATCCACCACCCGCTGAATGGTAAAATGGTACTTCAAAAAATGAAAGCCCGTGATGAATTTGCGCCATTTTCCCGCCGGCGTATCCCATGAGGGATGGGGCCGAATGCGTTGAGCGATTTCGTCGGTGAGGGTTTCAGAAACTCCCATCATGGTTTCCATGAACTGACGGTTTTGTTTGAAACCGGGAAGGACACCGACCAATTTATACCAATTAAAAAGATTATAATAAACGCGGCCGTTGAGCGAGCCCAGCATCGCGCCCAGATAGGAATCCATATCTTTGATGATTTCAGGGGGAACGCCCAAGACCTCGCAAAATTGTACGTAGACTGCTTTGTAATTACGCAAAGCAAAGCTAAAACTGAGAGGCAGAGTGATGCCGCCGTAGGATTCCACGATATTCGAGTTGTCCCACAAATTAGGATAACCCAGCAGATCTTGATTCAAACTGGTCACGGGCCGGGTTTGCAAAATGTAAACGCGCCCCTGCTCGATCGCCCACTCGATGTCCTGCGGTCTTTGATAGAACTGATGAATTTTATGTCCCAGTCGAAATAAAGAGGTCAGTTCCGTATCGGTGAGGCTCGGGGCCAAAGTTTGATTTTCCGGAACCGGGATCAGGTGGCAACCGCCAGGTCCTGCGCGACGCAATTGTTCTTTCTTGAGCACGATCTCTTCTTTTACTCGATGACCCGTTAAATGATCGAGCCAAAAAGAGTCCGCATCTAAAATGCCTGAAACCAAGCCCTCACCCACTCCGTAGACGGAAGAGACCACATAGTGTTGCAGGGTCTTCGCCACCGGATCGCAGGTGAACAGAACGCCCGACTTCTCGGAATCGACCATGCGTTGTAAGACCACCGCGACAGAAATTCCTGCGAACGAAATCCCATTTTGTTTGCGGTAAGAAAGCCCGCGTTCGGAATAGGCCGAAGCCCAGCATTCTAAAATGAACTTTAAAATATCAGCTTTGCCGGACACATAAAGATAACTCGAAAGTTGCCCCGCAAAAGAATGGGCTAAGCCATCTTCATCGGCGGCTGAAGAGCGCACCGAGATGACGGTCTCACCCAAAAAACCAGAAGCTTCCTGCAGGGCCGTCTCCAGCACCTGCCGTTGCGGCGCTTGCGTGATCAAGGCAAAAATATTTTTTTCCGTTGCGGCGGCCGTTTGTTCGGTTGCGGTGAGCTTTTGCAATTGCTCGTCGATCAGAGGTTTGAGTTTATTTTCCAGCAGGAACTGGTGAAAATATCTTTTCCCCAAAATCACCCATTCGGGGACGGGAAGCTCCGCCTGCGACATCAAGTAGAGATTATAACCTTTTCCACCGGCTTCTGTCTTGGCAAAGAAAGGAGTGGATTTTTTTGTCACGAGCATGGGCTAGTCTCCTAAAATGAAAATAATCAGAACGTAGAAGGCCATCAAGTACAGTCCCGTCAGCGCTCGGAAAATTTTGGCGCTTTTTGCAGTGGGCTTCAAGAGATATGATGCTGTCAGGAAAAAATAAGCGAGAAAGGCCAGGAAAAACCAATGCGATTGGTAGGCGTTCATCACAGGGTTTTTAAAACTGGCCTGCAAAAGCAAAACGGCCATGAGGGCCTGGCTGAGGCTCAGAAAATAAGCCCAGCGGGGGCCGTAAAGACTGGAATAACTCTCGACATTCACGCGCTCCTCCGCGATTGCAAAGGTTTTACGTGCAAATTCAAAGAGATTAAAGAGCATCCAGTTCATCAAAAAGAAAACCACATGGAAGACGTGGATCTCTGAAGGATTCCAGCCATTGAGCGCGACGGCCGCCGAAATTCCTAAAAAGACGCAAACAAATGTGTGAGTGAGCGCATAAAAGACCAAAGATCGCCGCAGCCACGTTCCAACGAAAAATTCTTTGAACATGAGTAAGCTGTAAACGAGGGCGATCAGGTGGGTCGCGAGAGCCGTCCAACCGAGCGTCGCCATCAGCACGATTTCGAACAGAAGCAAGCTGCCGATCACTTTTTTGACCGCCCGAACGGAAAGCAAACCGCGCGCGAGGGGTCGGGTCGGATTGACCTTTAGATCCACCTCGTAGTCTTTGATTTCATCAAAGAGGCGTAGGCGAAAGAAAAAAGACAGCATCACGAGGGTCACCAGCAAAAATTTGCTCAAGGACCAGGAGTCGTTCTCGGCGCGACCGATGTAAAGCCCATTCGCCCAAGTGAACATCACGATCATCGGCAGATACTGCAAGGGACTGAAGCGTTCGCGAATGAAAATAAGCCAATTACGCAAGCAGAACTCCAGGGTCCTTCAGTTGATCGCGCAACACTTTGTATTCCACTTTGGAATGATGACGTGGATCCATAGGAATCGATTTGACGAAGTGAATTTGATCGAGCGGAATTTTATTTTTTTCAAAGACTCTCTGAATTTCTTTTTTTGCAGTGGCAAAATCAAACTGCTTTTGATCGATATCGGCTTTGAGTTCCACCGCGGCACAGGTGAGTTGCCCCCCTTGAGGACTCTCTAATCCTAAGAAGGCGGCGCGGCCGGTGAAGGGGAATCTCTTCAGCAGAACTTCGGCCCGCACGGGGAAAAAATATTTTCCCTGCCGCTCGATCGCGTTATTCACCCTTCCCACAATCCAAAGGTTTTTTTGCGCATCCATATAGGCGAGATCGCCCGTGCGGTGCCAGACACGCTTATCGTCACCCGCGATTTTAGTGCTATGAAAGGCCTCGGGATTATTGTAATAATCGCGACAGACGTGATCGCCCGTGCAGATGAATTCACCGACCTCGCCAGGCCGAACTTCCCAACCCGCCCAGCCCTGGGCTGAGAGTTCAACGGAGCCGTCTTTGATGCGAATGAATTTGAAATCGATATCTTCGCTGATATGGCCTACGTTGACGCCCTCTTCAACGATTTCGGGATCGACATCGGAAGGTTCTTTCAGCATCTCGCGACCTTCAATGTGGGCCATGGGTTCGGCCTCGGTGGACCCGTAAAGAATCCATAACTCTGTTTGCGGCGCAATTTTATAGAAACTTTGCACATCATCCTTTGAAATGGGAGCGCCTCCGGTCACTACGCGGCGCAGATCCTTCAAGATGATTCCGTGTTGCAGGCAGTGACGGGCGACGCCCGTGAGCATCGAAGGTGAAAGCGTCGTGCAGTTCACTTTTTCATGAATGATTTGATTGGTCAGCAGCGCGGAATCGGTTTCAGCGGGACGCGAAAGATCGATGGCCGGTAAAATAGTCGTCACGCCGGTCGCGAGATTATTCAAACTAAAAATAGGAAAGGCCGGCATATCGCGATCCACCGGTGTGTAGGGAATCACGTGCGACAGGGCCTGATGTTGGGCCGAGAGAAACCGGTGCGTACGGTTCGCTCCTTTAGGCTTGCCGGTCGAGCCCGTGGTGAAAGTAATCAGCGCGGTGGTTTCGGACTCAACAGGATGAATCGGCGCGGGTGAAGGTTTCAGCAAATCTTGAAAGCGGTGAGTGTATTTTTCACCGGGGCCATAAAGAATTCGCACCGGCATAGAGGCGAATTGCGGCACTTGATCCACCAATTCAAAGGCCATTTTAAAACTGATCATGGCCTTGGGTTCTACACATTCGGCTGAAGCGCCCAGATGGTGCGAGCGGGCCCAGGAATCGAGAAAGACCGCAATGGCGCCGATTCTTTGCACCGCAAACATGGCGGTGTACATATCTAAACTCATCGGCAGAAAAATAATCACGCGCTCACCCGGTTTGATTCCGATGTCGAGCAAGCCTTGCGCGAAGCTGTTGATTCGCAAGGCGAAATCTTTGTAGGTGATCTGATCATGGGGCAGAGCCACATCGGTCGAGCCCTTCCATTGCAAAAGGGCATCGCGCTGCGCCCAGCGCAGGGCGATGCGCTCTGGGAATTCGCGCAGATGTTTTTCCATATAGCTTGTGATGTTGTTGTCGACGCTCGCTCCGGGATAGTAGCCAATCGGTCTTCTTAGGGCCTCTGCCGCGATCAATTCAGGCTGCAACCAAGGCAGCGCATGTCCCGCGTGGGGAATGATCTTGATCTCGCAGTGGGGATAGTTTTTGAAAAGATCTTTTTGAGTCTCCCACTGGCTGAGGCGATCCTGCTCGGCGACTAGAATCACCAACGGAGTTTCGCAGGCCTCGCTCGGTAAAAGAGGATCCTGTTGCATCGCTATTTTTCGCGCAGCAGCCTTTTGCCAATGCATCCAGTCCTGCATCCGCGTTTGCACGGAAGCAAAAACTTTTTCTTCGATCGAAGCCGGAAAGGCCAGGTCTCGCAAGAAAGGAGCCTTCGCTTTGCGGTGATTTCCTTGGATCAGCTTGGATCCCAGCCAAGGGGTCCGTAAAAGCAGCGAAGCCAAAAACGACAGCGGTCGTTCGGTCTTTACGTAGGGCGCGACCAAGATGACTTTTTCGATATGATTTTTTACTTGCGGCAGAGCCTTTAAAATTTTGTAGGTCCCCCAGGAATGGCCAATCAGAATTTTTTTATCATTTCCTTGTTGGACTCTTTTGATCCAAGCCCCATCACCCGGATCAAAGGCCTCAAGCGTCGGCAGTTGTTTTTTTAAAAGATCCCAATCACTGGTATGACCAGGGTTTCCGTGCAGAGCAATGATCGTTTTCATATTTTCATTCCTTGAAGACGGGCCCGGTAAAAATCCTTCAGACCGGGGTTAGATCGATAAACGGTGGCGGTTGTTTTTAAATTTGTTTGGCCCTGAAGGCCTTGCTGTTGCGCAATTTGCGGCAGCAGTTGAAGAACGCTTCGGGCTTCGGTCGCGGCCGACTGCGCGATGCTGTGCAAATAATCTTTCTCGTTGAACCCTGTTTGGGTCACTTGAAGAATCGGCCCATCATCCAATTTGGTGGTCATTTGGTGAATCGAAAAGCCAAAGGCCTGATTTTCAGATTGCGCCCAAAAATCACACATCAAGCCCCGTTGATCGGGGAGGAGGCCGTGGTGAATGTTCAGACAGCCGTAACGGGCGAGCTCCAGGGTTTTTTTCTTGTAGAAGGCCCGAGTGCGGGCGTTCAAAAGAACATCGACGTTTTCTTGGCGTAGAAGTTCATGGGTTTCGGGTGAATTGATATCGGAAACCAGGAAAAATTTTTTCCCACGGGAAAGGTAGGCCTGGGCTTTTCGTTGGGTGGAGCGCGCGAAAAAATTTTTCAATAGCTGCCAACCAAAACGCGGGGCCGCTCCGGTCAAGATCAAGGCCAAAGTTTTCAGCAGAAAAGCCACGCTGTGGTTTTTCACTAAGATCAAACCCGCCACATGCTCGTTCTCGGCCAAAGGGGTCACAAAGGCCTCGTAATTTTCGGGCACAAAGGTCAAAGTGGAACTGACAATAAAGCAACGCATTCTTTATTGTTCATGTTTTTGCATGTTAAAGTAAATGATCATTTGCAGAGCGGTGACGCAGAAAGCGACGATGATTCCAAAAAGCAGAAAAGGCAAAAAGGGCTTCTCGACAATTTCGAAGAGTTGCGAACGGGTCGTCGCGATCCCCACATTCCAGAGATGTTCCATGACGCGAAATTCGTAGTTATAGCGAATCACTTCGGCTTCATTTTGCGGCAGAACGTCATTGCGCCAGAGAGTGGCGAGCGAGGTGTCCCGGTCCGTCACTTCGATTTGATAGCCGCGAACCTGGCTTTTGTGGGTGACCAAGCGGATCAGATTTTCGAGATTGATGACCCCGACCAAATAGCCAATAGTATTTTTATTTTTATAAACAGGATAGACCAAAAGCTGGCGATTTTGCATTTGGGGTCCCAGGAGGGGCTGCGTGGCCCTATTGATTTTTTTCCAAATTTTATCTTTTACAAACAGAGGATCAAAATGTGCGGTGGCCGCTCCGTGAGAGTAGTTGGCGTTGTAGGCGGGATCCGATCCGGTGGGGAACCATAAAAGTTGTTCGATGCTTTTGTGATGTTCGAAATTCTCACTTAAAAAACTATGAAATTCCTTTTCTGTGACGTGGACGCTGCTTTCGATGAAACCCACTGTGCCGCGCATAAACTCCATATCGAGATGCAGCTCGTCTTCGAGGTGTTGGGCAACGCGGTCCGCGCTTTTGGCGAAAAGGTTATGCATATAACTCATTTCTGTTTTGTTCGCATAACGAAAGCTAATAAGGAGTCCGATGAAAACAAAAAAGGGCAGGATCAAAAGTTTCGCGGCAGAAGTCCATTTGGCTGAATTTCCTTTTTGGCGCGCGGCCTGCGCAAACTGAAATCCGGCGAGGAAAAGTAACATAATTCCTGCCGAATCCCCCGACCACCACTGCAGACAGTTCGCAAGAAAATAAGTAGGCTCAAAAAAACCTTGAGAGAAGATCATGCCGCTGCCCCAAAGGGCGCTGACCAAGGGAGAGAGCAGTCCGACACCTAAAATCAAGCCCAGCAACCGCAGCTCACGCGCCGGGCTTTTCCGCGGCAAATCGTCCAAGCGAGCGCGTTGAATAAAAAAGGAAGCAAGCAAAAGGCAAAGGATGCTGCCAACGGCCACGGCTGCGGCGAGCAAAAAAGAGAACCAAGAGGCTCCATGATTGTCAGCGGCGGCGCTGAAGGTGACGAGCAGGGCTCCGACAAAAGTGGCAGGAATAAGCAGGCGCAGGCGGAAGGAAAAAAGACCCGCCACCATGATGCCGATGGGGATCCAAAGAGGGGATGAATAGCCCGGCGGCATGGCGAGCAGGAGGCAAAGCCTGCCGGTGAAAAAATAGAGAGTGCTTAGGGTCACTCCGATAAAAAGCTGCTTCACATTTTTCTCCGACTCTCTTTTCAGCAGATTGTGTCCGAGCCCCTGCAGAGAATCCAGTTTTGTTTCATTAAATCCTGGAAAGCGAAGTGTTTATGAAGGGCTTATGTTGCTTATAAAGTAAGCATATTTTTCCTTTGAGAGAGTCTTTTATGCCTCGCACCACTTTGAGGAAACGTTTACCTTTCAACTGATTATCACTAAGATGACAAGGTTAATAAAAAGTTCCTAGAAATCCGCACGAGAAAGGCAGCCCATGGCTTCAAAAATTGAAACCTCTCCGCAAATGGTCCAAGAAGTTTACAAAAAAACGAACGAGCGTTTGACCGTGATTCGGGGGCGTCTCAACCGTCCTTTGACCTTGGCCGAAAAAATTGTCTTTGGGCATTTGGATGATCCGCAAAACCAAGAGCTTAAGCGAGGGGAAAGTTTTCTTTTGCTGCGGCCGGATCGGGTGGCGATGCAAGATGCGACGGCGCAAATGGCCTTGCTGCAATTCATGCTGGCCGGAAAAGATGAGGCCGCCGTGCCTTCGACGGTTCACTGCGATCACTTGATTCGCGCGCAGTTTGGTAAAGAAAAAGATATGAGCATCTCGAATAAAGAAAACGATGAGGTGTTTAACTTCCTTGCCACCGCGGCTTCCCGCTACAACATCGGTTTTTGGAAACCAGGCGCCGGGATCATTCATCAAGTCGTGCTTGAAAACTACGCTTTCCCCGGTGGCCTCATGATCGGAACCGATTCCCACACGCCGAATGCCGGTGGTTTGGGAATGTGCGCGATTGGCGTGGGCGGTTCTGACGCGTCGGACGTGATGGCGGGTCTTCCGTGGGAAGTTAAAAATCCAAAACTGATCGGCATCCACCTCAAAGGAAAAATGAACGGTTGGACGTCAGGAAAAGATATTATATTAAAACTTTGCGGAATGCTGACGGTGAAGGGCGGCACGGATAAAATCGTGGAGTACTTCGGAGAAGGAACCGAGTCGATTTCCTGTACAGCGAAAGCGACGATCACGAATATGGGAGCGGAATTGGGAGCGACCTGTTCGGTTTTCCCCTATGACGCGCGCATGGCTTCTTACCTGGCGGCGACGAATCGCGCGGAATTGGTGAAATTGGCCGATCAAAGTAAAGATCTTTTAGCGGCCGATCCGGATGTGATCGCGAATCCTAAGAAATATTTCGATGAGGTTTACGAGATTGATTTGAACCTGCTCGAGCCTCATTTGGTAGGTCCTCATTCTCCTGATATCGCTCGCCCCATCAGTGCGGTGAAAGCGGAAGCGAAAGAAAAAGGCTATCCTGTGCCTTTGTCGTCGGCCCTCATTGGATCTTGCACGAATTCTTCTTACGAGGATATTGGTCGGGCAGCCTTTATCGCGCAGCAGGCGATTGCGATTGGCGTGAAGATGCACCAGCCTTTCTTGGTTTCTCCGGGATCAACGCAAATTCAAAAAACCATCGAACGCGATGGGCAGATGGAAACCTTCAATGAAGTGGGGGCGACTGTTCTCGCGAATGCTTGCGGACCTTGCATCGGGCAGTGGAAAAGGGACGATATCAAGTCGGGTGAGAAGAACACCATCGTGACTTCTTTCAACCGTAATTTCCGTGGACGCAATGACTCGAACCCTGAAACCTTGGCTTTTATCGGCTCGCCTGAAATTGTGATGGCTCTCGGCTTAGCCGGTCGACTGGATTTCAATCCGATAACAGATGAACTCGAAGGCCCTAAAGGGAAAGTGAAATTGAAGGCGCCGCAGGCGCCAGAACTTCCGGCGAAGGGTTTTGTCACTGATACGGAAGGTTACCAGAAGCCTGCGGGTGCCAGTGCAAAAGTGGCCGTTTCACCCACTTCGGATCGTTTGCAGCTTTTAGAGCCTTTCACAAAATGGGATGGCAAGGACATCATCGACAATTTGGTTTTGGCCAAGGCTAAAGGAAAGTGCACAACGGATCATATCAGTCCCGCCGGCCCTTGGCTGAAGTACCGAGGACATTTGGATAATATTTCCAATAATATGCTCTTGGGAGCGACGAATGCTTTCACCGGCGAAATTGGCAAAGGCACGAATCTGCTCTCGGGAGAAAAATCTTTGGAGTTTGCGCAGGTCGCTCGCGCCTACAAAAAAGCGCACAAGGGATGGATCATCGTTGGCGACGAAAATTACGGCGAAGGATCGTCGCGTGAACATGCGGCCATGTGTCCAAGGTTCCTGGGCGCCACCGCCGTGGTGGTGAAATCTTTTGCGCGGATTCATGAAACGAATTTGAAAAAACAAGGTGTCTTGGCTCTGACCTTCGCAACCCCTGCAGACTACGACAAAATTCTGGAAGAGGATTTGGTTTCCTTCGTAGACCTGAAGGATTTTGCCCCGGGGAAAAACGTCAAAATGCTGATTAAGCACAAAAACGGCAGCTCCAGCACCATCGAACTTCGTCACACCTACAACGCCGAACAGGTCAAGTGGTTCAAGGCCGGCTCGGCCCTCAACCTCATTCGCGGTCTTTAAGACAGGGTACGCCGTTACTTTTCCGGATGCAGCGCATCCGGAAAAGTAACGGCGTACCTCCTCCTGCATTTTAGCAGCTCTTCTGGGTGGTTCCTGCCTTCTTTCTTTGGATCTGTTTTAATGAAAGGAATGAAGGAGGAATTCATTATGGGAACAGATTTTATCCAAGATAGTGACACCACTCGATGTATTTCCAATTGCCTGGGGACTTCGCGCGCCTGTCTTGAGGCTTTGCACCATGTTCATTCAAAAAAGGGAATTCACGTTTCGGGGAAAGTCATGGAACTGTTGCAGCTTACGGCTGACACTTGCCAGCTTTCGGCCCGCATGATGATTGCCAATTTGGATTTTCACCATCAGAGTTGTGAACTCTGTTTTGAAATTTGCAAGGCAACGGCCGCTGAGTGCGCGAAATACGGCGAAGATGAACTTCTTGTGTGTGCGGCTGAGCTCTGTCGTCGGTGTGCAAAAACCTGTGCGGACATGGCAGGCATGACGGTTTTTGCCTCGGCGAGGGTCTCTCAGGAAGCGTCTTCTTCTCATCCCTAAAAGACTAACGCTGAATGTTCCCCCTTTGTGGGGAGCTCCCACCCTTTTATAGTGAATCTACTTTGAACAGAAAGGGTGTTGTATGTTGAAAGCTTTTTTTCTCGTTGTCCTGGGTCTGATGCCTCTTCCCGCGGGGGCGGCGCCGGAGGCTCATTCTATTATCGTCAGCGGATTTTCGGAAAAGATGATTGAGCCGAATTTGCTTTCGTTTCAAATTGAGGTTTGGAGTGAAGCCGAGACGGCCAAGGTCGCGCAACAGAAGACGGCCAGCGAATTTCAGCGGGTGAAAGGCGTTCTCGAAAAATTCAAAATTAAAAAAGAGGATATGGGGAGCGTAGGTTATGCGGTGAATCCCACTTCCATTTACGATCAAAAAGAGCAGCAAAATAAAATCACCGGTTACCGAGTTTCGCAGACATTGGCGGTGACGTTACGAAAGACGTCGGATGCGGGAACTTTGCTGGACGGTCTTTCAAGCGATAAAAAAGACACGAAAAACGGCGTGAACATCAACAATATCCAGTGGGATTCGGATCAAAAAACGGCCGCGGAAAATGCGGGTCTGCAGGAGGCGGTCAAAGAGGCCCGTCGGCGCGCCGAAGAAATTGCCAAGGCGGCCGGTGTAAAAATCAAAAGCGTCGCGCATATTTCTTTTACGGATAATATGATCACGCCACCGCGTCCCCGTCGGGGAGTTTTCATGAAGGCGATGGTTTCAAGCGACGCCGCTCCCACCACCGAGGTCACCCCCGGAGAAATCAAAATCCGCGTCGAAGTCCAAGGGGAATTCGAAATCTAGGCCGGCCGGTACGCCGTTACTTTCCCGGATGCGCCGCATCCGGGAAAGTAACGGCGTACCCGAAAAGGTAGGTTGTGGTCATGGAGTTGTTTTCGGTGCGTGAGTGGATTTCGTAGATTTCGATCACCGCTCCTTTTTGTTGCAGACCATGGGTCTTCATATAGTCGGCGATTTTGGGATAGACCTTCATGGGGCCAATCCCGGGAGAACCTTCGAAGACAGCAACGACATAGGGCTGGGCGGGTTTTTCAGCAACTTTGAAATCAGGCGGAAGTTGCTTTGCGACTTCGGGCGAGAGACTGTCGAGCAGGCAACCGCCGCGGCTTTTCAAGCGGGCCTCTTCGGTTTTTTCGGGATCATCGGGGTATTCTCCGAAGGACAAATGGCAGTCTAAACCTTTATCGTAAATCCAAGTTTCCACTTCGGTGATCACGCTCACCGTTTTGTGGTAGGGGCCGACATGATCTTTGTAAACCATGACATAGGGACCCCGACTTTGTTGCGAAATCACGACCGGTTTAAAGACGCCCAGATAGTTCGCCAAAAATCCGCAGAAGCTCACGATAATCCCTAAAACAAAAACTAAAATATATTTCATGCTAAATCCATTTAATCGAGCAACCCATCGAAGGAGTTTGGGCTCCCGTCAAAGTCCGCCCTTGTTCCAGCAGCAGCGCCGCTTCAAAAAGCTCTCGGCGTTTCACTCGCCCGGCGTCCTTCCAAGAGTCGTCTAAACGCCCGCGATAAGCCAGCAAATGTTCGCGGTCAAAAACAAAAAAATCAGGCGTGCACACGGCCCCGAAGGCTTGCGCTACCGTCTGGTCTTCATCATGTAAATAAACAAAGCTGTATTCTTTTTCTTGAGCCCGCTGTTTCAGCTTCGCAAAAGAATCCTCCGGGTGAGATTGGGCATCGTTTGAGCAAATTGCCACCACCGAAATCTGCTGAGCTTTTAAATCCCGCCCCAACGCGATCAAGCGCTCTTCAATCGCTTGCACGTAGGGACAGTGGTTGCAAATAAACATGACCACGAGCACATGGCCCTTTGGAAAATCAGCCCGCGCATAGGTCTTCCCATCAACCGCCGGAAGGCGAAAATCAGGGCAAGCGAGGGGCTCTGTTTGCGGCGTGAAAGTCAGAGCCATCAGAGAGAGCTCCAGGGAATTGTTTCGCGAGCGGTGACGAGGCTGCCATTTGCTTCCACTCTCTGGTAGGGCTCTGGCAAAAGGGGATGCAGATTCAAAGCGGTCAAAAGCGACTGCTGATCCGTGGGACTCAAAGGCTCTTCGCATTGTAAAACCGCATTCGTCAATTCAAACATCAAGCGGTCTAAAAAAGTCATCCAGTCTTCACCCAAGAGCGGAACGCCCGTCGGTAAACTCTGCGCGATCGACGTCGCATTTTCAACCGCAGCGGGCGCCGCGAAGACATTCAGACCCAAACCAATAATCAAGCGCGTTTCATCAGCTTGCAAAATATTTTCGATCAGCAATCCAGCCACTTTTTTATGGGCGATATAAATATCATTAGGGGCCTTGAGGTTCCACGGCAGGAAGGGCCAAGTCGCGAGGCAAGCTCGGTAAACGGCAAGCCCAACAAAACAAGAAGTTGTTGGTTGAGGTTGGCTGTTCACCAGGTAGGACCATGAGCTCAAGAGCGCCCCGCCGGTCTTTTCTTGGGACCAGCTATGATTTCCGCGGCCGCGGCCTTGAGTTTGCGAATCCGTCAGGTAAAGACATAAAGATTCCTGCAAAAGACGTTCGGTAAAAGCTTCTTTCTTCGCCAGGTCATTGGTGCTTCCGAGAGTCTTGTGGTAAGAAACGAAAAGATGGTTGCTCTCGGCCCACTTCGAGGTGATTTCCCCGATGCGAATATCGGTCAATGGAGAATCCACCATCTTTACTCCCAAATAAATTCAAGGCTGACGTCCGCATTCGGGGCCGAATGAGTGAGCGCGCCCACGCTGATGAAGTCCACGCCGAGTTCGGCCACCGAGCGCACGCGCTCGAGGGTCATATTTCCGCTGGCTTCCGTTTTTATTTCGGCAGGTACTGATTTCAGCGCCTCACGCATCAGTTCGTTATTCATATTATCAAAAAGAATTCTCTGCACTTTCAAACTCACGGCCTCTTTCACTTCGGCGAGCGTCGTGGTTTCCACTTCAATAGGCAGAGTGGTGTGTTCGCGCACGCGCGCGACGGCCGGCTGGATGCCGCCCATGACGGCGATGTGATTGTCCTTAATTAAAACGGCCGTGCTCAAACTCATACGGTGATTGACGCCACCTCCGTGCACGACGGCTTTTTTTTCAAATTCGCGATAGGCCGGAGTGGTTTTACGCGTGTCTAAAATTTTCGTTGAAGTGCCCTCCAGGGCTTTCACAAAGCGATGCGTGTGGGTGGCGATTCCCGAAAATCTTCCGAGGAAATTCAAAGCGATGCGCTCCGCTTTGAGAATCTGCACCAGATCGCCTTCGACCGTGCAGATGATTTGTCCCTTGAGAAGTTTATCGCCTTCTTCAAAATGCCATTTCACTTTGGCGTTGGGTTCCAGCGAAAGCATGGATTGCTCAAAGGCGCTTGAGCCCGAAAGAATAATATCCTCCTTCGCCTTGAGACGCGCGCGTCCCGGCCGAGGAGTGAGGGCTAAAGATTCGGTGGTGACATCGCCCTGGGGCATGTCCTCTTTGATCGCCGCATGGATCAATTCGATTAAGGTCATGGGAACCTCTTTGAAAGTGGCTAGATGGATTTTTCGTTTTCGCGCAGAATTTTTTGAATTTCTTCGCGGACAATGCGCTCAGCAATATCGGGAAGGATTTTCCAACAAATGGCTTCAATCACTTCCCGCGCTTGCTCTCGGATCACTTTTTCCATCAAATCGGCCTGGCTGTCCACTCGTGTTTGAGTTTTGACGCCCTCTTGTCGGATTTTGGTGCTGGTGAGATCATGATCTTCAGGAGAATTCGTTCTCGCTGCGGGTGCCTGGGGAGGCATCGCTTGTTTCACTGTCTGATTTGGAACGCCGGGCGCGGGTTTCTGCGGGGCGGGGGCCTTTTCAAAACTCAGTTCTTCAAAATCTCCCGAGACCTCCACGTGAGGTTGCGAAAGATCGGCGGCAGGAATCACGAATTTCGAGGCAAAATCTTCATTTTCAAGGGCCTCATCCGCGGGGATTTTGATTTTGAATTGAGAAAGATCTTGATGTGACCATCCCCCTTCATCCTGAAGGCCTTCATTTTCGCGGGCGCTGGTCATAGCTGCAAGTTTGGGTGCCGCCGTCAGCGAAACTCTTGAAAACTCTTCGCCGGCAGGCATATCAAAGTCCTCACCTCGCTCAGAGGTGGAATGGCCACCGCTCAGTACGTGCGAGCCCGTGTCTTCTTCCGGAATGGAGTAGATTTCTCCCAGAGGAGAGGCCTCTAAATCTTGATTGTTTCCTAATTCGTTTGTTTCAAGGGCATGGGTGATGCTGGGGGAAGACGAAGATTCGGAAACGGCTGCGGGCCGCTCTTCAAATTCTGGCATCGGCGGAAAGGTCAGGTACTCACTCAAAGGATGGCTGCGGGTTTTTTGGACCAGGTCTTTGACTAATTTGCGTAGAATTTCGGCATCAAAGGGCTTTTCCAGGCGGCGATCGGCCCGCGCCTCAGTCGCCTTGGCCTCATCGATGTCCATAAAACCACTCCACATCAAGACGACGGGAATAGGGTTGGTTTCAGGATCCGATTTCAAATCCGAGCAGACTTCGTAGCCATTGCGTTTGGTGAGCAGAACGTCGGCAAAAATGATATCGGGCTTATAGGTTTTCGTGACGGCTAAAACGTCCAAACCCACCGGCACCGATTTGACTTCGACGGCAAAATCTTGCAGAGCTAGCTGCATTACTTTTTTTATTGTGGAACTCTCATCAGCCAGTAAGACGCGTAAAGCCATAATCAAAGTTAAATATGATCTTTTAATTGAGTCAAGGTTAATATTGCCGGATGAATCGGATCGACCGCTACACCTCAGGGCTTTTCATAGGATATTTTTTGGGCGGTTTGCTGGTCTTCGTGACGATCTTTACCGCGGTGAGCGCGATGTCCACGCTGATGGACTATAAAGACATTTCACTGAATACGCTGACCCAATACTATGCTTTCATGGCGCCCGAAATTATTCAAAAAATGCTTCCGATGGCTTGCCTTTTGGGCGTCATCCTCACTCTTTCGAGTATGAACAAGGCGAACGAACTCGTCGCTTTGTTTTCTTCGGGCATGAGTCTCTTCCGCATTTGCACGCCTTTGCTTTCGGCGGTGGTGGTGATTTCTCTTTTAGGATTCCTCATGGGCGATCGGGTGATGCCACTGACTTCGAAGAAAAAGAATTATATTTTTTATACCGACATCAAAAAAAAACCAGGTCTTTATTCGACCGTGAAGACAAATAAAATTTGGTACCGCTCGAAGAACTCTATTTTCAATATCAAAACCCTCAGCGCGGATGGCACCAAGGCGCAGGGGCTGACGCTTTATTCGCTCAGTGAAAGTTGGGATTTGATTCAAATGCTGACGGCGAACCAGGTGACGATGGTGGGGCAGACATGGGCTCTGCAGGACGGAGCGGTCACGGTCTTCACTCAGGATTCGAGTTTTCCCCTCACGAGCGTGTTTAAAACGAAAACCATCACGATGACCGAAGACTCCAAGGATTTGCAAAGCACCGGGCAGACCTCCGATATGCTGTCGCAGAGTGAGCTCAAGCACTTCATCGATCGCAATAAAGAAGCCGGTCTCGATACGATCGCCTACGAAGTGGACTACGCTTCGAAATACAGTTTTGCCTTTGCCGGTTTAGTCATGTGCCTGCTGGGCATTCCCTTCAGCGTGGGACGTGCGCGCTCCGGTGGGACCATGATCAACGTGGGAATTTGCATCGGTTTAGTGTTTATTTATTATATTCTTTACAGTTCGGGAATCACTCTCGGTCAGCATGGCACTTTAAATCCTTTGCTTGCGGCCTGGGGCCCGAATATCCTCATGACCGCGCTTGCGCTGTGGTTTTTATGGCGATCTCGCCGCTAGGGCCGCGCTGACCTCAGAAATGCACCGCAAAACACTTCCCGAGAAGCTGATCTTCAGGCATATTGAGGGCGTTTTCGCCGGAGGTCCTCGATGTCTATTTTGAAAATTCTGACTTTTCCCGATCCACGCTTGCGCGAAGTCGCGAAACCCGTGACGAAATTTGGTCCGAGCCTGAAGAAGCTCGCCGAAGACATGCTAGAAACCATGTACAGTGCGAACGGCATCGGCCTCGCCGCTCCGCAGGTGGGCGAACTGGTTCGCATGCTCGTGATCGATACGCGGCCGCGCGCCGAAAAAGAACGTCGCTACGACAACGACGAAATGGCCGAGCTGGAAAGCCAAGTGGCGCAGCCGTTGGTTTTGATCAATCCTGAAATTGTGAAGGGCGAAGGCAAAACAACTTTTGATGAGGGTTGCCTGAGTGTTCCCGGTTACTTTGAAACCGTCGAGCGTTTCAATGTGGTGGAGGTCAAGGCCTTCGACGTCAACGGCAAAGAGTTTCGCTTTAAAACGGACGGTTTGCTCTCGATCTGCGTGCAGCACGAAATGGATCATCTCGAGGGAACTCTCTTCATCGACCACTTGAGCTTCATCAAAAGCAATAAAATCAAAACGCAAATAAAAAAACACGGCTATCCTCCCAAAGAAGATGTCGAAAAAGCGAAGAGCGAAAAAAAAGCAGCTAAGGAAAAGGCTAAAGTGTGAGTAAGGTCCGCGTCTGTTTCCTCGGAACTCCGGCTTTTGCGGTCACCGCGCTCAAGGCTTTGTTAGAGGACGAGCACTTCGAAGTGACCGGGGTCGTGACTCAACCGGATCGGCCGGCGGGACGTAAACTTCAGCTGACTCCGAGTCCGGTCAAGGTCTTGGCCTTACAACAGGGGTTGAAAGTCATTTCACCCGAATCTCTGAAAGCGGATCCCTCCGCCTTAGTCGAAATAAAAACCTGGGGGGCCGAAGTTGCAGTGGTTGTCGCCTTCGGACAAATCTTGAATGAAGATTTTTTGCGGGCCTTTCCTTTCGGGGCGGTGAATATCCACGGCAGTATTCTCCCCCGGTGGCGAGGAGCCGCGCCGATTCAGCGTGCGATTGAAGCGGGCGATACGGAGTCGGGAGTGACTCTTCAGCGCGTCGTCAAAAAACTAGATGCTGGGGATATCCTCGGTATCCGTCGTTTGGCCCTCGGTCCGCAGATGACCGCCCTCGAGCTGCACGATCAATTGGCCTTTTTAGGCGCCGATCTTTTGCGGGTGGAGCTGATGGATTACGTGCGCGGGAATTTGGGACCGGTTCCGCAGGACGAGGCGGCCGTGACCTACGCGAAAAAAATTGATAAAAGCGAATCGGAAATCAACTGGCAAAGTGCGGCTTTGAGCATTGATCGGAAAATCCGCGGTTTTTCCTACGGCCCGGGCGTTTACACTTTGCTGCAGGGGAGGAAATTGAAGCTCCACCGTGCCAAAGCTTTGCCAGAAAAAAAATCCCTGCAAAAGCCAGGGGAACTCGTTGAAGTGAATGAAGACCATTTACAAGTGACAACGGGCGAAGGCGTGCTGGAAATTTATGAGGTACAGCCCGAGTCGCGCACCCGCATGCCGGTCCGTGATTTTTTAAAAGGCCATCCGCTCAAAAGAGGAGACTCCCTTGGTATCTGAAAAATTGATCGCTCCTAGTATTCTGTCGGCTGACTTTGCCAATCTGGAAAAGGAAATCAAAGCGATTGCGGCGGCCGGGGCGGACTGGGTTCACGTCGACGTGATGGATGGGCACTTCGTGCCGAATTTGACAATCGGTATTCCCGTTGTCCAATCGCTTAAAAAAATTTCGCCTCTGCCGTTGGATGTGCATCTGATGATCGACGAACCTGAAAAATACATCGAAGGATTCATCAAGGCGGGCAGTGATTACCTCACTATCCACGTCGAATCGACAAAGGAGCCCGCGGCCGTTCTCCGCCGCATCCGCGCACTGGGGGCGAAGGCGGGAATCACTTTGCGTCCGGGAACTTCGATCGAAAAAATTCTTCCGCTTTTAGAGCTTTGCGATTTGGCTTTGGTGATGACGGTGGAACCCGGTTTCGGCGGTCAGTCTTTTATGCGTGACCAGATCGCCAAAATCTCTCGGCTGCGGCAAGAAATCCAGACACGCAAACTGTCTTTGCTGATTGAAGTCGACGGCGGCATCAATGAGCAGACAGCGCTCGAATGCCACGAGGCCGACGTTTTCGTGGCCGGCAATTATGTTTTTAAAAATGATTACGCGACAGCCATCGCGCACCTCAAAGGCCGCTCTCTGGTATAGAGCTTGCTTTGTTGGGATTCGAAGTCTTTGTGAAATGTTGATGTCGATCGGAGCTCACCTTGAAAGATAACAAGTCTTTTTCTTTAGGCATTTTCGCGCTGATTGTATTTCTGTCGATAAGTTCGACATCGAAGCCTGTCTGGGCCCAATCGTCGGAGGTTCCTCCGGTCGAGACGCCCTATCGTTCCGGGAAAGAGCGCTATGAGAAGAGAGCCCAAGGCGAGTTCGTCAATTTGGGCGGAAATATCGTTAATGTCGGAAAATCACTTGCCGATGTCACCGGTCAATTTCTGGAAGTCCCTCTCGATTACGATGATCCTGCACGGGGATCTTTTGATATGTTTTATCGCCTTTCGCCCCACTTCGATCCCCTCAAGCCGACCGTGATTTTTTTCAACGGAGGTCCTGGTGGAAGTAGTGATGCGGACAATTTTGAAAAAAAGCTAACGCAATTTAATTTCATTTATTTTGATCAGCGGGGCACATCTTTTTCCTATTTGCGGAACTTCAAAGATCTTCAAGATCCAAGAAATTTTTCTTCTGAACTGATCGCTCGAGATGCTGATTTTTTGCGAAATGCGTTAAGGATTGAGCAAGTCTCTGTCTGGGGCCATTCCTACGGTACGGCGGTCGCGACCATTTATGCCCATCTGTTCGCTTCGCATGTACGGGCGCTTGTTTTGGAGGGAGTCATCTTTGACGGAACACCCGATCTCTGGCGCGCTCCCTTCCGGTTGAAGCTCATTCAAAATTACTACGATCAACTTTCTGCCTCTTCTAAAGCGCGCATTCAACAAATAACCGACTCGGGTCAGGTGCCGGCAGACTGGTTTTCGCAATTTGTACGGATCTTTATGTACAGCCCTCACTTTGAAGATCTCGTGAGCCCGCAATTGGCAGAGATTCTTTCTTTAAACGTGGCTGAGGCCGTCAAAAAAATCAATATGCTTTCCGATTCAAGTTTGTTGAAAGTGGATACGATCCTATTCGGAGCTTCGATGTTTAAGCAAATTTCTTGTCAGGAACTAAGTTATGCCGATCCTCTCTCGGGATGGGGGGCTGTTCTCAAGGAAGGTCGGCTCCAAGCCGTCGGAGACCCCCTCAACCGCCAGCTTTGCCTCGATATTCCGGGTATGGATAAAAGATTGAAGAGGACTTATTTCTCAACAGATTATCCTATTACCGTTCCGGTCACCTATTTTGAAGGGACAACGGATGGAGCCACGGCTCCTCCGAACGCCATGAAGCACCTTAAATATGCCGCACTTGGTAAGGCGCAACTTATTTATGCTGTCAATGAAGGTCATATGCCCTTGCAGGAGTGTCTTTCTTCTTTTGACTCCAGCGAAAGTTCTGAATCCTTGCCCTGCGTGAACAAAGACGCTGTTGCGGAGGCCGCCACCCAAGCTTTGCTCGGCCAGAATATCACGACAGATTTGCTCAAGCGCCTGAGTGTGGCTTCACGGTGGATGAAGGCTTCAAAGCTCAGACCCATCATTCCTCAAAGGTAGAAATTTATGTTGAAAATTTCCGCGAGTCCCCTCTTGTTGCTTCTTTTTGGTCTCGCCGGCTGCAGCGAGCCGTCGACTTCGAAGCTTCAATCTCTTCGCGTTTCCAACGACATGGTGATTTCGCGTTTGACCGCGGATCAAGAGACGACTTTTGTGGCAGCACGGCCTGAGCTGCAGGGCGACTGCGTGTCGCATATTGAGCAGGTCACGTGTTTTTCGCAGAGTGAAGACCCTGGATTTGATGCGGATTGTTCTTTCAAAGCGGTCAAGCCGGAGCTGTTTCAGAATCTCTCGAAGGTCATTGCGGAATTGCCGCCCCTTCATCAAAAAGTTTTCTGCCATCTCGACCGTCTGCAAATTCAACCGGGGCTTTCGACGATTGGGTACGCGAGCCAAATAGTAAATGAAAAGCATGAACCCATTGGTACAATGATTGGCTTCCGAGAAGATGCGCTCAAAGGACAAAATCTCAAGGCGGATTTAGAGAGCTGGAAAGAGCAGCTCAACTTTGGTTTTTCTGATCCGAAAGATCCCTCTTATAAAATCTCTGATCAAGGCCCGAAGGTCGAGCAGCCCATTCCCCAGGCGGAGCAGGCCTTTGTTTTATACGTGCTCACCCACGAGATCAGTCATCTCGTGGACTTCATGAATAATGCGAATAAGCAAAGCTGGACAGAATCATCGGATCAATTGATTTGGACCGCGCAGCCCGATTCTTTTTCCATGCTGAGTTGGCCCCCGGTGCTCACCTATGACAAAGACATGCAAAAGAATCCACCGGAATGGGTCGCTGCTTCTCCGTGGCTTTCTCAATTGTGCTATTATGGCTGCAATCAGGTGATTGCGCCGGTGCATATGCTTGATGTTTACCAGGCGCTTCAGGCCTCTTCTTTTTTCACGGCCTATTCGGCAAACAGTCCCTATGAAGATTTTGCCGAAGCTTCCAGCGCTTTTTTATTAAAGCCCCTGGGCTTTGCTTACCGGGTGGTCGGTCCGCAACAGATCACTTTTTTCGATCTTGAAGTTTCTTGGAAAGGGAAGCAACTGGAGGCCAAAAGAAAATGGCTTCTGGATTTTTACAATCGATCTGATCTCCAGTACAAGTATTGATAGTCCCGCGAGATATTCTTAGAGGCGAGGATGCGACCTTAGTCCATTGACGGTCCCTTGAAGAGCTTTCAAACTGAAAGTGACCGAGGGGGGTTTCTATGAAGAATTGGCTTATTTCTTTGCTCTGCCTAATGAGCTTTGCCGGTGCGGCCCAAGCGGGAATCGTGATTGAACCCTATGCGGGATATGGCTCAGGTCACTTCAACCAGAAAGATACCGCGAACGTCGAATCGAATCGCGACCTCACCGCAGGGATCGGGGGATTGCGATTAGGATTGAGAAGTGGGGGACTTTGGCTTGCGGCCGATGGCATGACGACTTTCAATGGGCACTCCAAGCACGATGCGACGACAGATTTATCTTATACCCGTACCAGCGTCTTCGGGGTTTTAGGTTATGATTTTATGACTCGTGTGCGACTCTATGTCGGTGCGGGCTTTTCGGATTCGATGTTGGTGAAAGATGGCGTGGCCCTCGGCGATGACATCACGTACTCGGGGGGAACTCCGCTCAAATTTGGCATGGGTTATTGGCTCGCCCGTCATATGTGTTTGAATATTGAGTACGTGACTCAGGATTTTAAAAAATACAAGCACACCGGCCTGGATGGAAGCTTAGCGGACGCAGGTCTGAAATCTGTGACGGGTTCGATGGTGCTAGGCACACTTTCCTTTCCGCTGACCTTGTTTTAAAAAGCTTTCCAAGAGAGCGCTGCGGCAAATAGAGCATCGGTTCTAGATTCTCCCTTTGAAAATGGCTACTATGCCGGTTTTCAAAGGGAGTTTTTTATGCCTCAAAGCCTGATCCTAACGGGTGAAGAAATCACGCTAGAAAATCTCTATGCGGCGGCTTCGCTGCCTCTCCCGATTTCGCTCGCGCCGAAAAGCCGTGGTCTGATGCAAGAGTCGCGTGATTATATTGAAGGCCGTATTGCCAAGGGCGAGGTGATGTACGGAGTGAACACTGGCTTCGGCGCCTTTTCTTCCGTGCGCATTTCTGACTCGCAGATTGATCAGCTGCAACGCAACTTGATTCGTTCGCATTCGGTGGGCGTCGGCACGCCGTTCACGAAAAAAGAAACCCGCGCGATGATGATTTTGCGCGCGAACGCTCTCGCGAAGGGCCACAGCGGCATTCGTCCCGCGGTGGTGGATAAGATTCTCGAATTTTTAAATAACGACATCATCCCCGTCGTGCCTTCGCAGGGTTCGGTGGGGGCGAGTGGAGATTTAGCTCCGCTGTCTCATTTGGCGCTCGCGATCATCGGTGAGGGGGAGGCCTGGGGCGCCCTAGGAACTCCCGTCGCCGTTCAAGATCTTCTGCAGAAAAAAAATATTCAAGCGCTTGAGCTCAAGGCGAAGGAAGGCCTTTCCATGATCAACGGCTGTCAGGTGATGACGGCGGTGGGTTTACTGTCGCTGTGGGAGGCGCGCAGACTGCTATGGCTCGCGGATCTTTCGGGTGCGATGTCCCTCGAAGGCATGCGCGGTTCACGCAAAGCCTTTGATCCGCTGATCAGCGCTTCGCGGGCCCACGCCGGTGAGGCGAAAACCGCGCGCAATCTTTTGAAGTTGATGGGGATGGAAAGTGAAATCGGATCAAGCCACCTCACCGACGACCACCGCGTGCAGGATGCCTACAGTTTGCGCTGCATGCCCGCCGTGCACGGGGCGGCGAAAGACTGCCTGCGCTTTGCGGTGAACGTATTGCAAACCGAGGCGAACTCTTCAACGGACAATCCCTTGGTCTTTGCGTCGGCGAATAAAGTTCTGTCCTGCGGGAATTTTCATGGCATGCCGGTCGCGCACGCGATGGATTTTGCAGCCATCGGAATTTCTTCGCAGGCGAGCATCAGTGAGTGCCGCATTTCGAAATTGATTTCCACGCAGATGAGTGAGCTTCCAGCCTTTCTTGCGCCGAACGGGGGTTTGAATTCGGGCCATATGATCGTGCAAGTGGCGGCGGCTTCGCTCGTGAGCGAAAATAAAATCCTCGCCCATCCCGCGAGCGTGGATTCCATTCCGACATCGGCTGAAAAAGAAGATCATGTCTCGATGGGGACCATCGCCGCCCGCAAGTTCGCGCAAATTTTGCGCAACGCCGAGAATGTCGTCGCCATGGAATTTCTGTCGGGCACACAGGCGCTGGATCTGCTCGCACCTTTGAAAGCTTCGGCCGCGGTCCGTGCCGCCCACGAATTCATTCGCGAACGCGTCCCCTTTGCGAAAGAAGATCGCATTTTTGCAAAAGACGTCGAAGCGATTCGACAAATGATAACCAACAACGAAATCAACCAAGTGATCGAAAACACCATCGGTCCTTTGGAGTGGTAGGTACGCCGTTACTTTTCCGGATGCAGCGCATCCGGAAAAGTAACGGCGTACCTGGGAGAGAACATGACACAAGCACGAACGGTCCGCGCACCGACTGGAAATAAACTTGTTTGCAAAGGCTGGCTGCAAGAGGCCGCCTACCGCATGATTCAAAACAACTTGGATCCCTCCGTGGCCGAGCGGCCCGAGGATTTGGTTGTTTACGGTGGGATCGGCAAAGCCGCGCGCAATTGGCAGAGCTTCGATAAAATTTTAGAAGCGCTCAAAATTCTCGAGAACGATGAAACCCTGTTGATCCAATCGGGAAAGCCCATCGGGATTTTAAAAACTCACGAGGATGCCCCGCGCGTGCTGCTCGCGAACTCCAATCTCGTTCCGAATTGGGCGAACTGGGAGACCTTTCACGAGCTCGATAAAAAAGGTCTGATGATGTACGGCCAAATGACCGCGGGCTCCTGGATCTATATCGGCACCCAGGGCATCATCCAGGGCACCTACGAGTCCTTCGTCGAAGCGGGGCGCCAGCATTTCGGCGGAAGCCTCAAAGGCAAAGTCATCGTCACGGCCGGTCTGGGCGGTATGGGTGGAGCGCAGCCCCTCGCCGGTGTTTTCGCGGGAGCCTGCGTGCTGGCCGTCGACATCGATCCCACCCGCATCCAGAAGCGCCTTGAAACAAAATACGTCGACGAAGTGGCCGTAAATCTCGACGATGCGATCGCGCGCATTCGCAAATACACCCAAGCCGGCCTGGCCAAGTCGGTCGCCCTCGAAGGGAATATGGCGACGGTCATTCACCAGATGATCGACAAAAAATTCGTTCCTGATCTGCTCACCGATCAAACTTCGGCCCACGATCCGCTCGTGGGTTATATCCCCGAAGGCTACACGGTCGAGACCGCGAAGCCCTTCCGCGAAAAAGATCAAAAAGCTTATTTGAAGGCGGCCTACGACTCGATGGCAAAACATGTGCGCGGCATGCTCGCGCTCAAGGATTTAGGCGCGGTCACTTTCGACTACGGAAATAATCTGCGTGCACGTGCGCTTGAAGCCGGCGTGAAGAATGCCTTTGATTACCCGGGATTCGTGCCGGCCTTTATTCGTCCGCTCTTTTGCAAAGGCAGCGGTCCCTTCCGTTGGGTCGCGCTCTCGGGAGATCCAAACGATATCAAAGTCACCGACGACGCCCTTCGTAAACTTTTCCCGCATAAGAAAGACCTTTTGCGCTGGCTCGACATGGCCGAAGAGCGTATCGCTTTCCAGGGCTTGCCCGCGCGCATCTGCTGGCTCGAATATGGTGAGCGCGCGAAAGCGGGTTTGCTTTTTAATCAGCTCGTCGCCGAAGGCAAAGTGAAAGCGCCTTTGGTGATCGGCCGCGATCATCTCGATTGCGGCTCGGTGGCTTCGCCCAATCGTGAAACCGAAGCGATGAAGGACGGCTCCGATGCGGTCAGTGATTGGCCCCTGCTCAACGCCTTAGTCAACACCGCCTGCGGCGCCACTTGGGTGAGTTTCCATCACGGCGGTGGAGTCGGCATGGGTTACAGCCAACACGCCGGCCAAGTCATCGTCGCCGATGGCACCGCGAAGGCCGCGATCCGTTTGGAAAGAGTGCTCACCGCCGATCCCGCCATGGGTATTTTCCGTCACCTGGATGCGGGCTACGACGAAGCGAAGGATGTGGCTATCGAGCGCGGCGTGCGGAGTCTGTGGATTTAGGCCCGAGGTCGAGCGAGAATTTTTGTAAAGTTGATTTTGTACAGGTCCTTCCTGAGAAATGGTCCTTTCTAGACTTTCGCAAAGGACTCTATTTTGCTAGCCTAACTGAATGCAACTTCAGTTCAAAGCTTGGAGCGGAATAATTCTTTTTTTGTCTTTAGGCGCCTTCGCTTCGTCTAAAAATCCTCAATGCCCAGCGCCGCAAGCCATTCCAAATGACCTCCAGAATCCGCGTGCTCTGCAGGCTTGGCTGAGGACGGTAGGCACATCCGTGAAGAGTGTGCGAGATTTTGTCTGTTGCCTTCCCCAAGGATACCAAAAAAATTACATTGTTGCCCACTCCAGTGTTGCGGCCCAAACCGGAACTCCGAATAGTCCGCGCGTTTTGATGTACACTGAAGCAGCGGCAGAGAGGAGTCTACGACAAGCGCCAGAGCTTATTCTATCCATCAACGGAGGAGAGCATGGGATGCCCCAAGGACAAAGCGTCGAGATGGCCTATCGCAATCCCCAGACGAAGAAACTCGAATTTTTCGATCTCAGTTTTGAAAATATAGAAAAATCTTTGCCGAAACTCTCCTCTGCCAATCCCGAAACCTGCATGTTTTGTCATGGTGAAGGTGGAAAGGTGCCCTCTGCCGGGGGGCCAAAATATATTTTTGACCTTTTCAATGACTGGCCTCGTTTCGCGGGCGGTGCTCATACTTGCACAAAGGAAGAAGACCATTTGCAGAATTTGGCGTCGGACCGAGCCGTGCAATCGGTGAAAACGAAAAAGCAATTCGACTGCCTGGATAAGTCCGTTTTGAAAAAAGTGGAATCAGAGGATCCGCAAGAACGCTATCCGATTCTTTCGCTTAAATTAGCTGAATTTGATAGCAGGACCGTTGGAGGAATAGAAGCTGATCGGCAAAAGGCGGATTGGCTCAGAGCTCTTCCCACTTACGAAAACTACAAATACTTTCTGCTAGCTTCTTCTGGTGATAGATGCGACCCCATTCAGTTGAAGGATTTTTTTCCAGCGGATGTCATAGCGAAAAATAGTGCCGGTTTAGAAGTCCATGAAGATCTTCGGAAGGGGAAGAATCTCGAAGAAGGATTCACCAATGCCATTGTTGCAGAATATAGAACGGCATCCGAGACAAAGAGACAAAGGAAAAATTTTTTTGAGAATATAGAAGAACTCTATCAAAAAGGCCTTCCGCCCAACTATTCGAGTCAATTTTGTGGAGATGCTTCGGAAAAAGAACGAACGAGTAACGTAAAAGCCGGTCTTGATATTTTAAAAAAACTTATGCCTACTGCTCAGTCCTCTTTAGATAAAAAAGATCCTTTGCTCATGTTGCAGTTTGACAATACAGTTCGGAGTACTCCGTTAGGGCAATCAGCGCCTCTGCCCGCCCTTCGCTTTTTTCTGGAGGGGGAAGGGTATGGAACCTTCATGGTTCAAACTTCTTTTCGTCCAGGAGAAATTTTGCGAGGCGGAATAGATGTTCCTCTCTCGCTCGAGAAGGAGGATTCGGAGCTGAAACAAATGTTCAAGGAAGTTTCAAGGGATTTAAAAAAAGACTGCGAAAAAGATTTCTGCTTTTTCGATTTCAGCAGGAAAGAATTTGTTTCAAAAAATAAAGAACTGACCTGCGCTCGCTTGAAGGAACTTTCCCGCGAAGCCTTTGCCAGTTCTAACAAGCCTCAAACTAAAAAAATGGCTCAATGAAAATTTCGCGAAGTCCCGACGATTTCAACGGGAAATAACCTAAGTATAACCCTTCGCCTGCATCTGGAAAAGCCGCGCGTAGCGGCCTTTCGCCGTGACGAGCTCTTCGTGGGAGCCTTCCTCTTTGATCTGCCCTTCTTCGATCACCACAATGTGATCCGCGAGGCGCGCGATCGGGAAGCGATGGGAAATGATCAAACTGGTTTTGCCAATCGTCAGGTCATGAAATTTTTCGAAGGCTAAACTCTCTGCCTCGGGATCAAGCGCCGCGGTCGGCTCGTCCAAAATCAGAATGTCGGCTTTATCCCGCATAAAGGCGCGCGAAACCGCGATTTTCTGCCACTGCCCGCCGGATAGTTCCACGCCGCCTTTGAACCAGGTGCCCAAAGATGTTTTCAAACCATCCGGCATATTCTGCATCAACTCGGAAGCACCGGCTTTATCCATGGCACGGTGGATATGGCCCTCGTCCTCGAGGAATTTTTCTTCGCCAACGCCGACATTTTCTTGGATCGAGAGTTGGTATTTATTGAAATCTTGAAAAACGATACTGATGCGAGGAAGCAGCTTCTCCGGAGCCCAATCGCGCAGATCGATACCGTCTAAGTAAATACAACCCTCATTCGGTTGGTAGAGGCCGCAGAGCAGCTTAATCAAAGTGGATTTGCCCGCGCCATTCGAGCCCACCACCGCTGTGCTTTGACCTTGAGGGATGTGCAGAGTGATTTCGCGCAAAGCCCATTTGTCGCGGTTGGGATATTTGAAACTCACGCGATCAAAGAAAATACCTTCCTTAGGAACGGCCGAGACCGGCAGCAAAGCAGAGGCCCGCTTGGGTGCGGAAGAATTTTGTGGAATGTTCAGAAACTCAAAAAGATTCGAGAGGTAAAGATTATTCTCGTAAAGCCCCCCGATGGCGGTCAGACAGGACTGAAAGGCCTGCTGCCCTTGGCGGAAGACCACGACGTAAAGACTTAAATTCCCCAAACTCAAGCCGCCCGTTGCGGCCTCGATCGCGATCATCAAATAGCAGCCGTAAAAGGCCCCAGAGGACAGCAGCGATAAGAGAATGATCCACATCGTGCGGCGCTTCGATAGCAAAGTCTCTTCTTTGTAGAATGTTTCGGCAAGCGAGCGGTAGCGGTTGAGAAAGCGTCCTCCCAAGTTGAAAATCCGCAGCTCCTTCGCGTGACTGTCGGTGGCGATGACGTATTCCATATAGGACATGCGTCGTCGGTCTTGAGAGCGCCAGTTGTAAAGCTGAAAGCTCACGGTCGCAAAAACCATCTCTGAAATCGTGGCCGGGATCGAGGCGATGATGAGTGCGAAAACGGCCCAGGGACTGAACGCAAAAAGCAGGGTGATGTAGCCCAGAAGAGTCAGCAGATTCTGCACGAATTGGAAACTATCCGTCACCATCTGCAGAGAGCGCGAAGAGGCTTCGCGCCGTGCGCGGGTCAGCTTGTCGTAAAACTCGGAATTTTCAATCTGCGCAAGGTCCAACTCAATGGACTTTTGCAAAATCATCGCGTTCACTTCAATGCCCAGGCGATTTCCCAAGAGAGTCCGCGACAGAAACAGAACCCGCAGCACGAGTGAAGTCAGGGCGATCAAGCCGAATTCGATCAACACCATCTTGATGGTGCGCTCGGAATTCTGCGCGACGACGGCGTCAATGATGAGCTTTCCGACATAGGCCATGGCCGGTGGCAGCAGAGACGAAATGGTCGTCAGAACGGTGATGATCACTCCCAGCCGGGGTGAAGCTCTCCAGGCTAAGGAAAGGCCCTTCCAAGTGGAAACGAAGTAGGCTTTGAGTTGTTGCAGGGGTCTTTGTTTGAGAATTTTTTCTGTCATTATTTATGGCACATCTATTTGCATTGGCAGTTGAGTTGGCGGCAGGACAAGGTGTGATCGGAACCACGCCATTGAAATTCAAAAACTTTATCGTCGCGGATATCGAGGCTGAGCGTGCTTTCGTCTTTCAGTTTAGCGATGGAACGGATTTGGTGATAGTTGACTTCCCCTTGACTCAAAAGGGAGTGAATGAACTCGGCTTTGGGATCCAGACTTTCTTCGGGTTTCAGCTGAATTTTTTCAGGGTAGCCCTGAGCATCGAGTTTAAAGTAACGAAGCTCGACATGGTCTCCCGAATTTTCCTTGTCCGAAGGGATCATATGTAAACGACGTTCCGAACCATCAGGAAGTTTCACATGGTAATTCTCGACCTCTTTGATTTCGCTGACCTTGCCGATACTTTTTTGCAGGTAAGCCAAAAGAGCTTCGGGAGTGGCGACACCTTGAGCAGTCATGTCCGCACGGCAGGCTTGAAGGCTTTTTAAAAAATTATTTTCTCCGCCCGGTTCTTTTTGTGAGCCGGCACTCAGGGCCATTTCAGAATTTTGGGTGGTGTCCGCTTCCGAAGACTTCGGTGCCGACGCTTCCACGATTTTTGTCGGCTCGGCGGGCGCAACCGTATTCAGGCGAGCGTGGGGGAAAAGCGTGTGAAGGAAAAAATAATCGGCGGCTAGGCCGAGAAGAATCAGGACAATGAAAGTATAAGCCCAACGTTGCCACGGAATATTTTGCATATTTTTTTAATCCTGAGTCAAATCAGGAGTCCAAACGTCCCACGAAGGACAAGCTCGGGCTCGTGAAGAAGCGCCACGCATTTCACCCCACCGGTATTCCATCGGATCCATCGGGTTACCAGAAATCTGGGCGGCGAAAAGACGACGTTTGTACTCGGCAAGATCAATGCTTTTCCCACTGGCGTAATTGAAAACGCAGAGGGAGGCGCCGTCCACTCTTTGCGGGACCATACGGCTGGCTTCAACGGCGGCCTTTTGATTGACCAACGGGAAAATTTTATTGAGTTGCGCCTTTAAGCTCGCTGACAGCTGATTGCCTCCGTTGCTTTGCAGGATTTCACGGTAGGCCTTACGCAGACTGATCAGATCATCAAAGCTGCGGTGATCACGGCTCGGCGTTGAATAGTTGTCGTAGGTGGTGTAGTCGCTGATGCAGGCGCCGCCTTTGCTGTTGACGAAATTGACGGCGTCTCGAACGGCCGGGATGCGGCTTTGCACTTCATCGCAGACCGTTTTGGTCAGGCGATTCATCGTCTGGGTATCTGATTCCTGTTGCAAAGCGAGCCGGGTTTGTGCCCAACGATTCCAGCTTTTAAGAGGTTGTTTGTATTGCTCTTCGCTGTAACCCGGAATTTGCCATGTGGGTGTGCGGACCATGTTCACCGGCTTCCAGTAACGGAAACCGGCATTACCCTGAGGTGTTTGGTCTCCTTCAAAAACCCAATCCGGATTGGGCCACGAGGTGCGCTCCTGCAGAACGGTGGTGCTGCTGGAACCGAGAACAGAATTGAAAATCAAGTGGGGGACACCGATGGGAAGGATGTCTTGAATGCTCCAAGAGTGATGATTCTTTTTGACGGTCATGATGAGGCCACCGGCATGCACCGTCGCTCGTGTGAGGGCCACGGGATAAGTGTCATTTGGCAAAGAATGCGTGCTGACCATATCGTACATGAACTTCAAAAAGTTGCGAATGCGATCGCTTTCATGTTGAGAATCCCAGCGCGACATTTTGTTGCTGAGGGTGCCAGGTCCCGTGGGATCCTGGATGACGAAGGGAAGTTTGTTTTCGTAGGAGAAAATAATTCGCATCGAATAAACGGTGTCGGCGCAGTCCACATGCAAATTGTAGTAGATATTCTTCTGTCCATTTGGCAGCAGGGGAGTGGAAAAAAAATTAATATTCCACTCGTTGCGCACCCAGTCCGCGTAGCGGGCTTCCCACTCGGGTGACCACTGATTCACTTCGGTCCAAACGGAGGCTTGTGCGTGAGGGAGAAGAAAAAGGGAAAAAAGAAGAACCAAAATCGATTTCATATTATTTCCTCGAGGAAAGGCATAAGGACTATTTAACAATCCCTTGACGCGCACGCAATAGAATTATTGCACAGAGCTAATTTAAGCAAAAATTGATTTAGCGTCCATGTGTCGCAACACGTTATTGGCGAAAATAATTTCGCAAGATTCGCACTTCATCGTCCAAAGCATTGAGATCGCACTCTCCCTGAAGATTCGAGAAGGTCCTGTCCTCCGAGAAGAGACTTTGGGCCTCTTTTTGTTTTTGCAAGTCACGGTAGCTGGGATAACTTTGGCCCTCTCCCAAGGTGTTGAGCAGAGATTTTCCGATGGCGTATTCAATCGGGACCCAGGTGAGATCAAGCAAAGACGGCTGGTTTGCCAGGCCATCTTGCAGAAGCTGCTCCCCCACTTGAGTTTGTTTTCTCTCCAGCAGAAATTTTTTGAGAACGCGGTAGTTGGGAACAGGTGACGTCGCCCAAATTCCTTGCGCGGCGATAAGATCGGCTGGAGAGCGCACCTCCCTATAGATCGCTTGCGTGAAATCCATTAAATAGGAGTCAAACCTTTGCGTGAGCCGAGCTTGCCTGAGAAGTTCTGCGGATTCTCAGGTTGTTTGCGACCGTCCAGCAGGCCCGCCTTCGCAAGCGCTAAGAAAAATTTTCCGGAGGTGGAGGACTCTCGGGGAGCTCTCTGCGGATCGGCGGATGGAGAGTAAAACCAATTCCCCACGATGCCCTCCCATGTTCTTTCGTTGTCTCTGATGAAGTTTTTGTTCTCGGGGTATTGCCTGCGAATTTTATCCCAGCACATGTCTTCTTCAGAGACGTCACTCGGGGTTCTTTTTTCTGTGATTTTTTCTTCCGGGGATTTCGGTAAAGGGGATGTTATGGGGGGAATGGAAGTTTGAGCCAATGGACGCAGGTTTTCGCGCGTGGGAAGCGAATTTCGAGAAGAAAAATAAGTCAGCAGTGCGAGGGACGCCAAAAAAAAGCAGAGCTTTCTTTTGATGGGGGCGAAATGTCATGCTTTGAGCACATCTCTTCGCTGGTGCGTCGTCAAGCGGAACTGCGCCAGACCTTGGTCCTAAGAGAAAAAGCTTTCTAGCCCGCTTTCCGGCCTCAAAGGTTGCGGGCTAGAAATCTTTTTGATAAACTGACACAACTGATGAAAATATGCCGCAGAGTTCTATTTTTTATGATGGCGCTGAATTTTTCTCTGAGCCACGCCGGTCAAACGGCCGTGACTTCGGGCCGGCCCGTCGAACAAAAAGCCGATTCCATCTACGAGCTGATCGTGAAAGAGCTGCAATTCTCAAATCAAACCAAAGAAAAGTTCAAGGCCATCCAAAATGCCATGATGCAACTCAAGCATTTACTGACGGGCGAAGATGAGATGAATCCCGAGCAGGCCGAGTACGTTCAAGAGTACATCGTCGCTTTGCAAAGCTTGCCGTCGGCGAAGGGCTTCAAACGCAATCGCTGCCCCAGCTATCAAGTTGAGGATAAGGCGAAGGCGATTTTGCAGGGGCTTTGCGATTAGATCTGAAAATCCCTAATCAAGATATTTCCAAGAGTTCGCGCCATCAAAATGCCGAATCCGAATTTTATCTATTTCAACATTTATAAAAAGCCGTGCGTTGACGCCCATGCGGTCGGTCTGATGGGGATCCAAACTTCGCCAATGACTGAAGCAACCACAATGACTGCAGCGAACAAAGGCTAAACTTTTATCGCCCCAGACGTATTCTTGAAGGGTGTCGGGTGCGGCCAAGATTTTGACTTTTTCAGGCGGATAGTAGGCGAATAAACATCCGTACCGACGACAGACCGAGCAGTTGCAAGACGTTAAAGTCGGCGGAAGTTCCGCATCGATCTGCAACTTGAGAGCACCACAGTGGCAAGAGGATTCGATGAAAAAATTTTGCACAAGATTCCCCCTTATTTTGTTAACTCTCTTTTTATATACTTTAGCAGCGCACACGTGAAACTTGCTGTCAAGAATGCCAGAAATAAATTTACGCAGGCACATAGTCAATTCGATGGACTTGGGTTTCTAATATCTTGAGCTGATTCCCCATTGTCGCGCCAGCAGCTGATTATGCGTGCGGCACAAGACACGCAGATTCTGTGACGCATGTCTTCCTCCCAGCGACAGTGGGAAAATGTGATCGATCGCCAAGAAGTGCTGGGCTTCGCAACGCAGCTGCGACAGCGAATCTTTGTACTCGCATTGATGCTGAGCCTTCAGCAAAAGCTCGCGCTTCAACTTCAGCGAAAGAAAGGGGCGAGAATTTTTTTTCGGGGCCTTTGAGATCTCTTCTACGTGGTCGACTCTGGGAGGCGCCATTTTCACAACACTGTCCTGAGTAGACTTCTTCTCGTTCCTGCCTAATTGCGCCTGGTTGAACTTCTGCGCTAAGACGCCAATCACTTCCGCCCAAGATCCTTCCGGCACGCAGTGAGAGAGAAGACGCCGGGCTTTTTCGAGCTCTTTCCAGTCTTCCGCATTTAAAGTGATTTCAAGACGAACCGACTCATCCCTTTGCGGTTTCAAAAGTTCGCGGGCCTGCACGGGTTGATCTTCCTCGGGATGGAATTTAGGCATCAGCCCATCTGCATCGAGATGGGCAAAACCTTAGACAACAAGAAAACAAAGCCTCACATCTGACGGGCGCGTTTTTCCACGGCGAGGGCGGCTTCGCGCACGGCTTCGCTCAAAGTGGGATGGGCGTGGAAAGAGCGGGCCAGGTCTTCACTGCTGCCGCCGAATTCCATGCAGACGACCACTTCGTGGATCAACTCCGAAACGCCGGCGCCGACCATATGGGCCCCGAGCAAACGATCAGTTTTTTGATCCGCGATGATTTTCACGAAACCTTCGCTGTAACCCTTCGCGCGGGCGCGGCCATTGGCCAAGAACGGAAACTTACCGACGTTGATGGCGATGCCTTGTTCCTTCGCCTGCTCTTCGGTGATTCCTACCGAGGCAATTTCGGGATGAGTGTAGATTATTCCCGGCACTGTCTCGTAATTCACGTGACCGGCACGGCCCGCGAGAATTTCCGCGATGGCGACGCCTTCGTCTTCCGCTTTGTGCGCAAGCATAGGACCGGTGATCACGTCGCCGATGGCGTAAATTCCGGGCACATTGGTTTTGTAATGTTTGTCGGTGACGATGCGGCCTTGTTTGTCTTTCGCTACGCCAAGCTCGTCTAAACCCAATCCTGTTGAGAAAGGCTTACGCCCCGTCGCCACTAAAACCACATCGGTTTTTTCCGTCGCGACTTTGCCGTCGGCGAGGGCCTCGTAGGTCACTTCGACCCCGTCACCGACTACTTTTGAAGCCGTCACTTTGGTTGACATCATAAATTTCATGCCTTCGCGTTCAAGGCTTTTTTTCAGGACCTTCATGCAATCCTGATCCATCGGGCCGCCCAGGCGATCGGCGTATTCAATCACGGTCACTTGCGAGCCCAAACGCTGCCACACCGAACCCAATTCCAAACCAATCACACCGCCACCGACGACGACCATGGTGCGCGGAACATCCGCGAGAGCCAAGGCGCCCGTGTTCGAGACGATGCGTTTTTCGTCGTACTTCAAGAAAGGTAATTCCACTGGCACGGAACCCGTGGCGATGACAATATTTTTGGTTTCGAGAGTTTGCTTACTGCCGTCTTCGGCGGTCACTTCGACTTTGCCCGCGGCGAGAATTTTACCGAGGCCCTTGAAGGGAGTGATTTTATTTTTCTTAAAAAGAAAAGCGATGCCGTCGGTATTTTGTTTCACCACTTGGTCTTTGCGGGCCTGCATGGTTTTCAAGTCCAACTCGACTTTACTGAGCTTCACGCCGTGGGCCGAAAGATCGTGGATCGCAGCTTGGTAATGCTCAGAGCTTTCAAGCAGGGCCTTTGAAGGGATGCAACCCACATTGAGGCAGGTGCCACCATAGGTCTTATCTTTTTCCACGACCGCCGTTTTCAGTCCCAATTGCGCCGCCCGAATGGCGCCCACATAGCCGCCAGGGCCGCTGCCGATCACGATTAAATCAAATTGTTCCATCTCTAAATCTCCAACAGTAGACGTTCAGGATCTTCGACGCCTTCTTTGACTTTCACCAGGAAGGTCACGGCCTCTTTGCCATCGATGATGCGATGATCGTAAGTCAACGCGACGTACATCATCGGGCGGATTTCAACTTTGCCATCGATCGCGACGGGACGGTCCTGGATTTTATGTAAACCCAAGATCGCACTTTGCGGAGCATTCAAAATCGGCGTGGAAAGCAAAGATCCAAAAACGCCCCCATTGGTGATCGAGAAAGTTCCATTGCTCAAATCATCGAGACTGATTTTTCCGTCACGTCCTTTGAGCGCAAGATTGCGGATGGCCATTTCGACCCCCGCCATCGAGAGCATGTCCGCGTCTTTCACGACGGGAACCATCAGGCCCTTTTCGGTCGAAACCGCGATGCCGATATTGTAGTAATTATGATAAATGATATCGGTTCCCGAAATCGCGCCGTTCACCGCGGGGATTTCTTTCAGGGCCTCAATCGCGGCCTTCACGAAAAATCCGTTGAAGCCCAAACTCAGGCCATATTTTTCTTTGAATTTATCTTTATATTTGTTACGCAGCTCCAGCACCTTCGTCATGTCCACTTCATTAAAAGTCGTGAGCATCGCCGCGCTGTTTTGCGCTTCCAAAAGTTTTTCGGCGATACGCTTGCGAATGGTGGTCATCGGAACGACTTTTTTGTCCCCTTGTTTCGAAACTCCACGGAATTGCAAAACATCGGCTGCGGAAACCTGCGGAGCTTTTTCAGTTTTAGCTGGGGCCGTCGATTTAGCCGCTGGAGCCGCTGTCGAAGCGGGAGCGGAGTTCGCGGCGGAAGCACCCGGTTGAGCGTTTAAAACATCACCTTTGGTGAGACGTCCGTCTTTACCCGTTCCCGCAATGCTCGCGGGATCCAAATTATTTTCACTGACGATTCTTTGCACGGCTGGCGAAAGAGGCTGTGTATTATTCGTGGCTGCAGTTGCGGGCGCCGTTGCTCCGGCCGCAGGGATGGGCGGAGGAGTCAGGACGGCCTTATCGGCACCGGCTTTGGCTTCTGTCCCGGCCGGTTTTCCGTCTGTATCCAGAGAGCCCACAACGGAGCCGATGGGCACGGTGGCTCCGGCCTGCGCGAGGATGGTCAAGACGCCATCATTTTCGGCGACGACTTCGACGCTGGCCTTATCGGTTTCGAGCAGCAGTAGGATTTCGTTGCGCTTAACAAATTCGCCGTTTTTCTTTTCCCAGCTGCCGATGGTTGCTTCCGTAATGGATTCGCCAACGGCAGGGACTTTCACATCTTGTTTCATAAGAATTCCTTTTTAACTTAAGCTTTAAAACAATTCGCCACGATTTCCGCTTGTTCTATCTTGTGGCGATAAATCGAACCCGTCGCCGGGGATGCTTTTTCGGGACGACCCACGTATTTCATATTTACTTTTAAACCTTCGCCCATGAGAACTTCCATAAATCTAAAATACACATTCTGGAACGCACCCATGTTGCGCGGCTCTTCCTGCGCCCACACCAGGCTTTTCAGCTTGGGATAGGACTTCAACACATCCGCTACTTGGCGAGCCGGGAAGGGATAAACCTGTTCCAGTCGAACCACCGCGACGTTTTCTTTTTTATTTTTCTCGCGCTCTTCAATGAGCTCATAGTAAAGCTTTCCCGAAACAAACACAACCGTATCGACATTTGCGCGATCGATGGTGTCCACGATCACTTCATGGAATTGCCCCGTGGCAAGCTCTTCAATGGTCGAAACCGCGCGCGGGTGGCGCAGCAGGCTCTTCGGCGACATGACGATCAAAGGTTTGCGGAATTCTCTTTTCACCTGACGGCGAAGGGCGTGGTAAATTTGCGCCGGCGTCGTTAAATTGCAAACTTGCATATTGTACTGAGCGCAGAGTTGCAGGAAACGCTCCATGCGCGCCGAAGAGTGCTCGGGCCCCTGGCCTTCATAGCCGTGGGGTAAAAGCATCACGAGGCCGCTCATCTGCTGCCACTTCGATTCGCCGGCCGCGATATATTGATCGATCACGATTTGGGCGCCATTCGCGAAATCGCCGAATTGAGCCTCCCACATCGTCAAGTAAGTCGGATTTGTGGTCGAGAAGCCGTACTCAAACCCGAGGACGCCGTATTCTGATAATATGGAATTTTCGATCGTGAGCTCGGCTTGGGCATGACTATCGGCCAAGGGAAAAAAGACCTTTCCTGTTTTCACATCGTAAAGACCGGCATGGCGATGGGTGAAGGTGCCGCGCACGACATCCTGGCCGGTGAGGCGCACCGAATGGCCTTCACTCAAAAGCGATCCGTAGGCGAGAAGCTCGGCCATTCCCCAGTCCAGAACCTCTTTACCTTGCGCCATGTTTTTGCGGCTCTCGAGAAGTTTCAGCAATTTCGGATGGGGGGAGAAACTTTCCGGCACGGTACCAATCTTCAGACCCACTTCGCGCAGTTTATTGAGATCAAATTTTGTGTTCGCGGTTTTATCAAAGTCATCGGGCCGGGCTTTACGCAGGCCGGCCCAGGGCCCTTCAAACTTAAAGTTTTTTAAATGAGGCGCTTGTTTTTTTGTTTCGTCAAAGGCCTTTTGCAGTTCATCCATGCGGGTAGTGAGCAAATCCTCTGCAAATTTTTGATCGGCCACGTTTTCTTTGATCAACTGTTGCGCGTAAATGTCCCGTACCGTTTTATGTCCTTTGATCACATCGTACATCAAAGGCTGGGTGTAAGCCGGCTCGTCGCCTTCGTTATGCCCGAAGCGACGGTAACAGATAATATCTAAAACAACATCGCGACCAAACTGTTGACGGAAGCGGAAAGCCAAATCCACGGCACGCAAACAGGCTTCGATGTCGTCCCCATTCACATGAATCACCGGAGCATCGATCGCTTTGGCAACTTCTGTTGAAAAGCGGGTCGAGCGGGCACTTTCAGGACTCGTGGTGAAGCCCACCTGGTTATCAATCACGATATGAATCGTTCCGCCGACCGAGTAAGCTTGCACTTGCGACATCTGCATGGTTTCAAAAACAATACCCTGACCCGCGAAGGCCGCATCCCCGTGAATCAGCACGGGGAGGACTTGTTTACGACCGATATCTTTTTTAAGTTGCTGGGACGCGCGCGCGATTCCCAAAGCCACGCCGTTCACCGTCTCTAAGTGAGAGGGGTTGTAAGCCATCACCGCCTTCACCGAGCCGTTCGCTACTTTTTTCTCGACCTTAAAACCCAAGTGGTATTTCACATCGCCGTCGAAATCATCGAGGGGTTGATCGAGTTCAAGGGCGCCATTCAAGTCACCAAAGACCAGGTTCAAAGGTTTTTCCATGAAGTTGACGAGCATATTGATGCGGCCCCGGTGAGCCATGCCGATGACGACTTCCTTCAGTTGATTCTGGCTTCCCCTTTGCACCAAGAAATCCATCATCGGCAGAAGAGCGTCTCCGCCCTCGACAGAAAAGCGTTTTTGTCCGACATAACGGGTGTGCAAAAACTTTTCGAGGCTTTCGGCGTTCGCGAGGGACTTGAGAGAAGCTTTTTTTTCTTCCGGCGAAAGTTTAAAAGTGTTCGCTTCAAATTCGCGGATAAACCATTTTTCAGTTTCGGGCGTCGTATCGGCCACCTGAATCGTCAAAGTGCCGCAATAGAGTTTTCGCAAATGCGCGATGATGTCGCGCAAAGAAGCGTTGGGTTGACCGATCATTGCGCCCATTTGAAATTTTTGATCGAGGTCTTTGTCCGTGAGGTTGAAATTTTTCAGTTCAAGATCCGCGGACTTGTAACTTTTTAAACCTAGGGGATCCAGATTCGCTTCGTTGAAGCCATGCAGGCGGTAGGTTTGAATCAAATTCAGAACAGACACTTCTTTGTCGGAGATTCCGAGCTTTCCGCTCTGGCCTTGACCGAAATCCACGCCTTGAAAAAAACGTTTCCATTCGTGTTCGACAGAAGCCGGGTCTGTTTTAAATTGAGTGTAGAGAAGTTCGATGTAGTCGATGTTAGCAATATTGATGGCGTCGTTGTTCACAAGATCCTCTTGCTGTTGCCGTGAGAGTTTTAAGTGCGCCTTTGTTTTTTCAAAATCCTGAGTGTTCGTCACGAGCTAATGCATGGCGAAATTTAAGGGTTTTAATGCAAACAGAGCTTTCACATGATAGCAATTCTTCTATAAAAGATGAAGGAGTTTACATGCCGACACCAATCAAATTAGTCCTTGTTCGCCATGGCGAAAGTCTATGGAACCAAGAAAATCGCTTCACGGGATGGCAAGATGTGGATCTTTCGGAGAAAGGTCGAGCCGAAGCTCTAAAGGGCGGTCAAGCTCTGCGCGACAAAGGTTTTGTGTTCGACGTGGCCTATACGAGCGTGCTCAAGCGCGCGATCAAAACTCTCAATATTGTTCTCGATGAACTCGATCAAGTCTGGCTGCCGGTGCAAAAAGAGTGGCGCCTCAACGAACGTCATTACGGCGCCTTGCAAGGGCTTAACAAAGCGGAGACTGCGGCCCGTCATGGGGAAGAGCAAGTCAAAATTTGGCGGCGAAGCTATGACACGCCCCCACCTTCGATGGAAGTGAGCGATCCTCGTCACCCGAGCCATGATCCCCGTTACAAAGCGGTGAATCCGCAACTTTTGCCGAACGCGGAGTCTTTGAAAGACACGGTCGCGCGTTTCTTGCCGCTGTGGAACGAAAACATTGTCCCGCAAATCAAAGTCGGAAAAAAAGTTTTGATCGTGGCCCACGGAAACTCCATTCGGGCTTTGATGCAACATCTGGAGCAAATGTCCCCCGATGAAATCATGGGCGTGAACATGCCCACCGGCATTCCCATGGTCTACGAACTCGATGCCCAGTTCAAAGTCCTTAAAAGAGAATTCATCGGTGATCCCGAAACTGTCCGCGCTGCCATCGAAGCCGTCGCCAACCAAGGCAAGAAATAGGTACGCCGTTACTTTTCCGGATGCATTGCGGCTACAAAGTTTCTCTTTTTGAATCATTAAAAAAATCCAAGCGCGCCTTGACGACATCAAAGGCCGCCCCATCTTTAAGGTATAAAAGGCGTTGTCTTAGAAGTCTTCGCCTGAAGAGATAAAACCGGTTTTAGATCTTTTAAATTTTACAAATGTAAACCTTAAAGGAGGATTTATGCGTTCTCTCTCATTACGTCCCGCCCGTCGCTATGGTTTTGTAACCCCTTTCGAAGATTTGTTCGGCGAGCTAGACCGAGCGTTTTCACCTAGTTTTTCTTCTAAAACTCCGTTCGGTGATTTTTCGCCGGCCATGGACATTGAAGAAAAGGATGAAACTTACTATGCCACCGTGGATCTTCCCGGATTAAAAAAAGAAGATATTAAAATTGATCTCCAAGATTCCGTCTTAACGATTTCTGGAGAACGCGTGTCCACTGCTAAAGGAGAGGGCCGTCATACCGAGCGGGTCCACGGGCAATTCCTCCGCTCCTTCACGCTGCCCCACCAGGTGGATGCGGAAAAAATCGAAGCGAAGTTTGAGGATGGCGTCCTGCACGTGACCTTGCCTAAATCAGAAACAGCGAAGGCGCGATCCATCAAAATTCAGTAAGATCATTTATCCCTTGATCGAGCAAAGCCATGTGCTTCAATGGGGCCATGGCTTTGCAATCAATCCTTCTCAGAAATATTTCCGAACTCCTAACGCTTGAAGGAGCTGCACAAAAGCAAGCTCGTCGCATTCAAGAAGCGGACCTCAGCCTAAAGACGAAACAATCCCTTCTGGCGGTCGACGGAAAAATCGCCTGGATCGGTCCGCTCTCTCGTCTGCCGAAAGAATTCGCCCGCAAAAGAATCAAAGAGTACGAGATGAAAGGGCAAACTGTTTTACCCGGTTTTGTCGAGTGTCATACCCATTCTGTTTTTGCCGGCAGTCGCGCCCACGAATTTGAAATGCGCAATCAAGGCATCAGTTATCAAGAGATCGCAGCGCAGGGCGGGGGGATTCTTTCGACCATGCGGAAGACCCGAGAAATCAGCTTCGAAAAATTAAAGCAAATCACCCAGCAGCGTGTGAACAGATTCATTCGTCAAGGAGTCACCACTCTCGAAATTAAATCGGGCTACGCTCTCAATTTGGCTGGCGAAGTAAAAATGCTCGAAGTGGTGCGGCATCTCAAAAACATCAGAGCCGTGCCAACTTTTTTGGGAGCGCACGATCTGCCCCCGGAGTTCAAATCCCATGAACAGTATTTGCAACATCTGAGCGAAGAGGTTCTGCCTTTGCTCAAAAAGAAAAAACTCACGCAGCGTGTGGACATTTTCATCGAGAAGGGATTTTTCCCGCAAGCCGCGGGCGAAATTTTTCTCCGGCGCGCGAAGGATCTGGGATTCGATGTCGTCGTGCACGCGGATCAACTGACGTTAAGTGGAGGTTCCGAAACCGCCGTTCGCTTGAAGGCTCTTTCCGGTGATCATCTTCTGCAGGTGAGCGAAAAAGAAATCAAAAATCTGGCCTCATCCGAAGTGACCTGCGTGCTTCTGCCAGCCTCTGACCTTTATATGCGTAAAAATTATCCGCCTGCGCGCGCCCTGATCGAGGCGGGTGCGCGAGTGGCCCTCGCCACCGATTTCAATCCGGGAAGTTCGCCGACTCAAGATTTAGCACTCACTGGACTTTTGTCTCGACTAGAAATGAAAATGAGTTTACCCGAAGTGATTGCGGCCTACACCATTGGTGCCGCCTACGCCTTGAAGCTCTCCCACGAAGTCGGTTCGCTCGAGGTCGGCAAGAGTGCTGATTTTATAAGCACATCTCGCTCGTGGAGAGATTTATTCTACTCCGTGGGTGATCTGGGCATTGAGAGAAGCTTCCAGCAAAGTAACCTAGTGCATCACGAAATTTAAGATTCTTAAAAAATTGTTTGAAGAAGATCCCATTTTCTTCCTAGTCTAACACTTAGGGGGGAGCATGAGAATGAATTCGTCTTACACAACACTGGTGCATTCTAAATTTTTTAATCCGGCTTTCAATAGTGCGATTTACGATGGACCGGTGAGAATTTACTTCGCCCAGTTTCATGAAGCTCTCGCTTTGAAAGTTTATTTTTTGATCCAGCAGAAGCTGACTCAAGAACTCGCGCAGGCGAAGGCTTACTCGAAGGTGACGGGCGCTAATGTCCTGATCATGATTTATCCAACCCTGGAGTGCTTTCACGAGTCCTTCGCTGGACCGACCCCGGTGCATGGAACTCCCTTAGTTTGTGAGCACTGGAACGATGATGTGGTCATTGGCACCTGCGGCTCGCTGGAAGAGTCGCAACTGGAAAGTCTGGTAGAGAACCTTCGCGCCCAGATCTTGAGCTGGAAACTTGAAAACAAAGAAGGTCCAAGAGCTCCCGAAACGCTTTTGTGATACTCTGAAGAGCATGAATCAACGCGGTCAAATCGTCGTCGAATATGTGCTCCTTCTGATCATTGCCGTCGCGCTGGCTTATTTGCTGATCAGTAAAATGGTGAGCCGTAATCCCGACAATCCCGGCTTCTTTGTGACGAAATGGCAGAGCATGCTGACCGTCATTGGGGCAGATCAGGCTGATGAGAAGAAGCAATCAAAATAAATTTGATGGCGCAAATGTTTATGACTATCTGCTGGTCGAAACGAATCCTCATGTTGAACCTCGTCCCAATCCTTATTCCCAGGGCCAAGATCTGAACGCCACGCCTCGCCGGCCGCGAGGGCGGCCAGAAAGGCCCTCGCACGGACGGAGGGGAAAGGAATTCTTGGGGGAACTCTGCAAAGTTATCTTTGAAAGAGATTCTGCCCTCAGCTCTCCCCTCGCAGACCTACTAAATAAAAGCGCTTCCGCGTTTTTTCAGTTCTTCCGTCAGGGCCTGCTGCATGAGTTCTTGGATCTCTTGGGCGATTTCGTGAACGAGTTCGCTGTCATCTGCCGCATCGGGCTTGTGAGGGAGATAGATCGGCGTGAGAAATTTGATTCTCCACTTGGCTGGCAGGGGGATAATATTCAGCGGCAGCGGCAGCACGGTTCCACGCAAAAATTTTGTCAACTTCAGCTGGCTCAAGTTGATATGCGTCTCTTCGGCGCCAATGATGATCGTGGGAATAATCGGGCTCTGAGTCTGCAACGCCATGCGCACGAAGCCGCGTTTGAATTCTTGTAGCTGGTATCTTTGCGAGGTGGGTTTGAAATTCCCCTGCTCGCCCTCAGGAAAAAGAACGACCAGATTGTTTTTTTTCAAGGCATGGATGCCATTTTCGTAGGTCGCCTCGGTAAATCCCAATTTCTGGGCCGGAACGGCCGTGGTTTCGGTCAGGAACCAAAAATGATGGGTGAGGATCCGCGAGATCCGTTTCGTCTCTGTTTGCACGATATGGGCAAGCAGCATTGCATCGAATCCGCTGTAGCCCGAATGGTTCGGAGCCAAGATGGCTCGGCCCCGAGCTGGGATATTTTCGAGGCCTTCGATGTGCATGCGAAAATACTTGCGCATGATTTCTAGAATCAAGCGTGGCAAGACCCGATAGATCAAGGTGTCCCGATCCAGAGTCTTCAGTCCAAAAATTTTTTCGTTGGGTTTTTTAAAGAAATTGATCATTATTAAGTCGAGGTTAAAGATGTCTAACAACCATATGTATATCATGGCCATAGATCAAGGAACAACCAGCACACGCACCTGTGTCATTGATCAGGCGGGTAGCCTTGTTGCCGAAGTGCGCGAGACCTTCCGGCAGATCTTTCCCCAACCGGGCTGGGTCGAGCACGATCCAGAAGATATTTGGCGAAGCACGTTGTCGACGATGAAGGCGGCCCTCACCCAGGCCCGCGTGCAAGGAAATCAAATTGCGGCGATCGGCATCACCAATCAGCGTGAAACGGTTTGCTTGTGGGATCGAAAGACCCACAAGCCTTTGCATAACGCGATCGTTTGGCAATGCCGCAGGACCCAGGCCCTGTGCGAGAAATTACGAAAAAATAAAAAAGAAAAAATGATCCAGAAAAAAACAGGCCTGGTGATTGATCCCTATTTTTCGGCGACAAAAATCCAGTGGCTGCTCAAGAATATTCCCGGCGCCCAGGCCCGGGCCCGGGCGGGCGAAATCGTGGCGGGAACCATCGATACTTTCCTGCTGTGGCGACTGACGGCAGGCGAAAGTCATAAGACGGACGTGAGCAATGCCTCGCGTACGATGCTCATGGACATTCACAAAGGCTGGTGGGACGACGAGCTTTTAAAGCTCTTCGGTCTTCCCGAAAGTTTGCTGCCTGAAATTGCGCCTTCCAGTGGAGAATTTGGCAAAACCAAAGACCTGGATTTTCTGCCTGATGGAATTCCCATTGCGGGTATCGCGGGCGATCAGCAGGCCGCACTCTTTGGCCAGGCTTGTTTTGCCGTGGGCGAAGCAAAATGCACCTTTGGCACGGGCAGTTTTCTGCTTCTCAATACCGGTGCTAAAGCTGTCCACTCTCAAAGTCGTTTGCTCACGACGATCGCCTGGAAACTCAAAGATCAAGAGATGGTCTATGCCCTCGAAGGGGGCGCCTTCGTTTGCGGTGCGGCCGTTCAGTGGTTGCGCGATGGTTTGAATTTATTTACTCAATCGGCCGAGGTGGAAGAGCTCGCCCAAACTGTCCGAGGCACCGAGGGCGTGGAGTTCGTTCCGGCCTTGACAGGATTGGGGGCTCCGCACTGGCAGCCCGAAGCCCGTGGCGTGATCTGCGGTCTCACGCGAGGCTCCACGAAGGCGCATATTGCTCGGGCGACCTTGGAGGCGATGGCTTTGCAGAATGTGGATATTTTGCTCGCTATGCAAAAAGATCTTGGAAAAAAATTGAAAAATATCAAAGTCGATGGTGGAGCTTCGGCCAATAATTTGCTGATGCAAATGCAGGCCGATTATTTAGGGACCCCGGTTGTGCGACCGCGAATTGTTGAAACCACGGCCATGGGAGCTGCTTATTTAGCGGGTCTGGGCGTGGGCTTTTGGCGGGATCAAGCGGCAATTCAGAACATCTGGAAAAAAGATCAGCAGTTCGACGTAAAAATGAAAAGCAAAGACCGCGCAGAACGTCTGGCCCGTTGGGGAGAGGCCCTGAAAAAAGTATGAGGTCTCAGGCAGGCTGGTCACAAAATGCTTTCAAGAAGGTTGCGGTCTCGGAGAAAAAAGCTCTTTTCCGCAAGATTGCCGAAGAAAAAAAGCAACTCGTCGTTAAAGACGATGAAGATCGTTTTCGCCAGCTCATCGCCTTGCGCTTAGAAAAAGATGAAAAACTTTATTGCGTGCTCGCGGCCAAACAGGCCCTGCGCACGGATCAGGCCGTTCTGTTGAATTTCATTTTTGAGAAAGAGACTTTTTTCATGCAAACCACGGTGGGTTTCGAAAAAGACATCCCTTGGTTGGACATCACGGCCGATCTCTTTCAACTGCAACGACGCCAGAACGCCCGCTTGGATTTACCTAAAGAGTATGGCGCCAGCGTGAATCTGGTCGAGCAAAATGGGACCTTGATTTTTCTCGAAGGCCAGGTGCGGGATATCAGCGCGGGCGGATTAAAGATCTTTCTCGCGGCGACAACGCCGGTGATTGCCGTGGAGGATAACATTTCTTTATTTTTAAAGTTAGGTCAGCGGCGGCCCATGGACTTCCGCACCAATGTACGCTTCGTCGCGGCTTTTCAGGATGGACAGATGTTTGGCGTGCAGTTTTTAGATCGCGGAAATGTGATGGAAAATAAATTGCTTTCGATCATGATGGATCTGCAGCGGGAGTTGTACGTGCGTTACGGAGGCCGATGAAAAGGGCCATTTCCTATTTGGAATGACTTTCTTTGGCGCGGCGGACGCCGCCCACTCCATCGGGTCCTTCGGAGGCGACGGCGCGATTGATTTTTCGGTTGATTTTTTCAGGACTGACCTTTGTTTTGAGGCTGGCCTCACTGTACAAAACGGTTTTTGCTCCCATTTCAAACATCGTGACTTCATATTGCAGGTGATCGGTCTTCCATTCTTTCTTGATCTGTTCCATTTGTTTTTTGACGGCGGGGCTCAAAACGTAGTCAGAAGCATTGACCTGCGTGACGGTCAAATTTGGATTTTTGATGACAACGTAGCGCTCGATCCCGCGTTCCGCTAATTTAAACAGGAGGGTGATCGATTGAATTTTTTGCGAAGGGGAGGCGTAGGTCGTCACGCGATCTTCTCCGCAAATAGCCATATTCGTTTCTTTAACTTGATCGGGCGGAGTGCAGGTCAGCTGCGCAAAAGCCATTTGAGAAAAAAGAATAAAAAAGCTCAGCATACGCATCCTCCTAGGGGTTGCAGTTGTATTGGATATTGATATTTCGACCCGCCGGGACGGCCGGATCAAAAGTGACCGAGGTGCCGCTGACGTTGTAGGTGTAACTCATTCCCGGAGAGATGGTGACCGTGATATTCCCGACAGGGGCACAGTCCAAATTAACTGATTTCATTTGCGTCACGATTTGATCTTTGAAGTAATTCAAAGACTGAGAATAGTCGCTGTCGCAAATGCTTCCAATAGAGCCACCCGTTAAGTTGGCCATTTGAGCGTCGATGACGCCATAATGAGATTTAGTCCCTTGCGCGTCCTGCGAAGCCATGCAAGCGTTGTCGCCGGGTCGGACGAGGATCGAGTTGAAAACAAAACGCTTGCTGCTGCCGAAGATCGTATTCACTTGCGACATCAAAGTCGCCGGCAGATCTTGCGCTTCGAGCGGGTAATACTCGTTTTTATAGTACTGCTGACTGATGTCGCCACCGATCGATCGCTCATCTTCATTCGAGATCAGAACCATCGCGAGGCCCGCATTTTTGCGGTAGCAGCCCGAAGCATTGCTGTAGTTCGGGTCACCATTGTACAAACTCCAATAGGCGGCCTTGATCGGGCGCTCGTCTTCGCTTCCGGCCCAGCCCGCACCGATTTTATTGATGGTGTCTGAGAAAATTTGCTGCGTATTGGCCGTTCCCGCTTTCAAAATATAAGAAGGCGAATTGGAATTTCCGCTCCAGAAGACGGAAGCTCCCCAGTAGTCATTGGGATCGGTAGTGGAGATTTTTAAAGAGCGGGTCACGGTCACGCACATCTGCCAGTCCAAACCGGAACTGCCAAGGCCGTCGACAAAACCTTTGAGGCGAGTCGCGAGCTTTTGATTGTTCGCGAGCATAGAATTCGAATCATCGACGATCAGTAAAACATCCAGTTGATTATTTTGCGCGGTGACCGTTTGGTTGTAAGTCATGGCTTTCAGTGCCGGTTGGGTCACATTCACAACCAAGGGATTGGTCGTGCGATAAGCTTGGTAACCGCTTTGACTGACCTGCAGATAAATATTATAGCTCCCCGACGGCAGAGATTTGAAATCGGGAGTCGAGTCGCTTCCGGTCAAGCCCGAAACGGTGACGGAATTTGCGCCCGAAGTGACGGTCCATACGTAGGAACCCACTGAAGGAGTGCAGGCCGCCGTGACCCGCGGATTGGTTCCCGACGCTTGCAAATTCACCGGGGCATACTGTCCGTTGATTTTCACGTCGCAGGTGATTTTAGGTAAAGTCGTCGTGCCGCCCGTAACGGTGGCCGTGATCGGTGAAGAGGTGAAGGGAGTGAGTCCGCTGGACGTCACGTAGGCCGTGACCGAGTAAACGCCTTTCCCGAGCGCGAAAAAATCGGGAACGGAGTGAGCCCCTTGTAAACCATTGACGGTGACGGCCGAATTATTCGCGTCACGAACGGTCCAAGTGATATTCGAGTTGGTCGGTGAGCAGTTCGCGTAGGTGTCGGGATTTTGCGAAGTCGAAGCGATGCTCACGGACGAAGCCTGGTTGTTAAAATAGGTACTGCAGCTGATGGCGGTGCTCGAAACTCCATCGGGAGAAACGTTGGCGCTGTTGTCGGAGGCGAATTGCACCTTGGAACAGGAACTCGAAAGAATAAGCGTGGGAAGAAGCATCGGCAGCAAAAATGAACCTGTTCTTAAGCGAGTGAGTGGGCTCACTGGTGACCTGGCTCGAGCGGATTTCTTAAATATGTTCATGCCCTTATCATCCTTGATGGAGGTATGGCCTCAGTATGCCTTGAGTAGGACCGTTTTTAAAGAGAATGTTTTTCAGAAGGAAAGCCCGCGCCTCGACGAAAGGGCAGGTGCCACAAGCCAAGGTCTAGCGTTTCAGGAACTGATCGCTGTCTTTCAAAAGCTGGGTCATATTTTTGAGTCGCGTGATAAAAGATCGCATCATTGAAGTCGCCCATAGAGGCATATCTGCGAGAAGCTCCTCGTAGCCCGCTGCGGTGACCTTGACTAAAAAAACTTCGGTGAGGGCCTGGGCCGTCGCCGAGCGCGGTTTTTGATCGAGAAGAGCGAATTCACCAAAGGATTCTCCGTCGCTCAGTTGGCAAATATCGAGTCTTTTACCAGAAGATGTTTTAGAAAAAATTTGTACGGTGCCGCTTTCAATGATGTAAAAATGCGACTCGATGTCCCCTTCAAAAAATATATAATCTCCGGGTTTGTAACTTTCCTTAACAATGGGCTCAGTCGCAGGGGCAGCGGATTTTACAGTAGCTTCTTCACTCATCTTATCCTCAAGTGATCATGGATTAAATGGTCTTATAAAGTTCGTGCACATTCTTAACGTAAATAATTTTTTTATCTTTGGGAAGCTTATAGTCGACTAAATGACGCTTGTTCGAAAAAGGAATCACGAAATTTTTAAAGCCGAGTTTATCGGCTTCTTTCAACCGAATATCCACAAAGGATACCCCTCGAACCTCGCCGGTCAGACCAATTTCACCGAAGTAACATGTTTTCGCATCCAGATCTTTGCGCCCCTCCGTGGACAGGATGGCTGCCGCCACGGCGAGATCGGCGGCGGGCTCCACTAATTTCAAACCGCCCACGACGTTGATGAAAATGTCACTGTTGGCTAGACGAATATCGAGATGGCGATCCAAAACCGCCGTCAGTAAATGCAACCGGTTTACATCAATGCCGAGGGCCGTTCGGCGTGGCATGGCCATGGGGGTCGCTAAGGTCAAGGCCTGCACTTCACACAGCAAGGGACGTGTCCCTTCCATCGAAGCAAAAACGGCCGAGCCGATCAACTGATCTCCGCGGTCTTCCAAAAACAATTCGGAGGGATTGAGGACCTCTTCCATTCCGCGGGCATTCATACGAAAGACCCCCAATTCGTGGGCGGGGCCAAACCGATTTTTTAAGCTGCGTAAAAGACGGAAGTCATAGGAAGTGTCGCCATCAAAGGCGAGAACGCAATCCACCATATGCTCGAGGACCTTGGGGCCGGCGAGGCTGCCGTCTTTGGTGACATGGCCGATCAAAATCACTGTAATCTGATCTTGTTTAGCGAGTCCCATCAGGTGGCCTGCGCACTCCCGGACCTGCGACACCGAGCCGGGCGCGGCCGGGAGATCTGACATATACACGGTTTGGATAGAGTCGACGACGAGGACATCGGGTTTTTTATGACGGGCAAGTTCCATGATATTGTGCAAATTGCTTTCGGAGCCAATTTCAATGTGCGGCGAACGAATCCCTAAGCGATGGGCCCGGGATCCTGTCTGCGTGATGGATTCTTCTCCCGAAATGTAGAGAACTTTTCGTTTGTCTTTGGCCAAGCCCCCTGCCATTTGCAGAAGCAAAGTACTTTTACCAATCCCGGGCGACCCGCCGAGCAAAACAAAACTTCCGCGGGCCAGGCCTCCGCCCAAGACGCGATTGAACTCGCCATAGCCCGTGTCAAAACGCTCGAGTTTCAATTCCTCTAGGCTTTGGTCGAGGCTGACGGGTTTGAGGCCGGGGGTGCCCTTTCCTTCAGAGCCGCTGAGAGCCCAGCCGCGGGTTTTGGGCTCATCGAATTGGAGTTCTTCGACAAAAGTATTCCAGGCCCCGCAATCGGAACATTTTCCTTCCCATCGAGATCTTTGAGCGCCACAATTTTGACAGGTAAAAATAGTTTTCGTCTTCGATTTTGCCATGACTATTCGGTACCATTAAATACAGTTGGACACAAGGAAGTGCGCCTCATGATGATGTGGATTTTTATTTTATTTTTAAGCTCGGTCTTCGCCTTCGCGGGAGCGCCGGAGTCCATTTCTGAGGCCTCCGCTTCGTCTGCTGCTTCACCGATCGTTCCGCCGCCGGCAGCAAAGTCCAATCTTTTTGCGAAAGCTCAAAATTTGGTTCAGGCTTCGGATATTGAAGCGGCGATCAAGTTGCTGCAAGGGGATGCGAACAAGAACAACGTGAAGCCCGACGAAAAGAAGCTCGCCGATTTCAACGTGGGTTATCTTTACTTCAAGCTCGGTAAATACGAAGACGCCATTAAGCTTTTCACCCATTTCCTGACAGAAAAAAGTGATTTGGAAGAGTACGCACATTATTATTTGGGCGTTTCCTATATGCAACTGCAGCAGCCGATGCCGGCACAGAAGGAATTCGAAATTGTTTTAAGTGGCACGCCGAACGTGAAATTGCGGATTGAATCGGCGAGTCTGCTGGGACAAATTGCCTTGCAGGCGAAAAATTTCAAGCAGGCGAAGAATCATCTGTTCAAATTGGAAAAGCGCACGCGGGGGACCGGACAGTACTCTGAAATTATTTATAATATGGCCCTGGTTGAACGGGGACTGCACAATCACAAAGCCTCTTGCAAGTGGATCGTGAAACTCTATTCGAAATATCCGACCTACACAAAAATCGCCGACTGGGGAGCCAATTTGGGAAGTGACGAAATTGAGTCCAAACCCACCGATTGCCGCGCGAATCCCGAAGATTTCAAAACACGCATTCGCAATTTGATGTGGTCCGGCCTGGATCAAAAAGCTCAAGGCGAGATCAATATGGTGAAAGAGCAATTGGTTAAATCCGACAAATATTCTGCGGATCAATTACAGGCCCAATTCTACATGCAAGAAGGGGAGGTCGTTAAGGCCATGGAGCTGATGCGCCCCTATTACGACAGCATGAAAAGAAATTTCAGTTACTTGATGTTTTTTGGCTCGGCTTCAGCCCGCGCGGGCGAAGTGCAACAGGCGGTGGGATCCTATTACAGCGCTTACAAACTGAGTCCTCGCAGTAAATTGGGTCGTCAGGCCCTTTACCAGTCGGCTTTTCTCAGTTATCAATTTCAAGATTACGATGGAGCCTCTCGACGCTTCAATGAATTCATGAAGGTCTACCCAACCTCAGGATTGAATCGCGATGCGAAATGGCATATGGCCTGGCTGAAATACCTGAAAGGGGATTACGAGGGGGCCTACCAAGATTTCGCAAAACAACAATTTGAAAAAAGAAGATCGCGCCGGGTGAAAAGCGTCACTTCGGATCGCGTGACCTACTGGATGGCCATGAGCCGTTACCGCCAAGGTCAGTACGAAAAAGCGCAGCCCCTTTTTGAGAATCTCGCGAAGGATAATTTGATCGGCTATTACTCGATCGTTGCGCAATTTCGTTTGAAAAAAATGACAACTCTCAAGGCCGAGAGCAACAAGCTTGCACAGAAAAGCAACTTCATCGCGCCCCGGGCCGTTTCGCGTTTCACCACCAGCGAATTTCTCATGCCGTCGGTGGAAGAAGATGTTTCTACGGGCAGCTTTGAAGAGTCGAATGAAAGTGAAGAGACTCTTGTTGCCAATCAGTACGAAGAAAGCAGCGGACCAGAAGCCGCGGAAAATGCCGAAAGCGAAGAGGGGGAGGCCCCCGAAAATGCCGATGCGAAGACGGTGGAAGTCGCGGGAGATGTGGACCGACCGAGTCCCTTTGCCAGCGCGAATCTGTCGAAACGCTTTGAGCAGGCGCGTGATCTGATGACTGTGGGCTTAAGTGAATGGGCTCGTTGGGACCTTTTCGATATCGAATCGAAAACCTCCAACCGGGAATATCTGCGAGCTTTGATGAATGAATACGCCAATGTCGGTTATTTTCATCGCGCTTCGTATATCGCGCAAATTCAATTTGGCAGCCAGCGCGCCAGCCAAGGCCTCGAGTTGGGGCGCAGCCTTTGGGAACACGCCTATCCGCGGGCTTACGCCGATTCCGTTGAAAAATCATCAAAGGCTTTTCAAGTTCCCACCGAACTGGTTTGGGGAATCATGCGGGCCGAAAGCCAATACCGGCGCGACGCGATTTCTCCGGTGGGGGCTTTGGGTTTGATGCAGGTCATGCCCTTCACGGGACACAAAGTCGCGGGCCTTTTGGGGGATAAAAACTTTATCGCTCCGCAGTTGCTGGAACCTGAAGTGGCGATACGCATTGGGTCTCGTTATTTAAAGCGGCTGATGGATACTTTTGAAAATACCATTCCTTTGGTGGCGGCAGGTTACAATGCGGGACCTCACCGGGTGAAGACCTGGCTCGCTAGCTTTGGGACCCTGGAGACAGACGAATTCATCGAACATATTCCCTTTTTAGAAACGCGCAATTACGTGAAGCGCGTGATCTCGAACGCTCAGGTTTACGCGCAACTTTACGGCAACAAAAAAGAATTATTTCCTTACCTCTCAGAAGTTGTGCCGGCCAAGTTTTCGCAAGAAAGCGTCTCTAAGGAAAACTGGGACGGCATTTGAATCGGATAATGACCTCGTCCTTTCTCTCGCTCCTGTTCAAGAAAATCATCGAGGTGGGGCTTTCCCTTTTCACTTTGAGTGCCCTGACTTTTCTTTTTTTGCGGCTGCTCCCTGGAGGTCCCTTTGATGAGGACACTCCGCTGCACCCCCTGGTTCAAGAACAGATAGAAAAGTCCTGGCATCTGCAGGCCGGTTGGATGGAACAATTTTATTATTACGTCGGGGGTCTTCTTCAAGGGGACCTCGGTGTTTCGATGCTACGGCCGGAAAGGAAAGTGGCCGCGATCCTCGCACAGGGGATGACTTTGACCTTAGGACTCAACAGCTTCGCATTGATTTTCATTCTGTTTTTCGCTTTTTTGCTGTCCTATCTCTGGGCCTGGAATACGCGGCCTTTTCTGCGGTCGCTGATCGAGCAAATTTTGATTTCTCTGGTTTCCTTACCTAGTTTGTTTTTAGCGCCTTTTTTAATTTATCTGTTCAGTTTTTATTTCAATCTTTTGCCGGTGGCCTTCTTAACAAGCCCTCGCCATTACATTCTGCCCGTTCTGGCTCTGGCTTTGAGACCTATGGCCTCTTTAGGGCGTTTGCTCCAAAGATCTTTGGCGGAACAGATGACTTTGGACTATGTGCGCGCCGCGCGCGCGAAGGGTCTGCGGCCGGGGCGCATTCTGATCCACCACGTCTTTCGCAATTCACTGATTCCGGCTTTGAGTTATGCGGGCCCCTTGGTGGTTTCGATGCTCTCGGGATCCTTCTTGATCGAAATGCTTTTTGCAATTCCGGGATTGGGGAGTGAATTTGTGAAGAGTTTGGCCGAACGGGATTACACCGTGATCTGCGGTTTGACCTTATTTTACGGAAGCCTCTTGATTTTGGTCAATGCCTTGTTGGATTTTTGGATGCTGCAATTGGATCCTCGCCTGCGGGAACGCCCATGAGAAAATTTCTGGAACGCCTGGCTTTTACCTACCTAGGACTTTTGGGCTTGGCCCTGGTTTTTGCTGCGAGGGGTGCGAGCGATTCGCAGCAAAATGTGGATCAGATCCTTCTTTTTCCAAGCTCTCTGCATTGGCTCGGAACGGATTCCTTGGGGCGCGATTTGTTTGCGCGTATTTTAACCGGTGGGCAAGTGTCCGTTTCCATTGCTTTGATCAGCACCGCCTTGGCTCTTCTGCTCGGCCTCCTGGTGGGAGGGCTTTCGGGTTGGAAAGAGGGCTTGGCAGATCGTTTGTTGATGCGGGGAACAGATATTTTTTTCTCTCTGCCGGGTTTTGTGATGGTCTCGCTTTTTTGCCTTCTGCTACAGTCTTTGCTCGCCATCGAGAATCTGCAGCTGAAAAGCTTCATTATCCTGTGCCTCGCGATCTCTTTCACTCACTGGATGAGTTTTGCACGGGTCATTCGCGGCATGGTGATGGAGATCAAAAGGAAAAGTTTTGTCGAGGCGGCGCATAGTTTAGGGGCGACCCCCCTACGAATTTTTTGGATTCATATCTTTCCGAATTTGCGAAGGCGTTTGTTTGTTTTAGCGGCCCTGCAAATTCCTACCCATATGATGTACGAGAGTTATATGAGTTTCATTGGTTTGGGTGTTCAGCCACCGAGCACCAGCTGGGGACTGTTGATTCAGGAGGGCTGGAAGACTCTATCTGCTTTTCCCTTTTTGCTGGTCGGTCCCTCGCTCGTTTTGTTTTTGACTGTCTGGAGTCTCAATTTGGTTTTGGATCCAGACTCGACCTAGGTGACAAAAAGGCAGACCCTGCTTGCGCTCTCGCGCTGGCATGGAAAAATAACAGGAAGGAGTCATTAAGTGAAAGATCTTTTTTTGGGAGTTTTTCTTCTTCTGAGTTTTTTTCTAGAAACGACGCGGGCTGAAACTCCAATGACCCGACCTGCGCTGAACGCTGAGGAAAAGGCGATCGTCGAAGAGGCGCAGCGCTACTTTAAAAAAGCAAAAACCCTCAAACCTCCATCTGCGCATATGCAAAAAAAAATGCAATCGGGAGTGGACAATGGGAAAAAATAAATCTTTTAAGATTTTACGGCGTGGCATTTGGACGCTGCTTTTTTTCTCATGCGGTCCCTCGTTCGGGAATGACATCACCCCGGAACAGCAGGCCGCGGTTGATAAATTGGCAAATCACTATTGTGCCGACCCGTCCTTGAATCCTAAAAAAACAGAAGCGCAAGCGGGATGCGTGAGCTGCGGAAGTGGCTCTGCCGGGACAGGATTGATCAATATATCCGCCATTCAAAAACAGGCGGAGGCCATGAGTCACAGTTTGAACCAGCAAAAGGCCATGCGCGATGAGGTCGTTTTTCTGAAGGCCTATGGCGAGGGGGGCGAGGACTCCAGCATGGATCTCGCCGAAGAGAGACGAGATAATATGCGCCGACGAGCCGAGCTGATCGAGACCATTGCTAACCAAAAAAGTCAGCTCAAAGCTCTTCAGGCTCTTCCCAGCAAACCTGAGGCGCAACAGGCTTTGCTCGATAAAATGAATCAATTTTCTGAAGCGGTCGATGTCCTCTATCAAGGAGGGACCGAACTCACGAAGGATCAGACCGCTCTTTTGAAAAAAGGTCTCAATCGCCTCCTCGAGAGACGAAAGGCAAAAATCATTTCGACCGAAAAATTGGATGACCATGATAACTTGATCGATGTCGTCATCACCCACGGCAATCCAGACAGCATCAAGGAAGTTCAAGACGCTTTGAAAAATCTCACGCCGGATAAAATTTCGTCCCTTGCTGGAAGTTCGCTGTGGACCGAGGTGATTCAGATGGACGGCGAGGTGAGGGACTATATCAGCGATATGGATTACCGCAAAGAGCAAATAAGGAGTTTATCGGATGATTTGGCGACTTATCAGGCCGAGAAGCAAAAATTAGATACCGCCCTTGCGCCGCCGCCCTCAACGAAAAAATTAAATGCCCTAGGGCAAGAAATTTTGCAGTGGAAAGATGTCCAGAACAAGAACCTGGACGAGCTCGAGAAAGTTCGCAACAAGTTCGGTGCGAAGGCCTGTGGTTTGACGCCAGGAGAAGCGAAGGCCCTCAGCCTCTTCACCGAAAGTGGTTTTGAAATTTTAAACGGTGCGCTCCGCAAGGATTTGACAGACGAAAAATATCTGGCCTATGAGGCCGTGTTGAACCGCGCCCTTCGCAAATTGAATTCCTATACGGGTCTCGTGAGTCGGGGCGAAGAGCTTTCGCCCGAGGATTTAGCGAGGTACAAGACGGGAGTGATCATCGAGCGTAAGCCCTTCACTAGCACTTCTGTCGGCAGTGGTTTCTCTAAGACCATCCATGTTGTCATCCACGCGAAAAAGCGGGGCCATTATATCGCCGCCATTTCAAATTATCCCGAAGAGCACGAAGTCCTCTTCGAATCCCACACGAAATTCAAAGTCCTCAGTGCTCTGCCCGAAGACAACCCCAACGAAATCGTTCTCGACGAAGTCAAATAGAATATTTCTCCCAAATCCGGTAACAATTCTGGTCCCTGTCGAAGAATCTGACACCCGTAAAGCCTTGAAAAGTCAGGTGCCCCTGGCAAAGGGGTTGCATGAACTGGAGCATCCACGAGCAAACAAGAAGGGCCTATGCGCTTTATCTCTTTATCTTTGATTCTTTTTCCTCTTTTTTTGGGGCTCAATTCTTTCGCAAAGGATTTGGATGAAGCGCGGGCACAGAAAATTCTTGAAGCTTTCAATGCCCAGCCTGAAAAATTAGTGAACCTTCTCGAACTTTCGGCGATTCATTTGCATGGCGGAGTGGGCCGCGTCGACGTCAATGAGGAGAGCAAGTTCAGCTACTACATCCAGACGGAAAACCCGGGCGATATCCAAAGTAAAATACTTCTCATCCCCATGGCCACTAGCCGCTACACCCCTTCTTATTATCAAACTGACCAGTGGTGGAATGAGCACAAGTCCGAAATCGATCAGGCCAAACAAAATGGCACCCTGCCGCCTCGTCAAGATCAAGACGAAGTGAAGGGGTGGCTGCGCGATATGAAGCTCTCGACCAATCCCGACGTGATTTTGATCGATCATGGCAAGGCGAAGCGGCAGACTTTGCAGGATTATCTTTTGAACTACCTCGTGACGAATTACGCCACGCCTAAAAAAACCATTCGTCTTTACCGCGGCGCCGAGCGTGAAGATGAAACCGCCTCTTGGGCCCAGGGCGAGCGCCCCAAGGGAGTTCGTTACTGGACTCCAACCGCGAACTACGCTTGGCGGTACGCTCGCAAAAACTCCACCTTCATTGCTCAACTATTAGGGGGCCAAGCGCCGCTCTTGGTTTTTGAAATGCCCATCGAGAAATTCAAAGCCATGGTTAAAGCGAAGCGGCAGCAATTGACCCTGGGGACTGAGTTGACTAAATCCGTTCATGATTATTTTGATTCCGAAGGACGCTTCCTTGATCCTCTCAATCAACAGGATTATTTGGGCGATGGAAAACTGGGCGTTGAAATTGAAATTCGTTCGAATTCTTCAGGCGCCGATGCCATGTTAGGCTTTTATAAAGGGACCATCACAATCGACCAACTCGCTCAGGACAAAGAGCAGGTCATTCGCCGCGCGACTGAGCGTTTGATCCGCCAAAAACCGCAGGATAAAAAATCTTTGCAAAAATTAGAGACTACGCGCTTGCAAAACATTGCTCTCGAAGTGAAGGTGCTCAAGGCCCTCAAAAATAAAGCCAAGCCCGAAGTGGTACGTAGTTTGATGGCTCAACTGCATTCGGACGAGCTCACGAATATTATTGGTTTTAATTTCGCTGATTATGTCGAGCAAACTCTCTCGGACCGCGAGCAAGAACAGAACTAAATTTAAGGCAGCTCCCTGTCTTCTTCAACTCGATGGCAAACCATGGGCAGCCTCGCTGACCGCAACGGCTTCAAACGCACGGTAAGCCTGAGAGAAAATTTGAAAGCCGAGAAAATCCCTTTCTCTGACGACGGATTAGACAGGCCTGACATCTTTTCAGAACTTCCGCAAAGAGCCAAAGCAAGTCAATTTCTCGTGATATACTTGGATCGTGGAACAAAAAAGTAAACTCTTTTTCTACGTGCTTTCTGTATTAGTGCTCACGCATTGTGGGAACCAAGCGGGCCTCACCGTTTCACGCAGGCCTCTCAATGGAGCGGTGTACGATAACGACAGCCGCTTAGATATGAAAAATGTGAAAGATCCGACGATCTTGTTTTTGGCGAAAGCCAGCGTCGCCTTGATCGCGAGCCGAGATTTGCAGCAAGACCCTCACCGCGAAGACTTCTTTTCTCTGCTTGCTCCTAGCGTCGGGGCCCAAGAAAATTTGTGTGATGGGGAACGCTTTGAAGATCAAAGTTCGGCCGCCCACTGCTCAGGCACTTTGATTGATGCCACCCACATCCTCACCGCAGGCCACTGTGTTCAATCTCAGGAATTTTGCAACAAATTAAAATTTGTTTTTAATTACGAAGAAAAAACGGGTGCTTCGCCGGTGGACTCGATCGCGAAGAAGGATGTTTACTCTTGCAAGTCTCTCGTTTCACCTGCCTATGTGAAAGATAAAACTCCCGATATGGCCATCATTGAATTAACCACGGCGGTCGTGAACGTGACCCCCATCGAAATGGAATGGCAAAATTCGGTCAGCGAAGGCGATAGCGTCTTTGCGATTGGTTACCCTTCCGGCTCGCCGAAAAAGTTAGCTCAGGGTCAGGTACTGAATGTGGGTGCGATGTATTTTCGCGCCACCATTGATACATTCGCGGGCAATTCGGGTTCACCTATTTTCAGCGACAAAACTAAACGAATTGTGGGAATTCTAAAGGGCGGAGCCCTCGATTACGTCGAGGACACCGAAAAAAGCTGTAACCGGGTCAATATCTGCAAAGAGAGCACGTGCCGTGGCGAACTCGTTCTGAGAACCGCGTCGCTCAAAAATTATTTCGAGCAAATTCTTCCTAAACATTGAGAACTGGTCCCCTACGCTGTTGATGAGAGGGCGTGGTCGCAGACTTGCTCTGCTCTCTCGGTCATGCAGGTTACTTGCCCCCATTGTCATTCACAGAACTCGTCTTCCGGAGAACGGCCCTTGATCGTCCGATCGGGATTCTTTCGTCGTAA
>WBZN01000223.1_pt1 | contig 69558 bp, 66 predicted proteins | sample 5204281 | NCBI WGS metagenome assembly WBZN01 (sample SAMN12344347, study PRJNA552823) | activated sludge metagenome | biome: Activated sludge suspended growth; feature: Nitrification reactor; material: Wastewater; isolation source: activated sludge from nitrification reactor of wastewater... | reverse complement strand
CAGGACCTTGTCGTACAGGCCGAGCGCGGGGATCGAGAACATGAAGGTGACGATGTAGAGGATGCCGGCGATGAGCACCGACTTCCGGTCCGTGGTCATCGGCGCCCGGTCCCGGGCGGCGATACGAGCAGTGGAGGTCATGACGGTGGTCCTTTCGGGCCGTCCGCATCCGCGGCGGCCGGGTCGGGGATCGGAGTGAGCGAGATCAGCGGGAGGCCGGCGTCGCGCAGCGTCCGGAGGACGCCGTGCAGTGCCGACTGGTCGGCGATCGGGCCCCGGAGGACCGTGGTGCCGTCCTCCGCCCGGATGAGCGCGAGGCCGTCGAACCAGGCCGACCAGTGGGCTCCGAGGTGCCCACGCACCCGGATCTCGTACTGCGGGGTGGTGCCGTGATCCGCCGGCGATCCGCCCGCTGCGGTGGCTCGAGTGGTGTCGTCTGCGGTCACCTGACGACCGTACGGACGGACCTGGTGAGCCCACATCACCAGGTGATGTGACCCGGGTGGTGATCGCGGCTCCCCGGGCGGGGACGGGTGCTACAGGCCCAGTTCGTCGGCCCGGCGCACCGCCGCCCGGCGGCTGTTGACCCCGAGCTTCGTGTAGATCGCCTTCGTGTGCGTCCGCAGGGTGTTGAGCGACACGTACAGCTCCCGGGCGATGTCCGGACCGCTCAGCTCGCTGCGCAGCAGGCGCAGGACGTCGAGCTCGCGCTCGCTCAGAGGGTCGACGAGTCCCTGCTCCGAGCGCGGCCGCGGCGGGGCCGGCACCGCGGCCGCACCGAGCAGGCGCCGGACGAGGCCGGCGGCGTCACGCTCGACGTCGGCCGAACCCAGCCGGCGGGTGAGCGCCGGACCCTCGTCGAGGAACACCTGCACGTGCCCGTCGGGCGCAGCCCGGTCGAGCGCGTCTCCGATCGCTTCGCCGGCGGCGACGTCGTCACCGCGTGCGGCGTACGCCCGGGCGAGGAGCAGCCCGATCTCGACCCGACTGCCGGTGCGACCGCCCGCCTCGGCCGCGCCCGCCAGGCGCTCGAGCAGAGCCACCGCGGCGTCGAGGTCGCGCGCTGCCGGCTCCGAGCCGGCGAGGAGCAGGCGCGCGAGGGTCACGTGCTCGTACTCCCGCACGTAGACCGGCGGGTCGTCCGTCGCGATCCCGGCGTCGCGTGCCCATCGGCGAGCCGCGTCGAGCTCACCCTTGGCGAGCCACACCCGGGCCCGGCGGGCCGGGATGGGACGCACCGCCGGGGAGAAGTCGGTGTCGACCACCGCCTCCGCCGCGTCGAGGAGCACGAGTGCGTCGTCGAGGTCACCCTGCGCCTGCCGGAGCCGGGCCGTCGCCGCGAGTGACCGGTACGCGTGCTGGGGGAGTCCGGCGTGCTCGCCGAGCGCCCGGCTCGCCTCGAGGTGCCGCTCGGCGAGGTCGAGGTCGCCCTGCTCCACGGCGATCTCGGCGAGCGCGACGTGGAGATCGGCGGTACCGCGCAGCGTGGGCGTCGCGCCCGCCCGGTCCAGTCCCCGCTCGAGCGTGCGGGTCGCGTCGCGCAGCGCCCCCTGGGCGATCTGGATGTCGGCGAGCCCGAGCGTGATCCCGAGCAGGTCGGACTGATGATCGGCGGCGACGAAGTCGGCGAGCGCCTCCTCGTACCGGGCGCGCGCCGTCGTCAGATCGCCGGTCGTCCAGTACGCCAGACCCTGCAGCGCCGTCGCCGCGCCGCGGCCGAGGTGCTCGTCCGGCTCGATCAGCTCGAGGGCCCGGTCGGCGAAGGCGATCGTCGCACCGGCGTCGCCCGTGAGCAGCGCCAGTCCCGCCCGGTGGATCGCCACCTGGGCGGGGAGCCGCCCGAACTCCTGCTCGTCGACGACGACCGGTCGGTCCGACGCGTCGGCGGGCACGGCGAGCCAGGCCTCGACGCCCTGGACCAGGACCTCCACGCCGACCGGGTCACCGGCGGCCATCCGCGCACCGACGAGCGCCATCGCGAGCACCGGCCGGTCCGTGAGGTACGACTCGGGCAGCGCCTCGAGCCAGTGGCGGAGCGTGGCCTCCTGCCGGGTCCGGCGCATCGCGGGCGCGGCCCGTTCGATGAGCGCCGCGGCCCGGTCGAAGTCCTCACCGGCGAGCGCGTGCGCGATCGCCTCGGGGAGATCGTCGTGCTCCTCGAACCAGTGACTCGCCCGCTCGTGGAGCGCGGCAACCTCCCCCGGACGCTCGTCGCGCAGCCGCGCCCGCAGCATCTCGGCGAACAGGTGGTGGTAGCGGTACCAGACGCGGCGGTCGTCGAGCGGGAGCAGGAACAGGTTCGTCCGGTCGAGGCGCTCCAGCGTCTCCTGCGCGCAGCCGCGTGCGGTCACCGCGTCGCACAGCGGACCGCTGAGCCGGCCGAGGATCGATGTGTGCAGCAGGAAGTTGCGGTCGTGCTCGCTCTGGCGCAGCAGGACCTCGCCGACGAGGTAGTCGACGATGTGGCGGTCGTCGCCCGCGAACCCGGCGATGAAGGCGGTCAGGTCGTCCCGGCCCTGCATCGACAGCGCCGCGAGCTGCAGCGCCGCGATCCAGCCCTCGGTCCGGCCCTCGATGGCGCGCACGTCGGCGGCGGTGAGGTCGAGGCCCATCGACTCGTTGAGGTACGCCGCGGCCTCGTCCTCGCTGAAGCGCAGGTCGGCGACTCGGACCTCGTGCAGCGCGCCGCGGGCCCGCAGTGTCGCGAGGGGCCACGGCGGGTCGGCGCGGCTGGCCACCACGAGACGGACCTGCGGCGGCAGGTGCTCCACGAAGAACCGCATCGCCGCCTCGAGATCGCTGCGATCGACCACGTGGTAGTCATCGAGGACGAGGACCAGGTCGCCGGCGACCGTGTCCAACTCGTTCAGCAGCGTGGCGACGCCGACGTCCATCGGGACGTCGGGCGCCTGGAGGAGGGCCAGGGACTCGACGCCCACCTCGGGCGCCACCGTGCGCAGGGCCGCCACGACGTAGGACCAGAACCGGACGGGGTCGTTGTCACCGTCGTCGAGCTGGACCCAGGCGACACCGAACCCCTCCGGCGCGGTGGCGAGCCAGTCGACGAGGAACGTCGTCTTGCCGAAGCCGGCGGGTGCGGACACCAGCGTCAGGGTCGGGACCCGCCCCGGGTCACGCGACGCCACGAGGCGAGGCCGCTCGACCACCCCCGGCCGGCGCCGGGGCGGCCGGATCTTGGTGGTGAGGAGCGGAACCCCTCCAGCGCCGCCGGCCGCGCTGCCCTGCATCCGCCGAGTCAACCACACGATCGATCCCGGCGCGTCGGGCCGGGCCGGCCGCCGGGGTCCCGGCCGGAGCGTTCCGACGCGCGGAACGCTCCGTTTCCGTCGCGTATTGCGCGCGCAAAGCGGGAAGGGGTGGGGACCGACGTGACACAGTCGGGGGATGAGCCACGACCACCACACCGCCGACGCGACCCTGACCAACGACCGCGCGCACGTCTTCCACTCCTGGTCGGCCCAGGCCGAGATCAGCCCGCTGCCGATCGCCGGCGCCGAGGGATCCTGGATGTGGGACTTCGACGGGAATCGGTACCTCGACTTCAGCTCGCAGCTCATCAACGTCAACCTCGGCCATCAGCACCCGAAGCTCGTCGCCGCGATCCAGGAGGCGGCGGGGCGGCTCTGCACGGTGGCGCCGATCCACGCCGACCCCGAGCGCAGCGAGGCGGCCCGGCTGATCGCCGAGGTCGCGCCCGCCGGCATGGAGAAGGTGTTCTTCACCAACGGTGGCGCCGAGGCGACCGAGAACGCGATGCGCATGGCGCGCCTGCACACCGGGAAGCACAAGATCCTCGCCGCGTACCGCAGCTACCACGGCGCGACGTCGGGCTCGATCGCCGCGACCGGCGACCCGCGGCGGTGGCCGTCCGAGCCGTCGGTCCCCGGCATCGTCCACTTCTCCGGGCCGTACCTCTACCGCTCGTCGTTCCACGCGGCGACCGAGGCCGAGGAGTGCGAGCGTTCGCTCGCGCACCTCGACGAGGTCGTGATGTTCGAGGGCGCGTCGACGATCGCCGCGATCATCCTCGAACCGGTCGTCGGGACGAACGGGATCCTGGTACCACCGCCGGGCTACCTGCAGGGCGTCCGGGACCTCTGCGACCGTCACGGCATCGTGCTCATCGCCGACGAGGTGATGGCGGGCTTCGGTCGCTGCGGCGAGTGGTTCTCCATCCAGCGCTGGGGCGTCACGCCGGACCTGATCTGCTTCGCGAAGGGCGTCAACTCCGGCTACGTACCCCTCGGCGGCGTGATCCTGTCGGACGCGATCGCGGAGACGTTCGACCACCGCGTCTACCCGGGCGGGCTCACGTACTCGGGCCATCCGCTCGCGTGCGCGTCGGCCGTCGCGTCGATCGGCATCTTCCGCGAGGAGGACGTGCTCGGCCAGGCCCGCGCGCTCGGTGACGCGATCGGTCCGGCGCTCGAGAAGATCGCGGCGAACCACCCGGTCGTCGGCGAGGTGCGGGGCCTGGGCGCGTTCTGGGCGATCGAGCTCGTCCGCGACCGGGAGACCCGCGAGATGCTCGTGCCGTACAACGCCGCGGGCGCCGACGCGAAGCCCATGCAGGAGCTGCTCGGCGCGTGCCGCGAGCGCGGGGTGTGGCCGTTCACGCACTTCAACCGGCTGCACGTGACACCGCCGCTCACCACGTCGCTCGCCGATCTCGAGACCGGCCTCGCCGCGATCGACGACGCACTGACGGTGGTCGACCGCTACGCGTCGAGCTGATCTCCCGGCGCCGGCAGGCCACGGTCAGGTCGCGAGGAAGGCGGCGATCCGGTCCTGGTGGGCAGCGGCATCGGGGTCCGTCCAGACGCTCACGTGCGTCCCGCCCTCGATCGTCACGAGCTCGGCGTGCGGGAGGTGGTCGCGTGCGTGCTCGCTCTGTGAGTGCGGGACGTCGGCGTCCGTCCGGGAGTGGAGCAGGAGCACGGGCGCGGCGACCGCGGCGAGGTCGAGATCGAGATGGGCGTACCGGTCCACGTCGTTCTCGAAGCCGGCCTTGCGATCGCCGACGATCGTGCCCATGAGATCGAGCGCGAACGCGCGCCGCTCGTCGTCGGCCCAGATCGACTCGACGAGCGCCTTCCGCGCCTCCTTGTCGAGGTCGCCCTCCTCCTTCACGAGTGAGCCGACCGTCGACTTCGGCGAGTGGCGCACCATCTCCTTCATGAGCCACGCCCCGAAGCGGCCCATCAGCAGCTTCTCCTCGCCGGTGCCCTCGAACGCGAACGAGTCGCTGAGCGCGGCGACGCCGACGAGCGCCGACACCCGGTCGGGCGCGCCGGCCGCGAGCCGGTACGACGACGGCCCGCCGCCCGACCAGCACATCAGCGCGAACCGGTCGACGCCCCGTGCGTCCATGAGCGCGAGCGCCAGCGCGGCCTGCGCCTCGGGGGAACGGTTGGCGTCGGTCAGGGGCGTGCCGAGGTAGCCGGGCCGGGAGAACGCGATCGTGCGACGGCCGCGGTCGCGCAGGAAGCGCGTCATCAGGGATCCCTGGTCCGCGCCGCCCGGCGATCCGTGCACGAACAGCACGCACGGGCCCCGGCCCTCGTCGAGGTACTCCACGGGCCCGAGGGGCGTGTCGATCCGGTCCATCGTCGTCATCCTTTCCGCCCCGCACGGCGACCGTACCGGGACGGTGGGCGGTCGGCGCGGACCACCGGCCGCGTCAGCGCGTCAGCATCCAGACCCCGGCCCGCAGGTCGGCGGCGGTGATCGTGACCCGCGGGACGTCGGCGAGCACGTAGAACCCGAGGGCGACGGTGACGGCATCCGGGCTCACCTCGACGATGCGGACCCGCTGCTCGGACCCGGCCGCATCGCGCAGGGTCCAGAGGTCGGTCAGCGAGGCGAGCCCGTCGTGGAGCACCTGCCGGACCGCGTCGTCGCGCGTGTCGTGGGCCCCGAGCCGGGCCCCGAAGACGACGTACGCGGACCACCCGCCGTCGACCTCGTCGACGAAGCCGCAGAGCTCGTCGTCACCGGCGCGCCGGACCTCCTGCACCGGGCGAGCATCGCAGCCGCACGCGGCACCGGGCACGCGGATTTCACGCGAGCGACGGCGCGACGATCTCGTCGACGAGCCACGGCACGACGGACTCGGGGTACGGCGGGGCGAGCCCGAGCACGAAGTGGGAGAAGCCGACCGATCGTGCGCCGGCGACGTCCGCGCGGGTTCGCTCCGGGTCGTCGTACGACACGCCGAGATGGATCGACCGCACGATCGTCTCCGGATCGCGGCCGGTCTCGGCGCACTGCTCGTCGAGACGCGCCGACCGACGCGCCGCGAGATCGAGGTCGTGGCCGGGCGTGTTCCACACGTCGGCGTGCCGGGCGGCGACGCGGAGCAGGGGAGTCGAGCCACCACCGATCACGATCGGTGGGGATGGACACTGCACCGGCTTGGGACTGCAGAACGCTCCGGTCAGGTGCACGTGCGCGCCGTCGAAGTCGAACGGCGCGTCCTCGCGCCACAGGCGCCGGATGACGGTGCAGGCCTCGTCGAGGTCGGCGATCGAACGTTCGAAGTCGTGGAACGGGAGTCCGTGCGCCTCGTACTCGCGTCGGGCGATCGGATGGCTCGGCCGCGAACCGGCGCCGATGCCGAAGTCGAGGCGTCCGCCCGCGACCACGTCGACGGTCGCCGCGATCTTGGCCAGCATCGCCGGCGGCCGGAACCGGTTGCTCGTGACGAGCAGCCCGACGCGCAGCCGGCTGGTCTGCGCGGCGAGGGCGGCCAGCAGCGACCAGCCCTCGAAGGCCGGACCCAGCGGGTCGCCGCCGAGGGGGAAGAGGTGGTCGTACAGCCAGACGTGCGCGATCTCGCGGGCGCGGTCGGCCGCGAGCCAGACCTGCCGGACGTCCTCGTAGCCGACCTGGGCCGGTGCGGTCATGATCCCGAAGCTCGGTGCGGTGACGATGGCGGGCTCCTCCCGGCGACGGTCCCCGACGGTCGCCCTCGAAGCGGATAGGGTCTACGGAACGTACCGGAGAGCCTCTCCGTTTGTCCAGCCGTGACCGACCCGCAGCGAACCCCGACCCGGCGCGCCGACGCCGAACGCAACCGGCGGAAGATCCTCGCCGTGGCGCGCGCGGCACTGGCCGAGCCCGGCGAGCCGGTCTCCATGGCCGAGATCGCCCGCCGGGCCGGCGTCGGCATGGCGACGCTGTACCGGAACTTCCCGGGCCGCCGGGAGCTCCTCGAGGCGCTCTACGCCGACGAGGTCGACACCGTGTGCGCCGCCGCGGCGTCCACGCCGGGGGCGACGCCCGGCGAGCGCTTCACCGCCTGGCTCCGCGAGTTCGTCGCCTTCTCCCGGGGCAAGCGCCACATCGCCGCCGAGCTGCTCACGCACGTCGCGGGCGACGATCCGGTGTTCAACGCGAACCGGGACCGGGTGCTCGCGGCCGGACGGCGGCTGCTCGAGGAGGCGCAGCACGCCGGCGAGGTCCGCGCCGATCTGAGCCTCGAGCAGGTGCTCGACCTCATCCTCGCCGTCGCGGCGATCGACCGGCCGCGCGACTACGTGGATCCGATGCTCGCGACCGCGCTGGACGGGCTGCGGACGGACCGCTGAGGCGGTCCGGGATCCGGCGGCGGTCAGATCGCGCGCATGCGGTTGTTGCGGGCGTTGTGCTCGACCTCGGCGAGACCGAGGTGCTCGAGCACGGGCGGGACGTAGTTGCCGAAGCGGCCCCGGTAGCCCTTGCGGAGCCCGTACCAGCCGCCGACGGGATTGTCGGCGGCGCGGGCCCACGCCTCGACCGTGTCGGGCTTCGCGTCCTTCTGCTCGTCGGCGTTGCCGAGCAGCATCCAGTCGCCGTGCGCGACGAGCATGGCGTGCAGGTCCTCGATGCACCGCAGCCGGTAGGCGAGCGTCGTCGAGCCGACCCGGATCCGGAGCGCCGGCGGGTCCGCCGACTCGTCGCGCCAGGCGTCGAACTCGGAGCTGCCCGGAGGGGTGGTCAGGATCCAGGGATCGTCCCCGGTCCCCGTGCCTTCGACATGGTCGGTCATCGGTGACTCCTTCTCGCCGGTCTGCGCCGGCGGTGGACGCTACGCCCGGACGTCGGGCCCGGCCGCCGCGCAGCCTGCTCGCGTATTCATGACATCATGTGGCATGAATATCCGACGGCCGCGACGCGGCGCCTGATCGCCGGCGGACCGCGACGGTGCGCGCCGGCCGGCTGCTGCGCCTCCTGCTGCTCCTGCAGAACGGCGGCCGCATGACCGCGGCGGAGCTCGCCCGGCGCCTGGAGGTGTCCGAGCGGACGGTTCTCCGCGACCTCGAGGTGCTGAGCGGCTCCGGAGTCCCGGTGTACGCGACCCGCGGGCCGGGCGGCGGCTTCGAGATGCTCGGCACCTTCCGCCAGGACGTCCCGACGCCTCCGCCGGGTCTCCGCGACGGCCGGGGACGCCTGCGCCGCGTCCGCGTGCGGATCGCGCCGGCGGCGCTGCAACGGGCGATCGCGCTCGGGCGGCCCGAGGCGTGGGCGCCCGCCCGCACGCCGAGCCGGTCGCCGATCGCCCGGACTGGATCGAGGGATCGTTCCGGTTCGACTCGTACGAGGACGCCGTCCCCGAGCTGCTCGCGCTCGGCGCCGACGTCGAGGTGCTGCTCCCGGTCGGGATGCGTGACGCGATGGCGGACGCGGCCCGCACCATCGTGCGGCGGCACGCGTCGCGGGAGACCTGATCCGACCGCCGGCGCCGGTGCCGACCCTCCGTCGACACCGGCGCCCCGGTCACCCTGCTCAGACGAGGGAGCCGACCTCGGCCTCCTTCGGGTCGATGTGGCCCAGACCGCGGACCACCTCGAAGGTTCCGCCGTGCGCCCGGGCGATGTACATGTTCATGCGCACGTGGTGCTGACCGGGGACCATCTCGGCCGGACCACCGGGGCCCTGCTCGAGCCGGGCGTGGTCGAGCGCGGCGATGACGTCGGCCTGGTCGAGCGAGCCGGCCTCGTTGACCGCCGCCTCCCAGAGCTTCAGTGCCCGGTAGGTGCCGGTGCACGCGCTGCCCGCGGTGAACTGCGCGCTGCCCGGGAACCGGGCCTCGTACCGGTTGAGGAGCTCGACGCTGAAGGGGTCCTCGACCGCCCGGTAGTAGTCCAGGCAGCCGTAGAGGCCCTCGACCTGCTCGGCCGGCACGAGGTTCAGGAAGTTCTCGTCGAAGTACGTGCACACGACGGTCCCACCCCGTTCCTGGAAACCGGCGCGGTACAGCTCGTCGAGGAACGGCGTCAGGCCCGGCGGCACGATCGTGTTGAACACGATGTCGGCCCCCGACGCCATGATGTCGGCGACGACGTCGGCGTACTCGAGATGGTCCATCGGGAAGTAGGTCTCCCCGACGATCCGCCCGCCCTGCTCGCCGACGACCTCACGCACCTTGTCGTTCAGCACGTGCGGCCAGATGTAGTCCGCCGACGGCAGGTACACCGTCTTCGCACCGGTCTCGGCCAGGAGCCACGGGAAGAACGGCTCGATCTGCTGCGCGGGCACCGGGCCGGTGCAGAAGATCAGCGGGTGTGCCTCCTGGCCCTCGTACTGCTCGGGGTAGAGGTAGAGCGTCTTCGCCTCGTCGACGACGGGGCCCTTGATGGCCTGGCGGGTGGAGCTGTAGATCCCGCCGACGACCACGTCGACACCGACCCGCTCGACAAGCTTCGCGGCGCGGGCCTCGGCCACCTCGTCGTCGGTCGCGCTGTCCTCGACGAACAGCTCGACCGGACGGCCGAGGAGCCCGCCGGCGGCGTTGATGTCGTCGACCACCATGCGGGCGACGTTGGCGCAGGCGATCCCCATGAAGGAGAGCGCACCGCTCTGGTCGGTGATCAGCCCGATGCGGGCCGGACGGTCACTGGTGCTGGTCATGGTCCCGGCCCCTACGCGTCGAAGGTCGCGAGGTAGGCCGCGGCCTCGGGCTTCTGGAGGTGACCGGCGTCGGCGAGGACCGGCGGGACCGTGGGATCGGACACGAACGCGGCCCAGCCGGCCTCGTCCCAGTCGAACAGGGCCCAGACGCGGTTCGCCTCGGTGGGGTCGCGGAAGACCGTGGCACCCTTCGAGCCGTGGGCGGCGCGCTTCTCCGCGCCCTTGGCGCCGAAGACCTCGAGGAACTTGTCGACGTCGGCGACGGTGGTGGTGGCGAGCAACATGACGATTCTCCCTTGCGCTGTGCGGCGCCGGTCCGGTCGGACCGGCGTGCTGCGCATTGTCCGGGAGCGCCGCCGGAGCGGCATCGGTGGACCTACCCATTTCGCGTGGGTACCGATGGGTACCGGCCGGCGGTCCGTCCGAGCCCGTGGATCAGCCGCTCACGGCCGCGGCGACCACGCCGTGCTGCACCGCCCAGCGGGTCGCGGCGGCCCGGTTGGAGACGCCGGTCTTCGTGTAGATGTGCGCGATGTGGTGCTCGGCGGTCCGGGCCGAGATGAACAGCTCGGTCGCGATCTCGCCCGCCGTCCGGCCGTCGGCCAGGAGCCGCAGCACCTCCAGCTCCCGCCGGCTGAGCCCGCCCGGCCGCTCGGTGGTGGCTCGGGGCGCCGGATCACGCCGCGCCGCCTCGATCTGCTGCCGGGCGTAGACCGCGGCCGCGCCGAGGTCGAGCGCCCGGCCCTCCGCCGCGAGCTGCTCCGACCGCTTCGCGCCGAGCTCGGCGGCGAGACGGTCGGCGATCTCGCCGAGCTCCGGCACGTGGTGCGCGCTCGAGGGCTCCGCGGCCAGCGCCGCGACCAGGGTCGCGGCGGGCTCGGGCCGGCCGAGCCGCTCGAACAGCGCGGGGACGCTCGCGAGCGTGATGACGAGCTGCGGCACGTTGCCGGCCCGGCGGAACGCGGTGATCGCCTCCGCGAAGAGGCCGAGCGCGGCGACGGGTTCGCCGTCGGAGGTGTGCAGCCGCGCGGCGTCGCGCGCGATGAAGCCCTCGAAGAAGAGCACCTGCTGGTCGCGCACGACGGTCATGCCCTCGTCCCACGCGGCGAGCGCACGGCGCGGCTCGGTGTGCGAGAAGGCCATGCCCGCGATCCACAGCGCGTACGCGATCCAGTACGGGTTGCCGAGCGAGCGGGCGACCGCGACCGACTGCTCGGTCAGCGCCAGCGCCTCCTCGGTGCGCCCGGCCGACTGCAGCCCGTCGACGTACGCCGCGAGCGCGTAGCCGCGCTCGCGGCCGTAGCGCTCGGCGACCTCGCCGGTGAGCTCGACGTAGCGGTCGAGGTCGCCGCAGTAGACCGAGCCGAGCGCCTCGATGAACGACGCGTACCCGGGCGCGCAGGCGTCGTAGTGCGGATCGGCCTCCAGCTCGGCCGCCCGGTGCGCGTGCGCCCGGGCGGCCTCGGCGCGCCCCGCGAAGCAGGCGTAGCCCGCGCCGGTGAGGAGCCGGGGGAGTCGGGGCACGGCCGCCGCCGTCGCCGCCTCCAGCAGGTCCTCGGCCCAGGCCAGGGTCTCGAAGAGCTGCACCGAGAAGCCCATGAGCGCGGCGTGGGCGGCGAGGTCGGTCGCCACGACCAGATCGCCCCGGTCGGCGCTCCACCGGGACGCGACGCGCAGGTTGCCCAGCTCGGCCTCGACCCAGTCGACCGCTCCGCGCCAGCCCGGGCCCTCCCACCGGTCCCAGTGCTCGACGGCCCGCGCGGCGAAGTGCGCGGCGTGTCGGTCCCGCGCGGCTTCGAGCCCGCCCTGCTCGGCGAGCCGGTCCTCGGCGAACTGCCGGATGGTCTCGAACAGCGAGTAGCGCGTGCGGGCGCCCGAGTGGTCGGCCGCCACGAGCGACCTGCGCACGAGCGAGTCGAGCCGGCGGAGCACGTCGATGTCGTCCCCCTCCGCGACCGCCACCAGCGCGGCGAGATCGAACCCGCCCGCGAACACGGCGGTCCGGAGGAGCAGCGCCCGCTCCTCCTCGTCGAGCAGGTCGTAGGACCACTCGACCGCGTGACGGAGCGTGAGCTGGCGCTCCGGTCCGGGCGCCGTGCTCTGCAGCAGGCGGAACCGGTCGGCGAGCCGGTCCCGGACCTCGACCGCGCCCATTGCCGCCATCCGGGCCGCCGCGAGCTCGATGCCGAGCGGCAGGCCGTCGACGGTGTCGCAGATCTCCGTGACCGCGGCGGCGGTCGCCTCGTCGTCGATCCCGAAGTCGGCGCGCACCGCACGCGCCCGGTCGACGAACAGGGTGACCGCGTCCGACGTGACGCCGCCCTCGCGCGCGAGCGGCGGGACCGGCAGCGCGACCTCGCCCGCGACGCCGAGGGCCTCACGCGACGTCGCGACGATCCGCGCCCGGCTCGCGCGCCCGAGGATGGTGCTGATCGTCGCGACGGCGGACGGGAGGACGTGCTCGCAGTTGTCCACCAGGAGCAGGATCTCCCGGCCGGCGATCGCGTCGGCGAGCGTCTCCACCAGCGGGAGGTCGGCCCGGGGCGTGACCCCGAGCGGAGCCGCGACCGCGGCCGGCACCGCGGCGGGATCGGTGACGGAGGCGAGCTCGACCAGCCAGACCCCGTCGGGGAACTCGCCCGCGACCTCGGCGCCCACCTCGACCGCAAGCCGCGTCTTGCCGACGCCGCCGACGCCGGTGAGGGTGACGAGCCGCTGGTCGCGCACGAGGTCGGCAACCTCGCCGACCAGCTCCTCCCGCCCGATCACCGAGCTGAGCCGCGACGGCAGGTTCCCCGTCATCGCGTCCGCGCTGCGGAGCACCGGGAAGTCGGCCCGCAGGCCGTCACCGAGCACCTGGTACACGGACACGCGACCGCGCAGGCCGCGCAGCCGGTGCTCGCCGAGCGGACGCAGCGGGATCCGGTCGCGCAGCAGCACCTCCGTCGCGTCGGACACCAGCACCTGACCACCGTGGGCGATCGCCATCAGGCGGGCGGCGCGGTTGACCTCGCTCCCGAAGTAGTTGCGGTCACGTTCGATCGCGTCGCCGGTGTGCAGCCCCATGCGGACCGCGAAGTCGATCGTCGTGTCGTCGCGGAGCTCGGATTGGGACTCGACCGCGGCCGCGATCGCGTCGGAGGCGGCGGCGAAGGCGGCACCGAAGCCGTCACCACCCGTACCGAAGACGAAGCCGTCGTGCCGTTCGATCGCGCCGCGCACGATGGCGTCGTGGGCACGCAGCGCGTCGGCCATCTCGGTCGGGTCCTCCTCCCACCGACGGGTGGAGTCCTCGATGTCGGTGAAGAGGAACGTGACCGTCCCGCTCGGCCGCGTGCGGGGCATGCGGGCGACCGTACCGCAGCGCGGCGTCGGGCGGCGGCGGTCAGGCGCCGCGCTCGGTGCGGGTGCCCTCCAGCGTCCCGGCGTCCCGCCACTGCTCGAGGTGCGCGGCGTAGTCCATCAACGAGCCCGGGAACACGGCGCCGCGGGCGGCGAGCGTCGTCTTGGCGCCCTCGCTGTTGCCGTAGCTCGGCGTGCACGTCTTGTTGTACTGGGCGATCGCACCGGACCGCTGCCACAGCGCCTGCAGCCACTCGTCCTCGGCCTCGACGGTCGCCTCGATCGAGGCGATGCCCTCAGTGAGGCAGTGCTCGATCACCCACGTGATGTGCTTCGTGGACTCCGAGAGGAAGTGCACGAAGTTGAGACCGAAGCCGGCCTGGATGAAGGACACGACGAAGAAGTTCGGGAAGTCGGCGGTGATGATGCCGTGCAGCGAGTGCGTGCCGTCGTGCCAGCGCTCGCTGAGCTTCTGGCCGTCCCGGCCGACCGGGTCGAAGCCGAGCCGGTCGACGAGGCCCGTGGTGATCTCGAAACCGGACGCGAACACCAGCAGGTCGAGCGGGTACTCCTTGCCGGCCACGACCGGCCCGGCGGGCGACATGTCGCGCACGCCGCGCCCGTCGGTGTCGACGAGGTGCACGTTCGGCAGGTTGAACGACTGCAGGTACTCGTCGTGGAAGCAGAGCCGCTTGCAGTGCTTGCCGTACCACGGCTTGAGCTTCTCGGCCGTTGCCGGGTCCTCGACGATCTCGTCGATGCGCGCCCGGAACCCCTCCATCACCTCGAAGTCGATCGCCTCGAGCTCGGCGCGCTCCTCGTCGGTGGTGGGGATGCGCTGGGTGTCGACGCGCATCGCTGCGGTCCAGCCGTCGTCGACCTCGTCGCGGTCGGGGCTGTTGCCGGTGACCACCTCGGTGAAGTTGCGCGTGCGCTCCGCCTGCCAACCGGGCGGCAACGAGCGGAACCACTCGGGGTCGATCGGCTGCTGACCGCGGATCCCGACGGCCGACGGCGTCCGCTGGAAGACGTAGACCTCCTTGGCCGCCCGTGCGAGCTGCGGGACCACCTGGATCGACGTCGCGCCGGTCCCGATGATGCCGACCACCTTGTCCGCCAGCCGGTCCATCGGCTCGGTGGGGCTGCCGCCGGTGTACTCGTAGTCCCAGCGGGTGGTGTGGAAGGCCGTGCCCTCGAAGCGCTCGATGCCGTCGATGCCCGGCAGCTTCGCCTTGTGCATCAGCCCGCCGGCCGAGACGAAGAACTGCGTGCGGATGTGGTCGCCGCGCTTGGTCACGACGTCCCAGCGGTGCGCCGCGTCGTCCCACGTCAACGACTCGATCTCGGTCTGGAACAGCGCGTGCTCGTAGAGACCGAAGTGCCTCCCGAGCATCTGCGCGTACCCGAAGATCTCGGCCGCGCTCGCGTACTTCTCGGTCGGCATGTACCCCGTCTCCTCGAGGAGCGGGAGGTAGATGGTGGCGTCGACGTCGCACATGCAGCCCGGGTACCGGTTCCAGTACCAGGTGCCGCCGAAGTCGGCCGCCTTGTCGATGATCCGGAAGCGCTCGATGCCGCGCCGGCGGAGGTTGATGCCCGCCAGCATCCCGGCCCACCCACCACCGAGGACGACGACGTCGACCTCCTCGGTGACCGCCTCGCGGTGGAAGTCGGGGTCGGCCCACGGATCGCGCTCGAGGTGGTACTCGTTGAGCGAGTGGTACTGGGCGAGCCCCTCGTCGCGCAGCCGCTTGGCGCGCTCGGCCTCGTAGCGGGCCTTCACCTCGGCGATGGTCGACGGGTCAGGGCGCGTCATGGCTGCTCCCGGGGAGGACGAGGGTCGACCACGGTCGATCGAGCCCCTGACGTTGCGCTGGATCATGCCGCACCGGACGGCCCGCGCCGGGAACGGGACGGTGCACCTCCGCGCGTCGGTGATCCGCGCGAAGGGCGCCCTCACCCGCCGAGCGGGCATCAGGCATATGCCCGATGTCCGACGGCCCACCGGCGGCGTAGAACGGCGGCCAGGCAGGGACCGCACGGAGGACGTCGACGATGAAGCTCGCGGCCGGATCGTTCTCATTGGCATTCCGACCGGCATCCGATCCGAGGCGCTCGCACCACGGGCAGGGCGCCCCGGCTCGCACCGGTCGGCGCTCACGGCGTGAGCGCACCCCGGAACCCCGACGCTCCCCAGTCGGGGAACCTGCGCCCACGCCGATGCTGTCGACCTGAGACCGACGGGTCTCCCGGGCGCCCCGGTGGCGTCCGGTACGGTCGACGGCGTGGCCACGTTCCTCGGGCGGCTCGACGCGTGGCAGCAACGGCGCCGCGCGCTCGCCTTCCTCGTCGCCACGTTCGTCCGGTACCGGGAGGACCGCGGCCGCCAGTTCGGCGCGCTCCTCTCGTACTACGGGTTCGTCTCGCTGTTCCCGCTGCTGCTCGTGCTGGTCACGGTGCTCGGCATCGTCCTGGACGACCGCGCCGACCTGCGCGCCCACATCCTCGACTCGGTCTACGCCCGCATCCCGGTCGTCGGCGCGCAGCTGCGGCAGGGCGCGTCGAGCCTCGACGCGAACGGCTGGGCGCTCGCGTTCGGCCTCGTGATCTCGATCTACGCCGGCCTCGCGGTCGTGAAGCACGCGCAGGACGCGTTGAACCTCCAGTGGTCCCTGCCCTGGTACCGGCGGCCGCGCTTCGTCGAGCGGAACGCCCGTGCCCTCGGCGCGCTCCTCGTCGTGGGGCTCGGCATCGTGGTCGCCACGGTCGTCACGGGTCTCGCCGCGTTCCTGCCCGAGCTCGACGGCGGGGGTCGGTACCTGGGCGCGCTGGTGGCGGTCGCGATGAACGTGACGGTCCTCACCGTGGGGTTCCGCGTCCTGGTCAAGGGCGGCGTCGCCTGGCGCGCGCTCGTGCCGGGCGGCCTCCTCGGCGGCGTCACGCTGTGGGTGCTCCAGCTCGTCGGGGCCGAGTACGTCGCCCGCGTGGTCCTGGACGCGAGCGAGGTCTACGGCACCTTCGCAGTCATGTTCGGGCTGCTGGCGTGGATCGCGCTGCTCGCCCGGGTGGTGCTGCTCGCCAACGAGGTCAACGTGGTCCGCGCCCGCCGCCTCTGGCCCCGCAGCGTGCTGGACTCCGCGGCCCCCACCGACGGTGACCGCCGGGCGGCCGCGGAGTCGCGCCGGCGCGACCTGCTCTTCGCCGAGGTCGACGCCGACGCGATCGGTGGCGTCCCTCAGACGACCGCGGCGTCGACGGGGTCGGCCGCGAGCAGCTCCCGCACGCGCGGGACGACCTCCCGCCCGTAGCGCTCGATGCTGCGCATCATCGCCTCGTGGGGGAGCGTCCCCGCCGAGTACTTCATCGTGAAGCGGGCGAGGTCCAGCGTCCGCACGGTCGTGGCGATCTTCCGTGCGACCGTCTCGGGCGAGCCGACGTAGAGCGCGCCCGTCGCGCCGGCCGCGTGCCGGTACTCGTCGGGCGTGGTGGCCGGCCAGCCCCGCTCGGCGCCGATGCGGTCGCGCATCGCCCGCCAATGGGGCCAGAGCTCCTCCATCGCCGCGTCGTCGGACGCGCCGACGTGTCCGGGGGAGTGGACCGCGACCGGGAGCTGCGGTCGGCCGAGCGCCCGCAGCGCGCGGCGGTAGAGCTCGACGAGCGGCGCGAACCGGGCGCTCTCGCCACCGATGATCGCGACGACGAGCGGGAGGCCGTGGCGGGCGGCCCGCACGACGGACTCCGGGCTCCCACCGACGCCGACCCAGGCCGTGAGCCCGTGCTCGGTGTGCGGGAAGACGACCTGCCGGCGCAGCGAGGCCCGGGTGTCACCCGTCCACGTCACCGGGCCCTCGTGGAGCAGTTCGGAGAACAGGTCGAGCTTCTCCTCGAACAGCTCCTCGTACCGGTCGAGCGGGTAGCCGAACAGCGGGAACGACTCGGTGAACGAGCCGCGCCCGAGGATCACCTCGGCCCGCCCGCCCGAGAGCGCGTCGAGGGTCGCGAAGCGCTGGAACACGCGCACCGGGTCGTCGGAGCTGAGGACGGTCACGGCGGACCCGAGCCGGATGCGTCGGGTGCGCCCGGCGATCGCGGCGAGGACGGTCTCGGGGGAGGAGATCGCGAAGTCGGCGCGATGGTGCTCCCCGAGGCCGATGACGTCGATGCCGACCTCGTCGGCGAGGACCGCCTCCTCCACCACGTCGCGGATCACCCCGGCCTGGTGCCGGGGACGGCCGTCCGCCTCCGCGGTGACGTCGCCGAAGGTGTCGAGGCCGAAGCTCAGGGTGGGGTCCACGGGATCTCCGATTCGTCGTCGCGCGGTTCCTTGCGCGCTCAAGTATCTCCGAACCGCCGGCCGAGGTCCCGTATTCCGGCCCGGGTTTCCACCGCCCGCTGCCGCCACCCGTCGTGGTCCCGCCCCTACAGTCGGCGCGCCTCGCACCGTCGCGGCCGCCGCCGCGCCCCGCCAGCCGGAAGGAGCCCCGTGGGCCGCTCGCCGAACATCCTCCTGATCACGACCGACGAGGAACGGTTCCACCTGCCCCGTCCCGCCGGCTTCGGCCTGCCGGCCCGTGAGCGCATCGCCGCGGCGGGGACCACCTTCCGGCGCTACTACGCCGCGTCCACGCAGTGCAGCTCGTCGCGCTCGGTGATCTACACCGGCCGCCACGTCCCGGTCACCCAGATCTACGACAACGACAACATGCCGTACGTGCGGCCCCTCGACCCCGCGCTCGGCACCATCGGCACGATGCTGCGGTCGCAGGGGTACTACTGCACCTACCAGGGCAAATGGCACCTCACGAACGCGTACGTGGACCCGGCGAACCCGGTGTCGACCTCGGACGCGCTCGAGCCCTACGGCTTCAGCGAGTTCAACGACTGGGGCGACATCGACGGCGGCGCGTGGGCGGGCCTCAAGGTCGACCCCGTCGTCGCGGGCCAGGCGGTGAAGTGGCTGCGGGACCGCGCGCCGGTCGTCGCACCGGACCAGCCGTGGTTCATGGCGGTCAACTTCGTGAATCCGCACGACATCATGAGCTTCGACTACGGCTCGCGCTCGGAGGTCGAGCTCCCGGAGGGACTCGCGCACGCGGTCCGCGTGCTCCCACCGGCGCAGGTGCCGGTGTACGAGCGGTCCTGGGACGTCGACATCCCCGCGAGTGCGCACGACGACCTCGCCGGCGCCGCGCCCGCGGTGCGCGAGTACGCCCGCCTGACCGACACGGTCTTCGGGCCGGTCACCTCCGACGACCACTGGAAGGCCGGGCTCGACTTCTACCTGAACTGCATCCGCGACGTGGACCGCAGCATCGAGCTCGTGCTCGACGCGCTCGAGGCGTCGGGCCAGGCGGAGCACACCGTCGTGATCCTCACCGCGGACCACGGAGAGATGGTCGGCTCCCACGGCCTGCGCCAGAAGGCGAACCTCGTCTACGACGAGAACTTCCACGTGCCGTTCGTGATCGCGCACCCCGACGTCGACGGCGGGGGCACCACCGACGCGATGGCCTCGGCCGTCGACCTCGCGCCGACGATCCTCGAGCTCGCGGGCATGGACCGCGAGCGCATCGCCACGACCTTCCCGGGACTCGTCGGGCGGTCGCTGGTTCCGGCGCTGTCGGGCACGCCCGTGCGCGACGGCGTGCTGACCGCGGTCGAGTCCATCCTCACGCTCGACGCCGACTTCTGGGACGAGTTCCGTGATCCCGAGACGCCGAACCGGTTGCTCTCCGGCGAGCTGCGGCCCGACTTCCACAAGCGCGGGTTCCTGCGCGGCTACACCGACGAGCGGTACACGTTCGGCCGCTACTTCGCCCCGCTCGAGCCGAACCGGCCGACCGACCTCGACTCCCTCTTCGCCGCGAACGACGTCGTGCTCTACGACCGGCAGGAGGACCCGCACGAGATGCACAACCTCGCCACGGACCCCGACCGCCGCGACCTCGTGGCCGAGTACTCGGCCAAGCTCGAGGCGCTCATCACCGCCGAGGTCGGGGAGGACCGCCGGGTGTGGGTCATGGAGCGGCCCAACCTGCTCGGCTGGCCGACCTGGCGGGGCGACGCCGCCGCCGGCTGACGCTCAGCCGGCCGTGGCGTTCGCGCCGTGGTCGCGCAGCTGCGCGCCGAACCACGCGTGCACCGCGTCGACCACGACCGGATCGTCCGACCGGTAGACGAGCCGGGCGCCGCCGGGAACGGTCACGTACGTGACGACGAGCGTGCCGCCGCCCGCGGCCCGGCCCAGCGCCGCCACCCCCGGCATGGCGTGACCGTGGATCGCCATCGGGTCGGAGAAGTCGCCGGAGGCGAACAGCATCTGCTCGTGACTGAGGTGGGCGCGGATCAGGCCGACCTGCCCCGGCCCGGCGCCCGGACGGACCTGCACCGTCTCGGTGCCACCCGTCGCCGACCGGGCGAAGACGTGCGTGGTCCGCTCCTGGTCGAACGGCATGACGCTCGCCCCGCGCGCCTCGACCTCGGCCTGACGGTTCCCGGCCGCGGTGTCGTCCCAGGGCGCGACCGCGACGACCACCGCCACGAGGACGACCGCGAGCGCGAGGCACGCCGCCATCAGCCACCACCAGAGCGGTGAGCCGGACGGAGCGGGAGCCGGCGGGTCGTCCACGGCCTCACCCTACGGCCCGGTCGGCCGCCGGTAGCCTGCGCGCCCATGACCGACGACTTCCGCGCCGCCGACCGCGCCCTCATCGCCGATCTCACCGTCGCGTACGCCTACGCCGTCGACGAGCGCGCGTGGTCCGCGTTCGAGGCGCTGTTCACGCCCGACGCGGCGATCGACTACACGTCGTCGGGCGGCATCGCAGGGACGCCGGCCGAGGTCACCGCCTGGATGCCCGACGCGCTCTCGCTGTTCACCTGGACGATGCACTCGATCTCGACGCACCGCATCACGTTCGAGGGGCCCGACCGGGCGCGCGGCTCACTGCACTGCTGCGCCCGCCACGGCGTCACGTGGGAGGGCGAGATCGAGCGGCTCGAGGTCGACGTGATCTACGAGGACGTCTACGTCCGGACCGACGCGGGCTGGCGGTTCGCCGCACGCGAGGAGCGCACGCTCGACGTCAGCGGCGGCCGCTTCGCCGCCATGCTGAAGCAGTCGCTGCACCGCAGCTGAGGCACGACGAACCGGCGCTACAGCTCCAGGAGCACCTGCTCGACCACCTCGCTCAGCGCGGGGTGGATGTAGATCACGTCGCGCGCGAGCTGGTCGACGGTCTGACCGAACGTCATCGCCTGCACCAGCGGCTGGATCACCATCGCCGCGTGCGGACCCATGACGTGCGCCCCGAGGATCGAGCGGTCCTCCGTGTCGGCGATGACCTTGATGAAGCTCGTCGAGTCCTCCATCGCCCAGCCGTAGGCGGTGTCGCCGAAGAACCGGCGGGCCGACTTCACCGGCCGCCCGGTCGCGACCGCCTGGTGCTCGGTGAGGCCGTACGCGGCGATCTGCGGATCGGCGAAGACCGCGTGCGGAGCGAAGACGTGACCGAGCGTCCGCAGGTCGTCGGGGTGCGACAGGTTGTGGCGCACGACGTTCGCCTCGGCGTTCGCCATGTGCTTCAGCTGCCAGTCGTTGGCGACGTCGCCGAACGCCCACACGCCGTCGACCGACGTACGGAAGTGCCCGTCGACCGCCACCCGGCCCCAGTCGTCGAGGGCGAGTCCCCCGGCGGCCGCGTCGAGGCGGTCGGTGTTCGGGATCCGGCCGGTGGCGACGAGGACCGTCTCCGCCACGACCTCGTGGGTCGCGCCGTCCTGCTCGTAGCGCACGAACGCGCCGTCGGCGCGGGCGCCCGCCTCGACCACGTGGGTCCCGGTCTCGACCCGCATCCGCTTCGACATCAGGCGCGTGAAGGCGGCGCTCACGTCGTGGTCCTCGGCCATGAGCAGGCGCGGGCCCCGCTGGAGCACCGTGACGTCGCTGCCGAGCGAGGAGAAGACGTGCGACATCTCCGCGGCGATGAACCCGCCGCCGAGCACGAGGAGGGAGCGGGGGAGCGCGTCGAGGCGCATGATCGAGTCCGACGTGTGGTACCCGACGCCGTCGAGGCCGGGGATGTCCGGCACCATCGGCCGGGTCCCGACCGCCACCACGATCTGCTTCGCCGTGATCTGCTCGCCCCGGACCTCGAGCACCTTCGGCGCGACGAACCGGGCCCGGGCGTCGTAGACGTCGATCCCGTTCTCGCGCCGGTACTGCACGCCGCTGTCGTGCGCGGGATCGATGCGAGAGAACACCCGGTCGCGCAGCGCCGGCCAGTCGACGCCCTCGTAGGTGGCCCGCAGGTTCAGGTGCGCGGCGTCCCGGATGTGGCGGGCGTGGTCGGCCGCAACGACGTACATCTTCGAGGGGATGCACCCCCGGTTCATGCACGTGCCGCCGAGCCGGTCCTCCTCGACGATGGCGCAGTGCCACGTCTCGTGTTCGGGCCCGAACAGCGTGTTGCCGCTGCCCCCGCCGACGACGATGAGGTCGTAGTGCCGCATCCGGGCAGTCTCGTCGGAAATTCCCGGCCCGGTGTCCATCGGGGGCGATGCCGTTCGTCTCGTAGGGCAAGATCCCACCACCGAGGAGGAACCATGCAGTACATGCTCCTGATCCACCAGGGCACCACGCCCACCCCGCTCGACCCCGACGCCTGGGCCACCCTCAGCCCCGAGCAGCAGCAGGAGATCTACGCGGCGTACCGCGAGATCAACGAGACCCCCGGCGTCACCCCTGGCCAGGGCCTGCAGGCGCCCGAGACCGCCACCACGGTCCGGGTGCAGGACGGGACGACGCTGACCACCGACGGCCCGTTCGTCGACACCAAGGAGTCGATCAACGGCTACCTGATCTACGAGGCCGACGACCTCGACGCGGCGATCGCGCTCGCCGCGAAGATCCCGGCCGCCCGTCTCGGCGGCGCGATCGAGGTCCGCCCGATCATGCAGTGGTGACCTCCCCCTCGAATCAGCACGCAGAACCGAGACAGGAGTTGCGGTTTTGAGCGCCGATTCGGGGAGTGGGGCGGTCGAGGCGGCGTTCCGCGAGCACTGGGGTGCCGTGGTCGCCACCCTGATCGGCCTCCTCGGCGACTTCGACCTCGCCGAGGAGGCCGCGCAGGACGCGTTCGCGACGGCCGCGGTCCGCTGGCCCGCCGACGGCGTGCCCGCCCACCCACGCGCGTGGCTCGTCACGACCGCGCGCAACCGCGCCATCGACCGGGTGCGACGCGACCGGCGCTACGCGGAGAAGGTCGCGCGCCTCGATGCCGAGGAGAGGAGCCGGACCGCCGTGGAGTCTTCCACCATCCCCGACGAGCGGCTCGAGCTGATCTTCACGTGCTGCCATCCGGCACTCGCGCTCGACGCGCAGGTCGCGCTCACGCTCCGCACGCTCGGCGGGCTGACCACCGCCGAGATCGCCCGGGCGTTCCTCGTCCCCGAGGCCACCATGGCGAAGCGACTCGTGCGTGCCACGCACAAGATCGCCGCGGCCGGCATCCCGTTCCGGGTCCCGCCACCGGACGTGCTGCCCGAGCGGCTCGCCGCCGTGCTCGCCGTCGTGTACCTGATCTTCAACGAGGGCTACAGCCGGCACACCGAGCTGGCGGCGGAGGCGATCTGGCTCGGGCGGGCGCTCGCGGAGCTGTTGCCGGACCAGCCCGAGGTCCACGGGCTGCTCGCGATGATGCTCGTGCACGACTCCCGCCGCGACGCCCGGATCCGCGACGGCGGGATCGTGCTGCTCGCCGATCAGGACCGCGACCGCTGGGACACCGGGGCGATCGAGGCGGCCGACGCGGCGTTCGCCCGTGCACGCGCGCTCGGCGGCGACGGCCCGTACGTGGTCCAGGCCGCGATCGCGCTGGCCCACGCACGTGAGCCGCGCGACTGGACCTACATCGCGGTGCTCTACGGCCGCCTCGCGCAGCTCACCGGGTCACCGGTCGTGGAGCTCAACCGGGCGGTGGCCGTCGCCGAGGCAGAGGATCCGGCCGCGGGACTCGCGATCGTCGACCGCCTCGACCTGCCCGGGTACCCGTACCTGCACACGACGCGCGCCGAGCTGCTCGCGCGGCTCGGCCGGACCGACGACGCGGTCGCGGCCTACGTCAGCGCCCTGGGCCTGCTCGACGACGAGCGGGAGCGCACCCACGCGGAGCAGCGTCTGCGCGAGCTGCGCGCCGCGGGGTGAACCCGGCCGCTCAGGGGACGACGAGGATCTTGCAGTGCTCGTCCGGATCGGCGAGCGCGTCGAACGCCCAGTCGACCCGGTCGAGACCGACCTCGCCGGTGATCATCGGCGTCACGTCGATCTCGCCCTCGGCGAGGTGCCGCAGCGTGTCACCGAACTCCTGCGGGTCGTAGGCGAGCGCGAACCGGACCTCGAGCTCCTTGCTGATGCCGAAGAACGGGTGCACGGTGTCGGCCTGCATGCAGACGCCCACGACGAGCACCTTCGTGCGCGGCGGGGCCTGGCGGGCGATCGAGTCGAGGATCCCGGGCACGCCGATCGCCTCGTAGACGACGAGGTCGCGCGCGCCGCCGGTCCGGCGCCAGGCCGCGAACGCGTCCTCGGCCGCCGGGTCGACGACCTCGTGCGCCCCCATCGCCGTCGCGATGGCGCGGCGGCCGGCGGAGTAGTCGGACGCCACGATGTGCTCGATGCCGCGCAGGCGCAGCGCCGCGATGACCGCGAGGCCGACCGGGCCGCAGCCGAGCACGAGCGCACCCGCCTTCGGCGCGATCTCCGACCGGTTCACCGCGTGCAGCCCGACCGCCATCGGCTCGGTGAGCGCGGCGTGACGCGGGTCGAGCCCGTTCGGCACCGGGAGGAGCATCGGCGCGGAGAGCAGCATCTGCTCGCCGTAGCCGGCGGCGACGTCGTTGGAGTAGACGATCGGCCGGATGCCGGTGGCGGTGAGCAGGATCGGGATCGACGTCACGATCGAGCCGGGCTCGGGTCCGGTGGTCTCCGGGCCGAGCGCCAGCACCTCGGCCGAGAACTCGTGGCCCATGAACACGTCGGCATCGAGGTCGACCGCCGGGCCGCCGAGGTCGGGGAGCCCCTCGATCTCGTCGGTCAGCGCGAGCATCTCGGCGCCGTGCTGCGCGAAGTGCAGGTCGGATCCGCAGATCCCGCACGCGCGCACGCGCACGAGGGCCTGGCCGAAGCCGGGGACGGGATCGGCGACGTCGTCACGGACGTGCATCCGTCCGTGGTGCAGGGCGGCGGCGCGCATGTCAGTCCCTCCCGGGGAGATCGAGTGAGTCGAGGAAGCGCAGCAGTGCGGCGTCGACCGCGTCGGGGTCCTCCTGCTGCACCCAGTGGCCCGCGCCGGGCACGATGACGTCGCCGCGGTGGTCGTCGAGCCAACCCTCGGCGACGGCCGGTGGCGTCATCGTCAGCACGGGGTCGTCCCCGCCGCCGACGAACAGCGAGGGCGCCCGGACGTGGTGGTCGGCCACGGCGGCGGTCAGCTCCCAGTTGCGGTCGAGATTGCGGTACCAGTTGATGCCACCGGTGAAGCCGGTCCGGGTGAACGTGTCCGTGTAGACCCGCAGCTCGTCCTCGGTCAGCCACGACGGCAGTCCCCCCGCCTCGGGGATCCGGTCGACGAAGCCGCGGCCGTCGTTCGCGAAGGTCGTGGGGTCGGGTGGGGCGTCGGGGGTCGCCCGGGCGCAGAGGAGGTTGCGCATGGTCCTGGCCGCGTCACGCCCGAGATCGGCGTCGGCGACGCCGGGCTCCTGGAAGTACACCATGTAGAAGAAGTTGTCGGCGAAGAGCTGGCGCATGATCGAGATCGGCGGTGCCGGCGGGCGCGGGACGAACGGCACGCTCATGCCGACGACCCCGGCGGTGCGCTCGGGGTGCAGCAGCGCGAAGTTCCACGCCACGATCGAGCCCCAGTCGTGGCCGACGACGACGGCCTGCGTCGCGCCGACGTCGTCGAGGAGCGCGACGAGGTCGCCGGTGAGGTGGTCGATGTCGTAGTCGGTGACCACCTCGGGCCGGTCCGACGCGCCGTAGCCGCGCATGTCGGGCGCCAGCACGCGGTAGCCCGCGTCGGCGAGGGCGGCGACCTGGTGACGCCAGGAGTGGGCGAGCTCGGGGAAGCCGTGCACGAGGAGGACGACCGGCCCGTCGCCCGCGTCGGTCACGGACAGCTCGACGCCGTCGGGCGTGGTGACCCTGCGCGTCGTGGTCACGATGCCGCCTCCGCCGGGGCGCCCAGCGACGCGAGCAGCTCCTCGCGCTTCGGGCCGACCGCGACGGGGGGCGGGTAGTCGTCGGGGTTCGCCATGACCTCCATCGCGCGGGCCATGAACTGCGGATCGGCCATGAGGTCCTCGAAGGTCGCGACGAGGTTCCAGAGCCGCATGATCCCGCGTCCGAGCACCGGGTCGGTCGCCGCCGCCACGAACACCGCCGCGAGCCCCTTCATCATCGGGTCCGCGTCGCGCGCGGTGGCGAGGGTGCGACCGGCCGGGTCCGCGCCGAACTTGTCCATCTGCACCGCGAACTCGTAGCTCGGCACCACCTCGCGGACCGAGACCGCCTCGTAGTCGCGTGCGCGTGCGACCGGGTCGACCGGGTGCGCGGCACACGCCTCGGCGAGCGCGAACGCCTGGATCAGCGCCAGTGAGCAGCCGCGTCCGTAGAGCGGGTTGGTGCAGGTGTGCGCGTCGCCCACCGCGTGGAAGCCGAGGACGCGGGGCGTGCCGTCCTCGGTGACGAACTCGCGCCGCCGGTTCAGCAGGCCACCCATCGGGAGCACCTCGCCGAGGGGCTCGAGCGCGTCACCACGGAAGAACTGGTCGGGACCCGGGAGTCGCCGGCACGCGTCGTCGAAGCCGTCCGGGTCGAGCAGCGCCCGGCGCAGCTCGGTGTCGTCGGGGCGGATCGCGAGCGTGATCGACAGCGTGTCGTCGTCGCCCGGCACCGCGAGGAACTTCACGAAGCCGAGGTCGCCACCGAGCTTCGGGTCGAGCTCGCCGGCGCGCTCGGGGTCGCGGTGGTACCAGCGCGTCACGTACATCAGGCCGCTGGGGTGGACGGTCTCGGGGATCGCCACGCCGCCGGCGGCGAGCCACTCGGGCACGATGCTGCGCCGACCGTTCGCCGCGACGACGACCTCGGCGGCGAGCCGGGTGCCGTCGGCGAGCTCGACCCCGTCCACCGCCGGGATCCCGTCGGCGCCCGGGCCGAACGTGAGTCCCCGCACGCTCGCGGTGACCAGCTCGATCCCCGGCTCGTGCAGCGCCTTGTGGCGGATCACCCACTCGAAGGTGGTCCGGCGCACCACGAGCACCGCGAGGTCCTCGTCGCCGGGCTGCGGGTCACCGAAGCTCGCGGTGGTCGGCAGGGTGAAGCAGCCCGCGGCGATGAGGTCCTCGTAGACGTCGGGGGCGTGCGCGCGCAGCTCCCGAACGATCCGGGCGAGGAACCCGTGGGTCTGGTGCGCCTGCGGCGCGCCGGGACGCGAGGCTGCGAACGCGGCAGCGGGGGTCGACTCGTCGGGGAGCGGGTCCGCCTCGACGACGCGCACGCGGTGGCCGGCGCGGGCGAGCGCGAGGGCCGCGGCGAGACCGCCGACCCCGCCGCCGACCACGACGACGTTCATCGACGACCCTGACGATCCGGGGGAGGTGGACACGCGGGCCGATGGTAGCGACCCACCGGCGAGGGCCGGGGCGTCAGGCGCGTCGGGCGCGTTCGGCCTCCGCGGCGAACACGGCGTTCTCGTCGGCGATCGTCGACGCGATGCGCCGACCGGCGAGCGCGCCGATGACCGCACCCACCGGTCCCGAGAGGTCGATCGCCAGCGTGTTGCGGCATCCCGCCGCCGTGGGCTCGAGATCGTGCGTGGCGACCATCCGCATCCCGAGACCGTGCGTCTCCCAGGCGAAGCGCCGCGGCGCCTCGATCTCGGTCACGGTCCACGTGCGCGGCGGCTGGCCGGGCTGCTTGATCCTCGCCGTCGAGCCCACGGCGAGGGGACCGGCGTCGAGGCGCTCCAGCGACGTGAAGGCCTCGAGCAGCTCGGGCCAGCGCTCCACCTCGGTGGTGAGGCGCCAGACCGTCTCGGGCGGGGCGGCGATGTCGGCGGTGTCTTCGATGTGCATGGCGAGTAGTGTACCACCTGGTACAATCCGGTGATGGGGAACGCGCGGGACGAGCTGCTCGACCGGGTCCTGGCCGAGGTGCTCGTGGGCGGGATCACGGACCGGAGCCTGCGCGAGATCGCCACGGCGATCGGCTCCAGCCACCGCATGCTCCTGTACCACTTCGGCACCCGCGAGGCGCTCGTCGAGGCGGTGGTCGAGCGGGTCGAGGCCGACCAGCGGGCGGTGCTCGCGGACCTCGCCGTCACCCACACCGACCCGGCGGAGCTGGTGCGCGCGCTGTGGCGCCAGGTCACCCGGCCCGACGTGCTGCCCTTCGCCCGGCTCTTCGTCGAGACCGTCTCGTTCCGGGCCACCCGACCCGGACGCGACGGGCTCACCGAGCCGTGGCTCGACGCCACGCGCCCGGTCGCCGAGCAGCTCGGACTCGGTTTCGACGCGGCCGACGTCCGCCTCGGCGTCGCGGTCACGCGCGGGCTGCTCGTCGACGTGCTCGTGACCGGCGAGGTCGAGGCCGCGACCGAGTCGCTCGAGCGATTCCTCGCGGTCTGGCCGCCCGCCGGGCCCGGCGCCGGGGGCCGGCTCACGCGGACGCGAGGAGCTCCGTCGCCTGCTGGAGGAGGAACACGGTCATGAAGTGGAGGCGGTCGCCGACCTCCACCGGCGCGAGCCCCGCGAACGCACGGGCGTGCGTGCCCTCGAGGATGAGGCCGAGCCGGTAGCAGGCCAGGACCCGGTACCAGAGGAGATCGGCGAGATCGCGCCCGGTACGCGCCGCGTAGTGCCCGACCACCTCGTCGGTCGACGGGAGGTGCGGCGCGTCGACGCCGATCGGGGTCGCCAGGCCGTCACGGACCGGCCACGTCGCCAGCAGGTGCCCGAGGTCGAGCAGCGGGTCGCCGATGGTGGCGAGCTCCCAGTCGACCACGGCGGCGAGGTCCCCGGAGTCCGGCCGGATCATGACGTTGGCGAAGTGGAAGTCGCCGTGCATCAGCCCGGAGCGGGGATCGGTCGGGAGATGCGCGTCCAGCCACCGGCCGACCTCGTCGACGCCGGGGATCTCCGGGCCGGGGTAGCCGTCGAGCTCGGAGTACGAGTCGAGCTGCCGCCGCCACCGGCCGACCTGGCGCGCGGCCCAACCGTCCCACCGGCCGAGATCGGCGATGCCGCGTGCGTCAGGGTCGACGCGGGCGAGCGCGAGGAGCGCGTCGGCCATCGCGAAGCCCATCCGCCGCTGCATCGCCGGGTCCGAGCGGTGCGGCTCGGGGAGCCCGAGCGTGGCGTTGAACCCGTCGACGGGCTCCATCAGGTAGCAGGCCGCGCCGAGCCGTTCGACGTCCCCGCACGCGGCGATGAGCTCCGGGTGCGGCACGTCGGACCCCGCGAGCGCGGCGAGGACGCGCGCCTCGCGGCGCATGACGTCGTCGCTGTTCGCCCGCTTGTGCGGCGGCGGCCGGCGGAACACGTACTCCCGGCCGGCCCGGGTGAACCGCACGAGCACGTTCTGCGTGCCGCCCTCGACGAGGCGCACCTCCTCGAGCGGTCCGGTGCCGAGACCCTCGTCGTCCATCCAGGCCGCCAGCGCGACCAGGTCCACGGACGCGAGCGCGTCGCTCACCGGCCGGGGTGGTCGAGCGCGTCGTAGGTCACGCCGGTGAGCTCCTCGGACACGGACCACAGGCGGGACGCGACCGCCCGGTCGCGCGCCCGGGCCGAGGTCCGCACCCGCACCGGGTGGCCGCGCTGCTCGAACAGGCCGTCGGGTCCGTAGTACTCGCCGCCGACGACGGTGGCATCGGTGGCCGCGCGCTCGGTGGGCAGCGCGCCCATCGCCGCGGACTGCAGCGCCCAGGCGACGACCGGCTGCGCGATGCGGTTCAGGGTGCCCACCATGCCCGGTATGTCGTGACCGAGGTTGGTGGCGGCTCCGCCGGGGTGCGCGGCGACGGCGACCGTGGTCGCGTCGATCGCGGCGAGACGGCGCTGAAGCTCCGCGGTGAACAGGAGGTTGGCGAGCTTGCTCTGGAAGTAGGCGCGCCACGGGGAGTAGCGCCGCTCGGACTGGAGGTCGTCGAAGTGGATCCGACCCGGCCGGTGGCCCTGGCTGCTGATCGCGACGACCCGGGACCCGCCGGTGGCGAGCAGGACGTCGAGGAGCCGGCCGGTCAGCGCGAACGGGGCGAGATGGTTGACCGCGAGCTGCATCTCGAAACCCTGCGGCGAACGCTCGTGGGGGATCGCCATGAGGCCGGCGTTGTTCACCAGCACGTCGAGCCGGCGGTGGCCGGCCCGGAACCGGTCGGCTGCCGCGGCGACCGAGTCGAGATCGGCGCAGTCGATCGTGAGCAGCTCCAGGGACGCCTCCGGGACCGCGCCGGTGATCGCGGCGATCGCAGCCGCCGCCTTCTGCTCGTTGCGGCAGCCGAGCACCACGTGCGCGCCGTGGGCGGCGAACGCCCGCGTCGCCTCGAACCCGATCCCGCTGTTCGCCCCCGTCACGAGGATGACCCGACCATTCAGATCGGGAATATCGGCTTCGGTCCAGTCGGTTGGCACGGGCGGACCCTAACCAACGGTCCCTCCGAGCGTCCGCCGACCTGCGAGGCTCCGTCCATGACCAGTGACCACGACGTCGAGTTCTTCTGGGATCCCATGTGCCCCTGGGCGTGGCTCACCTCGCGCTGGGTCGCCGAGGTCGCGCGCCGGCGCGACCTTCGGGTCGACTGGCGCTTCATCAGCCTGAAGATGGTCAACGAGGGCAAGACGCTCGATCCCGAGTACGCCGAACGGGTCCGGGTCGGACACGGCGCGGGTCTCAAGCTGCTGCGGGTCGCGGCCGCGATGCGGGCCGACGGACGTGGGGACGAGCTCGGCCGCTGGTACGCGCAGTTCGGCGGCGACCTGCACGTGCACCGGCGACGCAAGGAGCTCACCGAGCACTACGACGAGGGCTTCCCCGGCTACCTCCGGTCCGCCGGCGTGCCCGAGCAGTACCTGGCCGCCGCCAACGACGAGCGGTGGGACGCCGACGTCCGCGCCGACACCGAGACCGCGTTGAGCCGGACCGGCGACGACGTCGGCACGCCGATCATCTCGTTCCGCCGCGACGGCGAGCTGCAGTCGTTCTTCGGGCCCGTCATCTCGCGCGTGCCGCGCGGCGAGGACGCGACGCGGCTGTGGGACGCGCTCTGGGAGGTCGTGACCTTCCCCGGCTTCGCCGAGGTCAAGCGCTCCCTGCGCGAACCCCCACAGCTCGAGGACTCCCTCGACTGAGACTCGATTTGTCGCCGATTCCCAGGCCCCTGACCCCTGGTTTCGGTGACAAATGGAGTTCAGGGCGTGAGGAGTTTGGTCCTGAACAGGGCGAGGACCCGGTCGAGCGCGGCGCGCGTGGGCTCGCCGGGCTCGTCGATCAGGTCCCCGGTGAGCACCGAATGGTGCTTGCCGAGCGGACCGTCGGGGTGGCCGTCCTCCTGTCGGAGCTCGACCGCGACGAAGCCGTCGCCAAGCTGCTCGCGCAGGTACGCGAAGCGCTCGGCCGGCACGAACGGGTCGCCGTCGAACCGGAGTCCCAGGACCTGCAGTCCCTCCGCCGCGCACCGCCCGCGCACGACGGCGAGATCGGCCGGGCTGGTGTCGATCGATCGCTTGTGCCGCATCGGCAGTGACGGCTGCGACAGCACCGGCGCGAGCACGAGGTCGTCGACCGCCATGGCGAGCGCGAAGCCACCGGTGAAGCACATGCCCACCACGCCGACGCCGGGGCCGCCGGCGCGGGCGTGCTCCTGCCTCGCCAGCGCGCGCAGCCAGTCGACGACGGGCGACGACTTCCCGGCCGCGAAGACCGAGAACTCCTTCGAGATGCACGCACCGCCGATCGAGCGCACGCCGTAGGCGAGCATCCCGATCTTGCTCAGCGCCTCCGGGTCCTTGCCCGCGTCGCCGAAGAGGTCGGGGAGCACGACCGTGAGGCCGAGCGCGGCGACGCGATCCGCGAAGCCGGCGACCATCGGCGAGATGCCGGGCATCTCGGTGATGACGACGACGACGGGGCCGGTGCCCTTGCGGTACACGTCGTGCGTGAACGCGCCGTCGGTGAACGAGTACTTCTCGAAGGTGGCGAGGTCGCCCTTCGGCGCGCGGGCGCGGGTGTCGGCCATGTCGTGTCCTCCCCGGGGAAGGCGAGAGTCTGGCCGATCACGCGCCCGTCGTGCCGGGATCCCAGGCGGCCTCGCGCCGTTCGGCGAACGCCCGCGGGCCCTCCTCCTGGTCCGGGTGGCCCCACATGCCGACCAGCTCCTGCGCGCCGGCCCGGCAGGCGTCGGTGAGACCCGCCTCGAGCGCGCCCCACAGGGCCCGCTTGGTGGCGGCCATCGCGGCGGGGGAGTTGCGAGCGATCGTCTCCCCGAGCGCCTGGGCGCGGTCACGCAGCTCGGCCGCGGGGACGACCTCGGAGAGGATCCCGAGCTCGTACGCTCGGTGCGCGTCGACGCGCTCCCACCGGCCGACGAGCGCCATGCGCATCACCGACTCCATCGGCGACTTCCGCGCGAGCGCGATCGTCTCGTACGCGCTGACCTGCCCGATGCTCACGTGCGGGTCGAGGAACGTCGCGGTGTCGGCGGCGATCACGATGTCCGCGTCGGACACGAAGTGCAGGCCGCCACCCGCGCACACCCCGTTCACCGCCGCGATCACCGGCTTCCAGACCCGGTTGTGCCACGCGCTGAGACGCAGCTCCGCGTCGCGGGTGCGGCGGGACTGCTCCCGCAGCGCCGCCGGGTCGCGCGCGAGCTGCGCGACGTCGAGCCCGGTCTGGAACGACTTCCCGTTCCCGGTGTTCACGATCACGCGCACCGCGGGGTCGTCGGCGAGCTCGCGCCACGCGGCCTCGAGCTCGCCGAGCATGGCGGCGTCCATGGCGTTGCCGGCTTCGGGGCGGTCGAACACCAGCCAGCCGACCGGACCCCGCCGCTCGACCTCGAGGGTCGTGAACGCGGGGGGGCCGGTCACGGGGTGACGATCGCGAAGCTCGAGTCGAAGCGGTCGAGCGTGTCGAGGAATCCGAGCAGCGCGTCGCGATCGCCGGTGACGGTGACGTCCTCGGCGTCGAGCTCGTCGAGACCGATCCGGCCGCTCGCGAGTGCGGCGAGCCCGAAGTGGGTGATCTCGACGCCGACGGTCGCGTCGGGATCGTGGCGCCCGAAGGTCGCGTGCAGGACACCGTGCTCCACCCCGACCGCGACCTGCTCGCGGCGGTCCGTCACCGTGAGGTTCAGCCGCAGCGGCCGCGCCCGCGGGCCGTCGAGCCGGACCCCGAGCAGGTCGAGCAGCATCTCGCTCGTCATCGCCCGCAGCATGTCGGGGGTGTCGGCGAACGATCCGCCCAGCGTCGGCGGGCCGTGGCGCAGCTCCTGCGCGCCGGTCAGGTAGAAGTCGCGCCACGGGCCCGACTCGGCGCGGTACCCGAGCTGCTCGAGCACGTCGGCCTGCAGGAGGCGCACGTCCTCCCGGTCGGGGGCGGCGAACACCGCGTGGTTGAGGACCTGGGCGGCCCAGCGGTACTCCCCGGCGTCGATCGAGCCCCGGACCTTCTCCATCACCGCGTCGACACCGCCCATGAACTCGACGTAGCGCACGGCCGACTCGACCGGGGGCAGGGGCTCCAGGTTCGCCGGGTTGGCGTCGAACCAGCCCAGGTAGCGCTGGTAGACGGCCTTCGCGTTGTGGCTCAGCGTGCCGTAGTAGCCGCGTACGTGGGCCCGGTCCTCGAGCCCCGGCGGCGGCCCGAGCGTCTCCGCGATCTCGGGCGCGGTGGCCCCGTGGTTCGCGCGCCGCAGCGTCTCGTCGTGGATCCACCGGTACGCGTCGCGCTGCTCCGCCATGAACGTCCGCACGGCATCGGCACCGAAGCGCGGCCAGTGGTGGCTCATGAAGACGATGTCGGTCTCGCCGGCGAACAGCTCGATCGCCTCGTTGATGTACTTCGACCACGCGAGCGAGTTGCGGATCTGCGCGCCCCGGGGCGTGTACACGTTGTGCAGCGTCGACGAGCAGTTCTCCGCCATGCAGAGCAGGCGCCGGTCGGGGAGGAAGATGTTCATCTCCGCCGGGGCCTCGGTGTCGGGCGTGTACTGGAAGCGCAATCGCACGCCGTCGACCACGCGCTCCTCACCGGTCGCCGTGATCTCGACGGTCGGCGCGATCAGCCCCGACGTGCCGACGAGCGGGATCGCCTTGCCGAGGCCGCAGTCGACGTGACCGAGCGGATCGCCCGGCAGCAGGCGCCCGTACATGTACGTCCCGCGCCGCAACATCGCGGGTCCGGCGGCGACGTTCTCGGAGATCGCCGCCTCCAGGAACCCGAGCGGGGCGATGATCTCCACCTCGCCGTCGGCCACTGCCTCGTCGGTCACGACCCCGCGCACCCCGCCGAAGTGGTCGACGTGGCTGTGCGTGTAGATGACGGCCACGACCGGCCGGGACGGCTGGTGGCGGTGCAGGAGGTCCAGCGCGTAGGCGGCGGTCTCGGTCGTCGTGAGCGGGTCGATGACGATCCAGCCGGTGCTCCCCGCGATGAACGTGATGTTCGAGAGGTCGACCCCGCGCACCTGGTACACGCCGTCCGCGACCTCGAAGAGCCCGTGCACGTTGTTGAGCTGGGCCTGGCGCCACAGGCTGGGGTGCACCGACGCCGGCGCGTCACCCGTGACGAACTCCCAGTCGGCGGGATCCCACACGCTGTGGCCCCACCCCGGGTGCACGACGGGACCCTCGAGCGGGGCGATCCGGCCACGGGTGGCGTTGTCGAAGTCGGACACGTCGGTCGGCATCGTCGTCGCGGCCGCGGCGTTCGCCGCGGCGGTGCTCGCGCTGGGCTGCTTGCGATCGGCGGTGGTCATCGGCGCCTCCTCGGAGGGCCGGACGCTACCGCCCGACGTCGGCCGGCACCGGGTTCGCGACGCCGGCGAGCGGGTCCTCCGGGTTCACGAACGACTCCCAGAACGCGAGCAACGACGCGGCGGCCGCGAGGTACAGGGGACCGGCATCGGGGTCGCGCGCCGTCTCGTCCCGGCACGCCAGCGTGTACTTCACCAGGTGCGCGTCGTGATGGCCGGCGGCGCGCGAGATCACCTCGGTCCAGGCGGACGCCCGCGCCGCGGCCGGCTGCGCGAGCACCCACCCGGCCGCGGACTCCCGACCCGCGGCGATCGCGTCGGGGAGCGATCCGCCGGGGTCGGGGAGGGTGACCGCGTCCGGCACCGGGCCGGTGGCGAGCGCGGCCAGGAAGCCGACGACGTAGGTGGCCGCGACGTCGACCGCGAGCTGCTCGGCGCCGCTGCGGCGCGCGATCGCGAGCGCCCCCTGCGGCATGGTCAGACAGTGGCTCCACCCGTAGGGCGCGTGCGCCGGGTCGGCGAGGAGCATGGCGCGTGCGGCGTGACGCAGCAGGACGGGGCGTGCCGCGCGCGCGGTCAGGCCGGCCGCGGCCGCTCCGATCAGGTCGCGTGCGGTCCCGGCCGTGTCGACCTGGTGCATCAGCGGGAAGATGAACGTGCTGCCCGGCACGCCCAACGCCGGAACGGCGCCGAGCGCCCCGGCGAGCGCCTCCACCGAACCGCCCTGCGCCGGCCGGTCCTCCACCCACTCGATGGCGAGGCCCGGGTTGCGCGCGAGCTCACGGGCGAGGGGGCGGAGCAACGCGGGCGTCGCCTCACCACGCGGCGCGACCCGTGGCAACAGCTCGAGGAAGATCGACGCGTGCCCCGCCGCCGCGAGGTTGGGGAGCACCGCGGCGCCGACGAGCCGGAACACGTCGGCGGGCTCGGTGAGCGCGGCGACGCCGAGCGCGGCGGCGTCGGCCGCGTCGAGGTCACCCGTTTTCAGTGATGCGGCCAACGCCGCGGCCGCGGCCACCGGGTCGGGGGAGCGGCCGGTGGCCGCCGCGGCGAGGGGGGCGGGCGCCCAGGTCTCGTACGCGTCGACGAGCGCGACGAGCCGGAGCCGGGCGAGCGCACGGCGGTCGGGGGTGACGAAGGGGAGCAGGGCGGTCCGGGCGAGGAGCTCGAGCGGCGCATGGAGCACGAACGAGTCCGCCGGATCGCGGCGCGGCGCCGAGACGGCCGCCGCCGCCCAGGCGACGAGCTCGGCGTCCGACCGCGCCTCGAGCCGCAGGTCGTGCGCGCGACGGAGGATCGAATCGGCGTCGGAGGTGCCCCTGGTCATTCCCGGCATGGTAGAAGTTGAAGTCAACTTGAGATCAAGGACCCCGAGCCGGGAGGTGACCGATGTCATCCGGGGACGACCTGCTGACCATCGGCGCCGTCGCCGACCGCACCGGGATCGCCCCGTCCGCCCTGCGGTTCTACGAGCGCGAGGGACTCATCCGGTCGACTCGCACGAGCGGTTCGCAGCGCCGGTACGACCGCGACGTGCTGCGCCGGCTCGCGTTCATCCGGGTGGCCCAGACCGTCGGCCTCGGCCTGCCCGAGATCCGCGAGTCGCTCGCCGGGCTGCCGTCGGAGCGCACTCCGACCAAGGCCGACTGGGACCGCATCGCCCGCGCGTGGCGGCCGCAGCTCGACGAGCGGATCGCCGCGCTCACGCGACTGCGCGATCAGCTCGGTGAGTGCATCGGGTGCGGCTGCCTGTCGTTGCGCGGCTGCGCCCTCTACAACCCGGCCGACCGCGCGTCACGGCTCGGTCCCGGACCGCGCTTCCTGCTCGGCGACCTGCCCGAGGACGTCTGAACGCGCGCGTGCGCGCCGTCAGGGCCGGCGGCCGGTGGCGTCGAGGAGTCGCAGCTGCAGGGGCGCGTCCTCTCCGACCGTGCCGCTCTGCCCGTCGCCGAAGCGCCCCGTGCTCGCCATGATCGGCACCATCGGGGCGATGCTCTCCCAGACGTAGGCGACGAGGTCCGCGTTGAGGGTCTCGTCGGCCCCGATCGCCCGGGCGAGGTCCCAGGCGTGCATCGTGTGGTCGCCGATGCGGAAGTTGAGCACCACCGCGCCGGGGAACTCGCCGGCCGGGTGGTGACAGATCCGCTCCAGCACGCCCGGCACCATGAACGCGGCGGCCTGCAGGTCGGCGGCCTCCGCGTAGGCGGCGACCGGATCGGCCGGCAGCTCGGCCCCGGCCACGATCCCGAGCGCGTCCTCCTGGCTGGCGCCCTCGAGCAGCGCCGCGGCCATGCGCCCGCCGTAGATGACGTGCACGACGAGGTCGCGCACCGTCCAGTCCTCGCACGGCGTGGGCCGGTCCCAGTCGCCCGGGGTGACGGCGCGCAGGCGCCGGTCGAACTCCTCGCGCGCGACGGAGAGGGCGACCAGTGGTTCCATGCCCGGAACGCTACGTCGCGCGCGGGCGCGCGTCGTGGCATGCCCGGAACGCGACACGACCCCGGCACCGGCGGCGAGGCCGGCGACCGGGGTCGCGTGCGGACGTGCGCCCGGCGTCGTCAGTCGGCGACGCGGGTGAGCGTGTTGCGGTCGGTGTGGTCCATCACCTTGCCGAGGCGCTTGACCTCGACGGTGGTGCACTCCTCGTACGACCACTCGCCGTCACCCACCGTGATGGTGATGTCGAACTTCTTGGTGCTCGAGTTCTCGGCGAGGTACGGGTTCTCGAGGACGCCGTTGGTGACCGAGCCCAGCTCCGACGTCAGCGTGAACGACTTCCCGCCGGCGGTCGCCGGGCCGCTCGAGAGGATGACGGTGGCACGGGGCACCATGATGCAGCGGTAGACCTCGCCGCGCTCCGCGTCCCAGAGCCAGTAGCCGACCTCGGTGTGGAACGGGTCCTCCTCGTCACCCCGCCAGGCCGCCATGCGGTAGTCGAGACCGAAGAGCTGCTGGGTGCCGTTGTCGACCGGACCGAACGGCGAGAGGGTCACCCGCTCGCGGTAGGGCGTGTCACCGACCTCGTCGTCGGCGTGGTGGTACGACACGTCGAGACCCTTCGTGCCTTCCCACGTGCCGGCGAGTCCGGCAAGGGGTCCGAGCTGTTCGGGGGTGGGTGCGGGCATCGTCGTCCTCTCGGATCTCTCGTGACGGAACGGCGGCAATCTACGCGAGCCGACCGGCGCGTGCTCGGACCGGCCGGCGGTCGGTCGGGGCGATCCTCAGGCCGTCCGGGCCCGCTCGGTGGCCTTCAGCTCGCGGCGCAGGATCTTGCCGCTCGGGTTCTTCGGGATCGCGTCGACGAACTCGACCTCACGCACCTTCTTGTAGGGCGCGACCCGTTCGGCGACGTGCGCCATGACCGCCTCCGCGTCGAGGTCGGCGTCGGGGCGGCGGACCACGAAGGCCTTGGGGAACTCGCCGTCGGCGGTGCCGGACTCCTTCGGGATCACGGCCACGTCGGCGACCGCCGGGTGCTCCATGATCACGCTCTCGAGCTCCGCCGGCGCGATCTGGTACCCCTTGTACTTGATCATCTCCTTGGCCCGGTCGTGGATCGTCACGTACCCGTCGTCGTCGACGGTGACGATGTCGCCGGTGCGCAGCCACCGGCCCTCGTCGTCGGTGACGATCGACTCGTCGGTGGCGTCGGGCCGGTTGAAGTAGCCGAGCATGACCTGCGGGCCCGAGACCAGCAGCTCGCCCACCTCGCCCACGGCGACCGGCTCACCCGAGTCCAGGTCGACCACCTTCTGGCGAGTGTCGGGCACCGGCGGTCCGACGGTGCCCTCGATGCTGCGGCCGAGCATCGAGGAGTGCGTGAGCGGGCTGGCCTCGGTCATGCCGTAGCCCTGGACCACCTGCACGTCGAAGCGCGCCTCGACGCGGCGCGCCACGTCGATCGGGAGCGGCGCCGCACCGCTCAGGACGTACCGCACGCTCTCGAGCCGGGCGCTCTCGTCCGAGTTCGCCAGGGCGAGCAGCGCGGGCGGGACGACGAACAGGTTCGTCGCGCGGTACTTCGCCACGACCTCGAGGAACCGCTTCGGGTCGAAGGCGGGCAGCGTCACCTGGGTGGCGCCGACGGCGAGGCTCGGCAGCAGCAGGACGCCCATGCCGTAGATGTGGAAGAAGGGCAGGAAGTTGATGAGCACCGAGAAGGCGTCGATCAGCCCGCAGCCGAGGGTCTGGCGCACGTTGCTCGTCAGGTTGTAGTGGCTGAGCATCACGCCCTTGGGCGCGCCGGTCGTGCCCGACGAGTAGGGGAGGACCGCAATCTGGGTGGTCGGGTCGAACTCGACCGGGCGCGCCTCGCCCGCCGCCGCGCCGGCCAGCTCCCAGACCTCGGCGGTGAGGTGCGCGTGCGGCGCGTCGCCCCAGACCGCGCGCACGTTGTCCATGGTGGCCTCGATCGCGAAGACGACCTTGGGCTGCGAGTCGGCGAACTGCTCACCGATCTCGCGCGGGGTGTAGAGCGGGTTGAGGGTGGTGACGGTGCCTCCGGCGAACAGCGTGCCGAGGAAGACGACCGCCCACTCGGGGGAGTTGGTGGCGACGATGGCCACGCGGTCGCCGATCCCGACGCCCACGTCCTGGAGGTGACGGCCGAGACGCCTCGCGGCGGTGACGAGCTCGGAGTACGTGTGCTCCGCTCCGGTGATGCCGTCGATCATCGCGACCTCGCCGGGATGACGCTCGGCCGTCCGCACGATGTCGTCGGTGATCGGCTGGACGGGATACGGCGCCAGCGACATGCGCGGCGAGTGCTGGATGTGGCCCCGGGCGTTCGTCATGGCGGGGGATTGTTGCCCGTCGACCTGCGCCCGTGCAGGGATGCGTCCCCGTGGTCGTCCACTCCGGGCGTGGGTGTACCGGCCGCGTCCGCGATGACGGTGGCGGGGTTCTCGGTGGCCGCCGTGGTCCGTCCGGGGTGGATCACGGACGACACGCCGTGTCCGGATTCCTCCGTCTTGCAGGGGATTTCTGCTTGACCGCGCGCTTCTGTCCAAATATACTACGAACATGTATTCGGAGTATCGGGACGAGACGATCGTGGAGATGCGGCAGTTCGCGGACCGTCTGTCCGGTCTGGACCCTGCCGAGCTGAACGACTCCGAACTGGCCATGGACCTGATCACGCTCCGCCGTCAGCTCGACCGGATGGAGGCCGTGTACACCCGGCTCGCGCGGGCCGCGGAGTGCCGGGGGATCGGCCTCGAGGACGGGGCCCGGTCGACCGCGGCGTGGATCGCGTGGAAGACGGGCCGCACATCGTCGGCGGTGCATCACACCCTGAAGGTCGGGGAGGTCTGCGAGCTGCTGCCCCGGACCGCGGCACTGTGGGCGGCGGGGGAGATCACCACGCCCGCCGTCGAGGCCATCACCGCGGCGCGGGTCCCGCACGCCGACGAGGAGCTCGTCGCGTGTGAGGACGACCTGTTGGAACCCGCGTTGCGGCGTGACCACCGCAGCCTGCGGGTGATGACCCGGCACTTCAGGGAATGCGCCCTCGCGGATGGTTCGCGTCCGGCGCCGACCGGTGGTCTGAGGATCTCGACGGTCGACGGCCGGACCGTGTTCGACGGTGAGGCCTACGGCACGACGGCCGAGACGATCACCCACGCGGTCAACACGTTCACCCCGGCCCCGGTCGAGGGCGACACCCGCAGCGCGGCGGAGCGGCGACTCGACGCACTCGAACGGATCTGCGAGGTCGCGCTGGCACGCGGGACCGACGCCGAACCCGCCCGACCGTCGGTCACCTACTTCACCCACGAGTCGGTGGGAGGGGTCCAGCCGTTGACGATCGCCGGGTTCACCGGCGTCATCAGCCCCGCGGACCGCGACCGGATCCTGTGCGACTGCACCCTCACCGAGATCGCCCTCGACGAGCTCGGCCTCCCCGCGAGCATCGGCACCGCCACCGGCACCTGGACCACCAGCACCCGCAAGGCCATCGTCGCCCGCGACGGCCACTGCCGGTTCCCCGGCTGCGACCTCCCCGCCGCCTGGACCGACATCCACCACGTCCTGCACCGCGAACACGGCGGACCCAGCACCACCACCAACGGCGTCTGCCTCTGCCGCAGACACCACACCTTCCTGCACCGACATCCCCACTGGACCACCACCTTCGAACACCAACACCTCCGCGTCCACCGGCCCGACGGCACCGAACTCGACCCCGACCCCTGGATGAACGACGCGCACCTAACGTTGACCGCATGACCGCGACCGAACCCGTCTCGCCGCGCCCGCCGGTCGCCGATGTCGCCATGCCCTGGGACGCGCAGGTCGCGGATCCGGTCGCGGCGATCGCGTCGGCGCGGGCCGCGTGCGGCGACACGTTCGTGGTGCCCGGCGGGGACACCGAGTACCTGTTCCTGTTCTCGCCGGAGGGCGTCCGCTCCTTCTACGAGCTGGCCGAGGCCGACGCGTCGAAGGGCGTCGCCGACTGGCTGATGCTCCGGCGCAAGCTCCCCGGCGAGCTGTTCGCGGACCGGCGCACGTTCCCGCACGACCTCTTCGCGCGCGACGACGTCGTGCAGTACCGGCCACAGGTGGACCGCGCCGTCGGCGTCGAGCTCGACGCCCTGGGCGACGGGGGGACCGTCGACGTGTTCGATCTGACCCGCCGGCTCGGCCACCGCATCGGCCTCGCCACCTGGGCGGGACCCTGCGGCGACCCCGGCCCGCGGTTCGAGGAGCTGGTGACGGCGCTCGACACGCTCGACGGTGCGGCGGCGTTCGTCGATCCCGGTGCCATGGCCGCGGTCGCCGCGAGCGGGAAGGCCGCCGAGCGGGCCGCGCTCGCCCGGTGCGAGGCGATCATCGGCGCCGCCGCCGACGATCCCGGTGACGGCCACTTCGCCGACATCGTCGGTCGGTGGGCCGACGAGCCCGACGACGCCGCCCGCCGGCAGGGGATCGCACGCGACGTCGTGCTCGTGCACCTGGGCTCGATGTCGAACCTCTTCGCCGCGCTGGGCTGGCTGCTCGTCGACGTCGGCGCCCGCCCGGAGCTCGTCGCCGCGGTGCGCGGCGGGGACCGGGACCTGGCGGAGCGGTGCGCGCTCGAGTCGATCCGGATCGCGCAGCGCTCGATCATGATGCGCGCCGTGATGCGCCCGTGCGTGGTCTACGACGAGGAGCGCCAGTACGTGGCCCGTCCCGGCGTGACGATCGCGACCCTGCTGCCCCTGACGAACTGCCCGGCCGGGACCGACCTCGTCGGATTCGACCCCGACCGCTGGCAGCGCCGGCGCCTCCGCGCCGACCGGCTCCCGGCCGCCCGCGAGCTCGTCACGACCTTCGGCCACGGCGCGCACACCTGCCCGGCGCAGCCGTACTCGCTGCACGTCCTCGTCACCGCGCTGACCGCGGTGCTCGACCGCTTCGACGTCGACGTCCGGGACCCGGACGCACGCCCCCGGGCCGCGCAGATCGGTGGGATCGCCCGGCCCGAGGGCGCGTGCCGGATCGCCTACGCGGCCCGGTAGGCCGGCTCAGACGTCGCTCACCCAGTTCCCGTGGAAGCCGTAGGGGACGCGGACGGGCAGGTGGATCGTCGCGACCGGCGGAGCCGCGAAGTCCTGCGCGTCGAGGATGATCACGTCGGCGGCGTTGCGCTCGGCGTCATGCGCGTACGCGAGCACCCAGCCCTCGTCCTCGGCTGCGTCGGCCGATTTCGGCACGAACACCGGCTCCTGCGCGCTGCGGCCGTCACCGAGCAGGTGCAGCTCCGACGTGCCCGCCACCAGGTCGTGCTTGATCAGGTCGCCGTACGAGAGCCGGTCCGGCGTGGCCGCGAACGTCGCGCAGTAGCCGTAGCGGTGCTTGCTCCCGATGATCCGCTCGTCGTGGCGCGGGAACTCCTGCGGCCGCTCGTCGATCACGTCCCGGGCCACCCGACCGCGCGTCGGGTCGAACGTCCAGCGCTCGAACGTCGGGTTGCCCTCGTTCGGGCCGTTGACGTTGGCGTCGAACGTCTTCGGGTGCACCGCCACGTCCATCACCACGCGGTCGCCCTCGTCGTACGCGTTGAGCGGGTGGTACACGAAGCACAGGTCGTCGAGCTCGCACCAGACCGTCGCGTCCGCCTCCGCCTCCCGCGGCAACAGGCCGATGCGCGCTCCGTACGACGGCGTCCACCGGTAGGGGAGCTTGGCGCCGTTCATCGCCGCGTCGAGATCGAAGATGCACGGCAGGTCGAACAGGACCACGCGCGACTCGGTGATCGCGCAGTCGTGCACCATCGGGCCACCCGGGACCGGCACGTTCACCGTGCGCCGGACCTTCCCGTCGACACCCACGACCACGTACTGGATGTAGTTCCACTCCCAGTAGTAGACGACCGCGTGCAGCTCACCGGTGCGCGGATCGCGCTTGGGGTGCGCGGTGAACGAGCCGGGCAGCGTGCCGCCGAAGTCGGAGCGGGTGACCGTGTCGAGGTCGTCGGTGAGCTGCATCGGCAGGCCGCCGGCCTCGACGATCGCGTAGGTGGTACCTGCGTGCGCGATCACGTTGGTGTTGGCGACGTTGCCGCCCATGCCGTGCCGCGGTCCGGGAGTCTCGGGACCGCCGAGCGTCGCGACGACGTCGTCGTCGCGCACGAAGCAGTTGCGGTAGCGGACGGCCTGCCCGCCGCGCAGCCACAGGCCGTGCACCATCCCGGTGCCGGTGAACCAGTGGTAGTCGGCCGGATCGGGGTCCCCCACGGGGTTCGGTCCGATGCGCAGCAGGCGCCCCTCGAGCTCTTCGGGGATGCGGCCCGTCACCGGCAGCGCCTCGACGTCCACCTCCTCGCGCACGGGGGCGAAGTTGCCGCTCAGGTACTGGCTGGTCGAGACATCGGTCGCGGTCATGGTCACTCCTTGTCGGGGACGAGCAGGTGGGTCACGTGGTCGATCAGGACGTCGAGGTCGGTCTGGCCGGTGGTGGGGACGAGGGCGCCGAGCAGGTGCAGCGACGCCAGGCCGTGCATCGCCGCCCACAGCACGCCGGCGAGCTCCGGCGCCGGCACCTCGGGGTGGTAGCCGACCGCCTGCGCATCGGCGACCAGCTCGACGAGCTGGCCGAACGCGAAGCCACCGGCGAGCGCGTAGTGCGGGTCGTCCGTGTCGCAGAGGTCGGCGCGGAACATCAGCGCGAACACCCCGGGGTGCGCCTCGGCGAAGCGCACGTAGCCCGTCGCCGCGGCCCGGACCCGGGCGAGCGGTCCGTCGGAGTCGGCGACGGCGGCCTCGACACTGGCGATCAGGTCGCGGAACCCCTCCGCCGCCACCGCGGCGAGCAGGGAGCCGAGGGTGGAGAAGTGCCGCAGCGGCGCACCGTGCGACAGGCCGGCACGGCGGGCGATCTCCCGCAGCCCGATGCCCTCGACGCCCTCCGACTCGAGGTAGCCGCGCGCCGTGACGACGAGCCGGTCGCGGGTGGGCAGCGCCTCCGTCGCGGTCATGTAGACACTGTAAGCAGATCCGTAGACGCTGTCTACCGACTGTGACCTCTCGTACATTGCCGCCATGACCGGCCCCACGACCGCGTTCCCGCACCTGCTCGCGCCCGGCCGCCTCGGTGGCCTCGAGTTGCGCAACCGCATCCTCATGGCGCCGATGGGCGACTCGCTGGCGAATGCCGACGGCACGGTGTCCGACGCCCAGCTCGCGTACTTCGAGGCGCGCGCCCGGGGCGGGGCGGCGCTCCTGCTCATCGGCTCCGTGGCGGTCGCGTACCCGGACGGTTGCGTCGACGAGCACCAGGTGGCTGCGTCACGGGAGTCCGACGTCCCCGGGCTCCGGGCGCTCGCGACTCGGGTGCACGCGCACGGCGCGGCGCTCGCGGCGCAGCTCGTCTACAACGGCGCGCTCGCCCGGTTCGACATCGCGCGCGGGCATCCGATGCTCGTGCCGGCCGTGCCCGGCCGCCCGCACCCGGACCGCCTGTCGACGATGCTCACCGAGTCGGAGCTCGCGGGGTTCACGGCGCCGTACCAGGTACCCGGCGCCAAGGTCGAGTACCGGGTCGCGACGGACGCGGACCTCGCCGGGGTCGTCACGCAGTTCGCCGACGCGGCGCGCCGGTGCCGCGACGCCGGGCTCGACGGCGTCGAGATCCACGCGGGCCACGGCTACCTCGTGGACGAGTTCCTCTCGCCGGCCGGCAACACGCGGACCGATGCGTGGGGCGGCGACGTCGAGGGACGCGCGCGGCTGCTCGTCGAGATCGTCCGGGCCGTGCGCGCCTCGGTCGGCCCGGACCACCCGGTGTGGATGCGGATCAACGCGCTCGAGCACCACAAGGCGCAGGGCGAGACCTTCATCGACCAGCTCGACGTGATCCGGCTCGCGGTCGCCGCGGGCCTCGACGCGGTCCACGTCACCGCGTACGCGTCGATGGACGTGGCCACGGGCCCGACCGACTCCTACGCGCCGCACCGCGTCGGCGACCTCTCGGACTACGCCCGGCAGGTGCGCGAGACGGTCGACGTCCCGGTCATCACGTTCGGGCGCTTCGAGCCCGCCGAGGCGGAGGCGGTGCTCGCCGCCGGCCGGGCCGACTTCGTGGCGATGGGCCGGAAGCTGCTCGCGGACCCCGAGCTGCCGAACAAGCTGGCGGCGGGGACACCGGAGCGCGTGCGACCGTGCCTCTACCAGTACCGCTGCATCGGCAACATCTTCGTGAACTCGTCGCTCGCGTGCGTCGTGAACGCCGCGACGGGTCGCGAGCACGAGGCGGCGCTCCCGGCGCCCCGCGTGCGCCGGCGGGTGCTCGTGATCGGCGGGGGCGCGTCCGGGATGGAGACGGCGCGGGTGCTCGCGGCGGCGGGCCACGCCGTGGAGCTCCGTGAGCGGGCCGCCGAGCTCGGTGGGATCCTCGAAGCCGTCGACGGCGTCGACCCGGTCCTCGCCGCGCAGCTCGACTGGCTCCGGGGCGAGATCGCGCGGAGCTCCGTGACGCTGCGGGTCGGCACCTCCGTCGAGCCCGCGGGCGTCGACCCGGCGGCGTACGACGTGGTCGTGGTCGCGACCGGCCCGGTATGGACGCGTCCCGACGTGCCCGGCGCCGAGCGCATCGTCACGCCCCCCGAGCTCGCGGGCTGGTGGCGGGCCGACGGGACGCCCGCGACGACGGTCGCGGTCCTCGGTGGCGGCAAGCCGGGTCTGACCGTCGCGACGACGCTCGCCGCCCGCGGGCACACCGTCACGATCGTCGAGCCGTCCGCGGTGCTCGGTGCCGAGCTGGGCCTGCCGGGCCGGTGGCGGCTCGTCGCCGACGCGGAAGCGCTCGGCGTCGCGTACACGACGAGCGCCGAGGTGCTCGCGGTGACCGGCGCGGGTGTCGAGATCCGCGATGCCGACGGGGCGCGCACGGTCGCCGCGGCCACCGTGGTCACCACGACGCGCGCACCGGGGCCCGACGACCTCGCGAGCGCACTGCGGGCGCGCGGCCTGCAGGTCGAAGTGGTCGGCGACGCCCGCGAAGCGCGCGGATTCGAGGGGATCACGCGCGACGCGGAAGCCGTCGCGCGCGCTCTGGCGGGCTGATCGGGAGGGTCCCCGAACTCGGCGGAGGGGCTTCGTAGGATTCCGGATGCGGGTGGAGCCGTTCCTGGGAGGGAACCGCATGAACCAGTCCACCCGTATCGCACTCGCCGAGTTCATCGGAACGATGATCCTGGTGATCGGCGGCCCCGGTACCGCGATCATCGCGACCGGCAACTTCGACGTCACCGTGGGCGTCCTCGGCGTGGCGTTCGCCTTCGGACTCAGCCTGTTGTGCGCGGCCTACGCGATCGGTTCGATCTCCGGCTGCCACATCAACCCCGCGGTCACCATCGGCCTCTGGGCGATCCGCAAGACCCCCGGGAAGCAGGTGCCCTGGTACCTCGGTGGCCAGATCCTCGGCGGCATCGCCGGTGCCGCGATCATCTACGTGATCGCGAACGGCGTCGACGGGTTCTCCGCCAAGGCCACCGGGTTCGCGTCGAACGGCTACGGCCGGCACTCGCCCGGCGGCTTCCCGCTGGGGAGCGTGATCCTCACCGAGATCGTGTTCACCGCGATCTTCGTGTTCGTCATCGCGGCCACGAGCCGCAAGTCGATGTCGCCGGGTTTCACGGGGGTGACGGTCGGCTTGATGCTCACGCTCGTCCACCTCGTGATGGTCCCGATCGACAACGCGTCGGTGAACCCGGCCCGGAGTCTCGCGACCGCGGTGTTCCAGGGCAGCTGGGCGCTGAACCAGGTCTGGGTGTTCATCGTGTTCCCGCTGGTCGGCGCGCTCGTCGGTTCGCTCGCATGGCGCGCCCTGGTCCCGGCCGAGGACGCGTAGCGCCGCGCCTGCGCCCGGACGTGCCAGAGTCGGGGGCATGGAGAAGCTCCAGTACCTCGCCTGGCCGTCCGGGAGCCCGACGGCCGCCGAGCGCGGCCGGCTCGCCCGTGACGTGATCGCGCCGGCGCTCCTCGCGCTCGGCCCGCGTGGTCTCTCGATCCAGGTCGACGACGCCGACGCCGACGTCCCGGTGCCCATGCCGCCGCCGGCCGACGAGGTGCAGCCGTTCCTGCTCGTCTCGGTCTGGCTCGACCGCTACGACGACCGCGCACCCTTCGAGGCGGTGCTGCGCGAGCACACCGACCGGCTCGCCGGCTACCTCGTCACCGAGTCGCTCTACACCGACTACGGCGGCAACGAGCACGCCGCGCCCCGCGACTGGCCCGACGGCACCCGCTCGCCCGGCGTCGTCATGGTCACGCTGCTCCGCCGACCCGAGCGCATGGACTACGACGACTGGGTCACCCACTGGCACACGGTGCAGTCGCCGGTGTCCGAGGCGATGCAGCCGCGGATGCGGTACGTGCGCAACGCCGTCGTCCGGCCGATCACTCCGGACGCACCGCCGATCGCGGGGATCGTCGAGGAGGCGTGGCCGTCGGCGGAGCACATGACCAACCCCATGCTCTTCTACTGCGCGGGCGACGATCGCGAGCTCATGCAGCGGCACCTGAGCGAGATGCTCGACAGCGTCACCGCGTTCCTCGACCTCGAGGACCTGCGCAGCTTCACGACGAGCGAGTACCTGCTCCTCACCGGCCCCTGACCGGCGCCCCCACGCACCACGCGTCGAAGCCGGCGGTCACGTGCACCGCGCCGGCGTCGTCCACGAGCACGCCGTCGACGCCCTCGCGGGCGAGGAGCGCGCTCCCGGCGTCGATCCCGGCCACCAGCGCGGCCTTGGCCAGCACCTCCGCCCACCAGGTCTCCGAGGCGACCACGGTGACGCTTGCGACCCCCGACCGACTCGGCGCGCCCGTACGCGGGTCGAGCAGGTGGTGACGCGCCTCGCCGCCGGCGACCCACCGCCGGCGGCGGGTCGTGCTGGTCGCCACCCCGCCGTCGGCCAGCCGCACCCGGCCGAACCGCGCGGCGAGGTCGTCGTCGGTGAAGCCGACCTCCCAGGCGCCGGCGAACGGCCCGGCCCCGGCGACGCGGACGTCACCGCCCAGGTCCACGCACGCACCCGCCGCGCCCGCCCGCAGCAGGTCCGCGACGAGCACGTCGGCGGTCCAGCCCTTGGCGATCCCGCCGAGGTCGAGCGCGACCCCGGGCGGCAGGGTGATGCTCGTGACGATCGGATCCAGCGTGATCCCGCCGCAACCCGGCAGCGGTGCGACCGGGGCGCCGACGCCCGTCTCGCCGGGGTCCCGCGCCGCCACGGCCTCGAAGTCCTCGTCGTAGCCGGCGGACCGCAGCGCGACGAGACCGGTCGGGTCGAAGCGACCGTCGGTGCGCGACCACGCGTCCACGGCGCGTGCGACGAGCCCGAACGTGTCCGCCGGGACGACCACCGGACCCCGGGCCGCGTTGAGCAGGCTCAGCTCGCTCGTCGGGACGAAGCGCGACCAGCGGGCCTCGTGCTCCCGGGCGCGCGTCTCGGCGGCGTCGAGCGCGTCGACCGCGTCGACGGGCACGACGATCCGGGCCCGGGTCCCCATGACCCGGAACGTCCGATCGGTCCATTCCGGAGGCTGCGGCACACGGGTGCATCGACCGTCCGTCCGTCCGGCCTGAGTCCGGCGCGCGCCCCATCCGTCGTCGTGACCGGTCAGACTCGCGGGATGGACGCCGGGGCAGGTCGGTGACCCGGCGGCGGGTGATCGTCGCCGGCGCGGTGGTCGTGGCCGTCGTCATCCTCGCACTCGGCTGGTGGCGGCGCGCCCAGCTGGTCGACCAGACCGCGGCGGCCCGGTCGCTGCGGCACACCGAGCGGAACGAGATCGCGCGGACCGCCGCTGCGATCCGCGCCGCGGCGGGACGGGCGGCGGCGATCGAGGCCCACAGCCGCGCCCTCCGGGCCGAGTCGATCGAGCTCACGGCGGTCGCGGAGGGGATCGCGCACCAGGTGGAGGGCGTACAGCGCGAGCGCGACGACGCCGCGCTCGCCGCGTACTACGCCGGCGGCCGGCTGCGGGACCTCCGAGCGTGCCTCGACGGCATCGAGCGGGCGCTGAACCAGGTGAGCGTCGGCGACCCCGGCGCGGTCCGGTCCCTCGGCCTCGTCGGGTCGTCGTGCCGGGGCGCGGGCGCATGAGACCGTCCCGCACGACCGCGCTCCTCGTCGTCGGGATCATCGCGTTCGGGTGCACGGCGTGGAATCTCGACCGAGCCTGGACCACCCGCCGCGTCGCGGTCAGGGCCCAGCAGCGGGTGCACACGGAGCTGCTCGACACACGCGACCGCCTCGCCGACGCGCGCGCACACCTCCGGCGGGCGCGGATCGACACCCGCACGGCCCGGGCCGAACGCGACGCGTCGCAGCTCTCGGTCGGGATGCGCCGCCTGCAGCTCGCGGCCACCGACGCCGAGCGGGACCAGGCGTCGAACCTCCGCACCACCACGACCGCGCAAGTCGGCATCGTGCAGCAGTGCCTCGGCGGGGCCCATCTCGCCCTCGACGCGTTGCAGCGCGGTGACGCGGCAGGAACCGTCGGCGGACTCCGCGCCGTCGACGGCGCCTGCCGCGCCGCGAAGGCCGCCGAGTCCGGCCCCGCACCGAGCTACGGCTTCGACTTCCCGGACCCGTTCGTGCTGACGGTCGGCACCGACCGGTACGCGTTCGCCACCAACGCGTCGGGCGGCAGCATCCAGGCCCTGCGCCGCGCTGCGGACGGGACGTGGACGACGGCGGGCGATGCGCTCGCGCAGCTCCCGGGGTGGGCCGCCCGTGGACACACGTGGGCACCGTCGGTGCTCGCGGTCGGCGGCGGATATGTCCTGTACTACACGGTGCGCGACGCGCGGACGAACCTGCAGTGCGTGTCGCGCGCGACGGCGGTCGCGCCGGGTGGGCCGTACGTCGACACGTCGGCCGATCCGCTCGTCTGCGGGAGCCGGGAGGCGATCGACCCCGAGGCGGTCAGGGCGCCGGACGGTGCGCCGGTGCTGCTGTGGAAGCGCGAGCGCCCGGCGACGATCCAGGCCCAGTCGTTGACGCCCGACGGTCTCGCGCTCGCGGGCACCGAGCGCACGCTGCTGCGCGCCGAGCGGGCGTGGCAGGGCGGCAACGTCGAGGCGCCCAGCATGCTGCTCACGGGCGGTGGCGCCTGGCTCTTCTACGCGGCCAACAGCTGGAGCACTACGCAGTACTCGACGGGCGTGGTCCACTGCGCCGGGCCGCTCGGTCCGTGCGACCACGCGGCGGCGGGCCCCGTGCTGGCGTCCCACGGCGCCGTCGTCGGCCCCGGCGGCGCGTCGGTGTTCGTCGACGGGTTCGGGCGGTGGGGGCTCGCGTACCACGCGTACGTCGCGCCGAACGTCAGCTATCCGGCCAGCCGCCTCTTCTTCGCGGGCCGGATCGACCTGGCGTCGGGGTCGCCCGTCGTCGTCGAATGACGCGGACGACCCCGGCCGGGTCGGATCACGTCACGGGCAGCTGCGCTTCGGCAGGTACACCGCCGGCAGCCAGCCCCGACGCAGCGCCTCGATCGACTGCGTCGTCGCGAACGTGTTCACCGGCGGGAACGCGTCGTTCGGGCTGACGATGTGGCCGTCGGTGCCGCTCTGGTGCCGGAGCCACGCGACCGGCGACGCGTACGGGGTGCCGGCCAGCTTCGTGACCGCCCGGTCGCGCCAGCAGGACTGGACGGGATCCTCACCGACGGCGGTGATGGCGAGCACGGCCGTCGCGGTCGAGTTCGGGTCGTCCACGCCGAAGGACCGCCACGCGCCGTCGGTGCGCTGGCGGCGTGCGAGGTACCGGACGCCGTTGACGAGCGTGCGGTCGTCCGCACCCACGCCCGCGGCGACGAGAGCCTGGATCGCGAGACTCGTGGTGTCGACGTCGGCGTCGGTCGCGGTGGCGTCACCGGTGAAGCCCCAGCCGCCGGACGCCTGCTGGCCCGACCGGATCAGGGCCAGCGTCGTCGCACCGACGGGGGAGCCGACCAGCTTCTCGGCGATCGCGGCGTAGAGCGTGGCGTTGAACTGCCCGTACGCCCCGTTCGCCGTGCGGCCGGCGTCGACGATCGCGACGAGGTCACGGGCGCCGTCGTTCCGGGGGTCGAACGCCCGAGGGTCGTACCCCAGGGGCTTGGCGACGAGCACGACGAGCTTGGCCGCCTGCCCGGCGTCGATGGCGCCGGCGGCGAACGTGTCGACCGCGTCGAGCGCCGAACGGCCGTTGCGCTGCACGGCCTGGACGGCGGCACGGGCCTGGGCGGGGTTCCAGGCCTCCTGCTGCTGGGCGTCCTCGGCGAGGGCGAGGATCGCGTCGGGGGTCTCGAAGCCGGCGAAGCCGGAGACCTCGAAGCCGCCGTCGGGCTGCTGCTGGGTCACCAGCCAGTCGCGGGCGGAGTGGGCAGTGGCCTTCGACGCCGGGGCGGACCAGCCGGTCCACTTGCAGCCGGTCGCGATCAACGCGACGGCGAGCGCGGCGAGCGCCGCGCGGGTGCGGAGACGGTGCATGGATTGTCCTTCCGGGGCCCCACGTCCTCGAGGGCCCGTTGTCGCAGCCACCCGCAGGTGGCAACCGGATATCGATCACCGGGCGGTCCCGGCGGCCACGACGGGTGCTCTGGCTCCGCAGGGTCGCGGGTCTCCGCGCTCCTGCTCACAGTTGCGGGTCAGCGCCGGAATCGCACCGGACTTCCCCCGATTCGTGACCCGGCGACCCTAGCCCGCGCGCCCATCCGCCACCCACCGACGGGCGCGGGTGCGATCTCGTGCGGGGTCAGCCGACGAGCTTCGCGAGGAGACGCTCGCGCCAGCGCGACCGGCGGCCCGTGCGCGCCTCGACCCGGTCGGCACCGAGGGGGAGCCGCAGGCCCGCGTTGATGCCGAGCCAGCGCCAGGGCTCCGGCTCCCAGCGCGGGGAGCGGTGCTGCACCCACGGCAACGCGGTGAGCTCAGACTCGAGCCCGAGCACGAGCTGCGCGAGCGTGCGGCCGGCGAGGTTGGTGGTGCTCACGCCGTCGCCCACGTAGCCGCCCGCCCAGCCGAGCCCGGTGCGGGGATCGTGACCGACCGACGAGTACCAGTCGCGGGGGACGCCGAGCGGTCCACCCCATTCGTGGGTGATGCGGAACGGCGCGACCGCGGGGAACAGCTCGACGAGCACGCGCCGGAGGTCCGCGAACACCCCGGCGTCGCGGTCGAACGCGTCGCGGATCGTGCTGTTGAAGTGGTAGGGCGCGCCGCGGCCGCCGAACGCGATGCGGTCGTCGGCGGTGCGCTGCGCGTAGATGATCAGGTGCCGCCCGTCGGTGAGCGTCTCGCGGCCGGCCCACCCGATGCGGTCCCACACCTCGGCCGGCAGCGGCTCGGTCGCGATCATCAGCGAGTACACGGGCGCGACGGTGCGCTCCTCGCCGCGCAACCCGGGCGTGTAGCCCTCCGTGGCGCGGATGACGTGCTGCGCACGGACGCGACCGTGATCGGTGGTCACGACGCCGGGCGCGAGCTCGAGCGCGCGTGTGCGCTCGTGGATCGTCCCGCCGCGCGCCTCGACGGCGCGGGCGAGGCCCCGGACGAGGCGCGCCGGCTGCACGCGGGCGCAGTGCGGGGTGTACACGCCGCCGAGCACGGTCGCGGCGCCGACCCGTGCCCTCGCCGTCGCCGCGTCGAGCCACTCGACGTCCTCGGGCCCGAATCCCCACGAGCGCTCGGACGCGACGTCGGCCTGCAGCCGCGCCACGTGCGGTGCGCGCGTCGCGAGCGTCAGCTCACCACCCTTGTGGAAGTGCGCGTCGATGCCCTCCGCGGCGGCGACCCGCCCCACCTCGTCGACCGTCGCGTGCATCGCACGCTGCAACGCGACGGCGGCGTCCCGGCCGTGGGTACGTGCCGTGGCGTCCCGGCTCCCGGCGAACAGCGCCGAGCACCAGCCGCCGTTCCGGCCCGACGCGCCGAAGCCCGCGATCTCGGACTCGATCAGCGCGACCCGCAGATCCGGCGCGTGGCCGAGCAGCTCGTACGCCGTCCACAGACCGGTGAACCCCGCGCCGACGATCACGACGTCGACGTCGGTGTCACCCGGCAGCGCCGGGCGGGGCGTGAGCGGCTCGCCGACGGTGTCGAGCCAGAGGCTCCGCGACCGGTACCGCCCCTCCGCACGGAGTGACTCGTTTTCTCGCCGATTCTCAGGGTCCTGACCCTCGGAATCGGCGACAAATGGAGTGGGGTCGGTCACCGGGACGGCGGCGGGAGGAAGTCGGTGAGGATCGCCGCCAGTGCGAGCGGCTGGTCGCCCTGGATCGAGTGCCCGGCGTCGGCGACCACCTCGACGTGCACTTCGGGCCGGCGCCGCCGGAGCTCCGCGACGTCCTCGTCGTCGACGACGGGGGAGCGCTCGCCCCGCACGAGCAGGAACGGCACGGCCACCGCGTCGACCGCGTCCCACAACGTCCCGAAGTCGGGGATCTGCAGCTCGCCCTCGGGCAGGAACCGGTCGTAGCGCCACGACCACGTCCCGTCGTCGCGTGGCGCCGCGTTGTGCAGGATCCCGCGCCGCAGCGACGACTCGCTGCGGGTCGGGTTGAACTGCACCGTGCGCTCGAGGATCTCGTCGAAGCTCTCGAACGACTCGGGCCCGCTGACGAACGACGTGATCGCCGACGCCTTCTCGCGGTTCACCCCGGGGGTCACGTCGACGAGCACGAGCCGGCGCACCAGCCCGGGCGACTGCGCGCTCAGGGCGAGTGACGTCAGGCCCCCGAGCGACATGCCGACGACCGCCTCCGCGTCCGGCGCGAGCGCCTCGACGACCCGGGCCACCGCCGTCGCGTTCTCGTGCGGCCAGTAGGCGCGGTCCTCCCGCCAGTCGGAGCGGCCGTGGCCGGGGAGGTCGATCGCGAGGAGCGGGCGGTCGAGCGCGAGCGCGACCGTGTCCCAGGTGTGCGCGTTCTGCGCGCCGCCGTGCACCAGCACGAGCTCGGGGTCGCCGGTGCCCCAGCGCAGCGCGCTGACCCGCTGCCCGGGCGCGACCTCGACGAAGACGCGCTCGACGGCGGGCGGACCGGCGTACGGGAGGCCGACCTCCGAGGCGTTGTCGGCGAAGTACGCGAACTCGTCGTAGACCACGTCGGACATGACGGCCACCGTACGCTGACCGGATGGAACCGCGCATCCAGCCGATCTCGCTCGCCGACGCCGAGCCCGCCGCCCGCGAGATCCTCGAGGGGTTCTCCCGCCTGCGGGGCGACGACGCCGCCGTGCTCAACGTGTTCGGCACCCTCGCCACGCACCCGCAGCTGTTCCGGCGGTGGCTGACCTTCGCCAACTACGTGCTCACGGAGTCGACGCTGGAACCCCGCCTGCGCGAGCTCGTCATCCTGCGCACGGGCTGGCGCTGCCGGTCGCCGTACGAGTTCGCCCAGCACGTCATCGTCGGGCGCGGCGCCGGATGCAGTGACGCCGACATCGCCCGGGTCGCCGCCGGACCGGACGCCGAGGGGTGGACCCCGCTCGAGGCCGCGCTGCTGCGCGCCGCGGACGATCTGTACGACCACGACACGATCGCCCCTGTCACGTGGCGCGCGCTCGGCGAGCACCTCGACGAGCGCCAGATCCTCGACGTCGTGTTCACCGTCGGTCAGTACACCCTCGTGTCCTACGCGCTGAACGCGGTGGCGGTGGCGCGCGACGACGGCATCGACGACCCCGCGATCCCGATCCCGCCGGCGGCGAACGACGCGTTCGCCTGACCCGCTCGCCGGGGTCCGCTCAGGGGCCGAGCGCGGCGCACGCCCGGCGCGACGCGAAGGCCTGCTGGTCGGCGGCGGCGGCGGCCGAGCCGTCGAGGAGGTGCGGGATCCCGTTGCGGATGCGCGCCGGCAGCCACTCGTAGCTGTCGACGTCGCGGCCGGTCACGGTGACGCGCAGCACCCCGGTGACCCCCGACAGGCCCGACTCGTTGTAGAACGCGAAGTTCCCGAGGCCGTAGTCGACGAGCGCCCGGCCGAGCCGGCCCGCGGTCTGCACCCGGTGCGCGTGGCTGCCCACGATCACGTCGGCGCCGGCGTCCACCAGCTGCTGCGCGAGCTGCTGCTGGCGCGGGGTGGGGCACTGGTTGCCCTCGGCGCCCCAGTGCAGGAACACGACGACGGTGTCGACCGTCGGGCGCACCGCCGCGATCCCGGCGACGAGGCGGTCGACCGCGGCGTCCTTGGTCGACGCCAGCCCGGGCTGCGAGTCCGTTGCGGTCCACGGCTGGATGAGCCAGTCGTCGATGACGTCGGTCGCGCCGAAGAACGCGAGCTTCTGGCCCTTCACCTCGGTGATCCAGGGCGCGTACGCCTCGGTCGCGTTCGCTCCGACCCCGAGCACGGCCAGCCCGGCCTGCGCCTTGGCGGCGAGCGTGTCCTGGAGCCCCACCGGGCCGTAGTCGCGACCGTGGTTGTTGGCCATCGTCACCGCGTCGATCCCGGCGGCGCGCAGCGCCCCGAACGCCCGGGCGGGGGCGCGGAAGTTGTAGTTCTTGGAATCGGGGGTGCCCCGCTCGGTGACGGCCGTCTCGAGGTTGACCATCGCCACGTCGGCCCCGGAGAGGACACCGGCGATCGGCGCGAACATCCCGGTCGGGTTGGCGTCGAGCTGCGAGCGCAGCGTCCCCTCGAAGTGCGTGTCGCCCCCGAACGCCAGGGTGACGGGGTTCCCGTCGCCCCGGCGCGGCCGGGTCGTGGTGGTCGTCGTCGGGGCCCGCGTCGACGGATCGGTCCGGGCCGCCCGGCGCCCGGAACCACCCGGTTCGTCGCCTTCGCCCGCCGCCGCGACCGCGACGGTCGCCGCGACCACGGTGACCGCGACCAGGACGAGCAGGAGGATGCGACGCACCCGATCAGGTTAGGGACCATCGCCACCCGTACCATGCGCGGGCGATGGGACGGCTGCGTCTGACCCCCGAGCAGTACCGACGGGTGACCGTCGTCGCCGCGGTCCTCGTCGCCCTCATCATCGTGACCGGCGCCCTCGTGCGCCTCACCGGTTCCGGGCTCGGGTGCCCGGACTGGCCCACGTGCGCCAAGGGCCAGCTCCAGCCGCCCGACGACGCCGACTTCCACAGCTGGGTGGAGTTCGTGAACCGGATGGTGACGGGCCTCGTCTCGCTCGCGGTGATCGTCGCCGTGCTCGGAGCGCTCGTCCGGGCGCCCCGGCGCCGCGACCTCACCTGGCTCGCGATCGGGCTCGTCGTCGGTGTCGTCGCGCAGGCGCTGCTCGGCGCGCTCGTCGTGAAGCAGCTGCTCGACCCGCCGTTCGTGATGGGCCACTTCCTCCTCTCCGCGGTCCTGCTCGCCGACGCGCTCGTGCTGGTGTGGCGCGCCGGCGTGCCCGACGGTGTGGCCACGCCCCCCCGGGTGGCTCCGGCGGTGCACCGGACCGCGATCGCGATGGTGGTCCTGGCCTCGTGCGTGCTCGTGACCGGCACCGTCGTCACCGGCACCGGACCCCACTCGGGCGACGCCGGGAGCGCGGCGAAGCACTCCCTGCGCGCCACCCGCATCGACCTCTCCATCACGACCGCGGCGCGCATCCACAGCGTCACGGTCTGGATCTTCCTGGCGTCGGTCCTCGTGCTGCTCGGGCTCCTGGTCCGGACCGGCGCGACCCGTTCCCTGACCCGGCGGGTGACGGTCCTGCTCGTTCTGCTAGTCGCCCAGGGCGCGGTCGGCTACATCCAGTACTTCACCCAGATCCCGGTGACGCTCGTCGCGATCCACGTCGCCGGCGCCACCGCGGTGTTCTCGGCCGCGGTGTGGGTGCTGCTCGGCTGCCGGGAGCCGGTCGCCGCCACCGACGGCGTCACACCCGTGGTGACGCTCCGGCGGGCCGCCGGCGCCCCGGCCTGACTCGAGCCATCGCCACCGGACGGTTCGGGTTTCGTCCGGTTCGCACCGATTTCGGGGGGATCGACACCGACGGAACGTGACCGCGGACCGGGAAATCCCACGCTCCGTGCTCAATTCCGGACGCCCGGATGCCGACCCACACTCCGTGCCGTCACCACACCCCCGATCGCGGCGCGCGGGTCTGGCCGTCGTGGCCGGGCTCGTGCTGACCGGTCTGCTGAGCCCGCCGGCCGGCGCGCTGCGCACCGACCCGAACGCGCCGGGCCCGACGTCCATCCCCGCCGCCGTGCCGACGACCGCGACCTCCACCGCAGCCACGGCCGCACCGGCCGCCACGGTCGGTGGTGACGACGTCTCGGCCCAGCACCTCGAGGCGGTCGCCGAGCAGTACAACCTCGCCCGCCTGAAGGTCGAGCGCGCCTCGGCCGCGATCGTCCAGACCGAGCGCCGCATCGACGCCGCCCAGCAGCGCGTCGACGTCGTCAAGGCTCGGGTCCGGGCCCGCGCCGCCGCGATCTACCGCAACGCCGGCGCGACGACCGTCAACCTGCCGATCCCGTCGAGCGCGAGCTTCGCCGACCGGGCGCGCCGGCACGCCTACCTCGACGCCGCGCAGAACCCGGACCGCGACCTCATCCGGCAGCTGAGCACCGAGCTCGAGCGCCTCCACCAGGAGCGCGAGTCGGCCCGGGCCGCACGCGAGGACCTCCAGCGCCAGGCCGACGACGCCGCGCGCCTCAAGCGCCGCCTGAACGACCTCGCCGCCAGCGCCGCCGCGGCCGCCCGGACCACGACCCCCACCGGGGACGGCGCCGGCCCGACCGCGGGCCCGCCGCCGGTCACGAACGGCACCGGCGCGTACGCCGGCGGCACGACCACGACGACGCGCCCCGGCACCCCACCGCCGACCCGACCGTCGACGCCGCCCCCGACCACGCCGTCGGGCCCGCCGCCCCCGAGCGGACCGCCCCCGCCGGTCACCGGCCGCGGCGCGACCGCCGTCGCGTACGCCCGGGCCCAGCTCGGCAAGCCGTACGTCTTCGCCACCGCGGGACCCAACACGTTCGACTGCTCGGGCCTCACGATGGCGGCGTGGGCCGCGGCCGGCGTGCGCATGCCGCACTACTCGGGCTCGCAGGCGACGATGTTCCCGAAGGTCTCCTACGACCAGCTCCAGCCCGGCGACATCGTGGTCTTCTACAGCGACCTCCACCACGTCGGGCTCTACATCGGCGGCGGGATGATGATCCATGCGCCGCAGACGGGAGACGTCGTGAAGATCGCCCCCGCCTGGCGCACCACGTTCATGTGGGGCGTCCGCCCCGGCTGATCCGGAGCCCGTATCCCCGGCGTGCCGTCGTGACGGCGCGAGGCTGAGCCCGTGCTGCGGGTCCTCCTGGCGACGGTGCCGCTCGCGCTCGGTGCCGCGGTCAGCCCCGCGGTGCTCGTCGCGGTCGTCGCGCTGCTGGCGAGCGGCGGCCGGCGGGTCGCGGCGGCGTTCGTGGCCGGCGCGGCCGTGTTCACCACCGTGTTCACGTTCGCGTGCTGGCTCGCGATGCGCTCGACCGTCGTCGGCGTCGCGTCGGGCGCCCATCCGCGTCGGGCCGCGACCATCGACCTCGTCGTCGGGGGACTGCTGGTGCTGTGGGGGCTCGTACGGCTCGTCCGGCACCGGGGCCGTCGGGGGACGCGGGCGGAGCCGGGGCCGGAGAGGCCGCCGCGCCACCTCGGCGGCGCGGCCGCCCTGGGCTTCGGGTTCGTTGCGATGGCGACGAACCTGTCGTCGCTGCCCCTGCTGTTCGTGGCCGCGCGGCTGGTCGCGCACGCGCACCTCTCGACGGGCCGCGCGGTCCTCGTGCTGGTCGTCGACATCGTCGTCGCGCTGATGCTCGCCTGGATCCCACTCGCCCTCGCGTACGTCGCGCCCGGGGCGTCGACGCGGGTCCTCGAGTCGGTGCACCGGTTCCTCACCACGCACGGCCGGACCCTGCTCACCGTCGTGCTGCTCGTCCTCGGCCCGTACCTGGTCGTCCACGGCCTCACGCACCTCTGACGCGGGCAGACTGACCGCATGGCGACGAGCTTGTGGGGTGTGGTCATCGCCGCGCTCGACCCGACCGCGCAGGCGAAGTGGTGGGCGGACGCGCTCGGCTGGGAATGGTGGACGGATTTCGACGGCGACGGCCGCGTGCGCTGTGCCGACCCGTCCGTCCCAGAGCTGCTGTTCGAGCGGGTGCGGGACGCGAAGGTGGTGCAGAACCGCATCCACCTCGACCTCGCATCGCAGTCCGACACCGAGCAGCACGAGCTCGTCGACCGCCTGCTCGCGCACGGTGCGACGCGCGTCGACGTGGGGCAGGGCGACGTGCCGTGGGTCGTGCTCGCCGATCCGGAGGGCAACGAGCTCTGCGTGCTCGAGCCGCGGGAGCGGTACCACGACGCGCCGGGCCTCGCGTCGATCGTGATCCACGTGAACGACCCCGAGCCGATGGCGGACTTCTGGGCCGCGGCCACCGGCTGGGCGATCGGCAACCGCGGCGACTACGGCGTGTCGCTGCACCGGCCGGGCGACCGGCCGCCCGACCTCGACCTGGTCCGCGTCCCGCAGCCGAAGTCGGTGAAGGGCCGGCTCCACCTCGACGTCGAGACGGCGCCCGACAGCACCCAGGCCGCCGAGGTCGAGCGGCTCCGCGGCCTCGGGGCCGTCCCCGCCGACGTCGGCCAGGGCCCCGACGTCGGCTGGACCGTCCTCGCCGACCCCGAGGGCAACGAGTTCTGCGTGGTGAACCCGCAGATCGACTGAGCGCGGGCCACGGAGACGACGGCCGAGCACCTCCGACCCGCGCGACGGTCACGTCGCCGGAGCCCGGCTGCGCCAGGATGGCGGCGATGGGATCCCGCGCACAGCACGCCCGCCGCCTGCGCAGCCAGTGGCTGAGTGGGCCCCGGGCCCACGGCGTGGTCGACGTCGTGACGCACCTGCTCGCGGTCCAGGCCCAGGACCTGCGTGGCGCGCGCCTCACCGTCCGGGCGCGCAGCACCGGGCTCGTCGCCGGTGACGTCGATGCCGCCCTCGACGACGGCCGCCTCGTCGTGTCGTGGCTGCAGCGGGGCACGCTGCACCTCGTCGCCGCCGAGGACTTCTGGTGGCTCCACGACCTCCTGGCGGCCCGGCAGACGACCGCGAACGAGCGGCGACTGCTCCAGGAAGGGGTCGACGCCGCCGCGGCCGCACGGGGGGTCCGGGTGCTGGCCGACGCCGTCGCCGGGGGACCGCAGCCGCGCGCCCGGCTGCGGGAGCGCCTCGACCGGGCCGGGGTCCCCACGGCGGGGCAAGCGTTCGTCCACCTCCTCGTGGCCGCGTCCCGTCAGGGGCTCCTGGTGCGCGGGCCGACCGTCGACGGCGAGCAGGCCTTCGTGTCGCCGGTCGCGTGGATCGGTCCCCGCCCGGATCCGCTCGACGGAGCCGAGGCGCTGCGCCGGCTCGCCGAGCGCTACCTGGCGGCACACCGTCCGGCCGGTCCGCCGGACCTGGCCCGCTGGGCCGGGCTGCCCCTCGGACCGGTCACCGCGGCCCTCGAGCGGCTGCCCGGCGGTGCGACGGGGCCGGTCCCGGCGATGCCCCCGCCCCGGCTGCTCGGCCCGTTCGACGCGTCGCTGCTCGGATGGGACGGACGCGACGACATCGTCGGCGGCCACCCGGGGATCGTCACCACCAACGGCCTGTTCCGCCCGTTCGTGCTCGTCGACGGCCGGGCGGTGGCCACCTGGCGGATCGCCGGGTCACGCGTGCGGACGATCGACTGGCTCGACCCGGTCGACGAGCGGGTACGCCGGGCCGTCGACGCGGAGGTCGCCGACGTGGAGCGGTTCCTCTCCGCGTAGGCGGCGGCCGTATGGCAGGGTGCGGCGTATGGACGTCCACCTCGTCGACGGCACGTACGAACTGTTCCGGCACCACTTCGCGGTCCCGTCGCACCTCGATCCCGGGGGCGTCGAGGTCGCCGCGACCCGCGGGGTGGTCGGCTCGATGCTGCAGCTGCTCGAGGACGGCGCCACCCACGTCGCGGTCGCGACCGACCACGTCGTCGAGTCGTTCCGCAACGACCTCTACGACGGGTACAAGACGAGCGAGGGCATGGAGCCGGTCCTGCTCACGCAGTTCCCGATGCTCGAGGACGCGCTCGAGGCGCTCGGCGTGGTCGTGTGGGCGATGGTCGACCAGGAGGCCGACGACGGCCTCGCCGCGGGCGCCGCCGTCGCGGGCGCCGACGAGCGGGTGGGTCGGGCGCTCATCTGCACGCCGGACAAGGACCTCGGCCAGTGCGTGGGCGGCCGCGTGTTCCAGCTCGACCGGCGCAAGGGCGAGCTCCGCGACGCCGACGGCGTCCGCGCGAAGTTCGGCGTCGGCCCGGCGTCGATCCCGGACTACCTCGCGCTCGTCGGTGACACCGCGGACGGCTTCCCCGGGCTGCCGGGCTGGGGCGCGAAGTCGACCGCCACGGTGCTGGCCCACTACGAGCACCTCGAGGCCATCCCCACGCTCGCGAAGGACTGGGCCGTCGACGTGCGCGGCGCCGTGAAGCTGGCCACGGTCCTCGCGGACCAGCAGGAGGACGCCGCGCTGTTCAAGGTGCTCGCCACGCTGCGCACCGACCACCCCGTCGGCGCGGTCGACGACTGGCGCTGGACCGGGCCCACGCCGGAGCTCGCGGCCTGGGCCGAGCGCCTCGGCGCGAAGGGGTTCGTGTCCCGCGCCGACCGTCTGGCGTCCCGGCGCGCCTGACGGCCAGGATCGCCCGATGACCGACTCCACCGACGCGGTCGTCGTCGACCGCCCCGAGCGGCGCGTCGCCCGCATCACCCTCAACCGGCCCGAGCGGCGCAACGCGATGAACGCCGCGCTCCTCGGCGGTCTCTACGACGCGCTGCACACCCTGCGCGAGGACCGCACCTGCCGGGTGATCGTCCTCACCGGCGCGGGTGCGGGGTTCTGCGCCGGCCTCGACCTCGCCGAGGGCGTGCAGCTCCCGGACTCCGAGGGGCTCGGCCCGGCCAGGGGTGGCCTGCGCGTCCAGCAGTACATCGCGAACCTCATCCCGCTGATGCGCTCGCAGCCGCAGCCGATCATCTCGGCGGTGAACGGCGCCGCGTCGGGCGGGGGACTGGCGCTGACCCTCGGCTCCGACATCCGCATCGCCGCGGCGAGCGCCCGGTTCAACGTGGCGTTCATCAAGGTGGGGCTCTCCGCGTGCGACATCGGGACGAGCTGGATCCTCCCGCGCCTCATCGGCGCGTCACGCGCGTACGAGCTGATGCTCACCGGTCGCTTCGTCGACAGCGAGGAGGCGCTGCGGATCGGGCTCGTCACCTCGGTGGTGCCCGACGCCGATCTCCAGGACGCGGCGATGGCCGAGGCCGAGCTGATCCTCGCCAACGGGCCGTTCGGTGTGCGCATGACCAAAGAGGTCATGTGGAGCCAGCTCGAGATCGGCTCGATGCAGGCCGGCATCGACCTCGAGAACCGCACGCAGATCCTGTCGAGCTTCGCCGGGGACATGGAGGAGGCCATGGCCGCCTTCCTCGAGAAGCGCCCACCCAACTTCGCGGACTGAGGAGACACCATGGGCACTGCACTCGAAGGCCGGCGCGCGCTCGTCACCGGCGGCGGCCGGGGGATCGGGCGGGCGATCGCGCTCGCGCTCGCGGGCGACGGCGCCGACGTGGCGATCAACTACCGCCGCGACGAGGACGCGGCGGCCCGGACCGTCGCCGACATCGAGGCCCTCGGTCGTCGGGCCGCCGCGTTCGCCGCGTCGGTCGACGACCCCGACGCGTGCGCAGCGATGGCGACCGCGGTGCTCGACGAGTTCGGGCCGGTCGACCTGCTCGTGCACAACGCGGGCATCGCGTCGCGCGGGCTCAACGTCGTGAAGACCGAACCCGACGAGATCGAGCGCTGCTTCCGCACCCACGCGCTCGCCGGCTTCGTGCTGTGCAAGCACCTGGTGCCCGCGATGCGCGACGCGACCCGCGGCGACATCGTGATGATCTCGTCGGTCGCCACCTCGCAGATGGCGGCGAACTCGTCGCCGTACAACATGGCGAAGGCCGCGCTCGAGGCACTCGCGATGGGCCTCGCCAAGGAGGAACGGCGCAACGGCATCCACGTCAACGTGGTCGCGCCCGGCCTCGTCGAGACCGAGATGGGCCGCCGGCTCGTGAAGGGCGCGATGGGGATCGAGGACATCCACTCCCTCGACGCCGGCTCGCCGTTCGGGCACGTGTGCACGCCCGAGGAGGTCGCCGAGGTGGTCCGCGCCCTCGTCGGCGACACCGGCGCCTACCTCACCGGCATCAAGGTCACCGTCGACGGCGGCACGTTCTGACGGCCACCTCCCGCGGTCGCCTGAACCGTGAACCGGCACGCAGTACCGAGACAGGAGTGCCGATTCTGCGCGTCGGTTCGAGGCTTCAGATCACTGCGTGCGACGCGAGGAGCGCCTTCAGCTCGCCGTCGGTCTCCGGGCCGTAGGTGCGCCACGGGGTGGTCGACGTCTCGCGCATGCGGGCCAGCTCGTCGCGGGTGAACTCGCAGCGCCGCGCCGGCGGCTCGACGTCGTAGAGGGCGAGCGCGTTGGTGCCGAGGATCTTGCGCTTCAGCGCCGGCGTCAGCTCCGGGTAGCCGTGGCGCTCCTGCAGTTCGGTCGAGATCTCGAAGGCGCGGAACGCCTGGATCTGGTCCTGGGGCGACCCGTACCAGAGCGAGTCGGTGCCCCAGAGCACGTGGTCGGGACCGACCGCCACGAGCAGCTTGCCGAGGACGTGCGCGGCCTGCGTGGGGTCACGCACGAGGTTCCACCACGTGGAGCCGAGCTCGGCGTAGACGTTCCCGCCGGGACCGACACCGGCGTCCCGCAGTGACCGGACCAGACGGTCGACGCCCCGTCCGGCGGGGTCGTACGGGCCCTCGGTGACGCCGGCCTCGAAGCCCGAGTGGTACACGACGAAGCGGACGTCGGCGTGCGCGGCCGCGGCCGGCCCGACGTCGACGGGCGACGCGTACGCGCTGCCGCCCGAGAAGCCCTTGTGCACGCAGAGGATGCGCGGCCCGACCTCCGCGACCCGTCGGAGCAGGTCGTTGCCGACCTGCGGCGCGCCCGCGTCGTGGTCGTCGAGCCACCAGCCCGCGCCGGGTGCGTGCGTGTACACCTTCCAGCCGACGATCGGATGGTCGGCACGCAGGCCGGCCATGCCCTCGATCTGCGCGCCGGCCGGACCGCTCGTCGGCTGGACCCCGCCGTGGAGCAGCACGCGGCCGTCGCCGCAGACGCGGTCGGCGAGATGCCGGGCCACCTCCATGTGGGGCATCGACAGCGGGTTGACCGCGTCCGGGATCGGGATCGCGGTGAGGATCATGAGCGAGGTGTCGGACTGGTTGAACAAAAGGTCGAGGTACTGCTCCACCGAGAAGCACGCCCGGGCGTCGGCCTCGCCGCAGGCGCGCTGGGGGAACGAGTTCACCAGCCCGTCGATGCCGCTGATCCCGGTGCCGGCCGTCGACAGGTCGTAGTCGAGGTAGTGGGTCTGCACGTCGAAGACGAGCTCGTCACCCGCGAGCGCAGCGTGGGCGGCGTCGGGGTCGGTCGTCGCGCTCGGGTCCAGCCGGTAGGTCCCCCCGGGGCGACCGCCCTTCGAGCGGGAGGCGTCGGAGTGGCACGCGGCGAGCGTGCCGAGCATGAGGGCCGCGCCACTGAGACTCCGCAGGAACGTCCGCCGGTCGACCCCGCGCCGCCGGGCGATCGCGTCGGCCTCGAGCCGGGTGCGCCGGATCGCCTCACGCGCGACGGCGTCGAGCGGCACGGGCCGCTCCTCCCCGTTGGAGCACGGTCCGAGCTTGATCGGCACCTCGAGGTCGGGATCCCAGGGCACGCAACGAGGCTAGAGGGGTACGAAGCGGCCGAACAGGGGCTGCGGTTCGGGCCCTCTGTCCGTTTGCGGCCGACGGTGTCGCACCCCCGTGCGACCGTGTCCGCATGGTCAGCATCCTCGTCATCGCCGTCCTGATCGTCGTCGCCGTCGGCGCCTCCGCGGGCGTCGCCGCGGTCGTCGTGAGCCGCCACCGGCCCGCGGCCGCGCCGGTCGCCGACCCGGACGACATCGCCAACCGCATCGCCCGCGCCGCGGCCCAGCAGCAGCAGGCCGCGCTCGGCAACCTCATCGAGACCAACCGCGCGCTGCTCGACACCGAGCGGCTCCGGTCCAACGAGGCGTTCGCCACCGAGCGCGAGATGATGCAGCAGCAGCTCGACGGGGTGCGGGCCGAGCTCGACAAGATGACCGCGCTGGTTCGCGATTTCGAGTCGCGACGAGGCACGAAGATCGACGCTCTCGCCGGCGCGCTCGCCCAGCAGCGCGCCGGGCTCGCCGAGCTCAGCCGGACCACCCAGGACCTGCGCGAGGCGCTCGCCAGCTCCAGGACGCGCGGCCAGTGGGGCGAGCGCATGGCCGAGGACGTGCTGCGGCTCGCCGGCTTCGTGGAGGGCGTGCAGTACCGCAAGCAGCGGTCGGTGGCCGAGGGGAGCGGCATTCCCGACTTCACCTTCCTGCTGCCGCGCGACGCCGTCCTCTACATGGACGTCAAGTTCCCGCTCGACAACTACCTCCGGTACGTGAACGCCGCCTCCGAGCTCGAGTCCACCCGGGCCCGGGACGACTTCCTGAAGGACGTGCGCGCCAAGGTGAAGGAGCTCGCGGCGCGCGACTACCCGAGCGGATCCACCGGCAGCCTCGAGTGCGTGCTGCTCTTCATCCCCAACGAGCAGCTCTACGCGTTCGTGCAGGAGCACGCGGGAGCGCTGCTCGACGAGGCGATGCGGCACCGCATCGTGATGTGCTCGCCGATGACGCTCTTCGCGGTCCTCGCGGTGGTGCGCCAGGCCGTCGAGAGCTTCCGGACCGAGCAGACGGCGGGGGAGATCCTCGAGGTGCTCGGTGCGTTCACGAAGCAGTGGGAGGCGTTCTCGGCGAAGATCGACGCCGTCGGCCGGGGCCTGGACACCGTCACGAAGGCCTACGACGAGCTGACCGGCGTGCGCTCCCGGCAGCTGGTCCGCCAGCTCGACCGCATCGAGCACCTCCGGTCCGAGCGCGCCCTCGACGTGACCGACGGCGGCGCGGGGCGCCTGATCGAGCTGGAACCCTCCGCGTACGCTGGGTGAGTGCTCGTCGTCCTCCTGGTCGTGCTCCTGGTGGTGCTCCCGCTCACCGAGCTCTACGTGTTCGTCCAGGTGGGTGACGCCATCGGCTTCGGGCTCGCGATCCTCCTGCTGGTCGCGTGCTCGCTCGTCGGGCTCTGGATCGTGAAGCGCCAGGGCGTAGGCACCTGGCGCCGGGCCCAGGCGCAGCTCCGGGCGGGCGAGATCCCGGCCGCCGAGGTGGTCGACGGCGCCGTGCTGCTCGTCGCGGGGACGCTGCTGCTGATCCCCGGGTTCGTGAGCGACCTCCTCGGCGCCCTGCTGCTGCTCCCACCGGTCCGGTGGCTCCCACGACGGTGGGTCAGCCGCCACCGCTACGTCCGCGGCACCAACCTCGTCTACGGCAAGGTCATCGACGTGCGGGGGACCGCCACGCCGCGCGACCCGCGCGACGGCCCGCGGGCGATCGAGCCGCCCCCGTCCGAGCCGCGTCCCTGACCGGCCCGCCGGCGCGTCAATCCGCCAGCACGCCCAGGTCCACCAGCGCGGCCCGCGCCTCGGCGATCCCGCGGGCCTGGCGGGCGACCAGCCCGGCGGCGACCGCCCCGTCGACGTTGATCCGGTTGTCGTCGAGGAAGACGATCCGCCCGGGCGCCACGCCGAGCAGTCCGACCGCGCGGTCGTAGATCTCGCGGTCCGGCTTCACCGCACCCAGCTCGTACGAGAAGAGCCGGTGCTCGAGCCCGGCGGTCTCGTCCCAGTGCCGGAAGTGCTCGTCGTAGTGGAGCGGGTTCGTGTTGCTCAGGCACCCGACCCCGACGACCGCGCGCGTGTCGGCGATCAGCTCGCGGGCGCCCGGGAGCGGTCCGCCGATCCAGCGCCGGAAGCTCGCGACGAACTCGTCCGGCGCGAGCGGCAGGTCGAACTCGGCGACGACGCCCGCCGCGAACTCGTCGACGCCGCACCCGCCCCGCTCGTAGACGCGCACCGCCTCGCACGACAGCCACCGCCGCCAGATCTCCTCGTCGGAGTCGATCCCCGTCAGCTCCTTCATCGGCTCGACGCCGCCGAAGTCGACGAGCACGCCGCCGAGGTCGAACAGGACGATGTCGACGTCGGCGGTCACGGGCGGGCGCGCCTCAACCCAGCCGGAGCAGCTCGGGCGCGGCGGCGCAGTCGGCGCGGTGCGCGAGCGCCCGCTGGTCCGACGTGCCGTCGGGCCCGACCACGAGGTCGAACGCCGGGCCGGTCCACTCCTCGGCGTCGAAGTCGGAGTCGTCGTCCCACCAGTCGTCGGCACCGGGGAGCGGGGCCCCGCCGGGATCGGAGGCCGCGGCCTCGCGCAGCGCGTCCAGCAACCGGGCCGGCAGGGCCGTCCCGCGCGGGACGACCAGCCACGCGACGGCGCCGGCCTCGCGCGCCGCGGCGACCAGCTCGGCGGTGCCGGGCTCCACCAGGATCGTGTCGCCGCCGGTCACCACCGGGGTGACGAGCAGGTGCGACGGGTTCAGCGCCGGCAGCTCGGTCTCGTCGACGACCCGCACCGGCTGCACCGACGTGCGCAGACGACGCGACAGCCCGTCGGAGCCGTACGGGTTGCGCAGCGCGAGCAGCTCGAGGTCGACCCGGTCGGCCAGACCGTCGCGCAGCACCGCCGGCCAGCCGAGCACGGCCACCGGACGCTCGTGCGGGAAGGGGAGCGCACCCGCGAGCCGCGCCGGCGTCGGATCCGAGCGCCAGTCCCGCCACGCCGACCACGCCCCCTCGGCCGGATCCGCTGCGCTCAGGACCTGCGCGCACATCCACCACAGGGTGGGGACGCGCGGGTGGTACGCGAGGAGACGGCGGCACGCGATGACGACGCCCATCGGGTCGTCGGCGAAGCCCGCGAGGCAGTCGGCCGACTCCTCGAGGAGCACCTCCTCGTCGTCGCCGAAGTTGCGGGCGAGGTAACGCAGCCGTTCGAAGGGCCGCACGTCAGCCCTTCGGCTCCTTGGGCAGTCCCAGCACCCGCTCCCCGAGGATGTTGCGCATCACCTCGTCGGTGCCACCGGCGACGCGCATGCCGGGCGTCCCGAGGACCATCTCGGAGAACGCGAACGTGCCCCACTCCCCGGTGTCGGCCGCGAGGCGCGGGCCCAGGATCGCCGCCGCCAGCGCGCCCACCCGTTGCATGTTGTTCGTGAGCGCCAGCTTGCCGGTCGACATCTCGGGCCCGGGCAGCTGCCCGGCCCGGATCTTGGCCATCGCGCGGAGGTTGTTGTAGCGGGCGACGGTGGTGTGGATGTACGCGTCGGCGAGTCGCTGGCGCACGATCGGGTCGTCGTTCACCCCGAAGTGGCGGGCCATCTCGACGTAGCGGGTCAGGCTCATCCCGCCGCCACCCGGTCCGCTGCCGCCGCCGATCGACGCCCGCTCGTTCATGAGCGTGGTGAGGGCGACGGTCCAGCCCTCGTCGACGTCACCGAGCCGGTACGAGTCGTGCACCCGCACCTCCTCGAAGAACACCTCGTTGAAGCTCGCGCCGCCCGTCATCTGCCGCAGCGGCCGCACCTCGACGCCGGGAGCGTGCATGTCGACGACGAACATCGTGAGGCCCTTGTGCTTGGGCTTGTCGGGCGACGTGCGGGTGATGATCTCGCCGATGTCGGCGTACTGCGCGTTCGACGTCCACACCTTCTGGCCGGTGAGGATCCACTCGTCGCCGTCACGCACGGCCTTCGTCTGGATGCCGGCGAGGTCGGAGCCGGCGATCGGCTCGGAGAAGAGCTGGCAGCCGATGACGTCGCCCCGCCACATCGAGCGGAGGTAGCGCTCCTTCACCTCGTCGATCGCGTGGGCGAGGATCGTCGGCGCCACCATGCCCAGCCCGATGCCGAAGCAGGACTGCGACGGCACCGCGTACTGGGCGGCGACCTCCCGGTACGCCCGGTCGTGCTCACGCGAGAGGCCCTGGCCGCCGTACTCGGTCGGGCCCGTGATCCAGCCGTAGCCGGCGTCGAACTCGGCCGCCTTCCACTCCTTGGCCGCTGCGACCTCGGCCTGCTCCTGCTCGGCCGACTTCTCGTCGAACATGCCCACCCGGTCGGAGCCTCCGCCCCACACGAAGCGCTCCTCGCTGCGCTTCGCGGCGTGGGCGTCGAGCCACTCGGTCGCGCCGGCGGTGAAGTCGGCGAGCGAGATGTCGGTCATGCGGTCCTCCTCGGCGTGACCGCGGATCGTAGCGAGGCGGACCGCGCCCGGTTCCGAGCGGCCCGTCCCGCTATGGGGAACCTAAGGTGCTGCGGATGCCCGATCCCGTCGACCTGGCCCCCGCGCCGCCACCCAGCCTGGCGGCGGTCGGCGCCGCGGTGGACGTCCGGGTCGAAACGCTGCTCGCCCAGGAGACCGCGCGCTGGGCGCTCGTCGACGACCGGCTCGTCGACCCGCTCGACGCCCTCCGCCGCCTCGTGCTCGCCGGTGGCAAGCGGCTCCGGCCGGCGTTCTGCCACTGGGCGTTCGTCGGCGCGGGCGGCGACCCGAACGACCCGCGCGTCGTCGATCTCGGTGCCGCCCTCGAGCTGCTCCACACGTTCGCGCTGGTCCACGACGACGTGATGGACAACGCCGACACCCGGCGGGGCGCCGCCGCCGTGCACACCGAGGCGATCGCGGTGCACGGCGACCGGGGATGGCGCGGCGAGGCCCGCCGGTTCGGGGAGGGCGTCGCGATCCTCGTCGGCGACTTCGCGTTCG
>WBZN01000222.1_pt1 | contig 70186 bp, 74 predicted proteins | sample 5204281 | NCBI WGS metagenome assembly WBZN01 (sample SAMN12344347, study PRJNA552823) | activated sludge metagenome | biome: Activated sludge suspended growth; feature: Nitrification reactor; material: Wastewater; isolation source: activated sludge from nitrification reactor of wastewater... | reverse complement strand
GGGTCGCTCTGGTAGGCGCGGGGCGAGGATCAGAAGGGAGGGCCCGGGGAGAATCACTAGTCGCACATGAAGCGGTGGTCAGCAGCAGCGTCGCGAGCCAACAGCCGAGGGAACGTCTCCGTAATAGGCTCATGTGTGAATCTACGGCTGAGTCGGAAAAACGGATGTTTCTCCGGCAAGAATAGTGACAAACTGAGAACCATCGCAGGCTGTTCAAAAGGGTTATCCAGCAAGGCCGCAGGAAGCACGCCGACTGAGGCGTACCCTCCTGGTACGTCGCAGGGAGGCGTGCGACTGAGAACGCTGCTGGAAGCCCTTTTCAACAGCCTGCTAATTCCTGGTCAGCTTGCGATACCTGATTCGGTGCGGCTGATCTGCTTCCTTCCCGAGCCGTTTTTTGCGATCGGCTTCATACTCGCTGTAATTGCCTTCGTACCAGACCACTTTGCTGTCGCCTTCGAAGGCCATGATGTGCGTCGCAATGCGGTCCAGGAACCAGCGGTCGTGGCTGCTGATGACGGCGCAGCCGGCAAAGCCTTCCAATCCCTCCTCCAGAGCACGAAGCGTATTGACGTCGAGGTCGTTGGTCGGCTCGTCGAGGATGATGAGGTTGGCGCCTTCTTTCAGCATCCGGGCCAGATGCACGCGATTGCGTTCCCCGCCTGAGAGATCCTTCACCTTTTTCTGCTGATCGGTCCCGGCGAAGTTGAAGCGGGCACAGTAGCCGCGGGCATTGACCTCGGCCTTGCCCAGCATCACCGTGTCCTGCCCGTCTGAAATAATTTCGTAGACGGTTTTGTTCGGATCGAGGCTACGGTCCTGATCGACGTAGCCGAGTTTCACCGTCTCGCCGATCCGGATCGTGCCGCTGTCCGGCTTTTCCTTGCCGATGATCATCCGGAACATGGTTGTCTTCCCCGCGCCGTTCGGGCCGATCACGCCGACAATTCCGCCTTTCGGCAAGCTGAATTCCACATTCTCATACAACACATTGTCGCCGAAGGCCTTGCTGATCCCTTTGGCCTCCACAACGACGTCGCCCAGGCGAGGCCCCGGTGGGATATAAATTTCCAGCTCGGCGGCCAGCTGATCCTGCTTCTGATTGACCAGTTCTTCGTAGCGATTGAGGCGCGCCTTGCCCTTCGATTGGCGAGCCTTCGGCGACATCCTGATCCACTCCAGCTCATGTTCCAGCGTCTTCTTGCGTTTGGATTCGGCCTTCTCTTCCTTCTCCAGCCGCTCCTGTTTCTGCTCCAACCAGGACGTGTAGTTGCCTTGAAACGGAATGCCGTGCCCGCGATCCAGTTCCAGAATCCAGCCCGCCACGTTGTCGAGGAAGTACCGGTCGTGGGTGACAGCAATGACCGTCCCCTTGTACTGTTGCAGATGCTGCTCCAACCATTGCACGGATTCAGCATCAAGGTGGTTGGTCGGCTCATCGAGCAGCAAAATGTCGGGCTCTTGGATCATCAGTCGGCACAGCGCCACGCGGCGTTTTTCGCCTCCTGACAACACGCTCACCTTCTGATCGGCGGGCGGACAACGCAGCGCGTCCATGGCGATCTCCAACTCGCTTTCCAACTCCCACCCGTTCGCCGCTTCGATCTTCTCCTGCAACTGCGCCTGCTTGTCGATGAGTTTTTCCATCTCATCAGGGCTTGCGTCGCCCATGCTGTTGCTGACCGCTTCATATTCGTGCAGCAAAGCCACCAGTTCCTTTTTGCCTTCCTCCACGACCTCCTTCACGGTCTTGTTCGGATCAAGCTGCGGTTCCTGCTCCAGCAGGCCGACGCTGTAACCCTTGGAGCGTGTGATCTCTCCCACATAGTTCGGATCCACGCCGGCGATGATTTTCAGCAACGAGCTTTTCCCGGACCCGTTCAACCCTAAGACACCGATCTTGGCGCCGTAATAAAACCCCAGGTAGATATCGCGCAGCACCTGCTTCTTCGGTGGATAGACCTTGCCTACCCCGACCAGTGAAAAAATAACTTGCTTATCGTTCGTCGCCATAGCCATCCTCAGTAGAGTGTGAGTCGTCTGTTCGTTCGTGCAATCGATGACCATAACAAAGCGCGGTGGGATTCACAACCGTGCGGGGTGGCCGGCTCATGATTCCAAACGCATGGATTAACAGAACGTCCTGCCGCATCATCCTGGCGCTGCTCCTGCCACTACTCGCCTGGACGGGAGCCGCCTCCGCCCTTGCAGACGACCGCGAGCAGCGCGATCTGGTCGATCAAGCGCGCATGACCCTGACCAACTTTGTGGCCGATTCCAACATGTCCTGGTTTCGCGACCACCTCAAGGACGCCAAGGGCCTGTTCATCGTGCCGCAATACATGAAGGGCGCATTGATCTATGGCGCAGCCGGCGGCAGCGGCGTGTTTGTGGCCAGGGACGAGAAGGCCGGTGAATGGAGCGAACCGGCGTTCTTCACCATGGGTGCCGCCAGTTTCGGCTTTCAGTTCGGCGCCCAGATGTCGGAAGTCGTATTGCTGGTTCTGACGCAACGCGGCGTCGATTCGCTGCTGCTGGGCAATTTCAAACTGGGCGCGGATGGTTCGGTCGCCGTCGGGCCAGTCGGAGCCGGTGTTTCCGGCGCGACCACACCCAACCTCAGCGCGGATCTCTTGTCGTTCGTGCGGGCCAAGGGCCTGTTCGCGGGGGTGTCGCTGGAAGGAGCGGCGCTGATCTCGCGAGACGAATGGAGCCGCGCCTACTATGGGAAGGCCGTCACTCCGACTGACATCGTGATTCGCCGCGAGGTGAAGAATCCCCACTCGGACGTGCTACGCGCGGAGATTAGGAAGGCAATCGAGGGGAAGTAATCCCGGCAGACCCCATTGCGACCCACCAAGCGAAGCCCCGAGATTTCCATCGGCAATTAGAGAGAGTGCAGCACTTGCGCCCCAGCCTTCGCCTTCGTTGCCAGATCGGCAAGACCGGCGCGAGCTTCCTGTACATTGTGCACCGGGTCCGTAAAGGCGAATCGTCCTCCCTGCATGCGGTCCGGCGTTTTGACGCGCAGGTGAAATCCCAGTCGGTCCATTGTCGTGATACCCGCTTGCTGCGCATCGAGATTGCCGCAGACACGGGCGAGCAGCAACAGCGTCTCCTGCTGTGCGGTATTGATCTCGCGGATAAGTTCCGAGGCGCTGTCCGCCAATGGATCCACGCTAGCCGCCATATAGTCAGCAGAGGCCACCCATCCCATTGATCCGAACCCGCCGACAAAATAAATATCCGCCAAGGCCATACGGAAAAAAGCGAAGTCGTCGAAGTCGACCCAATAGGCCGCGTTCGCATGACGGGCGAGGTACCGTTCGCGCACCGGTGCGACCTCGCCCTTCGGCACCTTCGTCACCGACCCCATTAGGGTCACTCTGGCTGCGCCCAGCGGATCACGCTGACTCTCCGGCGGCGTGACGAGCAGGCTTGCGCGAGAATCTCCGAGGAGGTTCTGCGTGTGCATCGCCATGGAACTGATCAGAAAACTCGGCTGTCCCTGCTCGTCCAACCCGTAGGGCATCACCGACCCGAAGGGCCAGCCTGGTTGCTTGCGCGAGAGAGTCGAGAGGCCGCCCGTCTGCTGCAGATGCACCAACGTCCTGGCTTTTTCGGCATGAGACGGTTCGGGAACGTCAGGGCCTTCCGAGTCCGGGCCGCTGTTATGTGCTCCTAATGATGACGACACGAAACCCCCTTCTTTCTCGGCCACATCAAATACCCAAGTCCTGGGTGAGCCGTAATTCTGATTCGTCCACAATTTCTTCCAGACAGGTGAAACAGGGAAACGGAAACCGATCGACCGGAACCGCGCACACTTCCCCGACCGGAGATTCCTCCAGCGCCGGGCCACCACATTCTTTATGGACGAGGACCAACATGGTTATTCCTTTACAACCAGCCGCCGGAACGTGTCCACATGCTCCGGACTGCTCAGTCGATGGTCGCCTGTTTTCAGCAGCAGTTCGATGGGAAATTCAGGATCCTGCGACAGCACATGTTGCACGAAGGCCCAACTGCCTTCCGGTTTGATCACGGTATCTTGCAGTCCGTGTAGAATGGTCGTCTTCACGCGACGCGGCATGGTGAGGCGACGTCTCCAAAGCGCCTGGCTGTCCTCGACCCAATGCCAGGGAATCGGCGCCTCCCGATGCAAGGGCTCGTCATCCCAGGGCATGGAGCCAGCCGACTGCCACTGTTCACGCCGCTCTGCGGAAATTTGCGCCGCGCGCAGATCCATCATATTAAAAGCCGGGGCAATCAGAATCAGTTCCTCGACGGCCGGTTGCTCCTGCGCGACCAGCCAGGCCAGCCACCCACCCAACGAATTGCCCACGATCGTGATCGGCGGACCATCGGCCAGCAGATTCGTGACGGCTTCCGCGTCCTCCAACCAGTGAAGCAGGCGATAGTCTCCCCACTGTCCTTCCGAATCGCCCCACCCCCGAAAATCGAAACAGCAGAATCCCCATCCTCGCTCCTGGCACCATTGCACGAGCGCCTTGCTTTTGTTGCCCCAGCGCTTGGAGAGAAACCCGGTGACGAACAGCATCTGCCGATCCTTGCCTTCAAGGCGATCGCCTCGAAGGACTGCGCCGTCGGCACCGGTCAGAGTAACGGGCTTTATCATGCGTCTACCGTATTGTCCTTACGAGAAAGCTGCCCAGCTTGCGCAAGACCGGTTCCGGAATCTCATGGCCGCCCCGAAACGGCTGCCACTCGACCATCACGCCGGCTTGAACACATTCATCGCGCAACCGCTCGGCCATGCTGAACGGCAGGATCGGATCGTGCGTACCATGGCTTTGAAAAAGCGGCAACCCCTTCCGCTTCGTCAGCAGCGGCGCCCATTCTTGCCTGGCAACCAGCGTGCTCGACAGCTGGACAAGCCCGGCGTACGGCTGCGTACTATGCAGCAACGCATCACAGGACAACATCGCGCCTTGCGAAAAGCCTCCCAGCACGGTCCGGGCTGGATCAGCCCCGAGTATCTTGTGCACATCCCCCAACAAGGCCTTCACACGCTCACGCGCTTCCAGCAATCCTCGCGGGATTTCGCCGGACAGATCCCGGGCCTTCCCCGCCGCCCGATCGGCCTGGATGCGGGCCATGTCAATCATCCACCAGGCGCGGGAATCCCCGAAGCCCATGGGGATCTGAATCGGCGCTTCAGGAAACAGATACCGTGTGCCTGCAGGCGCGTCCAGATATTCGCTGAGCGGCACAAGGTCGTCCCCCGGCGCGCCGAATCCATGGAGCAGCAACACCCACGGACCATTGCCGCCGCCCTTGCCGTCGGTCCCGCCGGTCAGGCGAACCGTGAGGCCGCCGAGTTTTTCAAAACGCATGTGCTTACAGCTCCTCCGTCACACTGGTCGCGGGGGCAATGCCCACGAAGTCCTTTCACATGACAGGTATGGCGCCCAGTGTAATGGGATTATTGGCCAAGATACCAGTATTGCAGGAAGGCCAATGCAGCGACAAGAGTGGCCTGAACCACCGGCTGTTGGTAGAGGGGCACGAAGGCTCCCTGCTGCACGGCCTCGATGTCGGCGATGATCTGGCGAAGCCCTTCATTCGACGACCCGGTACGGTCGATGGAACCCAGTCGGGTAGAAGATAGAGCGGTCCGGTCGAGACGTTCTTCAAGCGGCGCAAGAATCCGCCGTTTGGCTTGCACCGCCGCTAGATATAATATGCTGGCACTGGCAATAGCCACCAGGCTGTTGACCGTAAGGACCAGAATCAGCGCGGGCGGGAAGTCCCAGTTGTCAAAGTAGTGACTGCGCGCGGCGATGAGAAGAAATAGCGAAAAAAAGGGGTAGAGGATCCGGCGATTGACGATTCTCGTCCGCTCCATGATGAGGCGAACCCGCTTCATGGGATTGAGCCCGGCTGTTAAGGGCATTTCTTGTATCCACTTGGTGCACAGAATCACCGCGTCCAAGACGGCGAGATTCAGGATGATCAGCGAAAACGCGCTCAGAGAGGTAAGGATCGCATCGGCGCGGCAACTGAACCTTCCCCGACAGGGAACATACAACCGCCATTCACCGTCGTTCATCAATCCCCACACGGGAAGGATCATCAGCAGATACAGGATCAGCCACAGCACAATCCTTGCCACTCGTTGGGGGCACGTGTGGGCGCGGCAGTAGCGGGTCCACAGCGTTCTCGCCTCGCCTGGATAGTCTCGCGTGGAACCGTGAAACATCCAGTCCAGGTCGGCCCAGAAACTTTTCAGACTTCTCCGCCACCCGGTTTCTATCTGGATGGAATCTCCCGGCGCAAAGAATTTTAAGGTGAGCGCTGCGGTGTTCGCCGCCAAGTCCGCCCAAGCTTTGATGAGAAAGAACATGGATAAGAGGGTGGTGAACAGCCGTACCACCTCGGTGGGCCAGATGCTGACCCCATCAAACCAGGAAAAGGGCTCATCTTCAGCATAGTTGAAATATCGGATCTGGTACCACAGAAGCACCGCCCCAACAATTACCAGGGGCACCCAGGCCGAACGCACTACGCGCTGGAAAGTTTGCAAGTCACTGTCCTGTTCATTCTGCGCAGTCAGCCAATTCCAGTAACGTCCGTACCCCCACAGAGCCAAGAAACCTAGGACCAAGCCGACGATCCAGAGTGATCCGATTCTCGGCGGCAGGCTGACTCTTCCGGTGCGAGCATCCGCATCGATTCGCGCCGGATGGATATTGTTTAGGCCCTCGGCAAACGTATCCACGCTTAGATCAACGGCTCCACGTCGTCCAATCTCGAACAGGCGAGGCGGTATTGCCATACTGTATTCAATTTCTTTTTCATTACCGAGCCGCAACGTATAGGAAGGTTTCTTTCCTTCCTTCATACCCCGGACGTCAGGGGCGGTGATATGGCCGATCGCGCTCAAGACAGCGAGGAACACAGAGGATTGATAACTCGTTCGGAAGGGAGAAATACTCTGTTGGAGTTCAGGCGCCAACTGCAAACCGAAATGAGAGACGACAAGGACATTGCGAGCCCACTTCTGCTCGCTTTCATGGAAATAGCGCGCGTCCATATCGGTCGTGAAGAATAAGACCGTCGGAAATTGCTCCCGCACCGCCTGAAGAATAAGCAGCGCATCATACGTGTCTGACCCTAGAATTCCGATTGCTCTGACTCTTTTCTCGTGGTCCTCGGATTTAATGCGGGTGACGAGTCTCCGAATATAATCAAGCTGCGACGGCCCTTCAGGCTTTTCATAGGACGTAATGTCGCGAAGCTTTGCCTTACCGCCCTCCTCCGTCTCTTTGTTCTCGTTCTGAGACATGGGCTTGCTCGCTCGATTCTCCAACACCTCTCCGTCCAGCCCGCTCAAATAGCTGTATTGCCTGATTCGCAAGGCACGCGGCGAGACCACTCCCGCCTTAATTTGATCGATGCCGTCTTCCGTCGTTGCACACTTTCCCTCCAATTGCTTCCTGACGGCATCTGATGGCACATGGGCCTTCGGAATGGTAGTATCAGCAATATACGTACAGGCCACCGCGCTAAACGTGAGGGGGAGAGCCCGAGCATAGAAGGAATCCCATTCTCCGATCAGTACGATCGGGTCCTCCCCAACCGTCACCTGCCTGCGGTTCAGTTCGTGAAACAATGATTCGAACAGCACTCGATCGCTGTCGATCTGATATCGAAGATCCAGGCCCACATCAGAGAGCAGTTGGTAAAACATGCCGCTGCACTCCGCGTAGGAGTGACATTCAGCCCCTCCCTTCAGCCTAGGACTCTTTAACCGGTAAGAGAGCAGCCCTGGCATGGCTGTAGCCCAGGGCGAATAGATCTCCATATGACCACCCTGCTCATTTTGCCAAAAGAAGGATGCCGCGTGAGTGTCGGCTCTTTCCTCTTGTGTGTGGCCTCGTTCGTGGATTTCCTTGAGCATGTCTCGAAACTCGGATGAGCTGCGAGGTCCGATGATTTTTGTTGTAACGTTCTGGTGATTCTTGAACTTTGAAAACAGCTCGTTTAGCCGTTGCAGAATCGATGGCCCCAACTCATCCGCGGCCACCCACAGCACAAGCACCTGCTGATCCTTTGCCTCGCCCGCGGCATCGCCCGGCGTCCGACATGCGGCAATCTTGCTACGTCGATACCATTCATAGGGAATGGCGACAACACGGGCGCCGGGGCCCGATTGGAAATGGCCTATGAAATACGACAAATATTGCGTCTTCACCGCTTTGAAACACCCGACTTCCAGTGCTGCCTCGACGGCATACCGATCGCGGATGCGCGACTCGCTATCTTCCACATAGGCGCCTCCCCTGGTCATGACTATCAGCGCCGTAACCTGCTCGCCTCGTTTGGCGGAATTGCTGATTGTGTCCTCCAGGACCTCCGACCCGTTGCCCTCGTCCTCAGTCGTCCGAGATTGAATCTTGACCTCCCCCATGACTTGCCTGGCCGTAGAAGACCCCGCATCGGAAAGTGTCACATCACCCTTCCCAATAAGCACCAGGCCGTCCCGTTTTCTGGATGCTAGATCCTTTTGAACCGCGGCAAATGGATCCTCCCACAGCCTGGCATGGGCATTCAGTTCGCTGGCCGCCCGATTCCGATCGATCCCACTTCCCGAGGGCCTTGAACTCTTGAGCGGCTCCTTCACGAACACCATGGCAGCCACGGCGAGAGCCAGGGTGACCGTCGTGGCCAAAGATAAGGTGGAATCGTCTCCCTTGAAAGCCATGTGCAATCCTTTGCTTCCAGTGGCTCAAGGCTGAAGGTGTCTCGTTGACTCTACGTAAGGCAGCATCTCCTGTGCCAACTACGTAGCACGGGGAACGGCGGGACAAATTTGTGGATTCTACGCGCGAACTGAGACCGATACGGGCCTTGTCGTATCGCCGAGGATACAGAGACCGTATCCGATTGGATACGTAGAACCGATTGGTGCGAATAACGGCGGGCGAGCGTGAACCGCTAGGACGAGCAGCTCACACTGAGATGTTTGCCCCAGTTCGGCGGCGCGGCCGCGTAGGAATTCATGCCGGGGTGGTCTGTGTAGGGATCGCGCAGCAGGTTCAGCAGGCGGTCGATCTCGGAATAATCTTTCTGCTGCGCTTTCTCGATGGCCGATTGAGCGAGATAGTTACGGAGGACGTATTTGGGATTGATGCGATCCATTCCTGCGCGTCGCTCGTCATCCCGACTCTGTTCGCTCCGCAGCCGGTCGCGATACTGCCCGGCCCAGACATCGAAGCGGTCAGGATTCAGGAAATGCTCCCGCAATGCTTCGTTCTTTGCGGCAGGGTCTGATGAAAAGGTGCTGAGTTTGCGCCAGAACATCGTGTAGTCGACCCGGCTGCCGACCATGAGCGACTTCAGTTCTTGGAGCAGCGCCTCATCCTCGCCGCCATCTTCTCGCAGGCCGAGCTTCCTTCGCAGGTGATCCCGGTAATATCGATCGATCGTGCCTTGATAGCTATCCAAGACGGCCTTGAGCTCCTCTTTGGGCGCGAGGGGCAACAGGGTTTGCGCTAAACAACTCAGGTTCCACAGGCCGATGTAGGGCTGTTGATTGAACGCATAGCGTCCGTTGTAGTCGGAATGGTTGCAGATGAATCCCGGGTCGTAGTCGTCCATGAACCCATAAGGACCATAGTCCAGCGTCAACCCGAGAATCGACATGTTGTCGGTGTTCAACACGCCGTGGGACCACCCCACCGCTTGCCACTGCGCAATGAGTGCCGCTGTGCGCTCGACCACCTCGGCAAAGAACCGGAGATACCTGTCGGCGGCCGTCGCCAGGTGGGGGAAATGCGACTCGATCACGTAATCGGCCAGTCGCTGCAGGTGCTCATGCTGCTTCCGGTAGTAAAAAATCTCGAAGCTGCCGAACCGCACGTGCGAGGGCGCCATGCGGACGATGGTGGCGCCGGTTTCCACCTGTTCGCGATAGACCTTGTCGTCGCTGCCGACCAGGCAGAGAGCGCGGGTCGTCGGGATGCCGAGTCCGTGCATGGCTTCGCAGCACAGATATTCACGGATGGCGGAGCGAAGGACGGAACGTCCGTCCCCGTCGCGGGAAAACGGGGTCATGCCCGCGCCTTTCAAATGCAGGTCCCAACGCTCTCCGCGCCCGTTGACAATTTCTCCCAGAAGGATCGTCCGTCCATCTCCGAGCTGGGGGACGTACACGCCGAACTGATGGCCCGAATACAACATGGCCAGCGGCTCCATCCCCGGCACCAGCAGACTGCCGCCGAAGACCCCGGCAAACTCTGGTCGCGCCGCCTCTTGAGGGTCGAGGTCGAGCAGCTCCATCGCCGCGTCATTCGCACTGATCAGAAACGGCGCGGCGCCAAACGGCGTGGGATTCACCTTGGCGTAGAACACCTCCGGCAGGCGCGCGTAGCTGTTATCAAATGTGAGGGTTTCCAACGTGTGACGCGTCATAGATTGCTCAACCGGCCTCTCCTCACCTTACCGGAAATTGGCTTCCAGATCGGATTCCAGGGTGAAGACGAAAATGCGCTCGCCGACCACGGTATCAATGTCGGTGAACAGCGCCGTGATCCTCGCGCCGATCAGATCTGCCACCTGTTCACAGAGGCGTTCGCGGCCCTGGGCGATGAGGTTTTGACGCAGCCGCTTCACCATATCGATGCCTTCGGCCGTTTTGGCCAGTTGCCGCTCCGCCGGCGTGAGCACCCCTTTCAGTCGCACCACCAGCATGTCGCGCACAATGAACACGCGGACCTCGTCCGGGCCGCGGCCCAGAAATTCCTGTTCGAATTTGATGATCGCCGTGCGAACGGCGGCTTCCTTTTCTCCTTTGCTGGGCACAGGCACGGTCATCTTGCTCCCTGATGATACAGACATGGACGACCGGATTATAGTCACGGCCGCCTCAGGACTCCACCCCCAAGGACGCCGGTGCCGAAACCCGGCAACCCCGGTTCGCGAGTGAGCTTCGCGCGCTTGTTCGTCAGCCCGAACGCCCGGACTTTTCGCTTGCAATTTCGTGGGTTCCACAGATACATCTTACCCAGTTTTTCGGTGGTGCCGACGACAGGCCGTGATCGTGCGCGGCCCGGACCCACTCCATTGATGTCATCAGACAGGCAGTAGGGTCTTGCCGGTGTTTCCTTCCAGGGAAAAGCCGGGGACAGTGCAGGCCAGTCGTTGGTTCCTTGTTTCAAGGACCGTCGGCTGGCCTTTTTCTTTTCATGGCCAGCATGGGGTTCGCATGTCCTTTTTAGCCATCGTCCCGCTGTTGCCGTTACTCACGGCCTTCATCGTGATGACCGGCGATCGAGCGGACCAGGAACAGAACGCCCGATCCGGCCTCTTCCCGATCGCGGCGTCCTTCCTCGGCTCCCTCATCATTCTGGTCATGGTGACTTCGGAAGGCCCGATCATGTTCCAATTGTATGATCCGGCCGCCATTGCCAATCTCGCCTTCCCGATCGGCGTCTACATCGACCGGCTCAGCGCCGTCATGATGGTCCTGATCACGGGTGTGACCACCCTCATCTACCGGTATTCGATGGGCTACCTATATCAGGACCGCGGGTATCGCCGGTATCTGGGCATGCTTGGCATCACGACGACCATCCTGCTCTGCATGGTCTCCAGCGCCAATCTGGTGATGCTGTTCATTTTCTGGCAGATTCTCTCTTGGCTGTTGTTTCTCTTGGCGCACAATCACGGGCACGCGGCAACGCTGTCCGGCGCGTCCAATACGTTTACGACCTTACGGCTCAGCGATGCCGCCTTCCTCGCGGGCATTGTCCTGGCCTATTCGCTGTACGGGACGTTCGAGTTTCAGACGCTGTTCACACGCGCCGCGGAGACGCCGGTGACCTTGTCGATCTGGCCGGCGCTCGGTTGGGACATGAACGGCGTCACCGCGGTGACCCTGCTCATTTTCGGCGGCGCAATGGGAAAATCGGCACAATTCCCGATCCACACCTGGCTTCCGCGATCGCTGTACGCGCCGACCCCGATCCATGCGCTGCTGCATGCCGGGATCATCAACGCCGGAGGGTTCCTGCTGAACCGGCTCGCCCCGTTATACGGCCTGAGCCCGACGACACTGCATGTCGTCTTCGTCATCGGCATGCTCACGGCGATCCTCGGCGCCACCATGATGCTGACGCAGAACGACATCAAGAAGACCCTGGGGTTTTCCACTATCGGGCAGATGGGCTACATGATCATGGAGTGCGGGCTCGGCGCGTTTTCCCTCGCCGTCTTCCATCTCATCGCGCACGGCCTGTTCAAGGGGACGGTGTTCCTGAACTGCGGCAACGTGATCCATAAGGCCCGCCAGGAACCTTCGTTCCCGCCGGTCGACCGCGAGACGGAAGAACGCGAATTCTCCAACCTGACCTGGTCCACCGGGTTTTTGACGACCTTGCTGCTGCCCTTGGTCATTCTATTGGTCACACACGGCGTGCTGCGCATTCCGTTGCTCGAATCACAAGGCACGGTGATCTTCCTGTTCTTCATCTGGGTCACCTCTTCGCAGGCCATCCTCTCGTTGACGCGCATTCGCGCGGTGGCCTCCTGGAAGGTGTCCGCCGCCATGCTGGTGACGCTGGTCATCGTCGTCTTCACCTATCTCTTCGCAGTCGAAAGCTTCACCCATTTTCTGTACCCGCATCCTGAAGAGGTGGCCTCATACTTCAAGGCCGCCGCGCTGCCGGGACGGCTGTTCGACAGTCTGGTCATCGGCACGACGTTGTTGACGATTCTGAGTTGGGTCTATTTGTATGCCCATGCCCACGGACGCACCATCACCATTCCCGGGTGGATCGAGGCCTTCCTCGTGCGCCTGTATGTCTTGTTCATGAACCGGCTCTACCTGGATCAGCTCTATCTCAACATCGGCCGCGTCGTGACACAGGTCGCGCATCACCTGGAGAAACGGCTCTCGTGACGAAACTCAGGCAGTCCATCTCTCGCCGCGTTTCTGCGGCCGTCATCGGAGTCCGGTTGTGACAGCAGCCTGGATGACACCCTGGCTCCTTCTGGCCATTCCTGTGTTGGGCGCGAGCCTCGGCCTGCTGATGAGGGCCTCCCTCCAGCGGATGAAAACGGCAGCCCTGATGACGACGGGAGCGAGCCTGCTCTCCGTCATGGGCACATCTCTCGTGCAGAGTGAACCGGCGGCGGCGATGTCCTGGCTGTGTCTGCTTCCGGCCACAGCGTTCCTCACGCTGCTCGGGCAGCCGCTGCACCGGGATCACAGTTCAGCCTGGCTCATGACCCTGATCCTGCTCGGTGTGGCGCTGGGCATGCTCACGAGTCACGCGGCCCCGCACGACCTCTTGCTTGTCCTGTTCCTCGGTATCCTCTGCGGCTTACTCTATCGTCATCAACCGGCCTCCGCCCCGGCGACGTGGCGAGGCCTGTCCTCGTTCGGTCTGGGCATCATCTCCACCCTGATGGCGTTCGTGCTGCCGACCCCGGCTTCGACGATCGCGTCGCTGGTCACCTGCGCGACGCTTCTGCCTCTGTTGCCCCTGCACAGCGGATTCGTGGCGGCACTGAGCGGATTGCCGGGCAATCTTCCCGCATTCCTGGCCCTGTTACTGCCAACGGTCGGATTCCATACTCTGTATCTGCTGCTCCCATCTCTCTCGACGACGGCGCTCCACACGGTGGCCATTCTGGCGCTGGCGGGCGCCCTGTATGGTTCGCTGCGGGCCTTGATTCAGCCGCATCCGCTGCCTCGACTCGGCTATGCCGCGTTGGCCTTCTTTTGTATGCTCTGGTGGTACATTGCCGACACGGGAACCGCGCCGGTCCAAGCCATGGTCTATCTCAGCGCCGTGGGACTCACCACCAGCGGACTCCTGATGGCCTGGTACGCCATCCGCGCGCGGTATGGGGACATCGATTTCCGGGCACTCGGCGGCCTCGCCTATCCCATGCCCCGTTTCAGCACCTTGCTGGCGCTGCTGGCGCTTGCCGCTCTGGGCATGCCGCCGTTCGGCGTGTTTTCCGGCTTCTTGGGAATGTTCCTCACGCCCGCATTTACGCCGTCCGGACCGTTCGCCGTTATCATGCTCGTCTGGCTCACCGCGTCCTGGTACTACACCGATCTCATTCAACAGGTCGTGTTCGGCCAGCCGCGCCTGGACGTGCGGCACGAGGATTTGCGGCACACGGAATTTGTCTCCCTGCTCCTGCTGTTGCTGTTGCTCCTGATCCTGGGGACGGCCCCGTCCCGGCTGTTCGAGTCTCCTGCGGCCAGTCCTCCGGCTGCCGTCGCCATGAAAGGTGCGTCATGGACCCGATGATGCGCCCCGGCGACTCGACCGATCTCGAAACCCGCCGCATGGAATTGCGGGGCATGATTCGGCTCGCCAGCGAAGTCATCGCGCAGTATTGGCCCATGCGAACCTTCGTGCACCACAATCCCCTGCACAGCCTCGAGTATCTGCCGTTTACCGAGACGGTCCGCCGCGGCCAGCAGTTCTTGGGAGGGAATGGATATCTTCCCGGCGACCTGTATCGGCGATACGTCAAGACCGGTCGGATTCTGGTCCGCCACATCGATGACGCGTTGGCGTTGCTCGCGAAGGATGAAGAAGTCGACCTGGGCTCCTGCCGCATTTCACGGCGTGAGGTCATGCGTGCCTGCCTGACCCATGGCCTGTCCCGGACGGCCGAGGAACCGATTGACCGGCTCATGGAACGTGAACCGAACGAGGAACAGGTGGACGTCCTGGCCGAACGCCTGGTCGCCTTTGCCATGCCAACCGTGCAGGAACGGATGGCCGCGACGGTTCGCGACGATGTAGCCGCGTTAGGACGGGACCTCACCTTATCGACCTGGTGCGACCGGACAGTGGGCGCCAGGATCGGTGATCAGATCAACAGCGAACTGATCAAATGGTGCGAAGCCTTTCTGGACGAAGGCCACGCCACCTGGTCGATGCCGGGACGACGCCAGGGGTTGTATGCAGCCTGGAAGCAGGTGGCCGCCAATGAATGGACGACCTGCGGCATTGCCGACAGCCGCCGCAAAATTGCGGCGCTGCCCGAACATCCGGAAGACGTGGTCCTGGATTGTCTCGAGGCCTTGGCAATTCCCGCAGAGTTCCGGCAGGACTATCTCGGCCTTCAGCTGGCAGCGCTTCCCGGTTGGACGGGCTTCATCAAATGGAGGGCCGAAGAAAACGACTATGCCTGGCAGCAGGCGTACCCCGTCGGCCTGGTGAAATTTCTCGCCGTGCGTCTCTGGTATGTGCGCGAACTCGTCGAGAAAGTGTGCCGGGAGGAATTGGGCATCGAGGGAAACTATCGCGCGGTGTTGCGATTTATGGACCAGCAGCCTTCCGCGTATTTCATGCGGAAGGAATGGGTCGCCGGCCGCCTGCCGGCTCCCTATGCCGACCGGGTCGCGCGCCTGCATGCGCAATTGGCTGATCAACAGAACAGGGCCACTCAGTCCCGCGCATGGGAGCGACTGACCCACCACTATCAGATAGACTTCGGCCCGCGCCGGGAACGGGCCGCGCAGCGGGCGATGGCCCGACGCCTGCTCGCGCTCGCCCAAGCGCTTGAGATCGTGCCGACCCTGCTGATGGACGCGCCACCGGCCCCCCTTCGCCAGCTTCTGGACTGGATGGCCGCGTTTCCCGAATCGGCGCATGGCCCGGTCTGGCTGAAAGCGTTTGAGGCGGGCTATCAGGAGCATCTGTTCGGCATGCTGCGGCGCGCGCCGACCAAACCGCAACCCGCGGCGCCCGACGGTCAACCGCCAGTCCGCCCCCATTCGCAATCGGTCTTTTGCATCGATGTGCGATCCGAGCCGTTCCGCCGTCATTTGGAATCGACGGGCGCCAACGAGACCTACGGCTTCGCGGGATTTTTCGCCGCCCTCATTCGATATCGCGCATGGGGCAAGGAGCATGAAACCGAACAGTTTCCGGTGATCATGCGCGCCAAGAACGAAGTCCGCGAAATCCCCCGCAGCTACCTGGACCATTACGTGTCCAAACACCAGTCCCGGGCCAAACTGGTCCACGCCGGTCACACGCTGCTGCACGACTTGAAAGAAAACGTCGTCACACCGTATGTGATGGTCGAATCGCTCGGCTGGTTTTACGTCCTTCCCATGATGGGCAAGACCTTCCTGCCGGCTCTGTACAAACGCCTGACCGGCTGGATCCGCCGGCTGTTTGTCCCGCCGATCGCCACTATTTTAACCGTCGACAAGCTGGCGCCGGCTGAAACCGAAGAAATGGTGGTCTCCGAACAACGCGCGCTGATCTGGAAAGCCCTGCGCGATCGGCTCGGCCTGCATGGCTCGCGAGTGGAGGCCGAATTTGTCGAAGCGCTGCGGCGGCGGGCCCTCGACGAGGATGCGCCCGTCGAACCGTTCCTCAGCGAAGCCGCCCGGGCGGTCGATGTGTCGAGCGAACAATTGACCACCTTTTTGGACGAACTGCGTCGGCACTACCGGATCAACCGGCGCGCGGCGTCGCGCCAGAAAGAACGCATCACCCGCACCGGGTTTACCCTCGAGGAGCAGGTCCTGACCCTCGAAACGGCCTTGCGCATGATGGGCTTGGTGCGCAATTTTGCCCGGCTCGTGCTCTTCTGCGCGCACGGCAGCACGACGGAAAACAATCCGTTCGAGTCGGCGTTGGACTGCGGCGCCTGCGGCGGAAACGAAGGCAAACCGAATGCGCGGGTCCTGGCGGCCATGGCCAATCGCGCCCCGGTGCGCGAACGGCTGGCGAAACGCGGCATTATCATTCCGCCGGATACGCACTTCCTTGCCGGACAGGTCGATACCACAACCGATGAGGTGCAGCTGTTCGATCTCGAAGACGCGCCCCCGACCCACCGTAAAGATGTGGCCCGCCTCTATGATGATTTGCGGGAAGCGGCCCAGCTCACCAGCCAGGAGCGCTGTGCAAGATTTCCCGAGGTCGGCGCCGTCCTGCCCTTCGACAAGGCGTCGGGGCACGTGGCTGCGCGAAGCGCGGACTGGAGTCAGGTGCGGCCCGAATGGGGCCTGTCCGGCAACACCGCCTTCATCATCGGCCGGCGGGAGTTGACGAAGGGGCTGAATCTTTCCGGGCGCATTTTTCTGCAATCCTACGACCATCGGGAAGACCCGACGGATCGCTGGCTCGAAGTGCTCCTCACCGCCCCGCAAGTGGTGGCGCAATGGATCAACATGGAGCATTATTTCTCAGCGGTGGATAATGATGTGTACGGAAGCGGGAGCAAGATCTATCACAACGTCGTCGGCCGCGTCGGGATCATGTCCGGCCCCTGGAGCGATCTTCGCCTCGGCCTGGCCTGGCAAACCGTCATGAACGGTGAGCTGCCCTACCATGAGCCGATGCGCTTGATGACGCTGGTGGAAGCCTCGCGCTCGCGGATCGAAAAACTTATCGCGCGGCATGAAATCCTGCAACATTTCTATCACAACGAGTGGGTCCATCTGGCCGCGTTGGACCCTGAGGACGGCACCTGGTACCGCTACATGCCGTCCGGCGTATGGCGAAGGGTCCAGCATCCCAGCGAGACCTCACAGGCTGGGTAAACGCTCGATGTCGCAAGCGACGATCACTATCAAAGGAGTCGAGACATGGCCGCACTCACGTTGCATCCCATGAAAGAAATCCGCGTCATCGTGTCCGGAGAACACCGGCCGTTCGTGACGGAATTGTTGGACAAGGTCGAGGCGACCGGGTACACGATCATCGGCAACATCTCCGGGAAAGGGCACCATGGCGTCCGCGAAGCGCACTTCATGTTCAGCGAGCAGGAAAGCCTGGTGATGATCATGGCGGTGGTGCCGGAAGAAAAGGTGGAACCGGTATTGGCCGGATTACGCCCGTTGTTCGACCGCCACTCAGGGGTCATGTTCGTGTCTGATGTGTCCGTCAGCCGGCGTGACTATTTCGGAAAGAAGAGCGCCAAACCCTGACCGGATCACCGGGAACCCGCGACTGGTGAGCCCGCAAAGGCCGAGACCGACCTTGTCTTCTCACCGGTGATTGTCTACAATATGCCCCCGTTGGCTTGTAAGAGGAAGGACGGCGCGTGAAGGGATTACGGTTTGAACGGCTCGGGCGCGATCGCCACTACAACATCATTTTCCATATCGGCACCAGCTATGTGCCGGTGAGCGACGAGACCCTCGACGAGCTCAAGGCGCAAAGCCTGTTGTCCTCCGAACGTTTTCTCGACTTGCTCATCGACAAGATCGGCTATACCAACTACCTTAAAGAACAGATCCGCACGGAACTCCAAGCCTCCGGCGACCCCATGACTCAGATGACCGTCCTGCAGGGCGCGATTCGAGAGCTCTAAACCGGTTGCTGAAACAGGCGACCACCTTCGTTCTCGGCTCGAAAAATCCTCACCGTACCAAGAGGGTACACCTCCGGTGTTTTCCTCGCCTGCGGCCTCGCTGGGCACCTGTTTGAGCAATCGGGGAGTCCAGAAAATATCCATGCTGGTAAAGTTTGACGCTAGAGAGGATTGTCGTTAGACTTTCGACACCGTCAGATCTTCCCCCATGCCTTTACGTCGCAATCAGATCAATCCCGAGTTCTTTAACCGTAACGCAACGCTTCCATTTGAGCTTCGCCTCAAGGACTTTGATTTGGCGATGCAGGATATCTATGATTTCTTCTACGATATTAATCAAGGCTTGGTGGAGCGGGGGCTCCTACGGTTGGACGATATGCTGCGGCCAGCCATTATGTCCGGTCTTCTCTCGGATATGTTGACCGCCACTCTCGCGAAACATTCTCGCACTCTCACCGTGAATCTCTTTCATAACGGCCATCCTGATCTGGTGGTGAATGGGGTATATGCGGGGAACAAGGTAAAGGCCGGGACAGAGGGAGTGGAGATAAAGACCACCCGCAAATCGGGCGGCGCCGTGGACACCCACGGTGCGCGCAATCAATGGATGTGTGTGTTCGTCTATGCGGTCGATTGTGAGACCGAGCCTGCGAGGGATAGGAGACCGATGACCTTTACTGAATTATATTTGGGAAAGGTTACTCTAAACGATTTCAGAAAAAACTCGCGTGGGGAGCTGGGAACTCGGACCGCCACCCTCCATAAAAACGGAATCGAAAAGTTGAGACAAAACTGGATCTACAAACTCAAGGAATAGTTGGCGTCATTTTTGAACGCAACCAGTTTGGGTAGAGACTTGCGGGCCATTTCAAAATAGAGCAGATCCTTCTCGATCCCCACACTTTCATATCCCACCGTTTCAGCCGCCGCGATGGTGGACGCCGCACCACAGAAAGGGTCGAGTATGACGCCTTTACCCAAAGGCAGGACTCCTCTAACCAAGGTGCGAAGGAACTGCTGAGGTTTTAAGCTTGGGTGGGGAGCCAGCACTCGCTCTAATTTGTTCGTAGGCGATGAAGGGATGACATCTCCAAATGGCTTGTCTTGGGAGGGACGACGGAATCCTCCTGTTCCCCATTTTCTGAGGTTATCCTGAACTCGCCCTTCCAGCGGCTTTCGAAACAGAAGCCAGGGCTCCCACATGGATCGCGGCATGACACTGATATCTGAAAACTCCTCGTGAGCAGCTTTTGGTCTGTCCCCTCCGCGCATTGTCATCACTAATCGAACGATCTCACCTCGGCGTTCCAAACCAGCCCGCGCCAGAGCCCCCGATACCAAGTAGGATAGTAGAGGATTCGAAGCAACAATCACATTTGCCCCTGGTACAAGGACCGGTATTAGTACCTTGGCCCAGTCAAAGAAAAATGACTCGAGATTACGCAGGTCGTGAGTCGAGAGAACCGTAAAACGGGGGAGAGGGGAACGCTGAGTTCCGTCAAAGGACGGAGGGATACGCCACACCCCCCCCTTTCTAGCCCTTAGTTTATTCTGCTGGTCAATGCTGTATTCGAACAGGCCATACGGGGGATCAGTAACCACGGCATGGACCGAGTTCGGCTGCTGCTGCTTGAGCCAATCTAGACAGTCAGCATGAACGACGCTTGATCGACCGAATGTATAACTGCGATGTGTTTGGTATAGGGCTGGCGCTTCACGAGAGATTTGATGTCCGTGAGTCGATCTGAGAGCATAATGTGCACGCGCTGTGCGAACGAAAACGGTCGGCGTATTCAAACGCAAATACGACCGCACGCTAGAACCGGCTGCAGACCCTATCAGCTCCATGACCTGGCGCTCGATAGTCTGAACAGAAGCGCCACCTGGCGAGGCAGAAAGGACAGAAAAGATCGCGTCTCGCACTTCACCTGGTCGTCGCCTGGTTAGCATTGTCATAGGGAGGTGCATACGATATGACGTCTAGACGTCTTTGTCAATGCGTACCGCTAACTCTCTGGGAACTTCTCCACTGGGTCCTCAATCCCCCGTCTGACCGCTGGCGAAGAGGGCGTTCATGATGGCGTTCTTCTTGGCAGGATCTTTTTCGAAGCGGATGGCTTTGGAGAAGTTTTCGGCGGCACTTTCCCGTTTCCCCTTGGCAGCATAGATTCTGCCGATGCCGTAGAGCGCCTGCGCTTCCTCGGGATTGGCTTTCACGGCGCGGTTGAAGGCATCCATCGCCTCGGTGGGGCGGGATTGCTCCATCAACAACCAGCCAAGCGCGGTGTGAGCCGGAGCGAGTTCCGGGTTCGCTTCCGTGGCCGCGCGATACTCTTTGACGGCGAGATCCATGCGGCCTTTGGTTTCGTAGACCCCTCCCAACGCGAAGTGAATTTCCGCATCGTTCGGATTGAGACGCAGCGCTTCCTTGTAGGCCTGGAGCGCCGGTTCGAACTTTCCCTGCTCCGCCAGCGCGCAGCCGAGATTGGCATGGGCCACGCCATCGTTCGGATTCAGCTTAATCACTTCGCGATATTGAGGGATGGCCATTTCGAGCCGGCCCTGTTCCTGATAGGCGACGCCGAGGTTTGTCCGGGCCGCGGCGAAGGTCGGATCGAGTTTCACCGCCTCCCGATATTCCTTGATCGCCATTTCCAGATGCTCCGCCCGCTCGTGGATCTGGGCCAGAAAATAATGGGGATAGGCGGATTGCGGGGCAAGCCGGACAGCTTCTTTGTAGAACACGACTGATTGTTCCGACTGGCCGGACTGCGCTAGAAACATCCCCTGCACCAGGTTCAGGTACGCATTGTCAGGATGCTGCTTCAGGAGGGTGTGCACCCATTCCCCCACCCGTTCGATGTCATCCGCTTCCTGCATGGCATGGGCATGGACCCGCCAGGCGTCGGCAAATTCACCGCGAATCAGGTGTGTCACATTCAACGCGAAATAGGGCCGAGGGTCTTTTTCGTCGGCCGCTTCGATCGCACGGATCCAGGCCCCGGCTTCATACCCCAACCGGTCCCAGTCGCCCGCAAGGAGGGCCGTTTCGATCTGATTGATAGGCTGATTCATGGGATGGCTCGATACCGGTCAGCGCGTCAACGCATCCTGCACATCCGGCGGAGTCGCCTGCATGCGTGCGCCGAGGATTGGATACCGGGCGGCGATTTTTTCTTTCATCAGCCAGGCGATGGTGCGATAGGACCAGTGCCCCTTCACCCCGGATCGTAATTTCGCGATGTATTCCGCTTCGGCATAGTCCATCTTGAACAGGCAGCGTACGGAGAATCCGAACGGAATGGCGTAGAGCGCGGCTTCCTGGCTGGCCTTCTTCAACCTTTCGATGTCCGATTTCACATGCCCCATCGCCTCTCGATATTCCTGTTCGAGCCCGGCTTCAGCCAGGATAGGCGGCGTGTCGAATCCATGCACCGTGGTGAAATTCTGTTGCACCTGCTGGCAGCGGCGGTGCCGGTGCATGTCGCGCCACCCGCCGATATCCATCATAACGTCAAAGATAAAGGCATATCCGCTGCGGAATTCCTTGATCAATTCATCGTACGGTCCGCGTTTCTGAAATGCGACTTCCAGCGTGTCCTGCTTTTGTTTTTCGGTCCAGTCCCGGACGACGGCGAGAATGTTTCGATACGGGGCCTGGGATGCTCGATAGAGCAGCGTCGTCACCACTTCATCCAGCGGGTCGTGAGGCTCAATCAAATCCACTGGCTCCGCGGCTCCATACGCGGCGGGTTGATCCAACCCTGTGCCCTTCAGCACCTCCTTCGCGTAGCGGGCCAGGTCACTGTACACTTCGGCTTGATAGACATTCGGTTTCGCATACCGCGCCAGAGTGGGAGCCATCGGCTCGCCTAACCCGGCCGCCTGACCGCACAGTTCACCCCACAGATTCACCGGCGGCTTTCGACAGGCGTCCTGCAACTCTTCTCCCACTTGGCGCAATTCCGGTATCTGCGAGGACAAGAGGCGCGTGATCTGCTTTTCGAGCGTCCGAATGCTGACAACCTGCCCCACATTCGTCTGCGCCGCCAGCGGCAGGAGGTAACGGGTGACATCGAAGGCTCGCGCGGTGATGGCCCGTTGATAGGCGGCGGGGGTCATGCTCTCCGGTCGAGGCTCACGTTCGGTGAGGAATTGCCTCAAGGGGTCGTGCAGGGCGCGATAGACCGTCTGAAGCCCTCGCAAAATGCCTAGATAGCTTCCCTCCGTCTCCTGTCCGCTGATCGTGCCAGGGACATACCAACTGGTCGAGGCGAAATTCTGATACCGGCTCGACTTGGCCTGCCCGTCCCACACCGGTTCGTCTTCCAGACGAATGGCGGCGAGTTCGGAAATCTGTTCGAAGCAAATAATGACATGGCCCAGGTCCGCAATCGAACCATGCCCGTAATCGAAATAAAACTGTTCCCAGAATTTCTCGGAGGAATGGCCGTGCACCCACTTGATGCTGTCTTCGATTGAGTCCGGAGACCGGCTATACCGGGCCAGGGCATAGGCGGACTTCTCCGGTGGCATCGGAGCCAGGGCGATGACGCGGCGGGCTGGAGTCGTCATAGGCTTGAACTATCGGACTGAGCGGCTTCTGAATCGAACGCGCGAAATCTCGGCGGCGCACCGCCGTTTTAAACAAGGAGGGCACTATACGCCCGCGGCGGAAACGGTGCAACCGCGTCGTCTCTCATCACAACGGTTCCTGTTTTCGGACGAGGAGCGGTTATTCACCAATGGCCTCCGCCATCGATGACCGATTGCTGTGACGACCCATTTCTGAGCCCGATACTCATCACGCATCACGCGATTGAGCCGCCGGCCGCGTTGACTTGCCCGCGAGCCCGCCGTTATAGTCCCGCTCGAATAACCGCGAGCCCACTACCAGAGCCATGATTAAGGCCATCAAAGGCGTTAAAGATCTCCTTCCGGAAGAGTCCCCTCGTTGGCGATTCATTGAGGATACCGCGCGGCGCTGGGCGTTCAATTACGGATTTCAGGAAATTCGCGTCCCGATCTTCGAGACCACGACGTTGTTTGCGCGCAGCATCGGGGCAACGACGGACATCGTCGAAAAAGAAATGTACACCTTCGCGGATCGGGACGGTTCCTCCCTGACCTTACGGCCGGAAGGAACGGCCGGGACGGTTCGCGCATTCATCGAACATAACCGGGCGGCCGATCCCAGGCCGCAAAAATATTGTTATGCCGGTCCCATGTTCCGCCACGAGCGGCCACAGGCCGGGCGGCTGCGGCAGTTCCATCAGTTCGGGGTGGAATCCTTCGGGGTGTCCGATCCGCGGGCCGATGTCGAAGTCCTGTCGCTTCTGTGGAGATTTCTTTCAGACCTCACGCTGCCGGGGTTGACCCTGGAAATCAATAACCTCGGGTATGCCGAGGACCGGACCCGCTATAAACCGTTGCTCGTGGCGTTTCTGAAGGGTGTGGAAAGCCGTCTCTGCGGGAACTGCCAACGCCGGATCGAGGCGAATCCGTTGCGGGTGTTGGACTGCAAGGTACCCGAATGCCGCGCTGCCACGGAGGAAGCGCCACAGCTGGCCGATTCCCTGTCACCGGAGGCGCGCGATCATTTTGAACGGGTGACGGCTGGCCTCCAGGCCGTGGGTATTCCCTTTCATGTAAACGCTCGCCTCGTCCGTGGCCTCGATTATTATTGCCTCACGGCGTTCGAGGTCACCTGTTCGCATTTAGGGGCGCAAAACGCGGTTGGTGCTGGCGGTCGATATGATGGTCTTGTCGAACAGCTCGGGGGTGCCGCGGTGCCGGCGGTCGGGTTTGCCGTCGGCCTTGAACGGATTGCATTGATGTTGCCCGAGACGTTCGTCGTACCCGCCATCCCGCGAGTCTATGTCGCGGCCTTCGGCACCCAGGCTGCAGATGCCGGCTTCGTACTTCTGGATGAGCTGCGCCGGGCGGGTCTGTCGGCAGACATGGATTTTCGCTCCGCTTCACTCAAGGCTCATCTCAGGCAAGCTGATCGCCTGGGAGCTCGCTACACCATTCTCCTCGGCGATGACGAGGTGGCAAAAGGCACGGCTACTGTGCGCAATATGCAGACGAAAGCCCAGGAAGATGTCTCCATCCCAGACCTTGTTGCCGTGTTTCGAGAGCGGCTTCTCAACGGTCATTCCACTCCTTTTTCCAGTTGACTTTCCTTCCCAAAATTCGTACGCTCCGCTTGCAAGTTTAAATATATAAACTATTGATTATTAAGCACTACTAAAGTTTTTCCACAGGCAAGTCTTTATGGGCGCCTTGAAGGTCGGTTTCCTCTTATCCACACCCCCATCACATCCCAGCGTCGTGACGGTGGCCGCGTTATCGTCCGAAGCGATCAGCCAGGGTGCCGATGTCTATCTGTATTGCATCGATCACGGGGTGAAAAATCTTCGCGACCCCCGCTATGCCGAACTCGTCGGTCGCGGCATGAAGCTGTTCGTCTGCGCCTACGGGTGTCAGCAACATGGAGTGTCGACGGATCAGCTCGATCCACGGATCTCCCTCTGCGGGTTAGTCGTACTCTCGAACATCGTCAACGGCTGCGACCGATTCCTGGCCTTCACCTGATAGTTCCTCAAAGGATTCAATTGTGGCCGCGACTGCTTCCATCGTGCTGATGATTCGTGAGGATCCCCTGACATCCGCTGTTCCGGTCGAGGCCCTTCGCATTGCCTTGGGATTGGCTGCGGGTGAAAATCCGATCACGGTCATTCTGATGGGATCTGCGGTTCATCTCTTAGCTGAAGAGTCAGATGAGATTGTGGATCTGGAAATCCTCGAAAAATATCTCCCCTCGTTTGAGCATCTCCAGATTCCATTTATGCTGGTCTACTCTTCAGGACCGCGGCCTGACATTCAGAAGGGATTTGCCGTTACCGTTGGAACATTGGAATCCGCCCGACAGGCCATGGCGTCTGCGGACCGGGTCTTAGTGTTTTAACAATAGTGAGTTTGTATGCCTGAGCATAAGACACTGTATCTCCTTCGTCGGCCGATTTCGGACCCGGCCGAGTCACTGTTACCCTCAGCCGCCGAGACTCAGCTTTCCGATCGGGTTTCTCTCGTTCTGTTGGAAGCTGCTGTATCGACGCCACCGCCATTTCCCGGTCCTGTCTATATTCTCCATCAGCAATCCGGTGCGCCGATTCAAGAGGGTTCCGGAAAAAATATTTCCTATCGGGAACTTGTTGCGTTGATTGCCGAGCATCACTCGACCATTGTGCTGTAATCCGGAAGCTCTTCTCTTATATATCTTTCAAGTAAAGAGAAGATCAGGAGGCGTCGGAGTCGGAGTAGGAGATGTGGGTTCTGTGGATGAACGTGGGGAGGGGCGCGGGTAGTGACGATGGAAGATCCTGGCCCATGTTGATGAGATGGTGTATAAGGCAGGGGGCTTTCAGGGATAACGTGAGGGGACCTGTGCATGAGGCGGCGCGATGAAAGTGGCGATGGGTGGATGTCCACAGGAATGCCGGAAACATTCTCAGCGCAGCATCAATAAAATCGCGCGGGACTATGTATTTGTCCACACCTGTGCATAAGCCTGTGAACATTCGTAAGTGATTGAATTACTAAGATGAATCAGATGTGGAATGACGCGTTGGTGTATATTCAAGAGAAGGTGCCGAAACAGGTGTATGAAACCTGGTTCACTCCGGTCGTGCTTGATCGGATTGAAGAAACGACGGCCTATCTCGCCGTTCCAAACAAGTTTTTTGGCGACTGGTTGGGAGAGCATTATCACGATCTGCTGGCGGAAGCGGTGTCGGCCGCCCAGGGCGGCGGACGGATGGATGTCTCGTTCGTGGTCAACCATAAGCAAGTCCCCGCCCAGGCACAGCCCGATCAGTCTGCGCCGGATACAGCCGGGCGCGGGTTCGTAGCCTCGCGATCGAAGCGCGGCATTCAGCTGAATCCGAAATATACGTTCAAGAGTTTTGTCGTCGGCGCCGGAAACCAGTTTGCCCATGCAGCTTGTATGGCCGTGGCCGAGCAACCGGCGAAAGCCTACAACCCGTTATTTCTGTACGGCGGCGTGGGATTGGGGAAAACCCACCTCCTGAATGCCATCGGGAACTATTTGGCCGAACGCAGTGATTTGCGGATCGCCTACCTGACGACGGAACAGTTTACCAATGAGGTCATCAATTCCATCCGGTACGACAAGATGGTCGACCTGCGGAAGCGGTACCGCAACGTCGATATGTTAATGATCGACGACATTCAGTTTTTGGCGGGCAAGGAACGGACGCAGGAAGAATTTTTTCACACCTTCAACACGCTCTATGAAGCTCATAAACAGATCGTCCTCTCCAGTGATCGTTTTCCGAAGGACATGCCGGATATTGAAGAGCGGCTTCGTTCGCGGTTTGAATGGGGGCTCATCGCCGATCTGCAGCCGCCGGACGTCGAGACGCGGATCGCCATCTTGCGCAAAAAATCCGAGGATGAGCGGATTACCCTGCCTGAAGACGTGATCCATTTTCTGGCGACCACGATGAAGAACAACATCCGTGAGTTGGAGGGCTCTCTGGTGCGAGTCGGCGCCTATTCCTCGCTCACAGGGCAGGCGATCACGCTGGAGATGGCGAAGAACGTCTTGCGCGATCTCATCGGCGACAAGAAGAAGATCGTCTCCATCGAGGATATCCAGGAGGCAGTGGGATCGAAATATCATGTGAAAATTGCCGACTTGAAATCGCGCCGGCGGAGTAAAACGCTGGTGCATCCCCGCCAGATCGCCATGTATCTCTGCCGGGAACTCACCGATGCCTCATTTCCGGAGATCGGCCGCCAGTTCGGAGGGAAGGATCACACGACGATCATTCACGCCTGCCGGCAGATCACGAAAGCCAGAGAGGCCGACGGCGCCTTGCACACGACGCTGGAAGGCTTGAAAGAAAAGATCTTGAGGGCGTGAGCGCCCTCTGAGGAGACCGACCATGAAGGTACGCATCGCACGAGAGGAATTGTTGACGGGACTGCAGCGCGTGCAGGGTGTCGTGGAAAAACGGAACACCATGCCGATCCTCTCGAACATTCTGCTGGAAGCGAAGCACGACGGGGCCGAGATCGTCGCGACCGATCTCGAGATCGGCATGCGCGGGTTGTACAAAGCCACGGTGCTGGAGGCCGGAGGCGTGACCATTTCGGCGCGCAAGTTGTACGAGATCATCAAGGAACTGCCGAGCGGCGAGATTGAGCTCACTTCAGGAGACAACAATTGGACGACAATCCAATTCGGTAAAAGCCAATTCAAGGTGGTCGGTCTTCCGAGCGGCGATTATCCCGCGCTGCCCTCGATCGAACGGGAGGGACTGACGCCGCTGGCCGGGGCAGGCCTGCTGGAGTTGATTCGCAAAACCCTGTTTGCCGCCGGCGACAACGACGCCCGCTATATCCTGAACGGCCTGCTCGTCAGTTTGACGACCACCGAAAAGAAGACGACGCTGTTGCGCCTCGTCGGCACCGACGGTCATCGTCTGGCCGTGGCGGAGCGGGAAGTCGGGAGCCCGAATGCGAAGCCGCTGGCGCAGGACATCAAGGCGATCATCCCCAAGAAAGCGGCTCAGGAAATGCGGCGCCTCCTCGAAGAAGGCGGCGACGAAGAGCCGCTGATCGGGTTCACCAAGAATCTTATGATTTTCCGCAAGAGCGGCCTGCTTCTGACGTCCCGCCTCATGGAGGGGAATTATCCCAATTACCAGCAGGTGGTGCCGAAGGAAAGCGGCAAGCGCATTGCGGTCAATCGAGGCCTGTTGGAGAGCGCCTTGCGGCGCGTGTCGGTGTTGTCCAAGGACAAGGCCAACGCGGTCAAGGTGTCATTCGCCCCGGGCGGCATGACGCTGTTCTCCAGTAACCCGGATTATGGGGAAGCCACGGAGGAATTGGCGGCTCGTTACGAGGGTGAGGCGCTTCATACCGGCTTTAACGCCCGATACCTGTTGGACGCCCTCAGCGTCATGGACGGAGAATCGGTCTCGTTGCAGATGGACACGGCCTTGAGCCCCTGCCTGATTCAGGAGGCCGAGAGCCCGGGATTCAAATGCGTCGTGATGCCGATCAAGATCTGAAACGAGCGATCAGCAGTCAGCGTGCCGCGATCGGCAGATCGTCCCATGCTGTGAGCTGATGGCTGAAGACTGAACGCATCGACCAAGGAGCTGAATGGCCAAGGACGACCAGCAGGACAATTCTGCCAAGCCGAAATCAGACAGTTACAGCGCGGACCAAATCAAAGTGCTCGAAGGCCTCGACGCCGTCCGTAAACGACCTGCGATGTACATCGGCAGCACGGGCGTCGACGGGTTGCACCATCTCGTCTACGAAGTCGTGGACAACAGCGTCGACGAACACATGGCCGGCTTCGGGGAAGCGATCGACGTCACGATCCACATCGACGGCAGCGTGACGGTCGTGGATAACGGACGCGGTATTCCCACCGGGATGCACTCCACGCAAAAAAAATCCGCTGCGGAAGTGGCCCTCACCGTCCTGCATGCGGGCGGGAAATTCGAGCAGGGCGCCTATACGGTGTCCGGTGGCTTGCATGGTGTCGGCATCTCGGTCGTCAACGCTCTATCGGAATGGCTGGAGCTGGAAATCTGGCAGGACGGCCAGGTGTTCGAGCAACGCTACGAGCGTGGGAAACCCCAGGCGCCGCTGGCTGTCACGGGTAAAACCAAACGCCGCGGCACGAAGGTGCGCTTCAAGCCTGACGGCCAGATATTCGAAACCCTGGAATTCAGCTTCGATGTCCTGGCGCAGCGGCTCCGGGAGCTGGCTTTCCTCAACAAAGGATTGGCGATCACCCTCAAGGACGATCGCAAGGAAAAGGAACAGGTCTTCCATTACAAGGGCGGCATTGTCTCCTTCGTCGATCACCTCAACGAAGCCAAGACTCCGCTGCATAAGCCGATTTACGTGCAGACGGAACGGGCGGACCTCATTCTAGAAATTGCGTTGCAATACAACGACGGGTACGCCGAGAACCTCTTTTCCTTCGCGAACAACATCAACACCAAAGAGGGCGGTACCCATCTGGTGGGATTCAAAGCGGCGTTGACGCGCACGATCAATAGTTACGCCAACACCAATGATCTCTTGAAGAAGGATACGGAATCGCTGAGCGGCGACGATGTGCGGGAAGGATTGACCGCGGTCGTCAGCGTGAAGGTGCGGAACCCGCAATTCGAGGGACAGACCAAGGCGAAACTCGGCAATAGCGAAGTGAAGGGCATCGTCGAAGCCGCGGTGAACGATGCGCTCGGCACCTACTTCGAAGAGAATCCCCCCGTTGCCCGCAAGATCATCGGCAAAGCCATTGATGCCGCGCGCGCCCGCGAAGCCGCGCGGAAAGCGAAAGACCTCATACGGCGAAAAAGCGCGCTGGATGGCGGATCCCTGCCAGGCAAGCTGGCCGATTGCTCTGAAAAAGATCCGGCCTTAAGCGAGTTATTCATCGTCGAGGGAGATTCCGCCGGCGGCTCGGCCAAGCAGGGCCGTGACCGGAAGTTCCAGGCCATCCTTCCGCTCAAGGGAAAAATTCTCAATGTCGAAAAAGCTCGCTTCGACAAGATGCTCAGCAGCGACGAAATCCGCACCCTGATTCTGGCGCTTGGCACAGGTATCGGCCGAAAGAAAGAAGACTCCGACAAACCGGACAAGGACGCGTTCGACATTGCGCGGACGCGGTATCACAAGATCGTGCTCATGACCGACGCCGACGTGGACGGCAGTCACATCCGCACGCTGCTGCTCACCTTCTTCTTCCGTCAAATGCCGGAGCTGTTGGAGCGGGGCTACATCTACATCGCGCAGCCTCCCCTCTTTAAAGTAAAGAAAGGCAAGACCGAACGGTATCTCAAGGATGAGCCGGCGATGAACGAATATCTCGCGGATCTCGCCGTCGAGGGGGTGGAAGTCGCTCTCGAGAATGGCCGGGAATTCGTCACAGGTCGCCGATTGCTGCCGATCCTCAAAAAGCTGATCGCCTTCGAAAGTCTTTTGCATAAGGTCAACAAGAAGCACCATGAAGCCAACATGCTGCGGGCGTTTGTTGATGAACCGGCGTTGACGCGAGAAGTCTTGAAGGATCCGGCGTCGCTGCGGACGGTCGTTGATCGGGTGAAGGCCACACTGGCATTGGTCTACCCGAAGGCGGAGCCGACGATCGATATTCTTGAGGACGAAGAACATCAATCGAGCAAACTGGTGTGCAAAGTCGCCACGGGCGGCATCGCCTATGAGTTGCAGGTGACGCACGAGCTGGTCGGATCGGCGGACTTCCGCGAGTTGCAAAAACAGGCCCCGTCGGCCATTGGGCTGGGTAAACCTCCGTACAAGATCAGGATCAAGGAGGCCGAGGTCCTCAAGAATGGTTCAGCCGAGCTGGTACAGGCCATCCTGGAGGAAGGCAAACAGGGCTTGAACATTCAACGGTATAAAGGTCTCGGCGAAATGAATCCGGGCCAGCTCTGGGAAACCACCATGGACCCCGAGAAGCGGACCTTGCTGCGAGTCAACCTGGAAGACATGACTGGAGTGGATGAGATTTTCACGATTCTGATGGGCGACGAAGTGGAACCTCGGCGCAATTTCATTCAGCAACATGCGTTGGAAGTCAGGAACCTGGACGTATAGCCGGTCCTGATCGCGAAGACGACAACTTGGTTCTGTGAATTCGTAGGATGCTTAAAATGGCGCTTCGGCAAGGCCGCAGGCGAGAGAGGACCGGAGGCGTACCCTCAGGGGTACGTTGAGGACCTTCTCGAGCCGAGAACGAAGCCGAGGGACATTTTCAGCATCCATGGAGGGTAGATGCCGCCAGATGAACGCTTAGGTCAAATTGCGATCGAAGACGAGATGCGTTCGTCGTATCTCGACTACGCGATGAGCGTGATCGTCGGACGCGCGCTGCCCGACGTGCGGGACGGCTTGAAGCCGGTCCACCGTCGCATTTTGCACGGTATGAACGAGATGGGGCTGGCCGCCAATCGGCCCTACCGCAAGTCGGCGAAAATCGTGGGCGAGATCATGGGTAATTACCATCCCCATGGCGACTCGGCGATTTACGACACCCTGGTGCGCATGGCGCAGAACTTCAACATGCGCTACATGCTGGTGGACGGCCAGGGCAACTACGGGTCGATGGACGGCGACGCGGCGGCGGCCATGCGGTACACCGAAGCCCGATTGACCAAGCTGGCCGAAGAGTTGCTGGCGGATATTGAAAAGGAAACGGTCGATTTCGGTCCCAACTACGACGAGTCGCGTGTCGAGCCGCTGGTCTTGCCCTCCCGGGTGCCGAATCTGCTGGTCAACGGAGCGGGCGGCATTGCCGTCGGCTATGCGACGAACATTCCGACGCATAATCTGGGCGAAGTCATCGAAGGATTGCTCTTGCTGTTGGAGAATCCCGACGTGACGATTGCGCAGCTGATGAAAAAAATCCCCGGGCCGGATTTTCCCACCGCCGGATTCATCTACGGCACGTCCGGCATTAAGGATGCCTATGAAACGGGGCGCGGGCTGCTCACGGTCCGGGCCAAGGTCGCCATCGAGACGGACGAACGCACCGATCGCGAGCGGTTGATCATTACCGAAATTCCGTACCAGGTGAACAAGTCGAAGCTGATCGAGAAAATTGCCGACCTGGCGCAGGAAGACCGCGTGACGGGCATTTCCGATATCCGGGACGAGTCCGATCGCGAAGGAGTCCGGGTGGTCATCGAGCTGAAGCGCAATGAGATTCCGCTCGTGGTGTTGAACAATTTGTATAAACACAGTCAGCTGCAGACGACCTTTGGCGTCAACATGCTGGCGCTCGTCAACAACCGGCCCGAGGTGCTGAACCTCAAGCGGATTCTGGAGGCTTTTGTCGAGCACCGGCGCGAAGTGGTCGTGCGGCGCACGGCGTACGATTTGCGCAAGGCAGAGGAACGCGCCCATATCCTCGAAGGGCTCAAGATCGCCCTGGACAATCTGGATGCCGTCATTGCCCTCATCCGGCGTTCGCAATCGCCAGACGTGGCGCGCGCGGGCCTGATGCAGCAGTTCCGATTGTCTGAAATCCAGGCCAATGCCATTCTCGACATGCGTCTCCAGCGGCTCACGCAACTGGAGCGCGACAAGTTGGTGGAAGAGTATCGTGAAGTGCTGAAGACGATTGAATACCTGCGCTCAGTCCTCGGCAGTGAAGCGTTGGTGCGCAAGATCATCCGCGATGAACTGACGGAGATCAAAGAGAAGTATCAGGACGAACGCCGCACGAAGATTGTCAAAGAAGAAGCGGAGTTGACGCTCGAAGACCTGATTGCCGAAGAGGAAGTCGTCGTGACGATCTCCCATGCCGGGTACATCAAGCGGAACGCGGTCACGCTCTATCGCGCGCAACGGCGGGGCGGCAAAGGCAAGATTGCCATGGGGATCAAGGAAGAGGATTTTGTCGAAACCCTCTTCACGGCCTCCACGCACGACGCCCTGCTGTTCTTTACCGACGCGGGCAAGGTCTATTGGCTCAAGGTGCACGAAATTCCCGAAGCAAGCCGGGCCGCCAAAGGCAAGGCGCTGGTCAATCTGTTGGCCCTCTCCAAAGACGAAAAGGTCACGGCAACCCTGCCGGTGAAAGAGTATCGCGCCGATCGGTTTGTCATCATGGGCACGAAGCAGGGCGTCATCAAGAAGACGGAACTATCGGCCTACAGCAATCCGCGCCAGGGCGGCATCATCGCACTGTCGCTCGATGCGGGTGATAAATTGATCGGCGTGGATCTCACCGACGGCCAGCGCGAGATTCTGTTAGGCACGAAGCAGGGCATCACCATCCGCTTCAAGGAGGAAGATGTGCGTGCCATGGGGCGCACGGCTCACGGCGTGCGCGGGATTACCCTCGAGCCAGGCGATGAAGTCATCGGCATGGAAACCATCACACCCGATTCCACCACGGCGATTCTCACCGTCACCGAAGGCGGTTACGGGAAGCGCACGCCGGTGAACGAGTATCGCGTGCAGGGCCGCGGTGGCAAAGGCATCATCAGCGTCAAGACCACGGAGCGGAACGGCGCGGCCGTCGGATTCCTCCAGGTTCGGGACGAAGATGAAATCATGCTGATGGCGGCGCAGGGCAAAGTGCTGCGCTGCAAGGTGGACGACATCCGTGAAATCGGGCGCAACACGCAAGGGGTGCGTCTGCTGGATATGGATGGTGATGAGGATCGCGTGGTCGCCGTGGTGCGGTTGGTCGAACGCGAAGAAGGGGTGCCCGAAGAGGGCGAGTCGTGATTCCGTGACCGGCGGGGGAATCAGGCGGCCCTCACCATGGTTATGAACCACCAGAATCCGCCGCCGGGCGGGGTTCCCGCGAGGCCTTCCGGTAAGCGTCCGCTGGATACGGTTGTGAAATTGGCGCTGGGCGTCCTGTTCAGCTCTTTTGCCCTGATCTGGGGCGGCATGTTTCTCAGCCGGCCGGATCGGTCCATTCCTCCTTACAGCATCGGGTCTCAGGAGCGCGCGATCGTCGCGGTGCACGTACCCTCCTGGACCAGCGATACTGAGATCGAAACGTTGATCGAGCGATTCCGGAAGGTTGCGGCGGAAACCCGGAATTTCGGCAGCATGAAAATCCAGCCGACGACTCCGGACGATCCCAAAGGCCGCTACCAGCACATTGCGATTTATATCTTCACCGACGAGGGGTGGACGGAACCGGAAATCCTGCACAGGTATGTGACGGGCGAGGACCCGGCGGTGCGGGACGGATTTGAGGGATCGGTACGTGGCTCCTACCGGCTGGACGAGCAGGAGGAGGAAGGCCGTATCGGGCCGGTTCCGAAAGGCAAAGACAGCGCGGCCACCGCAGCGTATTCGCGGCAGTTGTTCAAGGGATCCGTCGCGAAGCGTCAGGCGTCACAGACAACGCCTGCACCATGACGGCCGCGAGTTGTTCCCGGAGGGCCGGATCCTGAATGGCCTGCGTGTGGAGCGTGGCTTCCCGCACCAATTCGGCGCTCGGCTGGGATGGAGTGGCTTCGAGGGCTCCGGCCGGCGGGCTTGTTACCCGCTCCGCAGAAAACTCCCCAATGCGCAGCACGATGTCAGTCACCAGCGTGTCCCCGGCCATCCCGTTCACCTTGTCCAGCAGCACCGGCTTAAGAAAAGTCAGTTGCTGCAGCCACACGGAGTTCTGGACATAGACGTGGAGTTTTTTGAATCGGATTTGGTCGGGGCGCGTGTGGGTCGCGATCGGTTCGCCCACGATGTCGGGCCAATGGCGTCGCAGGCGTGCCTCAAAGAGTTTGCTCTCCAGGCCCAACCGATGGGCGACACCTGCTAGAATGGTGCCGAAGGAATCAAGCCGGCTGTGTCCTCGCATGGCGGCATCATATCAAAATGCGGGTGGGTGAAACAGCAGTCGCCGCTTCAACATGACCAAGACGCAGGATAAAGACGATCAGTACCAAGTGGTGGCCACCAACCGGAAGGCCTACCATGACTACTTTATCGAGGAGAAGTTCGAGGCCGGCGTCATCCTCCGTGGAACCGAGGTGAAGTCGCTGCGCGAGGGCCGTGTGAACCTCCAGGACAGTTATGCGTCGGTCGATGACGGTGAGGTGTACCTGAATCACTGCCACATTAGCCCCTACTCGCACGGCAACCTGATGAACCATGATCCGCTCCGAAAGCGGAAGCTCCTGCTGCATCGCAAGGAAATCAACAAACTGATCGGGAAAACCCAGCTCAAGGGTCTGACCCTCGTCCCTCTGCGCATCTACTTTTCCAAACGCGGCCACGCGAAGGTGGAGCTGGCCCTCGCCAAAGGGAAAAAGCAGTACGATCGCCGCGAGTCCATCAAGGCTCGTGAGGCTGGCCGCGAAGTCGAACGGGCGATCAAGAGCCGGAAATAGCGGATTCCCACTTCCTGATTGGCCGGTGCGCCGTCTCTTCCTGCCGAGTTGAATCTCGTGAGAGGCCTTGCCCCCTGGTTCGGCCAGATGCCCCTTCTTGCTGGCAGGGTGTTCCTTCGGGGAGGCTTCTCTTGCGCTCGCGTAACGTAAAGGTTGGTCCATGGACAAACCCCGGAGAGGTATGCGCGAGGGAGATATTTGCTCTTGACTTTGTCCTAACTAGAACTATTATAGTGGGGTGCAGGCAGCCTGGGGGCCGCCGCGTCCCCGAGTTGAAATCGAGGACGTTTGGTGACTTCAACCAGGAGGGGTTCCATGAAGGCGCTTTTTTCGACTGATGATAGCTGGGCCGGTGCGATTTTGCGGCTGACCCTGGGGCTGGTGATGCTTCCCCATGGCGCTCAAAAGTTGCTGGGAATGTTCGGCGGGGTCGGATTCGATGGCACCATGGGATATTTTACTCAAAAAATGGGACTACCCTGGATCATCGGGTTTCTCGTCATCATGGGGGAGTTTTTCGGCAGCTTGGGGTTATTGGCCGGTCTATTGACGAGATTCACGGCTGCCAGCTTCATCGTGAGCATGCTTGGGGCTATTGTGACGGTGCACCTGCCGGTCGGCTTTTTTATGAATTGGTCCGGACAGCAGCAGGGCGAAGGATACGAGTATCACCTGCTGGTGATCGGATTGGCCGCAGCCTTGCTGGTGACGGGAGCCGGTCGAGGGTCAGCGGATAAGCTCATCGCGGAACGGCTCGCCTAAGGCAGAAAGGGTACTACAGCGATGTTGGTTGTACTGGGCGCCACAGGACATACGGGATCGGTCGTTGCGGAGAGGGTGCTGGAACGAAAACAGCCATTGCGGATCGTGGTGCGCTCGGCTGAGAGAGGGACGAGCTGGGCAGCCAGGGGAGTGGAAGTGGCCGTTGCCTCGCTGGATGACCAGGCTGCTCTGACGAAGGCGTTGCAAGGAGCATCGAGCGTGTATCTGCTGATCCCGCCGAACTATGGCGCGACGTCGTGGCTTGCCGAACAGCGGCGGCGGATAGACCGGATCGCGGAAGCCGTGAAGGCGAGCGGGATTGCCCAGGTGGTGTTGTTATCGTCGATCGGCGGACAGCTTCCGGAAGGAACGGGGCCGATTCGCGCTGCTCGGTATGGCGAGCAAGCACTGACCGCGGTGGCGCGTCATGTAACGATTCTGCGGCCCGGTTACTTTATGGATAACTGGGCGTCTGGCATCGGGTTGGCAAAGGAACAGGGCCTGCTGCCCTCCTTCATTCCGTCCCGGCTGAAGATGCCGATGATATCCACGGAGGACATCGGTCGTGTGGCGGCGGATCGCTTGATGGCCGCAGGCAGGGGCCATACGATTGTAGAACTCGCGGGTCCGGAAGAGTACAGTCCTGAGCAGGCGGCCAGCGCGTTGAGCAGGATTCTCGGGCGAGCGGTCGTCGTCCAGGACGCGCCGCTGAGCGCGGTGGTCCCGACATTCACGTCATTCGGGTTCTCCACCGAAGCGGCTGGATTGTTTGAAGAGATGTACGCATCTTTTTCCAAGGGCGCCGTTGGGTATGAGCGTCCCGAGTCCCTCGTGCGGGGAACGATCTCTCTCGCAGAGGCCTTGCGGGAGATGGTGTAAGAAAGGAGGCCGAGATGCGAACCGAGACCATCACCACCAAAGAGCTCGTGGGAGTCTATCAGGCAGGGTCTCAGCATATGGTCGGGGACGGGTTTCCGGTGCGGAACATGATTCCGGGCGCCGGGGTTGAGGAACAATTGTCTCCCTTTTTGATGCTCGATTATATGGGGCCGGAGGAATTTCCGCCGACCTCTCGCCGGCTCGGCGTGGGTGAACATCCACATCGGGGGTTCGAAACAGTGACGATCATGTATCACGGAACAGTGGCGCATCGTGACTCGACGGGCAGCGGAGGCGTCATCGGCCCCGGCGATGTGCAGTGGATGACGGCCGCATCCGGCCTCGTGCACGAGGAGCTGCATGAGAAAGAGTTTGCGAAAACAGGCGGCCTTTTGGAAGGGGTTCAACTGTGGGTGAACCTCCCGAAGGCGTTCAAGATGACGCCGCCGCGGTATCAGACCTTGCATAGCAGCGATATTCCGACGGTGGAACTCGGCGGAGGAGCTGGCCGGCTGCGCGTGATTGCCGGAGAATTTCGCGGAGTGACAGGGCCGGCGAAGACCTTCAGCCCGGTCCACCTGTATGACTTGCGCCTGGCGGCAGGTCACCGGGTGGAACTCGATTTGCCCGAGGGATTCAATTCATCCCTGTTCGTGCTCCACGGGCAGGTGGTGGTGAACGGGTCTCAGGCGGTGGAGGAGGTGGAAATTGGGCTGTTCGGACAACAGGGTGAGCGGGTGGTGCTGGAGGCAAAGCAAGAGGCCACCATGCTTGTGCTGAGCGGAGAGCCCATTGCGGAGCCGATTGCCCGCTACGGTCCGTTTGTGATGAACACGCGCGAGGAGATCATTCAGGCCGTGCAGGATTACCAAGCGGGAAAGATGGGACATTTGTCATGACCGGGCCGGTGCTGACCATCGACATCTATTCCGACGTGGTCTGTCCCTGGTGTTATGTCGGGAAGCGACGGCTGGAGCAGGCGCTGGAGTCGACGGGCAGACAGGAGTCCGCCCTGGTGTTCTGGCGCCCGTTTCAGCTGAATCCGACCATGCCGAAGGCCGGGATGGATCGGCGCGTGTACCTCGAAGCGAAGTTTGGCGGGCCCGGGGAACTGCAGGCGATTCAGAATCGAATTTCGGGGGCTGGCGTGAGTGCGGGCATTGAGTTCGCGTTCGAGCGTATTGCCCGCACGCCAAACACGTTTGAGGCCCATCGGTTGATCTGGTTCGCCCAGCAGCAGGACCGTCAGGATGCCGCTGCTGAAGCACTCTTTCACGGATACTTTTCCGAGGGGCTGAATATCGGAGAGCCCGGGGTGTTGGTGTCCCTTGCCGATCGGGCCGGCTTGGACGGGGCAGCGGCCGGTCGTTTCCTGGAGAGCCATGACGGGATTGAGGCGGTTCGACAGGAAGAAGCACGCGGTCGCCAGTTGGGCATCAGAGGCGTCCCCTACTTTCTGTTGAACGGAAAGACGGTGGTGTCGGGTGCGCAGCCGGTCGAGACATTTCTCGCGGCGATCGAGCAGTCAACCGGGTGAGGAGAAATGGACATGGCGGTTCAGGTCTACGGATGCAACCATATCGTGATCGAGGTCACCGATGCCAAGAAGGCCGTGAAGTTCTATTCGGATGTGTTCGGCTTGCAGATGTTGCGCGGAGGGGAAGGCGCCGCCTGGTGCAAACTGGGTGAGCATCAGTTTATGGCGATTTTCGAAGTCGAGAGGTTGCAGCCGGATCGCGTAAAGCATTTCGGATTGATGGTTCGTGATGCCGATCAGATCAAAGAAGTCCGACGCAAGCTCACCAAACAGTACAAGCTGAAAATGGAGCCGCATTTCCGTTGCGATTTCCGCGACCCCTGGGGAAACCGCATTCAAGTAGGGGATCTGTCGGATGAATCGTTGGTCTGGCTTCTCCCCTATCAGGAAGTCCAGAAGGCGGGCGTCACCTTCAGGAAGCCCTCGCCTGCCCGGCGACGAACAACGAGATAGGACGCCTCATGCCGAGAAGGCCAGGCTTGCGAAAGATCCGGTCAAGGCCTATCCTCGCAAGCCTCGTGCGCGAGCTGGTTTCTCCCGGAAGAGCTCGGCGGGGACGGTAGACATGGAGCAGGAAGCGGCTGTGACCGAGGTGCGGAGAGTCTGGTCGGATAGAGGAAGGGTCTGTCGTGCCGGATACAACGTGGACTGACGTAGGGTCAGTTGAAGACCTAAAGCTCACGCCACTGCAGGAAGTCGTATCCGGTGGCACGACGCTCGCCCTCAGCTACAAGGACGGCCAGTTCGCGGCGATTTCAGGAATCTGTAATCACATCGGGGGGCCCTTGGGCGAGGGGCGGCTCGAGGGCGACTATGTCGTCTGCCCCTGGCACTACTGGAAGTTTCATCGCCGTACTGGTCTCGGAGAGCCGGGGTACGAAGACGATCAGGTCCCCTCCTATCCCCTGATCATCGAGAACGGCCGTCTCTATGTGGATCTGACCTCGGCCACGAAACGCCGGAAGCAGGCGAAGGCCCCGCATCCCCTGGCCCGTCCGATTGTGCGCGCCGAGGGCCCCATCCGCGTACTGGGCATTGCCACTACGGTGATGACGGCGGATCAGCCGCGATATAGCGCGTCCGACGCATTGCTGGAAGCCGCCTTGGAGCATGCGCGCGAGCAACTTCGGCTCGATACTCAACTCATCCGGTTGCGGGACCTCTCGTTCCGCTCCTGTGAAGGGTTCTATTCGAAAGCGGCGGAAGCCTGCACCTGGCCCTGTTCGATTACCCAAATGGACGCGGCGGATCAAATGGACCGAGTGTATGAGGGCATCGTACATTGGGCGGATGTGATTCTCCTGTCCACGCCGATCAGATGGGGCGGGGCGAGCAGCCTGTACTACAAAATGGTCGAACGGCTGAACTGCATTCAGAATCAGGAGACGATCGCCAACCGGCATCTCCTGAGGGACAAAGTTGCCGCCTTCATCATCATGGGCGGGCAGGATAATGTGCAGGGAGTTGCCGGACAGTTGATGACCTTCTTCGCCGAGGTTGGTTGTCAGTTTCCGCAATTTCCCTTTATCGCTCATTCGCGCGGTTGGAGTGCGGAAGACATGGAGCGGAACAATCGCGAAGTGCAGGCCAGCCGGGAGTTGCGTGAAGGGGCGGAAGCGCTTGTCACCCGCGCGGCGGACCTGGCGCGGCTCATGCTTGAGGCGCGCGTGACCACCGCTCCGCTCGCACGGGGCGGCCGCAAGGCTCATCAACTCGATAGTGAACCGACGGGATAATGAAGAGACATTCGCAAGGAGGCGGACGCATGTCGGGTCAGGATCATGCCGCGGCACATCTGGATAACCTGTCCCGGGCGTTGTTGCGCCTGCACAAGGCGTTGCTGGACGGCGAACGAGTGTCCTATGAACGGGTGCATGGGCGCATCCCGACCAATGGCGCATTTTTTCAATTAGTTCTCGGGGATGCCTGGTTTGCGTGGTTGCGTCCCCTGTCCCAACTGATGGCGCGGTTGGATGAGTTGTCCGAAGAAAACGAAGCGTCGGATCGCAACGAGATCACCGCGGTGATCGGCTCGGTCCGGACCCTGTTGATGCCTTCTGAAGACGGCAATGGCTTCGGTCGGCACTATTACGAGGCCTTGCAACGAGAGCCTGATGTGGTGCTGGCCCACGCGGCGGTCCGGGGGCTACTTCAATAACGGCTACGCCGAGGAAGGAGTCACGACCATGAACGCGCAATATTTGGGGCACGTCGTGTTTTATGTGAAGGAGCTGCAGCGTTCGTTGGCGTTCTACCGGGACCTATTGGGTTTCCACGAAGTCGGGCGGATCTTCAACGGCGCCGCTGCCGCGCTGACCTCCGGCCGCACGCATCACGAGTTGTTGCTGATCCAGGTCGGTGATGCGCCTGGACCGCCGCCGGGCCGCAGGCGAGGGCTGTATCACATCGGCATCAAAGTCGGTGACAGCCTGGACGAACTTCGGACAGCCAAGCGCGAGTTGGAGCAGGCCGGGATCGCGATCGACGGCATGAGCGACCATACCGTCAGCCAGAGCCTCTACCTTCGCGATCCGGACGGCATTGAGGTGGAGCTTTACGTCGATGCGGACGAGGCGATCTGGAAGAACAATCCGGACGCGGTCGTTTCGCCGATCAAACCGTTATCATTGTAAACAGGGAGGGAGAGTATTCATGGAAGAACCAGTCATTGCAGCGAAGCAGCCGGCCGTCCTGGAGTTGGAAGCGGGCACCCACTATTGGTGTCGGTGCGGGCGCTCGAAGAAGCAGCCGTTTTGTGACGGGTCTCACAAGGGAACGGGGTTCACGCCCATGGCATTCACCACGACCGAAAAGAAAACCGTGGCGTTGTGCCAGTGTAAGCACACGAAGAATCCGCCGTTCTGCGACGGCACGCATAAGTCGCTCTAACTCCTGGGCGAAGCGCAAGTGGTTGGCTGACCCGTCAGGGCGGAACGAGAGACGACATGAGTGAGGCGTCGAAGGCCTGTACCGTGAAACTGACCGGGCGCCAGCTGGTTGCAGAGGGCACGATGGCGTTTCACTTCGACAAGCCGGCGGGGTTTGTGTTCACGCCCGGTCAGTTTGTGGACTTAACGCTGCCCGAGCCCTTCGAGACTGATGCAGCCGGCAACACCAGAGCCTTTTCCATTGCGAGTGCGCCACAGGAGTCAACCTTGATGGTGGCCACCCGGCTGCGTGACACGGCGTTCAAGCGCGAACTGCAACGTATGCCGATCGGCTCAACTGTCCGCATGGAAGGGCCGTTTGGGAAATTGGTGCTGCATGCCGACCAGACCCGCCCGGCTGTTTTTCTGGCGGGCGGGATCGGCATCACACCCGTTCGCAGCATGGTGGTGCAGGCGGCGATGCAGCAGTCGCCGCAACGCATGGTGCTGTTCTCTTCGAATCGAAGGCCTGAGGATGCGCCTTTCCTGGAAGAACTGCAGGCCTTACAAAACAAGAATCCACACTATCGTTTCGTGGGCATCATGACGGAGCCAGCGAAATCATCCCGTCCCTGGGCAGAGGAAACGGGGCACCTCGACGCAGCCCTGCTCTCGAAGTATCTTCTGAACATTGAGAAGCCGATCTATTATGTGGTCGGTCCTCCGGGCATGGTCGTGGCGTTACGGACCATGCTCAAGGATGCCCGCATCAACGACAGCGATATTCGAACTGAACAGTTCGCCGGCTACTAATTCGATACACGCGCGAGTCGAAGGGGATGACGGTGGGGATGCTCAACTATCCCGGTGATTTCGCAGAGAGATCGCGTTAGGCTGGCCATGCGGTCATTGTGTACCGATTTAACAGCCGGCATACTCACGGCCATGACTATCCACTCACAATTGGGGGCGACTCAAGGAGACAGTGACCGCTATCGTGCGTTGTTGCGCGTGGCGGAGGCGATCGCTAGTCACTCCGACTTGTCCGCTCTGGTGCAGGATCTTGCGCGCTTGTTGCCGTCAGTCGTGCCGGTCAATTTCGTCGGGCTTTCGCTGCACGATCATCAGCGCAAGGTCATGCGTCTCCATGTGCTCCGCGCGAATGTCCCGGCGGAAATCGTCGGCGGTCACGAAAGCGATCCGGCTGACACGCCGGCCGGCCTGGTGTGGGAGACCCAGCAGCCGCTGTTGCTCAACGATCTGGCCGCCGAGCATCGCTGGCCGAAGGTGATCGGCTTGATGCGGGAAGACGGCGTGCAGTCCTGCTGTCTGGTTCCCCTCACCTCCGCGGCTCAGCGACTGGGGTCTTTGGAATTTTCGAGCCTGGAACAGCAGGCGTACGGCGTCGCAGATAGGGAATTCATGCAGCAGGTTGGGCGTCAAGTGGCGGTGGCGGTGGAGAACGTGCTCAACCGCGAGGCGGTGGAAGCCTCCCGGAGGGACGTCGAACGGCAGCGGGATCGCTTCAGTCTGTTGTTGCGCATGACGAACACGATGGCCTCCACGCTGGATCTGCGAGAAGTGTTTAAGGCGGTGAGTCTGTGCCTCCGCGAGATGGTCCCGCAGGAATACGCCAGCCTGATCCTCTACCAAAGCACAACCAACCGTGTCCGCCTGGAGGCCCTGGATTTTCCTGACAACGAAGGCGCGTTGATCGAGGGGACGATGTCGGATGTCGCTGGTTCTCTGGCCAGCCTCGCGTTCGAGCGAAAGCGCCCCGCGGTAGCCAACAACCTCCTGAGCCTGAGTGCGTTTTCTCATCCCGTACCGCAGCTTCTCATTCGAAAAGGCTTCCGCTCCATGTGCTCACTGCCGCTGTTGTCGCGCGATCGTGTGATCGGCTGTCTCAATCTGGCCAGCCGTCAGGAGCATGCGTTCAGCGAACAGGACGTCGAGTTTTTGAGCCAGGTAGCCGGACAGATTACGCTCGCCGTGGACAATGCGCTGGCGTATCAGGAAATCACCGACCTCAAGGACCGGCTGACCGAGGAGAAGCAGTATCTCGAGGAGGAGATTCGCCTCGAACATGGCTTCGACGACATCATCGGTGACAGCCGGACGCTGAAGCAGGTGCTGGCGCAAGTCGAAATCGTGGCGCCGACCCAGGCAACGGTTCTGATCCAGGGCGAAACCGGCACGGGCAAGGAACTCATCGCCAGGGCAATTCACCGGCTCAGTGACCGGAATCAGCGAACCTTTGTGAAACTGAACTGCGCGGCGATCCCTACCGGCCTGTTGGAGAGCGAATTATTCGGCCATGAGCGGGGCGCGTTTACCGGGGCGATCGCGCAGAAAGTCGGCCGGTTCGAATTGGCTCATGGCGGCACGATCTTTCTGGACGAGGTGGGGGAAATTCCACTGGAGCTCCAGTCCAAACTGCTCCGTGTTCTGCAGGAGCAGGAGTTTGAGCGGCTCGGGAGTACTCGGACCGTGCGCGTGGATATCCGGCTGGTTGCCGCGACGAATCGAGATCTGGGGAAGCTGGTTGAGCAGCAGGAGTTCCGAAGCGATCTGTACTACCGGCTGAATGTGTTTCCGATCACCCTGCCGCCACTGCGCGAGCGGAGAGAAGATATTCCGGTGCTGGTGCGCTATTTCACGCAACACTATGCCGCTCGCATGAACAAGCCCATCGAATCGATTCCGTCGGCGACGTTGGACGCCCTGTCCGGCTATCACTGGCCGGGCAACATCCGCGAGTTGGAGAACCTCGTTGAGCGCGCCGTGATTCTGACTCAAGGCTCTCACTTGCAGGTGCCGCTGCCGGAACTCAAACTTCAGGCGCAGCCGGCTCCCGCTCCCGCAGGGACACTTCACGATGCCGAGCGCGACCAGATCCTGCGCACCTTGCGTGACACGCGATGGGTCATCGGCGGCGCTGACGGTGCAGCGGCACGGCTGGGCCTTAAGCGCACCACCCTCACCTCGAAAATCAAGAAGCTTGGTCTTTCCCGTCCTCGGGAGTAGTCGATCGCATGACGAGTACCCAAGGTGACGTGGTGGCCTGCCCCCATCCGGCCGGAACAGAAGGCTGACGCCGTGGAACACATCCGCAAGGGGATGAACCGGCATGGAGATCGCCAGGTCGTAAGGTGAAGGCGGGCCGATGTGTGATGAGGGTCGTCTCTGGCAAAAAGGCTCACCATCGACTACAGTGTCGGCGCGTGCGCGACCGGGCGTTTCGATCCTGATGGCACCACGCGTCGCGACCGACTGATTGCATGCCGACCCGTACTTCCATAGTGACGGCTGTCATTCTCGCCTTGGTGTTGATAGGCGGCTACGTCACCCTCGATCGGCTCGTGTGGCACAACGGATTGCCGGATGGGCTGATTCAGGCCAATGGACGGATCGAAGGCGACCATGTCACGGTGTCCAGCAAGTTTCCCGGACGCGTCGTGGACCTGACGGCACGCGAAGGGGCGGAGGTGGTCAAAGGCAGCGTCCTGATCCGGCTGGACGATGCTCAAGCGAGGGCGAAAGTCGATCAAGCTGCGCGGTTGGTGGACAGCTTGATGGCGCAGGTGGAGGCGGCCCATACGGGACTCGCGGTTCTGAACCTCGAGGTGCCCCTGAGCATTGAGGCCGCCGCCGCCAAAGTCGACAGCGCGCGCGCCCTCATCCGGAAGGCGAAAGCTGTCGAATTCGAAGCCCGCCGGGACGCCGAGCGCGTGCGCTCCCTGCTTCCCGAGCAGGCCGTGTCACAGCAGCATGTGGACCAGGCCGATGCGCGCTGGAAAGTCGCTGTCACGGAGATTGCGGTGGCGCAGGCCGCCTCCGACCAAGCCGGCAAGGAACACGCACAGGCCGAATTAGGGCGGGAGCGCATCCGGTCAAAAGAAGCGGAGGTGGCGGCGCTCGAACGGCAGCGCGACCAAGGGGATGCAACGCTTGCGGAAGCCCGCAGCGTGCTCGACGATCTGACGATCGTGGCTCCCACGAACGGCACGGTGACCACACGCATGGTGGACGTCGGCGAAGTCGTGGCGACCGGCGCGCCCCTGCTCGAACTGGTGGACCTTGACCGCCTGTACCTGCAGGTCTATGTCCCGGAACTCCAAATCGGCAAAGTCCGTCTGGATTTGCCGGCCCGCATTTACACGGACGCCTTTCCCGACGACCCCTTTGAGGCGACTGTCCGGTATATCGCCTCGAAAGCGGAATTCACCCCAAAAGAAGTTCAAACCCCGGATGAACGGGTCAAGCTGATCTACGCCGTCCGGCTCTATCTCACGGCCAATCCGAATCATCGGTTGACGCCGGGTCTTCCTGCCGACGCGGTGATCCGCTGGAAGGACGACGTCGCCTGGTCGAACCCACGATGATGAGCCTGGCTGCATCGGCACCGGATGCGGTCATCCGCCTGTCCGGCTTCGTCAAGCGGTACCAGCAACATCTCGCGGTCAACGGCCTGGATTTCACCGTGAACCGGGGGGAGATCTACGGCCTCATCGGTCCGGATGGTGCGGGCAAGAGCAGCGCGATGAAGGCGATTGCCGGAGTGTTGCAGTACGAAGGCGGGTCTGTCGAAGTGTTCGGGACCGTTGTGAATTCGGAACGGGCGGCCGAACAGGTGAAACGACGGATCGGGTTTCTCCCCCAAGGCTTGGGGCTCAACCTCTACCCAGAGCTCTCCGTCGAGGAGAACATCGACTTTTTCGCCAAGCTCAGGTTGGTGTCCGAGGCCAACCTTCGTGAACGTAAATCGCGGTTGCTGGCGATCACCCGCCTGGATCGCTTCCGTGCCCGGTTGGTGAAACAGCTCTCGGGCGGCATGAAGCAGAAGCTCGGTTTGATCTGCACGCTGATTCATGAGCCGGAGCTGGCCATTCTCGACGAGCCGACGACCGGTGTCGATCCGGTCTCGCGGCGCGACTTCTGGGCCATTCTCGCGGAATGGCAGGCGGTCAAGGGCATGACCGCGCTCGTCTCGACCGCTTATATGGATGAGGCGGCCCGCTTTCACCGGCTCTCATTTTTCTCCCACGGACGCGTACTGGCATCCGGCACGCCGGCAGACGTTCAATCTCTGGTCCCTGGTCTGGTCGTCACCTTCGAATCGACTCCGCAATTGGAAGCAGTTGCTCGCCTGAAACGCCGGTACGCTCAGGTGGAATCGTTGGGTCCGTCACTGCACGTGTTCACGCCGGAACGGGAGGCGGATGCTGCGGCCGAGGGGATTCGGGATGCGCTGGGGAATCTCCCGGTGACCAATCTCCATGCGAACGAGCCGGAGCTGGAAGATGTCGTCGTCGCGCTTCTCCTGAAAGAACAGGATGGACAGCCGGGACTGTCGGGACGATCGACTCAGGCAATCCGCCCGGGGAGCCTGTCGCAGTGTGACGGACCGGCCGTTGAGGCCAAGGCGCTCGTGCGGGACTTTGGTTCCTTTCGCGCCGTGGACCAAGTCAGTTTCGACATGAAGCAAGGCGAAATCTTCGGACTCTTGGGGGCGAACGGCGCGGGCAAGACGACCGTCATCAAGATGCTGACGGGGATCGTGCCGCCGACGGGCGGAGAAGGACGTGTGGCCGGCGCCGACATGCGGACGGCGAGCGGCGCGATCAAGGAGCGCATCGGGTACATGTCCCAGGCCTTCTCCCTCTATCTGGACCTGACCGTGATCGAGAATATCCGGCTCTTTGCCGGAATTTATGGGTTGGCTCGTCGCCAGGCGCAGCAACGGATGGAGTGGATCGTCGAGATGGCCGGCCTCAACGGCTATGAGCATGATCGGACCGGGCGTCTTCCCATGGGGGTGCGGCAACGTCTGGCGTTGGGTTGCGCATTGGTCCACGGTCCGCGCGTGTTATTTCTCGATGAACCGACGTCCGGCGTGGACCCCATCGGCCGCCGGCGATTCTGGGAGTTGTTGTCGCGGTTGGCTCGCGAGGAGGGCGTCGCGATCCTCATCACAACGCACTATCTCAGCGAAGCGGAGCATTGCGACCGGCTGGCCCTCATGTATGCCGGACGAATCGTGGCCGGAGGGACGCCGGCGGATCTCAAGACAGAGGTAGAGCGAGAAGTCGGGCAATTGCTGGAAATTACCGTGGACAAGCCGGGGGCCGCCCTCGCGCATGTGACGGCGGCCGGGTTCACCGGCGCAGCGCTCTTCGGCACCAAGATCCATGTGCTCTCGCGTGATTTCTCCCGGGACGAAACGCGCCTCCGGGAGGGATTGGCCCGCGTCGGCATTGCCGTTGCAGCGGTGCGTCCGCGGCTGCTGAGCTTGGAGGACGTGTTTGTGTCGCGAGTCATGGCGCTCGAACAGGCAGCGCGCAAGGAGGGGTAAGCCTGAATCTCCAGCGCATCAGTGCCGTGGCGCTCAAGGAATGGAAAGAAACCACCAGGGACCGTCTGTTCCTGCTGTTGTCCTTCCTTCTGCCGGCTCTCTGGCTTGTGGTCTTCGGCTATGGGTTGAATCTGGACGTGGAGGACATTCCGTTTGCGGTCGTGGATCGAGATCAGAGTGAGTTCAGCCGGGAATACCTCCAGCGGTTCATCCAGTCGCGCTATTTTTCGTTTCGGGGCTATGCCGACGATGAGCGTACCTTGGATCGGCTGCTGACCGAAACGAAGATCCGGGCGGCCATCATCATTCCCGAACGGTTTCAGGAACAATTGGCCGCAGGCGAGCCGGTCTCCGTGCAGACGTTGCTCGACGGAACGTTTCCGCTCCATACGGATATCGCCAAGGGCTACGTGATCGCCATCAACCAGGCGTTCACTGAGGACCGCCTGATCGACTTCCTCCGCCGCTCCCGTGGTGTGACCCAGGAGCAAGCCGGCGTCCTCGTGCGTCCGCTGAGCGTAGAGGTCCGCTATCTCTACAACGAGGAAGTGCGCAGTACCTGGTCCACGGTGCCGGCGTTGGTCATGTTCACGTTGATGCTGGCGTCTCCCCTGCTGACGGCGCTCGGGGTCGTGCGGGAAAAGGAAACGGGGTCGATCTACAACATCTACAGCTCCACCGTGAGCCGCGCCGAGTTCCTCACCGGGAAGCTGTTGCCCTATATCGTCATCTCCCTCGTGAACGTCTGCGTGTTATGGCTGATGGCCGTCGGGCTTTTTCAGGTGCCGTTCAAGGGAAACTTTCTGCTGTTTTTTTCCGCGTCGGTGCTGTTCGTGTTCTGCACCACGGGGATCGGGCTGCTGATTTCGCTGCTGGTGCAGACGCAGATGGCAGCCCTGATCATTACGATGGTCGTGGCGATGGTCCCGACCATCTTGTTTTCCGGCCTTCTCGTTCCCGTCGCCTCGTTAACGCGCGGCGCGAAGGTCCAGGCGCATCTCTTCCCCGCCATGTACTACACCGACATTATGCGCGGCAGCTTTCTGAAAGGGGTCGGCGCCGATGTGCTGTGGATCGACCTGCTGGCGTTGGCGATTTTTGCCGCCGCGCTGAGCGCGGTCACGTATCGTCTTTTTACCAAGCGACCGGAGACATGAGGGGGCATGGCATGACGGCTCGGCAGCGGACAGCCACGTGGGGGCAACGTCTCGCGGCGCTGACATGGAAGGAAATCTTGCAACTGTCGCGCGATGTGCCGCTGTTGTTATTTTTGGTGTATTCGTTTTCGCTCTCGGTGCTAGTGAGCGGGGCCGGGATCACCATGCAGCTCACCAACGCGGAGTTGCTGGTGCATGATGCGGATCAGAGTCCTTCGTCCCGCGAGCTGATTCACCGGTTCCAGCCTCCGTATTTTGCCCTCACCGGCGCGATCAGCGATCCTCGCCAAGGCCTCCGGCAACTGGACCAGGGCCGTGCGATGCTCTTATTGGAGATTCCCCCGCGTTTTCATGAGGCCCTCATGAGCGGAGCACGGACGGCAGTCCAACTGCTTGTCGATACCACCAATGCTCCTCAGGGGCTCTCGGCCGCCGCGTACAGCGTGCGAATTGCCAGCCTGTTTGGGGCCGAGACGGGCCTGGCCTCCGCGGGTCTTTCCGGAGTGACGGCGACCGTGCCCGTCGTGTCCAGCGCCCATCGTGTCTGGTTCAACCCCACCCAGGACGAACGATGGTTCCAGTCCATTTCGCACATATTGCGCATGATCACGCTCTTTGCGGTATTGCTGCCGGCTGCCGCATTGGTTCGTGAAAAGGAACGGGGCACGGTCGAGCAGTTACTCGTGTCGCCGTTGTCTCCCTTCCAGATCATGTTTTCAAAGGTTCTCGCGATGTCTGGAGTCATCCTCCTCGCGACCGCTCTGGCTCTGTATGGCGTCTTGCACCCGGTGTTTCACGTGCCGATGAAGGGGTCGGCGGGACTCTTTTTTCTGCTGACCGCGTTGCATGTCTTCACCACGGCCGGATTCGGATTGGTGGCCGCGACCCTCGCGAAGAACCAGGCCCAAGTCGCCATGATGACGCTCTTCGTCGTGGGTCCGATGCTGTTGTTGTCAGGCATCACGTCGCCGTACGAATCGATGCCCGCATGGGTACAGGCCATCATGACGTTCTCTCCATTGCGCTACTATATCGACATCACCTACGGGGTGATGTTGAAGGGGGCGGGCTTGGAGTTGTTGTGGAGACCTGTCGGCGCCATGCTCCTGTTGGGCGGCATACTGTTCGGGAGTGGAATGTGGCGATTCCGACGGCAGTTCCAATGAGTGGACTGCCCCCGCTGGACCCCTGCCTCGTGTAACGATTGCTCATCGCGAGTCGTTCGCCACCGCTGCACCTTCAAGAAACCTCCTCCCGATATCCGGCCGTTGCTGCGGGGGACTCAAGCGGCGTCTGCAATTAACGCAGCAGCAGCTCGCTCTCACGACTGCCTGCTCCACGAGGTGACGATGCGTTTCGTCACCTGACGAGGCTTCGTCGCGAGCAGTTCGTCACTCGGAATCCGCAATGTCGCCGCCGTGCGAGATGAGCAGGATATTCTCTTGAAATATGAATGCGTTGGACGAGTCTATTCCAGGGGAATGCCGCGAGGAACAGCCTTTGCTGATACTGGTGAACAGCAACGCATTGAAGAATGGAAGGTGATCTATGAAGAAGGCGACGATGTGGCTCTGGTGGTACGGACTGTTGGCGGGCGTTCCTCTCGTGACCATGGGGCTGTTGTTGAAGGATCGAATGGCGGCTGCGGTTCCGCAGCGGGTGCGGAGCCACCGGCGATAATTCATTGTAAGGAGGTGCGGCATGTACAGCTTTTTCAAAACAGATGATTCCTGGGCGGGTTTGATTCTGCGGGTGGTGCTGGGGGGCGTGATCTTCGCGCATGGAGCCCAGAAATTATTGGGCTGGTATGGAGGGGGCGGGTTTGAGGGCACCATGGGATTCTTTACTCAAAAAATGGGCCTCCCCTGGCTGGTGGCGTTTCTCGTCATCATCGGGGAATCCATCGGCAGTTTGGGGTTGCTGGCAGGCTTGTTCACCAGGTTCACGGCGGCGAGTTTCATCGTGATCATGTTGGGCGCGATTATGACCGTGCATTTGCCACAAGGGTTCTTCATGAACTGGTTCGGACAGCAGACCGGTGAAGGGTTCGAATATCACCTGCTCGTGATTGGAATGAGCCTGGCGTTACTGGTCGTCGGCGGGGGCAAGTGGTCGCTCGATGGGGTGATTGCCCGCTGGTTCGGCGAGCGGGCGGCCGTCCCGGTGACGAAGGCGCGGGAGGCGAGCTTCGCGTTGCGCATGTTCTGAAGGCCATGGTGAGGCCGGGCACTGGCCCGGTCCCACTCGAGGACGAAAAGGTCCACGACCATGTTAAAGATTACGGTGTCGAATACAAGCCGGGGAACCACCTTCGACCTCTCCGGGCGCCTGGTCGGTCCCTGGGTTCAGGAGCTCCGGCGATGTTGGCTGATGGCCGGCGTCGGCGAACCGGCCCCATGCCATGTCGATCTCCGGGAAGTGACCTTCATCGATGAGGCGGGAACCACGCTCCTGTCTCAGATGTATCGCGGAGGGGTCACCATTCACGCGTCAGGCTGTCTGACGAGGGCCATCGTGCAGAGTTTAAACACGACAGGTGTTCACAATCACAACTAAGGAGTCATGCGATGAGACGCGTAATGGTTCTCCTCGGGTCAATGGTTCTCAGCTTGTCGATGGCGGCGCCCTATGGACACGCCGCAGAAGGCGGGGGAAAGAGCCCGGCGGATGTGTAAATCGGGCGGCGCCGAACAGATTGAAGGAGGTGCACCATGCCGGTTACGTTGATTACTGTGTTCTCAGTCCCGATCGCCAGGGAGGAGGAATTCGTAAAATGGTGGGCCGATATCAAAGACCATATCACCAAGGAACCGGGATTCATCAGTGGAAAATTCCATAAGAGCATCCAGTCGGACCGTAAATTCAACTATATCAACGTGGCAATCTGGCAGAACGACGATCTGTATTGGAAAGCCTATGAAAAGAGCGTTTCGCCCATGAAAATCAAGCTTGGAGAGCTAGGTGTTGAGATGACGCCTGCGCTCTATCGCGTGGCCTTCGAGTACTGAGCTCACACGCACCAGGTCATTCACCAATTTCACCAGGGAGGGCAGCATGAAGATGCACAAGACGGTTCGGGTCGCGATCGGGACGCTGGTTCTGGCCGGGGCGCTGGTCGGGGCCGGTTGTCATCGTCACCACACGCCGGCGGAGCGCGCGGATTGGATGACGAACAAGATCGCCAAACATTTGGATTTGGACGACCAGCAGAAGGCGAAGCTGATGGCCGTGAGGGACGAAATGGTGGCGGCTCGCGCGGAGTCTCAGCAGGAGCATAAGGCGATTATGGAGGACCTGATCGTCCAGGTGCAAAGCGACCGGCTGGACCAGGCCAAGCTGACTCAGCTGATGGACCGGCATCAAGCCGAACAACGGCGCGTGATGCAGCGCGTTTTGCCAAAAGTGACGGATTGGCATGCGACGCTTCGGCCGGAACAGAAGGCTGAAGCCGTGGAGCATATCCGGAAATGGATGGATCGCTATGGAGACCACTAGCCCGCGCTATTCATACCCGGTTCAATGTGCATGGATACGGCCGATGGGAAACAGAACTGTCAAGCAGTCGGGTACCACCGAAGAATGAAGTGTGCTGACCATGAACGCTGAGCGGTCGATGAACGACTCTCAGAACCTAACTAAGGAGGGTGTGATGCGATACATAAAAGGATTCTGTGCCATGTTGTTCACGGCGGGGCTGGTGTTTTCGGCCGGTTCTCTGTTCGCCGAAGTTGATGATGGATCTCACATCAAAATTACCTCGCCGAAGGATGGGGCCAAGGTGGGAGACACCTTCGAGCTGGCCTACGAACTCACGAAGGGTTCCAAAGCGGCTCATGGGCATGTGTATCTCGACGGCGAACCGCAGAAGAAGTTTCCCGGCACATTCAAAGGGCTCAGCAAGGGCAAGCATGAGATCAAAGTTCAAGCGGCGACCCACGATCACGACCATTTGTCCGCAACCGATACTATTACGGTCGAGGTGCAGTAGATCAGCGCTTGCATAGACCAGAGAGACACTCTACCGTGACAAGTTAGAACACAACACGGGAATCGGCATCCCGCGTGGGCTAGGCCGGCCTAGCAGGAAGAACGAGCGTTGTTTACATATTCATAAGGAGCAAGACCATGGCGACACCAGTGGCGATCAATGACCCGGCAAAAGCGAAAGAGTTCTTCGAGGCAAAAATGGCGTTTACCACCGGTCCGGTGGAACTGGAACGGATGATGAAGAATAAGGAAGTGAATGTTGTTGATGTCCGGGCGGCGGACGATTACGCCCAGGGGCATATTCCCGGTGCGGTGAATTTACCGAAGGATCAGTGGGCCTCTCTCAAAGGTCTGCGCAAGGACAAGCTGAACGTGCTCTACTGCTATTCACAGGTCTGCCATCTTGCCGCGACCGCTGCCGTGCAATTCGCCGCACAGGGCTATTCCATTATGGAATTGGATGGCGGCTGGCGTTGGTGGAAGGACGATGGGTTCGACGTGGAGAAGTGAGCAGGTCTTCGACCGAGTCACCAGCGCTTGCATGACATGATAGGTCGATAGCACCGGACGTGGGCGGTCTTTCCGAAAAGGATGGGCCGCGCCGCTCTCCTGTCACACACGTTCGATCCAGATGCGACGGCGGGTGGGCAGAGTATGTAGTGGCGGCGGGGAAGCCATGGCCGCTCTGACGGGCGTGCGGCCGATGATCGAGCGGTTTCCCCCGGCCCATGCGCAGGAAGCCTATCAGCACATGATGGGTGGCAAAGCGCGCTTCCGCGCCGTACTGACGATGAACTCGTAAATTTGGAGGTAGCATGAAACGGAATGCATCGGCAAAATGGCAGGGCGATCTCAAGACAGGTAAAGGGACGGTGTCGACGGACAGCGGCGTGTTAGCCGAGACGCCATATTCATTCAGCACCAGATTCGAGAATGGAAAGGGCACGAACCCGGAAGAATTGATCGCAGCCGCCCATGCCGGTTGCTTTACCATGGCCCTTTCGGGTCAGTTGGGCGCGGCGAATCTGGTCGCTGAGCACCTGGCGACCACCGCAACCGTCACGATGGAAAAACTGGAGGCAGGCTGGACAGTCACCGGCATCCATTTGGCCGTGAAGGGAAGAGTGCCTAAGGCCGATGCCGCCGCTTGGGACAAAGCGACCACGGCGGCGAAAACCGGCTGCCCGATTTCCCGTTTGCTGAATGCCACCATCACGATGGACGCCAGGTTGGAGAACTGACACGCATGACCGTTGTGCCTGATGGCGATTCGCTCGCCTTTTTATTCGACTTGGACGGCACGTTGGTCGACAGTGTGTACCAGCATGTGCTGGCCTGGCGCGAGGCGACTCAGGCGGCAGGGATTGAATTGCCGGTGTGGCGGATTCACCGGCAAATCGGGATGAGCGGCGGCCTCATGCTTCATGCGCTCTGGCGGGAAACCGGCCGACCGGTGACCAAGGACGAAGCGGAAGATATTCAACGGGTGCATGCTGAAGCCTTTGCCAGACAAGCTTCTTCACTCCGGGTGCTGCCCGGGGCACAAGAGCTCGTGGATGCTCTGACGGCAGCCCGGGTGCCCTATGCCATTGCTACGAGTGGCCGACTGCAAAGCGCGCAACATACCTTGAAGCTGCTCAAGCTTCCTTCCGGTACTCCCGTGGTGACTCGTGATCAAGTAAAGCGGGCGAAGCCTGACCCTGATGTGTTTCTGGCGGCTGCCGAGCAACTCCACGTCCCGATTGCCAGGTGCATTGTCGTCGGCGACAGCGTGTGGGATCTGCTGGCCGCTCGCCGGGCATCCGCGCTGGGCGTGGGTTTGCTGTCAGGGGGATATGGCCGGGAAGAACTGGAACGGGCCGGCGCCTATCGTACGTATCACGATCCGGCAGACTTGCTGCGCCATGTAGACGAATGTGGTGTCCGGCTTGGGTAGCGATTGATCTCGCGTGGCCACCGGCGTCATTCGTCTCACAGTGCTGAGACGGTGTTCGAGGTTGTGTGACCTGGTAAGCGTGAAGATGTGACACCCTCAGTGATGTACCATGGCGGTGGCTTGCCTCAAGGTTTTTTCCGCGCTCCACAAGGTCAGGACGACGGGTTTGTGAGGGGATGGCAGGAGGTGAACATCGATCTTGCCGCACAACGGTGATTCATCGGCGGAACGTTGCATCAGGGCATCAAGCCGGACAGTCAATTCACCTTCGTCAACGTGGAGGTCTGGGAAAGCTGGGATGTGGAGTGAACCGCTTAGGATCTCTGCGGCACGTCTATCCTATGAAATCGAAGTCAGAGCAATCAGGGATCGAGATGGTCACGGCTCTCTTCGATGTGCTGTGTGAATAGTGATGCAGGCCGGTACGCCTGGTTGCGAGGATCACCTGGAGAGAGAAAGGAATGATCATGCGTCGAATGAAGAACGAGAAGAGGTCCAGCCGACTCAACACGGTACTAGTGATTGATGTGGGCGGGACTCACGTGAAAGTGCTTGCCACCGGCAAACGCACGCCGCGAAAAATTCCATCCGGTCCCACTATGACCGCGCCAGCCATGGTCGAAGCGGTACGGCAGATCGCCGCCGATTGGTCCTATGATGTCATCGCGCTGGGCTATCCGGGCGCGGTGTTGCGAGGCCGGCCGGCTGCCGAACCCAAGAACTTGGGGGAGGGATGGGTGGCATTCGATTTCGAGAAGGCGTTCGGCTGCCCCGTCAAGGTGATCAATGACGCAGCCATGCAGGCCCTCGGCAGCTATGAAGGCGGGCGTATGCTGTTCTTGGGCCTGGGCACGGGCCTGGGCTCAGCCCTCATCACCGATGGCGTGCTGGTACCGATGGAGTTGGCGCATCTGCGATACCGGAAAGGTCGAACCTATGAGGACTATGTCGGGTTGCGCGGGCTCAAGCGCTACGGCAAGAAGAGATGGCGCCAAGACGTCAAGGATGTGGTGACGGCGCTCAGACATGCGCTACAAGCCGACTACGTCGTGCTCGGCGGAGGCAATGCCGAAAAACTGAAGGGCCTGCCTGAACGCGTCCGCTTGGGCGACAATGCCCATGCTTTTCTCGGCGGGTTTCGCCTCTGGGAGGAAGCGTGGCAGGATGCGCGGCCTGCCTCCGTTGTGCAAAGCCGATGTGCGGAGAACACACAACGGGCTTGAGTCTGCCGAGTGGAGTCCCGGTTACGGGTGAAGAGGTCAGCGATGAACCCTCGACGAATCATCATCATCGGCGGCGGATTTGGCGGAGTCCAGTGCGCGAAGATCCTGCGCAGGAAACTGACGCCGGAGTCCTTCGAGATCGTGTTGTTCAGCCGGGAAAACAGCATGGTCTTTTATCCGTTGCTGGCTCAGGTGGCAGGAGCCACGATCAACCCCGGAGCTGTGACGGTGCCGCTGCGCCAAATGTTGTCGGGGGTTCGGTGCCGAACGGAAGAGGTAAGGCAGATTGACGTGGCTGCTTCCGAGGTGGAGTACGAAGGATACGATGGCCGTGTGAATCGCATGTCCTTTGACCATACAGTGATTGCCTGCGGAGCGTCGGTCAATCTCACAATGGTTCCGGGGATGGCCGACCATGCGTTTCCGCTGAAGTCGGTGGGCGACGCAATGGCCTTACGATTCCATGTGACCGACCAACTTGAGAAGGCCGAGGTCTGCGCCGATCCGGAGCGCCGACGCTGGTATTTGTCGTTCGTGGTGGTCGGCGGCGGGTTTACCGGAGTCGAAGCGGCGGGCGAAATCAACGATCTGGTGCGGGCCAGTGCCAAGTTTTATAAAAACTTCACGGCACGCGACCTCACCGTGACGCTGGTGCATAGCCGGGATCACATTCTGCCCGAGGTGAGCCTCACGCTCCGGGAATTTGCCAGGACGAAGATGGAGCAGGCCGGGATCCACATGGTGCTGAACGCGCACGCTACCCTGGCCACCGCTGAGGGCGTGGAGTTGGAAGACGGGCGGATGATCCGGAGTGGGACCATTGTCTGTACGATCGGTACGACCATGCCGCAGTTGGTGCAGCGGCTCGATGTGCCGAAGGAACGCGGAAAATTGCTCACCGATGTTGACATGCGCCTTCGCGGCATCTCGAACGTCTGGGCGATTGGTGACTGTGCCCACATCGTGAACGCCTACGATCACGGCGTGGCTCCCCCGACGGGCCAATTCGCCGAGCGTCAAGGGAGCCAGGCGGCTCACAACATCGTGCGTGTCCTGCACGGCCAGCAGACCAAGCCGTTCTCTTTCAAACCGTTGGGACAATTGTGCGGCCTCGGGGAGCGGAACGCAGTGGCGGAAATTTTGGGCGTGCGTCTGTCGGGGTTTCCTGCCTGGTGGCTGTGGCGGACCGTGTATCTGTTGAAATCTCCCTCCTGGTCGCGCCGGATCAAGATCGCGTTCGATTGGACCTGGGAGCTGTTCTTCCCGCGAGATCTGGCCTACCCCAGGGCCGGCCGGACCGAACGGATCGGGAGGGCAACGTACCGTCCGGGGGATTACATCATGGTCGAGGGTGAGCCGGGCTTGAATTTTTACGTGGTCGAACGGGGGGAGGTCGAAATCCTGCGCGAACCACGCGGAGAGCCGACTCGGATCATGGCGGTGTTGGGACCAGGCGAGTTTTTCGGTGAAATGGCCTTGATCGACAACAGTCCGCGTATCGCGAGCGTTCGAGCACGCACGGCGGTTGAGGTGCTGGTGATGGGGAAGGAGGTGTTTTCGGACATTTCCGGGGCGCTCGCTCCGTTTCACAATCTCGTGGCCCAAGCCCTGAGATGGAGACGGCCGAGATCGAATCCCCGCCTCAGCCAGGCCTGGACGGTTCTGGAACAGCAACCGCTCTCGGTATTGATCGATGCGGTTCCGGCGCAGCGCCTCTCCCCCGACGACACATTTGAGGTCGCCGTTCGCACCTTTGATCAGCAGGCGGTCGAGTTCCTTTGCGTGCTGGATAACAATGGATGCTTGCAAGGCATTGTGACCAGAAACGAGTTGTTCGAAACCTTTGCGCAGGGGAAGTCACCGGCAACCCAGGTTCGTGATTTTATGCGAGCCCAACCCATCGCGGTCACTCCTGACCAGACGTGTCTGACAGCCGGTGATCTGATGAATAAGCATGACCTCGACTGGTTGCCGGTGATAGAGACTAAGGAAGGTCGCCGGCTCATCGGTGTCGTGCGGTCCGAAAAGCTGCTGTGTTACCTGATGCAACAGGCTCGAAGTGGCCCTGCTGTTCTGTGATGCCCCAGGCGTGTTTGTGTGAGGGCCGTGTGCCATTCCGACTGCCGGTCGCTGAGTCCGCAGGCCTGTTTTCCTGCGCCAGCGGCGGCGATCTCGAAAACTTGTCTGCGGTGGCATGGGAATGTGTCGCCAAGGCGAGGCCAGACTTCCCGACCTGAGCTGCCAATACCACGTGTTGAGTCACCCCCCCCTCGCACTGAAAACAGAGTCTCAGTCATGTGAAGCAGGTTCTCGCCCGGTTGTGTCATGGCTGGTAATCGTGCTCGAATGGTGCGCACATTGGTGCCAACAACCTGGACAGAAGGATCGTTCATGGAAAAACCGGCTGAGACGCAATATCCCATTCATGACGTGCTGCGGCGTCGCTGGAGCCCGCGGGCCTATTCGGAACGGATGGTGGAAACGGAGACATTGAAGAGTCTATTTGAAGCGGCACGCTGGGCGCCCTCTTCGAATAACGAACAGCCATGGCATTTCATTGTCGGGACGAAGGCCGATCCGTCTGCGTATGACCGGCTGTTTGCCTGTCTCAAGGATGGAAACAAGAAATGGGCGTTTCGGGCTCCGGTGCTGATGCTTTCTGTGGCGCGGCTGAACTTTGAAGATGAAGGCACGCCGAACCGGCACGCCTGGCATGATACGGGAATGGCCGCGCTCAGCGTATGTTTGCAGGCCACGTCGCTGGGATTGATCGCACACCAGATGGCGGGCTTCGACATCGAGAAGGCGCGCACCGATCTCGGAATCCCCGCCGGGTATGCGCCGGTGGCGATGATTGCGATCGGGTATCCCGGCGATGCGGCCGCACTGCCGGATGATCTGCGTGAACGAGAAGTGAAACCGCGGGAACGGAAGCCGGTGACGGAATTCGTTTCCTTTGGGGCGTGGAATCGTCCGCCCGAGTGGCCTATCAGATGATGGTGTCCGGTCACCCGCGCCGGAGGCGCAACATTTCGTTCCCGCCGCGCTGAAGCTCGTAGCTGACCCGTTCGATCGAAAGATGGTGGCCGTCTCGACGGAGTTGCTCACACACCGGCTCCACGTGCTGCGACCGCTCCGCCCGGAGCGCGAGCAATGGAAAGATCCTCACTTCCGGCGCGACCCGCAACATGGCTCGTATGGCATTGAGATGAAACGCGGCATCGAAATGGTCCGAGTACAAGAAGAGAAAGTGTGATGAGAGCGCGAGGTCGAAGCAATCTGTCTTGAACGGGAGTGCCGGCAAGAGGCCGCAGACATACCGTCTTGGGTTTCCTTTCCTGCTGTAGTCGGCCACGAATGTTTCCATCACGGTGATTCGGTTCCGTCGCAGATCCTCAGGGTCGCGATGGTGACTCCAGACCCAATTCTGCGGCGTTGCCCGTACCTGCTCGATGACGTGATCGAGGGTGGAGCAGAATTGCCGTTGGATCTCCGCTCCGGTGAATTGATACAGTGGGTCGATCGAGCAGACGCGACCGCCGGCGGCCGTGAGTTCCGCGTTGAAGCTGGACGGCCCAGCGGCGCAGTCCAGAATGTGCCGCCGGTGGTCCGCGGCGTCGAGCGAAAACATCGACGCATATTCATGTAAGGATCGTCCGAACGGTACGGTCTGCTCCAGGCGAATGCTCATGGGCGCACTGTATCATGCGCGGTCTTTAGGGGACCATCGGCATGCGAAGCGCCATCTGTGGATGGGCCGTCGTTGGTGTGTCGTCGGAGACAAGTGGAGGCGCGGGCATGGGGTCGTTGACGGGCAAAGTGGCCATTGTGACCGGATCGTCGAGCGGCATCGGCCGGGCGATCGCCGAACGATTGGCCCGGGATGGCGCGACCATCGTGGTCCACTATCATGTGCATGCCGACAAGGCCGAACAGGTCGCGGGGGGGATTCAGGCCAGCGGGGGGAGAGCCCTGGTGCGGCAGGCCGACATGAGCCGGGTGGCCGATGCGCAGCGCTTGGTGCGGGAGACGGTCAGGGAGTTGAGCCGTCTGGACATTCTGGTGAACAATGCCGGCCGGTTTCTTCCCCGGCCATTATTGGAGACGACCGAGGAGGAGTTCGACGCCATTCTTGCCCTGAATGCGAAGGGACCATACTTCGCGATGCAGGAAGCGGCGAGGGTCCTCAGTGACGGCGGCCGCATCGTGAATATTTCGTCGGCGCTCACCCACCTGAAATTCCCCGGTGCCACCGCTCACTTGGGGAGCAAAGCGGCGCTGGAACAGTACGGCAAAGGTCTCGCGCAAGAATTGGCTTCGCGAGGGATCACGGTCAACACCGTGCTCCCTGGTTTTACGGACACCGGAGTCTTGACGGAGCCCTATCGTCTGATGGGGGCGCAGATGTCGCCTGCGCAGCGGCTTGGACAGCCCTCTGATATCGCCGATGTGGTGGCGTTTCTGGTGAGCGAGCAGGCGCGGTGGTTGACCGGACAGGTGATCCAGGCTGGCGGCGGCCTCGTCATGTAACAGGACGCGCATCTGTCGATACTGCTCCATCAGTTGAATGAGATCCGTGGTGTAACCGGAATTTTTAGCAAGAGGGAAGGAGGAAACATGGCGAGGCAGAACGTTTCGACCGGGGGACCCTGGGAGGGCAAAATCGGCTATTCGCGCGCGGTGCGCGTCGGCCAATCCGTGCAGGTCTCCGGCACGACTGCGATGACGGGATCGGGACTCGTGGGAAAGGATGATCCCTATGCGCAGACCATTCAGGCCTTGAAGACGATTGAAGCGGCGCTCGTGCAGGCCGGCGCATCGATCGCGGATGTGGTGCGAACGCGCATTTATATGGCCAATATCGATCAATGGCAGGAAGTCGGCCGCGCGCATGGCGAAATCTTCGGGGCGATCAGGCCTGCGACCACCATGGTGGAGGTGAAGCGCCTGATTGATCCGGACATGCTGGTTGAAATCGAGGCCGACGCCATCGTTGCCTGACCTGGTGCGGATATGCTCCGCCAGCGGCGTGCTCGCATGGCATGAACGTTCTACGGATCGGGCAAGGATGCGTCACCTTCGGGACATGGCCGGCTCCCCGTCCCGACGGTGTTCACAAACGCGGTGCTCATTCAGTTTCGCGCCGTGGACCTCGCTGCGGCCTTGCTGGACCGCCGTGTTGCGCATCCGGTTGGCCATGCTGACGCCGACAGCGCAGGTGGATGGCGCATGGAGGGGTGGATGAGCAGAGTGTCGCCGGACATTGCCCATCTGCGCAGGATCGATCCGGTGATGAAGCGCTTGATCAGAGAGGTCGGCGCCTACGCCCTGCCGCCTCCCGCAAGACGCTCCCCGTTCGAGTCGCTGGTCCGCGCCATCGCCTACCAACAACTGCATGCGAAGGCCGCGGAGAGTATCCTCGCACGTTTCATCGCCTTGTGTCCTGGCCGTCGGTTTCCGCAGCCGGCGGATGTGCTGGCGTTAGCGCCGGAGAGCATTCGAGGAGCGGGGTTCTCCCGCGCGAAGATTGCCGCGCTGCAGGATTTGGCTGCGAAGGCGGTCGACGGCACACTGCCGACCGCGGCCGTCATTCGACGGCTCGATGATGACGCCATTGTCGAACGGCTGGTGGCGGTGCGGGGTATCGGCCGGTGGACCGCCGAAATGTTGCTGATCTTTCAACTGGGCCGTCCTGATGTCTTGCCGGTCGATGACTTCGGCGTGCGGAACGGATTCCGGATCGCCTACAACCAACGGGCGATGCCGACGCCTCAAGAACTGTTACGATATGGAGAACGCTGGCGGCCGTATCGCACCGCCGCTGCCTGGTACCTCTGGCGAGCGGCGGAACGTGGAAAGAAACGAAGGAGCGGGAGATTACAAGAGGTGACAGCATGAAAGCGGCCCTGATCGTGTTCGACAACATGACTAGCTTGGATTTCGTCGGTTTCTACGATCCGCTCACCAGGCTCAAGTCCATGCGGATTCGGTCGGATTTCGAATGGAACATTTGCGCCTTACAGGAATCCGTGACGGACGATCGCGGATTGCGCGTCGGAGCCGATGCGCAGAAAGAGCCGCTGGCCAGCTACGATCTTCTGTTCGTGCCGGGAGGTATCGGAACGCGGACGTTGCAGCAAGAACCCGAGTTTATCGAGTGGCTGCAGACATTCGATGCGGCCAGATTGAAAGTTTCGGTGTGCACGGGATCGCTGCTGCTCGGCGCAGCCGGGTATCTCAAAGGAAAACGTGCGACGACTCACCCGACCTCCCTCAAAGAATTAGAACCTTATTGTGCAGCGGTGGAAGCGGCAAGAATCGTCGATGAGGGCGATGTCATCACGGCGGGCGGAGTGTCGGCGTCCATCGATGCTGGACTGTATGTTGTCGAACGGTTGGCTGGTTCGGAGGCACGGAATCGCATTGCAAGGCAGATGGATTATCCCTATCAGTGGCATCCGTGCATGTGATCGAGGCTCCCATGGCCAATAAGAGCAAACGATTAGATGTAAACGTCGCGGGCAACTTCTATGTCGATGCCACGTGTATCAATTGCGATGCCTGCCGCCAGCTCGCCCCTTCCAGTTTCGAGGAGGTCGGAGACTACTCTGCTGTCCTGCATCAACCGGTCAGCGACCAGGAGACCAGGGAGGCCTACCGCGCCCTCCTCGCCTGCCCGACCGGTTCGATCGGAACTGAACAGAGCGACAACATCCTGCTGCAGGCGGCCAAGACCGACTTCCCGCTACCAGTAGAAGGTGATGTGTACTATTGCGGGTTCAATTCAGAAACGTCCTTTGGCGCGAACAGCTTCTTTGTACGGCATCCGGAGGGGAACTGGTTGATCGATTCGCCGCGGTATCTCAAATCGCTGGTCGAGGCCTTCGACCGGATGGGAGGCGTTGCGCAGATCTTCCTGACGCATGAAGACGACGTGGCCGATGCTGCTCGATACGCGCAGCGATTCGGAGCGAAACGAATCATTCACCGCGCAGATGCGCATGCGATGCCCGATGCAGAAGTGATCATCGATGGTGGGCATGCCCAATCCTATGGCGACCTGTTTCACATCATTCCCGTCCCCGGCCATACCGCAGGCAGCCTCTGTCTACTGTACCGGAACCGGTTCTTGTTTACGGGGGATCACCTCTGGTGGGAGCCGGAGACCAGCGAGTTGGCCTCTCCGCGGCAATTGGTCTGGGACTCGGAGGCGTTGCGTCGATCCATTGAAACCCTGGCAGCCTACCCGTTCGAATGGGTGCTGGCCGGTCATGGAGGGCGGATACACTTGTCTCAACACGCGATGCGTGCAGCGCTCGACGATTTGCTCCTTCGCAGACAACGAGTTTGACGCTGACGCTCAGGCCGTTGCGGAGATCGGCTCCAGTCCCGGGATCTTTACCATCCCCACCGCATCCTGAATCGCCGTCATGACGGCCGGCCTCGCAAATCCTTTGCGCCAAGCCAGGGCGATGCGCCGCTCGGGCACCGGTTTCGTGAACTTCAACACGGCCAGCCTCTTGTTCAGATGTCGGCTGGTGACGGCGCTGCAGGGCATCACAGTAATACCGAGCCCTGACGCGACCATCTGCCGAATCGTCTCCAGCGAATTCCCCTGCAACCCTTCCGAATCCGATCGGCTTAGTTCCGGACAGGCCTCCAGCACTTGGTGCCTGAAACAATGACCTGCATGGGGCAGCAGGACGCGTTCACTGGTCATGGCCGAGGGATCGATTGTCCCCTTTTTTGCCAGCCGATGATCCGCGGGTACGACGGCCTTGAACGGTTCATCATACAGGGGCTGCACCAGGATGCCCGGCTCCTCAAACGGCAGGGCGATCATGATGACGTCCAGTTTTCCGTTCTTCAACATGGCCGTCAGATTCACCGTTAAATTCTCCTCGATCTCCAGCGGCATCTCCGGCGCCCGCTTGTGGAGCAGGGGTACGAGGTCGGGTAGCAGATACGGGCCTACCGTCGCAATGGCGCCGAGCCGCAGCGCTCCTACCAGCTGATTCTTGCCCTGGGCCGCGAGCAGTTTGATGTGATCCACTTCCTCAAGCACCCGCTGAGCCTGGTGCACGATCTGTTCTCCCAGTGGCGTGAGCACCGCCTGATTCCTGCGCCGCTCAAAGATCGCCACGCCCAATTCACCCTCCAACTTCTTGATGGCCAAACTCAATGCCGGTTGCGTCACGAAAGTTCGCTCGGCCGCCCGGCCAAAATGCCGTTCCTGCGCAAGGGCGACAATGTATTGCAGCTCGGTGAGCGTCATGGACCGGAAAGCCTCAAGGATAAGCTTATCTAATCGTCTGGTAATACACTATCAATTGGACTGATGATTCCGCAACCGGTATCGTGCCGTCAATCAGATCGTAACCATGCAACAAGGAGGCGACGTATGCGACAGGTCGTAGCTCTTATAGGGATCGGGTGTTTCATGGTTCTGTTGCAGGGCTGTGCTGCGCCGGCAAAACACGCCGGTCATGAGACGGTGGCTTTTGCGGAAGACCAAGGCAGGGCTCTGCCAGATGACGCATTCGCCAAGAAGGTCGGACAACACCTGGATCGACAGGATCGTCCCGGTTCGACGTTGATGTTTCGATGATCACTGTGTGACTCGCATCGAAAGGGAAAGGAGAAGGAGGAGCCATGGGAACGAGAAGGATGAGATGGGTCGCGGGAATGGCGGCAAGTGTCATGGTCGGGGCGATGGGCCTGGCGGCCACGAAAGTCATGGGTGATTCGTCTGCGCCGCCCCCTGGAGGTTCTATCGTGATCACGCAGGCAGTGCCGCTGGGATTGGAAGATCCTGCGGCCTACATTCCTGCCGATAATCCGCAGACAGCCAAGAAGATCGAGCTGGGGCGAATTCTGTTTTTTGATAAGCGGCTGTCCAAGACCAACACCGTGGCCTGCGCGAACTGCCACATGCCTGGACTAGCGTTCACCGACGGACAGGCCGTCTCTATGGGAATCAATCGACTGCAGGGTGGTCGCAGCGCCCCCACAGCCATCAACCGCGTCTATAGCAAGGTGCAATTTTGGGATGGGCGCGCCCAGACTCTGGAAGAACAATCGACGGGGCCGTTTATCAATCCGGTGGAACATGGCTTTCTCGACTATGATGAAATGACGGCGAAGATGAAAAAGTTGAGCGGCTATCGCAAGCTCTTCCAGGAAGTGTTTCACGACGAGATTACGGAGCCGAACATCGGCAAGGCGATCGCGAGTTTCCAACGGACGCTGGTCTCTGGCAATAGTCCTGCCGATCGGTTCGACGTCGGCGGCGATGAGCAAGCTTTGAGCGATTCGGCCAAGCGAGGCCTCGAATTGTTCCGCGGCAAAGCCCGCTGCACGCGTTGCCACTCCGGCTTCAACTTTACCGATGAAAAATTTCACAACCTGGGTGTCGGCTGGGATACCAATACCGTGGATCTCGGCCGCTACATGGTGACCAAGAATCCCGAAGACATCGGAGCCTTCAAGACGCCGACCTTGCGTGAAATTTCGCGCACCGCGCCCTACATGCACGACGGACGATTCGGAACGCTGGAGGAGGTGGTGGCCTTCTATAACCGGGGAGGAATTCCTAATCCACATCAGGACAATACGATCATTCCGCTTGAACTCACTGAATCGGAACAGCAGGAGGTGGCGGCCTTCTTGCGATCCCTGAACGGCGAAGGCTGGCAGCAGGTGACGGCGCCTATCCAGTTCCCCCAGTAACGGAGGCGTCCGGGATGAGAAGGGCCCCGGTCTTCAGACCCCGGTCCTTCTCGTCGGACGACTGAGCCTGCTTGCAAATGCCTATCCGGTACGGGTAACAGAGAGGATGATCATGAACTCTGTGCCGTTGCCGGTACCCTTGTGATGATGACTGCCGTTTCCCGCTGGATCGACCGCAATATCCTGGAACTCGCCCGCGACTTCCAACTGTCCTATTTGCCCCCGCTCATGGTCTACATGGCTGCGGGTATTTCCGGGCTCACCGGCATCGTCGGCACATTCTTTGTGAAAGATTATCTGGGCTTGTCCGCCGCCTTTCTCGCGGCATTGGGGTTTTGGGCCGGCATTCCCTGGGCGCTCAAAATGCCGTTCGGACATCTGGTGGATCTGCTGTGGCGATGGAAGAGCCTGCTCGTGTATGCCGGCGCGGGAGTGATTGCCGCCAGTCTGCTGATCATGGTCGGTTTGATCGGTCATCGCGAGGCCATGATCGCCGTCATGCCGGCTGAAGTCTGGTACGTGCTGAGCGCGCTTCTGGCCCCGATCGGGTATGTGATTCAAGACACGGTCGCCGATGCCATGACGGTTGAGGCTGTCCCGAGGGTCGATGAGCGAGGCCTCCCCATCGACGAAGTCAGGCTGAAGCTGATGCACACGACGATGCAGACGCTGGGACGTGTGGCCATCATCAGCGGTGGGATTGTGGTGGCGCTCATCAATCTGTACCTGTTCATGGGTGTCGAGAATCTGCCGAAAGAACAAGTCGCGGAGATTTATCAGCAAGTCTATCTCCTGGCCCTGACCATACCGGCCGTATCGGTGCTCGGCGTGATTACCGCGTCGATTCTCCGCCTGCGAGCCAAACGGCGGTTTCTCAGCCAGGGCATGACCTCCGCCCAGGTTGCCGCGTTGCTGGATAGGCCAGTAGAACCGACCCAGCCTAATTGGTGGATTCTCGGAGGCAGCCTGCTGTTCGTCTTGTTTACCCTGACCGTGGGAATGGCGGATTTTCCGTTCAATGAAGAAATCGTCTTCGCGGGATCGATGGCCATCGTTTCGGTCTTGATGGTCCGCCTGACTCGCGAACTGGCTCCCGACGCCAGGCATGTGCTCGTCGGCACGGCGTTGGTGGTGTTCGTGTTTCGCGCGGTGCCGGGGCCCGGCGAAGGCGCGACCTGGTGGATGATCGACAAGCTGAAATTCGATCAGCAGTTTCTGTCGGTGTTGTCGCTCATCGGCAGCGCGTTGACGCTCGCGGGCATGTTTCTCTTTCGCCGGTTTATGGCGGAACGGTCCATTGCCTATGTCGTCGGGTTTTTGACGGTGGCAGCCTTTCTCCTCGGGCTTCCCATTGTCAGCATGTATTACGGACTTCACGAATGGACCGCGGCGCTGACCGGTGGCGTGGTGGATGCGCGCTTCATCGCATTGATCAATACCGCGCTGGAATCGCCGCTGGGTCAAATCTCCATGATTCCCATGTTGGCCTGGATTGCGAATTCTGCGCCGGCTAATCTCAAGGCCACCTATTTTGCCGTGATGGCCTCCTTTACCAATCTCGCGTTGTCGCTCAGTCAGCTCGGGACGAAATATCTGAACGAGCTGTTTGTGGTGACTCGGGAGGTACGGGATCCGGTCACCAACGCGATTCAGACGCCTGACGATTACGGTCAGTTGGGAATGTTGCTGATCGTGCAAGCGGTGTTAGGTCTGGCGCTCCCCTTCGCGGCCATTCTCTTTGCGCGGTTCTCGCGTTTCCGGAGTGCCTGAGCGGGAGGACATCATCGGCTATGAATCCGTTTGACTTCTTGGCCGAGCATGGTTCGTCGGTGCTGTTCTGGGTGATCTTCGTCGAGCAGATTGGCTTCCCCCTTCCCGCCATTCCGCTCCTTGTTGCCGCTGGCGCTCTGGTTGGGGCTGGAAAAATGAGCCTTGCCACGGCCTTGTTGGTACCGGTTGCCGCCTCTCTTCCACCGGACCTCGCCTGGTATTACCTCGGTCGTCACAAGGGCGGAAAAGTGCTGGGGTTTCTCTGCCGCCTGTCGCTGGAACCGGATTCCTGCGTGCGGGATACGGAGACTGTGTTTCACCGGAACGGGCCTCGCGGATTGCTGCTGGCCAAATTCATCCCGGGTTTGAGCACCGTGGCGCCGCCGCTGGCTGGTATTGTCGGCATGCCTGCGGCGATGTTTGTCGTGTACGATATCGCCGGCACCTTGATCTGGGCGGCGGTCAGCGCCGGAGTTGGCGCGTTGTTCAGCGATCAGTTGGAACAGCTCGCCGGGCTGTTCGACCAGGCCGGCGGCCTGATGCTCGTCATCCTTCTCCTGGGTTTCGCCGGATTTCTCGCCTACAAGTTCTATCACCGGCAGAGGTTTTTGCGACATCTGCGCATGGCGAAAATTTCTGTGGATGAGCTCAAGCGGCGTATGGACGCCGGGGATGCCATCAGTGTGATTGATGTCCGGCATCCGTTGTCCCTCGACCGTAATTCCGAGAGCATCCCGGGATCCATCAACTTTACCTTGGAGGAAATCGAGGGCCGACATCACGAAATCCCGCGCGACCGCGATATCGTGCTGTACTGCGCCTGTCCGAACGAAGTCTCCAGCGCCAGAACGGCATTTTTGCTCAAGAAAAAGGGCATTCACCGGGTGCGGCCGCTGGAAGGGGGGCTGGATGCCTGGCGGGATCGCAACTTCCCCGTGGAGCGAAGGATGCATACCCGACCGGGTGAGTGAGTCCGTGGACTGTTCCGGCGAGGAAAGGGCGATGCCTATGGCAAGGCCGATGATTTCAGTGATCGCCGCAGGAGTGTTGCTCTGTGGTTGGGTGGAAGCAGGCGCATGGAGAGACTGGAAGACGGGCGCAGATGCAACCGGTATCCGGCAGGTGAAAAGCGCGTCGCGTCAGAAGACTGCAGGCGTGAAGTACAAGGTCGTCGGTGTGTTTCAGCGGGAGAAACAGTTTATCGGCGGCTCTGCCGTGGCCGATGTCACCGAGCAGGTAGAATTCGAATTTTTCTGGCCGCTGGAAGAAGGGGCGCAGCCCAAGGTGCTGCCGAATATTCCGACGAAAGTGGACAACCTTCGTGATGGTTCGGCGGTCTGCCCGGCGCCGGTGCTCAAGGGTACCTATGAACACTTCGATCTCAAGAGCATTACGGTGATCGGAACGATGTTCGGTTTGGTCGGAGAGCGGAGAACCCCGGACATGGATGAATACGTGGGCGGAGGGAGCTGCAAAGGCACCCGTCCCGTTCAAGGGCAGGTTCGCGAGGAGCAGGTACTGGTGACACTCCCGCCGGAGTTCCTCGCGGGTCAGTTGTCGAAGGGGCAGGTCTTCACGCAACAGGACCAGGGATGGACCTGGACCTTCATGCCGGTTCCGTGAGTTTCGAGGGGAAAGCCTAGGCGGCTCGTCCACATCGTGTCTCATCTGGTAGCTACTTGCTGTGGAACGCGCTTCTGAGACCATTTGAGGAGTTCGACCAGGGCCGTTTCTTCGTCCGGCAGATGGTGCTTGCTCGCGATTGAATGAAACACGCCGACACCGGCGTCGCGGATGTCGAAGCCGACCAAGCTCGGTGTCAGTGTAAAACGTATGGAGCAACGTTCCGCTTGTGAGTGATCGATCGCATTGTTCAGCATTTCCGTGAACGCATACCGAGCAATGGCCACCACATTCGGTCTCAGCACTCGCTCAAGACTCAGTTGAGCCGTAAGTTGCCTCCATACTCGATCCTCGTCGCAGTCCTGAATGGGAAGCTGGCGCGTGATCGTGATCGGCTTCTCGGCCTTTCCGGATACGCTATAGCGGGCTCCCCGTGTGGTTCCTGATCGGACGATCTGATGCGTTTCGAGCAGGCTTCGAAGATGCAGACTCATGGCCTGTCGACTGAGGCTGAGGTATTCGCGGAGTTCTCCTCCCGTGGCCGAGGATCTTCGTGAGAGAAACACCAGAATCTTTTGCTTGGTGTTCACTGGGGGACGGTGTCACATTGTCAATGTATTGTCAACGTACGGTTTATGAAATTGTCAATCTGTGTTGTGCGGGAACTGATGTCGGGTCATCGTGCGACCGGGGACCGGGACGAAATCCAATCAGCTGGCATCCCCTTGACCCGTGCGGTATGATGAGCATCTAGGACAAGAGCAGATGGCGTATAGCCAACGGCCGAGTCAGGGAGACCTTGAGGATGTTCAAAAAGGTCTTCTGGCAAGGCCGCAGCGATGCGAAGGTCCGAGGCGTACATGTCCCGTACGTCGAGGAGCGGAGTGAGTGAGAATGCAGTCAGAAACCTTTTTCAACATCCGATCGAAAGGGGGCGACCGGTTTCGACGGGGATATTGACGCCATCGTCGCATGTCGAGATCTCGGGAACTCGTAAAATTCCGGGAAAAACGCAACTGCCAACCAAGAACTGGCACTCGCAGCCTAATTTAGGCTGAGACGTCGTTCCATCTGAGGCCCGCGGGGGTGGAATGGCG
>WBZN01000221.1_pt1 | contig 70381 bp, 54 predicted proteins | sample 5204281 | NCBI WGS metagenome assembly WBZN01 (sample SAMN12344347, study PRJNA552823) | activated sludge metagenome | biome: Activated sludge suspended growth; feature: Nitrification reactor; material: Wastewater; isolation source: activated sludge from nitrification reactor of wastewater... | reverse complement strand
TTCGGTAGTCAACATCCGCTTCGCTTTCGGGCGTCCCGTTCGCATCGGTGTCCTCCTGTGAGAGGTGACTCTTAAGGACATCATCGATGCAGAACTTATACCCACGACTTCAGACTCAGGACACTAGCGTGTCCGATTATCAACTGTTGAGAATCCACCGGAGGTCTTCCGATAGACATCCCCGTAGCTTAAGATCTTTCAACATATTGAGCCGAATAAGATGGGAGTTTCGAAACTCTCGATCCGCAAATCCCATTTTTTCAAGTCCCGTCTTCAAATCCAGAATTGCGGCATCTAAATCCATTTCGGGTTGGTAGTGAGGCGCCAACCTGCGAAACTTCTCAAAGCTTACGCGGTAAGACCGTTTGTCGGGCTGAGCGTTTTGATTGATAGAGATTTCCACGCTCGAGATGGCTTTCGACACCGCAGTCGCCAAATCTCGCACCTGATAGTTCCACCCATCACTCCCCACATTTACTGATAAAAATTCCCCCCCGGCCTCTGACTTTCGCTGGACCCCCCAATCAATCGCTCTCGCCATATCTCGGATGTGAATCAATGGGCGCCAGGGAGTACCATCACTGAGAATTGTGATCTTTTTCGCCGTCACCGCGCTGGCGACAAAGTCGTTTAGCACCAAGTCTAAACGCAACCGTTCACTCATTCCGCATGCAGTGGCAAACCTTAGGCACGTGACTGCGAAGTTTTGGCTGGCAAGCGCCGCAAGATCTTTTTCCGCGCCCACCTTTGATTTTGCATAGGCCGTAAGAGGATTCACCTCGGATTCTTCCGTCTTTGCTCCACCCTCCGCAAATCCATACACGCTACAGCTTGAGGCGAAAACAAAACTCTTCGCACCTGCTGCTCGTGCCTGCTCAGCTAGGGCAATAGCCGCGCGATGATTCACGTCTAAGGTGATCTCCTCGAACGAGGCCCCCATGGGATCATTGGAGATGGCAGCGAGATAAACGACCGCATCAACGCCACTGAGCAGTTCTTTGTCTATGGACCGTACATCAGTAAATACTTGGGCATGCACTCTGCACTCAGGAAGGTAGCGACTGGCCGTCAAGCATGTCGCGAAATAGCCCATATCAAGTCCTATGAGTGTGGCGTTTGGATAAGAGGCTTTTAACCGTTTCACGACAGTTGGGCCGATATAACCCATGTTCCCCGTGATCAAAATCTTCATCGATCATCTCTCACTTTAATGTGGCTGTAATTTGCTGGCAGACGTATTCTGAAAATGGTAGCGAGCAGGTAAAAGCTGGTGACACTGCATTGAGGACATGCATTGAATGCTTATCACCTTCTAACACGAAATCCATTTCGAGCTTCCGCTTCTTGATATCGACAAGTTGTGCGCGAATCCCAGGTTTCCCCCAGGTTTGATAATGCTCGGGCTTGATTCCTTCGGCCAACTGGCTCGCCAGCGAAACCATCGTGGCTTTTGAGTATTTGGTGATTTCCCGCATGGCCAGCGTCTTAAAATCAAAATTTGATGTCACTAAAAGCCCCATCCCCCTGAGCGCTACTTCGGCTAATTCATCCCAGCGAAAATTCGCCATTCCACCGTAATGTTCCCGCCAGAGGCCCGGTATCGCAGTCGGTCCGATCTTGATTTTTCCGCTGGCAGCCACGGTGAAGTGCACACCTAAGAATGGATTTTTCAGATCCGGGACAGGGTAAATATTTGTTCGCATCGCTTTGGGAGGTTCACTGGAATAGAGGTACAGGCCCTTAAACGGAAGGATGCGGTAGTGCTCCGAGAATCCAAATTCGCGCGCAATGCGGTCGGCATAAAGCCCTGCAGCATTAACTACGTAACCAACGTCAAACACTCCCCCCGTCGTCTCTACACGATTTTTCGAGGATGCCTGATAACGAACTCCGCAGTGAATCTGCACGCCTTCCTTAAGAGCATCTTTCTTCATCGCTTCCATCACCAGCATAGGGTCCACTGTAGACGTCGCTGGGGAGAACAACGCTCGTTCATATGTCTTTACTCTTGGCTCAATCGTTTTGGCCTCGGCCTCCGAAATCGATTCCAACGGGATCCCATTCAGCTTTCCTCTCCGTGCCAGCTCATCAAGGCCAGCAAGATCGGTATGATCTTTGGCCACAACGAGCTTCCCGCATTTATTCAGAGGAATTCCTTTCGATTCGCAGTATTCTGTCAGCAGACGATTGCCCTGCCATGTAAATTTTGCCTTGAGGCTATCGGGGGAGTAATAAAATCCGGCGTGTAAGACACCGCTATTGCGGCCGCTGGCGTGCAACCCGCAATCTGCCTCCTTCTCTAACAGATGAACCGACGATCCGGGGTAAAGCCGCCGCAGGTGGCGCGCGATATTCAGGCCGATGACCCCCCCACCGATGATGAGAAAATCCGCTAACACGTGTCGTTACCAAACTTTCCAAGGAGCTTTTCCTGAATTCCAGAGCTCCTCAAGATACGTTTTCTCTTTTAGCGTATCCATGCAGGACCAGAATCCATAATGCCTGAAACCCATCATTTCACCGGCATGGGCCAACCGTTCAACAGGGTCGCGCTCCCACACTGTGTCATCACCGTCAATTAAATCCAGAACCTTAGTGCTAAGCACGAAAAATCCTCCATTGATCCAGCCCTCACCTGATTCCGGCTTTTCAAAAAATTCGGTCACACGATCTCCCTCAAATCCGATGCGCCCAAATCGGGCGGGAGAGCGAACAGATGTCATTGTTGCCAGCTTACCGTGCGAGCGATGAAATTCCAGCAACTTGCTCATATCAATATCGGCGACACCATCGCCATAAGTCAGCAGGAAAGAATCGTCCCCGAGAAGCCATTTCTGCAATCGCTTCACCCGTCCACCGGTCATGGTCATCTGTCCGGTATCCGCAAGGTGAACGACCCACTTCGGTTGATTCCCATCATGGATAGTTGTCGCTCCCGTAGAGAGATCGACAGACAAATCATTGTTGATCGCAAAGAAGTTTAGAAAATACTCTTTGATCATTTCACCCTTATACCCCAAGGCCACCACGAATTCCGTGACTCCATGAGCCGCGTGTATCTGCATGATGTGCCAAAGAATCGGCTTGCCCCCTATCTCTACCATCGGTTTTGGTCGAAGAACGGTTTCTTCAGACAATCGAGTTCCCAAACCGCCAGCTAGAATCACCGCCTTCATATGCATACCTCCAAAACCAATCAAGGTCTACGGCTAACCCCGTTCATCACATTTCGCTTCGCGAAATCGAAATCATTTTCGCGCTATTCGATACAGTTTCTCACTGTTTTGCCAGGTTATCCCACCGCGCCAATTTGACACGTACTCAATGTCCTATGCGTACAGTTGCTAAAAAGGCGAGTGGTCGGTGGTCCACTTCAGCAAGGGTCTTATTGCGCCTTCCCAACGTCCCGTCACATCACCTCGAGCCGTATCGCCGGTTCCGGGATCGACTACCCGAAAACCCACAGCCCGCGGCACATCGCAATATTCACGCCAAGGGTCTTCGGAGAAAAGTCCGCTCCCGACAACCATCGTGCCTTCAGAGAGAAAATTCCCCGGAATCCAGGCGGTACTTACATATCGACCCATTGGACGAGGACGCCTGTACCACTGCGGGTCGCGATCGTTCACGATGAATGCGATTACGTCTTCTTCCGTATTGAAACCGAACTGCGCCACAACCATCTGCCCTGGCTTTAGGATGTCATACTCAATCTCTACTCGCACAGGCTTTCGAATATCGATGACATCTGCAACTTGTCCTGTTTCAGATTTCACTCGAACGGCGCGCAAACGAACGGCCTCATTGCCCGGGGCTTTGGCCGGGTCCGGCCATTCGGCACAAGGCTGGATATGTCCGGCATGCAGATAGTGATTCACCACGTCGTGCGCCGGCCCGGCTTCCACTACCGTCCCCTTGTTCAGCAGAATGGCCCGTGAGCACATGCGCGTAATCGCTGGCATGTCGTGCGACACGAGGATCACCGTCCGCCCATGCTGGCCCACGTCTTCCATCTTGCCCATGCACTTCTTCTGAAACCGCACGTCGCCCACGGCGAGGACTTCATCGACGATCAGAATATCCGGATCCATATGGGCCAGGACGGAAAAGCCTAAGCGGACATACATGCCGCTCGAATAGTGTTTGACCGGCGTGTCGATGAATTGTTCCACTTCGGCGAAGGCCACGATCTCATCGAACTTGCGGGCGATCTCCTCCCGCTTCATGCCCAGGATCGCCCCGCTCATGAACACGTTGTCGCGGCCGGTCAGTTCCGGGTGGAACCCGGTGCCGACTTCCAGTAGGCCGCAAAACCGCCCGTTGATGACCGCCCGGCCTTTGGTTGGCTCGGTCACGCGCGAGAGAATCTTCAGAAGCGTACTTTTCCCGGATCCGTTGGTGCCGATGACTCCGAAGACTTCGCCTTTTTTGATCTCGAAGGAGACGTCGCGCAAGGCCCAGAGGGTGTCGTCGGCCGGCGGCGGCATGGAGCGGCGGCCCACTAACTGGCGCATGCCGCGTGACAAGGCCCCGGCCAGGGATCCGTCATGCGCATGCGTGGAGCCCAACCGATATTGCTTGGACAAACCCTCGACCCGGACCGCAGTGCCGCCCACCTAAATCACATCGGCGAAGGTACGCTCCACCCTCCGAAAAAACATCACTCCTCCGATCAATAGGGATACCACGACGGCTAAACTCACACTGACCATAGTCCAATCAGGAGGGGCCTTGCCAAGCAACGCCCATCGAAATCCTTCAATGACTCCAGCCATGGGGTTGAGCCCGTAAAACCATCGAATAGATTCCGGCACCAAAGATGCTGGGTAAAGCACAGGCGAGGCAAACATCCACAGCTGTGTCATCAAAGGAACAATTGAAGCCACATCTCTGTATTTAACATTCAGAGCTGAAAGCCATAGACTCACCGACAGAGCGGTAAGCAGAGCCACAGCCACAAACAATGGAAGGAACACCAAAGTCCACTGAGGAGCCACCTGGTACCAGACCATCATGCCAATGAGTATGAGAAATCCTATGGCAAAATCGACAAGGTTGATAAATGTTGCAGCGATCGGAATAATCAAACGGGGGAAATAGACTTTTTTGATGAGACCGCCCTCTGTTACCACACTCAACGTACTGCGTTCGAGACTTCTGGAAAACAGAGACCACGGGAGAATGGCAGCAAAGGCAAAGAGCGGATAGGGCAGTCCGTCGGATGGCACTTTGGCCAAATAGCTAAACACGAGGGTAAAGATCAGGGTGCTCAGGAGGGGCTGCATAATCGCCCAACCGGCGCCGATGGCAGTTTGGGCGTAACGTGTTTTAAGGTCTCTCCACGCCAGAAAATAAAATAGTTCGCGCGCGGCCCAGAGTTCGCGCCAACCGACATGCACATATCCTGTTCGTGGTTCAATCACTAAGGCGCAAGAATCCTCTTGCGCTACAGCCGATTCCATTCGTACTCCCAATTGCAAGACTCATCTACTACCCGCAGAGCACCTCGCACCTACAATCCTTCAATTCGCATAGCCCAAACATTCACGGCTAAGCCACGACACACTGGTCTTACGTGAGGGGGCGTAAATACTTAACGACAATGCTCCCGATATAAGAGTAGCACAGTAGGTCGAAAACGGGGTCTTGCCTGGCGGAGCGAGTTAACTGCCATGGCCTTGGCCATACTCACAGACTCTTGGCAGGCAAGCGATCTATCAACCTGCTGGATACAGGCTTGACGAGAAGACCACCAAGCAGAAATCAGCCAAAGTAGGAAGTAAACAGACAGGAAGTCCTCCTGGCATCAACCGAAGGACGGCCCATTACCAATACCCCAACGCTGGGGCGCGACAAGCGAGAACATCGCAGGCTCCTCATACTCAACTAGCAGGAGAAAACTAAAAGATAGTGCGCCTACGGTACTATCACCAGGATTTTGCGCAAGCACAAGATCGAAGCTTCAACCTTAGTTCAAACATGCAGACGAGCTGGTTGCACCCATTGATGCATTTCCTACCACGGACGGAGCCGTCAAATTTCCTCTAGGCGTCTGTTCGATTTGTGGGAACACATGTCGGATTGGTTGAAAGGAAAAATCCTGAAGCAGTGCCCGCATTCGTGCTTCTGTCTTATGAAGATTCAAATAGTGTCGGACTCTGGATACCATTGATCCTTCCATTCTTGGCTGATCTGGGTCAAATTCCCATGGATGCATATACATCACCAAGGGACAGCCTTCACCTTCCAATTTACGCAGGAGAGCCCGTAGAAGCGGATAGGGGTAGAGACGAAAGTATCCGCCACCGGCCACAGGCAATCTCACGCCAAAACATTTGACAGTGGAAGGCGGCACTTCCCACAAAAGTCCTGCTGGAGTCGACAACTGGTGCAGGTGCGGATTTGCTGACGGCATTCCGTAACGATCATGCACTACGGGGAAAATACTTGAGTCGTAGACATACCCTTCTTCTACAAGAATCTGAACAGCCCACATCGTATCTTTGGTGATGGAAAAACTAGGCGCACGATAGCCAAGCACCGGCTGCTGAAGGATGCTCTCGAGAATACCTTTAGCTTTTCGAATGTCTTCTCGAAACGCAATTTGAGTTTGTGCAGTGATGAGCTCATGAGCATATCCGTGCGAGGCAACTTCATGGCCTGCGGACGCTATGCTTCTTACCAAAGCAGGATATCGCTCTGCCACCCAGCCGAGAACAAAGAATGTGGCATGAACACCTCTTTGTGCCAATAGGCCTAACAGTTTTTCCGTATTGTTCTCCACACGACTATCGAATTGTTCCCAGTGTCTCCGTCTCATCGGAGATTCGAAAGCTGACACTTGAAAATGTTCCTCGACGTCGAACGATAAAGAATGTTTCACAATTGAGCCAGGCATAGATTCCTTTACCGCGCCCCTTCGCCCATCAACATGACTTTAACTGTGTGAATAACAATTCGCAGATCCAAGGCTAGCGATAAATTCTTCACATAGAACAGATCATATTGTAATTTGACGTGTGAATCCTCTTTCGACGCACCGTAACGGAAACGTGTTTGCGCCCATCCAGTGATTCCCGGACGAACCGTGTGCCTTAAATCGTAATACGGTATGGTATTTCTTAACTCCTGGACAAATACCGGACGCTCAGGCCTTGGCCCAACCAGACTCATCTCTCCCTTCAAAACATTAATCAACTGAGGGAGTTCATCCAGTCTCCACTTTCGAATCCACCGACCCACCCGAGACACGCGGGGGTCTTCGCTCGATGCCCATCGTGCCCCACTCTGCTCCGCATCCTGGCGCATCGATCTGAATTTCCAAATCATATAGGGGCGACCCCGTAACCCAACTCGCATTTGTCTATAAAACACAGGGCCGGATGAATCCACCTTGATAAGGACCGCCAACACTACTACCAGCGGCAACAACGCCACTATCCCAATAATTGCGACGACAACATCGAGAGCGCGCTTCAAAAGCATGGTGACCAATCGGCGGCGGAATCCGGTCGAGAAAATAAGCGCGCTAGGTTTTAGGTGGTCAATTGAAAGACGACCGGATTCTTCCTCGTACAGATAATGGCCATCAACCACATCACGGCCCATAGCCTTCATGTCTAAAAGTGTCTGAACTGGTAACACGGCGCGGCGATCTTCTAAGCAGACTGCAACGGTATGAACCTGATAGCGTTCCGCAATCTCAAAGAGTTGATCATACGTACCAATGATGCTGGGATTTACCAAACGCTCACCCACACGACTGGCATCTTTATCGAGGAACCCTACCACTTCTGTGAAGCCGGTACGCTTTGAAAGTAATGTCTGGCAGAGATCTCTGGCAAGCGGTCCAACACCAAGGATCAACACTCGACGTGTGAACTTTGGGAAACTAACGGACACGGAAACAATCGGCTGTTGAGTAGCCAAAGGCTCCAAGCTAATCTCTTGTTCGGACTTACTTGAGCTGTTCATGATGGGCTTCGCGATAGTATGCTTGCTGCATATAGTAGGGAGTTGTGTGAGCGTCTAGCCCATTTAATATGATCCCAACATTTGCGGTGTCACCGATGGCCTTTAGTGCTTTTTGCACAATATCTCGACCCGTCATGCTGGCCTTTACTACATAGGCGAGAAGATCTCCCATACTCGCCAGGACCTGCATATCTGCCAGAGGCAAAACCGGCGGCGCGTCGATGATCACATAGTCAAACCTCTCTTTGAGGTCTGTAATCAAATCCGCCAACTGATGCATCTTTGAGAGCGCGAGCGGATTATCTCCAACCGAACCCGCAGGGAGAATCCATGGGCCCGATTCACCTAGCCGTTGAATACAATCCTCCACAACTTTCGTGCCCCGCAAGACTTCCACCAAACCCGGATGCTGCCACACTCCTCCGTAAATATGCTGCATCGGTCGCTTGAGATCACAATCGATCACGATCGTTCGACGGTCGAGATCTTTGGCAAGAACATAGCCCAAATTAAGCGCGGTGGAGGACTTTCCCTCACCCATTACTGCGCTGGTTACAACAATAGCCGTGCTTTTCCGGTCACCGGTCATTAATTCAAGACGAGTTGCTGCCACTCGATATTGCTCCGCTACGAATGAAAGGGGGCGCCACATCGAGACTAACTCCAGCCCTGGAGTGGGACTGTGTAATTGCCCATTTTGGCCCTTGCTTCGACTAGTTATAGCCGTAAGGCTACCGGCCACAGGATCCTCACCACCTTTTTGGGTACTACCTGACAGCAATAATGAGGATGTACGGCTTTTTCCAGAAAGCGTACGAACCGTCTGCATTGATCCCCCGAAGGCGCTTTCATAGAGGGGGATCGACGCAATTACAGGAAGCCCTAAAGTGACCTCAACTTCCTCAGCAGATCGGAATCCTCGCCCCATGAGCTCCAGACCTACCGCGCCTCCGAATCCCAACGCGCAGCCCAATACAAGGCCAGCCGCCATAATAATTGGAATATTGGGGACAACTGGAACAACGGGCGTATAGGCAGGATCCACGATGCTGAACTTGGCACCTTTGCGTCCCTGCGCCAAACTCTTTTGCATGCCGGCACTGAGCTTTTTATCTAACAGTGACTGGTAATTTTTCTGAAGATTTTCATAATCTCGCTCGAGCGTCTTGAGCTTCTGCTCCCTTTCGGGAGTGTGCTCCACTCTGCGCTCGTACTGAGCAATCTCACTCGAAATATGCGCCTGGCGACGCTTGACCCCATCCAATTCGATGACGATATCCTCTCTCTGTTTCAACAAGTCCGCATGATACGGATCAATCGCCTTTCGCCTAGGTTTTTTGGTTGCGATTGGCTCATCCACTTCGTCACTCTCAGGCAACAAGTCACGATATTGAGCTGACGTCATTTCCTTGAGTTTTCGAATCTCTTCCTTGACCTGCACTAGGTCAGGATATGTCTCTTTATAAGTGGAGGAGAGCTCAACTAAGCGCCGTTCCAGCTCCTTAATCCTCCCAAGCCGCGGGTCTTTATTCCGCTTGCTCGATCCTCCAATGGGTGAGTCACTGCCAATTTCCCCGGTCTCCTCATAATCCTTAATAGATTTGTCAATCTGGACTAAGCGACTCGCCAAGCTCTGCGATTGTTCACTTTGCGAGCGCATATCTTCCTGCAGCCGATCCAGCTTACGAAGGTTAGCGTCTATTTGCTGAGGAAGCTCCCCCAGATGCAGTTGCTTGAACTCTGAAATAATCTTTTCCTTTGCCTCCAGCTCGGACTTTGCATGCTTCATTTCAAGCCCGAGGAAATCCTCCGCCGCCTCTACACCTCGCTCCCTATCCTTGAGCGTTTCTTCGATGAAGAGATCGCTGAGTCGTGATGTCACATCCCTGGCAATAATCGGGTCTTCATTGGAAAACGAGAGAGTGATGAACAACTTGTCCTTGGTTGGCTCGACCTTAATAGATCCACGCATTGCTCGAACCGCATTTTCTGATTCTGCACTATCAGGACGCTCTTTATCATATCCAAACAGGCCGAACTCACCGGCAATCTGTCCGAGCGTCTTTCGCCCCATCACAAATTGCCGGACCTCCATCACACGGTCATCAAGAGTGGGGGCGTATCCCATCCCGGCAGGATTGGGCCCACTTACTATTGACTCCTCAATCTTCGCGCCCTCAAACCACATCTTTGTTGCAGACTGATAGACTTTCGGCATCAGCGCACACATCGCGCCAGCAATACTCAGCGATACCAGAATCGCAGAAATTACCAGCCACTTTCGACTGACAACTGCTCGCCAATAGTCCTCTGGAGACAAGGTGCGCGTGTTCATTTCTTTGTATCCACTCCTCCCGATCCAGACTTGCCAGCTCCTGCATCAACAGACGAAGAAGCCCCAGAAGCACCTTCCCAAAAGGCACCGGAACGGAAGAAATCACCACGCGGGGCGTAGGCGTATGTGAGTCCCAAAAGTATGACATGCTTGGAAAATCCAAAGTCTGCCGCGTTAAGACCACTACTTTGACTGTCAAACATCAGCCATTGATGACTAAGCCTCGCCGTAAATGTTGGGGTAATAAGGTAATTTAAGGACACCGTCGTGCCATAGGTCGTAAAAGTCGTGCCGATGGCATCGGAGGTAAAGGTGCTTCGCCCAACATTTAAGAGCGCTTGAGCCGTAAGTTTGTCTGTGATTCCCGCCGCACTTGCCAAAGAAACGGTATGCGTATAGATCGGGCCCGCAGACTGAACAAAGCTCGGAAATACACCTAAATTGTATAGAAGAGTGATTCGATACGATCCCGGTGCCGCAATACCTCCCGGCATGTTCATGCCAGAAAGAAGCGGAAGAAAGTTTCCACCAAGCGAGGAAGACCCGCCCGCCCCCGTCATCTCCTGAATGTCGCTTCCCAATTTTCGAAGAAATGACGAACCTGAAGCGTACGTCAAACCAAAGCCTCCGGTGGGAAACATTGTGGCCGGAACTCGCCTTTGGCCACCGACAGTGGAGGTATCAGGAATCGGCTCGATAAGCGTTAGCCCTCCAGTAAGTGAAGAGCTTAACTCTTTGGTCCAGGCACGCCCCCATCCGACAGTTCCACCATGCGTCGTATAATTGCCAAACTGCGCCTGCGAAGTTTGAGTAAACATATACTTCACCGTCAATGTGTCGATGGCGGTGATTCTCGATGACGGACCCGCTGTAATGGAATGTGTACTTGTGTCAAACACCGTTTGCGACGATTGACCTGCAGTCGCAGATGTCGGCGTATACGAACCGCCAAAACTCAGCTGCGAATACATGTAGGTGGTCTGGAAGTTTGTAGTCGGGGAAAGTGAATACGAATCGGCCAAACCAACACTATACATAGTGGTCCGAATGCGTTGCGCAAGAAGGCCAGAATCAACCGGTCCGGAAATGCCAACACCACCCATCCCGAACCCTCCGCCGCCTCCAACTCCTCCCCCAAGACCGCCAGCCCCGAACGCTGGAGTCGATGGACTATACCGATATGTTCCAAATACGCGTAACGCTGTCATCCGTGGCAAAACTCTATTTACGGCCTGAGAGAGATCAATTCCGGTCGATGCGTTAAACCCCACGTTATCGAGTTCGGAATTATGTGCAAACTTCTGAACAACTGCCCCCAGCGAAACATTTGCTTTTAGGAGGTTGGTGTTATTCATAAAGTTCAGCTGAGGCGTCAACGTCGTGATAAGGTCATCGGCCTTTGTCCCTGCCGTCAACTGAGATTTCGGTGTAAAGAACACGTTGCTGTCGTATTGCTCTAGGACCGAAATTGAGGGCACGACTCGTATTTGCTGAGCCAAAGATTTTGGCACGTGCCAGTAAGACACAAAAACTAGTGCCAAACTCAGTAGACCAAATTTACCGATCCTCAAAAACTGATCACGGCACAACAATGACATCACCAGCCTTGAGGAAAAAATTTCCCTCCGAATTTTTACCTTGCAAAATGTCTTCATAGGGAACCGGGATCTGGACCTGCTTTGGTTGACCTTGGCCATTTGGGACGACCCGCAATACATGAATCTTATTTCTCGAGGCAAACGTCGTAAAGCCGCCGGCCAATGAGATGCCTTGCAAAACTGTAGCATACGATTTTAAGGGAACCTTACCTGGCTTCGAGACCTCTCCAAGAACATACACGTAGTAGCTATTGACCTCTTTAACCTGAACTGAAACGGTGGGATTTGACATGAACTCAGCCAGACCATCAGCGATTCGCTTCGCCAAGACATTGGATGTCATGCCTGCAGCCTGAACGTCTCCGATCAAAGGCATGGAAATCTTTCCATCGGGCCGTATAATGACCTCCCGTGAAAGCTCCTGGTTTCTCCATACATTTACAACAAGTACATCTTCAGGGCCTAACAAAAACTCATTCGGTGGGATATAGGTAACGTTAAAGTCTATTTGCTCATTGCCTATCCAACATCCTGGGAGAGTGAGAAGCACACTGAAAACAATACATACCCCCCCCCGCAACCGTCTGCAACCGAAAGTTTTCACTTTCCTAACTCCTTTGGCTCGTCGATACGAAATGTCGCCGGGCTGCTCGATTACCTCCAATTATCTGGATGGCAATACAACCATAGTTTCGGATGGCACCACGATCTGATCTCCCGGCTTGAGTTCGATGTTTTGATCAGACCCATCCCTCAAGACGATATCGTCATAACTGGCTTTAATCTTGTTCAGCCCCTCACCGTCTTTTCCAAATCTAAAAACCACGATCTTGTTACGGGCGGCCACTTGGGTAAATCCATGAGCTATGGTTATGGCCTGCAATAGGGTAGTCTTGCTTTTCAGTGGGTACTTCCCAGGCGCATTTACTTCGCCCAGAACGTAAATTTGGTAGCTGTTCACTTCACGAACCAGTATGGAGACAGTAGGGTTCTCCATATAAGACTTCAACCGTGCAGAGATTTCTTCCGTTAGTTGTGCAGCGGTTCGACCAACGGCTGAAACGTCACCAATCAGGGGAAGGGAAATTCTTCCGTCAGGTCGAACCTGAACTTGCTTCGAGAGATCCGCATTTTTCCACACGGTAATTTCAAGCACATCTTCCGGACCCATAATGTAATCCGGCGTGACCGTTAAGGAAGACTTCTCCGCTCCATCCCCCCCATGGCGCATTCCTGAAGGGGGGGCCGCGGCAGGAGCCCCCGCCACCAGACTCACCTTGGGGACCTGATCAAACTGGCCGGCAAATGCCACAGTGACACAACTTCCAGCAAGCATCATTACGCCAAACAAGACCTTAGCATTCATGACTTGTTCTCCTGAAAGAATTCCAGTTGCCCGTTGCAGCAGTCAAACACTGTTCCCAAATCCATGCACTTCACCTCAGATTCCTGAAAAGAGCCGGTTAATCGTCGGCGACACACAGATCACCCAAAGTTAATGCCAAAGATGCACATAACCATCTGTTTAATTTACACAAATAACCTGGACAGCTATCGGAATCAGGGTAACGTATGCCTTCTAAAGAACGATGAACTGTGAGGAATGGACAATTACGGACGAATCAAAAGTTGTTCTTATACTAAAGAAGTTCAGCACTGTTTTGAAGTATAGAATCAATGGTCTGACTGGACAATACCAATGATGTACGGACCGCCCCCTCCAAGGTATCATTTGACTACCTCGAAAGTATTATGTAGCATTACTAGTGACGCCGACACACTGTAGGTTACCAGAAATCAACCGATTGTCGAGAAACATTCAGCAACTTACGGAGTACAGCCGTGGCCCAAATCGCTATAACCTCGCAAGAAACTGCGGACAACTTGGCGGATCAACGCACAGGCGCGGGGATCGTCGTCCTGTCTTCGTCCATGCAACTCCTACATATGAACCGGCAAGCCGCCGAACTATCCAAGCTCATCAATATGGCAGAAAGAGGTGGTGCTCCAGCGAAAGCGGCTCAAGGAGTGCTCCCATCGGCTCTGACTGAACTCTGCACCGAAATCTTAAAAGCCCTCCAAGTTCGGACAGAAGCAAAGGATTGGGAGCAATTCGAGGTCAAAAAAATCGCGGGGAATCCGAATCAACCGGTGCTCCTGCGAGGATTTGGGCTCCCGGATAGAGGTGGTGTTCAATATGCGCGTCTTGTGGTCACATTAGAAGAGCTGGGGCGTCGGCAACAACTCAATACTGACCAGGCTAAGGAACGATTTCAGCTGACAAATAGGGAGCAATCGGTGGTCGAGAATCTCGCTAAAGGATGGACCAATAAGGAAATAGCGAATGCGCTGAATATTACCGAACAGACGGTCAAAGAACACATTAAGCACATTATGAGAAAAACGAACTCCACTACCCGAACAGGGGTGCTCGTTCAGATCTTTAAATCCTAATCCTCGGAACAAGACATTTTCAGCGCGCCAATAGCTTCTCCAACCGTACCGCTTCCGATACTCGCCAACGCACCACTCGTCCACGATTCAGCAGGAATCCCTGCAACTACTCCCGCACAAGGAGCAGGTCTAGCGCTCTTCATTATATTTGAACTCGTCGCTCCGTCGCGTATGGGCCGCTCAACCCCAAATCAATACTCAGCTTTGGATAAAATTCATGAAGGCCTGCTTATTTTCAACTGGAGTGGTTGCTGGCCGTCCCAGATCTTTTCTGGCTCCTCGTCGTATTCGAATCTCCAACAGACATGGGCCTTTCGATCCCTGCAGCTCTTGAAGACAGGATTGCAGTTCTTGCGGCGTCTCCGCCTGAAACACCAGTTGATAGGCACAGGCTCGAGCGATACCAAGAATGTCTATATTGAGGCCTACCGTCGGTTGCCCGCCCACTGAATCGTGCGCGCCATTATTCAAGACAATATGCTTTAAATTGGCTGGTTTCAACACTCCAGCGATGGGAAGCGCGCCCATGTGCATGAGAAGAGCGCCGTCTCCGTCCAGACAATAGACGGAACGGTCGGGCCGTTGAAGGGCGACCCCCAACGCGATCTGGGAAGCATGCCCCATTCCCCCCACTGTTAAAAAATCCCGCTCGTGCCCTTCCCCTTTCCTCACCCTATGTTCATACACTTCCCGCGAGGCCATGCCGGTGGTGGACACGACAACATCACGCTCATCCAAAAAATCCAACACCTGCTGAATCGCCGCTTCTCGAGTCAATTCGAAGGAGGCTGCCTCCTTCTTATCGCCGATGAACGTACTGAATGTCCCCTTCTTTATAACGAGTGCGAACGGCGCGTGATGCTTTTGGACATAGGCCAGGGCCTCACTTAGCGCGTCTTCAGCCGCACTCACCTCCGGACCGACAATCGAATAAGGAATCTCCATAGCGTCCAGCATCGACAGCATGACACGCCCCTGCTTCTTATGCTGGGGCTCGTCATGCACTCCCGTCTCGCCTCGCCAGCCGATCACAAGCAAGAGAGGCACCGAGTACACTTCCGCATCGGCCAGGGATAACAACGGATTGATGATGTTTCCCAGCCCCGAATTTTGCAAATAGACTAATGGGATTTTTCCGGTGGCGAGATGATAGCCCAACGCAAGCGCCACGGCGCCACCCTCATTGGCGCTGATGATGTGCCGGCCGGCTTGAGGCACCTGCTCCAGGCACGCGCAAAACTCCTTGAGCAGCGAATCGGGCACGCCGGTGAAAAAATCAACATTGTTCGACTGCAGACATTCGACAAATTTCCTCGGATCAATCATGCCCTATTTCTCCAAACCACGACGTCATGACTAGACGAACCAGCGAAAGAGTCTACGAATGGAGGTGAGTCCGCCAAGAGCTCTCATCGGCGGACGGAATGAGCCATCAAAAATTTCCGGCCTGCACCACATCGTCAAGGCTATTGATATCCAGCCAGTGCCCCACGGTATACAACACCCGAATGGGATATCCTCGCCGCAACAGTTCCTGCAGCAACTTCGGAATGCCGGCCTTGCCATGCTGCGGGTCTGCCAGCATCTCTATGAGAAGATGGTTGATATCGCAGGCTGCGGACGGAGAAAGTTTAAGAAATCCCATCCAGACTCCGTGAATGGCGTCAGTCGGAAGCCGATTTCCCAATTGTTTGAGATATACTTTCGCGTTGAAGGCCTTCCGCGAATTCGGAATCGTGCACTCGACAAACCCTCCTAAGCGCGCATAACTCGTTTGGTCCCGCCAGTTGCTATCGACGAAAATCACGCAATCATCCGGCTCTTGGCACAGCGCCTGCGGGATGTACTTGTTGAACAACACATCGCCATACGAAATGATCGTCGGCTGAAAGAGCCCTTTCCTCGATTGCAGCGCCAGGGACAGCGAGGCCAACTCGCCGGTTTGCGAATACTCCGGATTGTCGACATAGGTGAGGTTGGGCAGGTTGACGGCTTCCTTTTTGTATCCGCGCACGACCAGAATATCCTTCATTCCCACGGCATTGTACGCATCGACGATGTGTGACAGGATCGGCGTCCCCTGAATCTTGACCATAGTTTTTGGCTGATCCTCGGTGAGCTCTCCCAATTCCTCGCCGCGAGAGGCCGCCAATACCACCGCTGACGTGCCCTCGGCACCGCGGGGAAGGTAGCGTTCCTCAGCCTCCAACAGTTCCGCGGCATTCTGCAAACGGAAGATTTCGGAAACAGGGGCGACCTTGTCTTCGATAGAAAGCAGATTCTCACTCTGCTTCAACGCCCGTGCAGTTTTTTGCATGACCGACACCGCCGCACGAAGCATGTGGTTCGCCCAGATCACCATCGAAAATCCGTGTTGCCGAAAGACATCCGTCGGCGTGGAATAATACTTCGTGGGAACGATGACCACGGGACATCGATTTCCCCATTCCCGCTTGAAGGCCAGGATTTCATCAGGGACCGAGAGCGCACTATGGATCAGGATCCCGTCGGCGCCAGCTTGGTGATACGCTTCAGCCCGACGTAATGCCTCCGTCAAACCCCAGCCACAAATGAAGGCCTCCACCCTGGCGATAATGCAGAAATCAGGATCAATTTGCGCGTCCTTGCCGGCTTTGATTTTGCCGCAGAATTCATGCATATCGGCCATCGGCTGCGCATCGCCCTTCAAAAAACTGTTGGTCTTGGGAAAGAGTTTGTCCTCAATGCACACCGCAGCAATGTTACGCTGTTCCAGCTTGCGGATGAGCCGCTGCATATTGTTGAAATTCCCGTAGCCCGTGTCACCATCGAGGAGAATCGGAATTTTGGTGGCGTCGGACATGAATTCCAGATCCTCGAGAACCTGCGTCCAACTTGCTTCATTGTTGTCACGCACGCCGAACTGGGCGGAAATGGACAGGCCGCTGGCCCAGATGCCCGGAAACCCCGCTTCCTCTACGATTTTGGCACTGAGTCCATTGTGCGCTTCACAAATAAACTCCAGTTGTTCAGAGAGGAGCAACTGTCGAAACTGGCGGGTCTTGGTCACCGGTTGTCCTGAATTCATTGGCGAAGGAACCTTTCCTGAGGATTTTCTGTGTCGTTCGTTGACGAAGACATCCTTCGTATCATATGGAAGGCCATCAAGTCGCAACAAACTTAGTCGTCGTCAATGATTCGCGAACAGCATCCATTCTCTGCCGAGTTGAATGAGTCGCATTGGCGCACGTCTTCATAGGCCGATGCGACTGACTCATTTACGATGGCAGATAGTAGCCGAGCCTGTAGCCCTGGCGCTACCGATTCTTCACGGATGGATGCGATGCCAATAGGCGCGAGTTGGGCTCATCCATGCAGCTTCATTGATGAATCGCGATACAGTCAGCGGCATCCAGCTGCCCCCGGTGGCGAGACGCTATCGACCCGACGAGCATCGGGCATAGGGCAGATTCTCCAATCGGTACAGAATCGATCCTCACGTCCTCATCCGCGGCATGCGTTTTAGCTAGTCGTCTGGCGTGCGCCGCAGGATCTCATCATCCGTGTCGTATTCCCCACAGTGAACTCTAATTGAGACAGCACCGGTCCCACGAATAACAACCGGCCACAAATAATTCAATGACTTACATGCGCCACCCCTGGCGCGAGACTTGCTCAATCCGTGGACAAGATGCGAGGGGATGATAGATCGGAAAAGACTGGCACCATGCGATACCTAACGTTACGCCAAATCATCTTCCTACTCATGGCCCTCACCGCCCTAGGCTGCCAATCCAATCCGGCCGTCACCTCGGTCCGATACGACAATGTCAGATTCATGGATGTATGGAGCACCTACACCCATTGCCTCTCAGCTGATGAGAGCCAGGTCGCCTTGCAGGACTCCACCAAATTACAAGACGTCAGTCGCGCTCAAACCACGCGGTCGTCGCTCGACACCATCCTACCAGCTGGTCTGAAAAATATGGTCGCCCAACCGTCTTCGCGCCTGGCGGTGGATGTTCACGCCATGGCGGCATCCTGCGGTTTGCATGCAGGAAATCTGGCCATGTCGGCCGGCGAGTTAGATGTGGCAAGACATCAGTTTCGGGAAGTATTACACGGCCACGCGGAATCTGATTATGCCTACTACACGGCACAGGCACGGGAACGGCTCACCCAGCTGGAACTGACGCTGCAAGCGGCGCTTCGATAATCTTCCTAACCTCGCCCTCACGCGCATGCAACCGCTTCACTGATCGCCCCCTTGAGAAATCACCTGCCGGAATAAGTGCACGTAGGTTGTCGCCGACCGACTCCAGGAGAGATCCTGCGTCATTCCGGTCTTCACAATGCGCTGCCAATCCGCCTTCTTTCGATACACAGACATTGCGAGTAATAGGCAGGTCAGGAGCGACGCGGAACTGGAATCCGTAAAACTAAAACCGGTGGCCCGGGATTCCTTGAAGGCTCGCGGTGTGTAGGCGACGACTGTATCCGCCAGCCCGCCGGTTTTTCTCACAATAGGCACTGTCCCATACCGCAGACTATACAGTTGGCTGAGACCGCACGGCTCATAGCGAGATGGCATGATAAACATATCCGCCCCCGCTTCAATCCGGTGAGCCAATCCTTCATCAAACACAGTCCGAACGGCAATTTTTCCTGGATAGCGCCCGGCCCACTCACCCACCTCCTGCTCATAGTGCGGCTCTCCGGTGCCGAGAATGACAACTTGCACATCAAGCTCCATGAGCTCGGGAAGCACGTCGATCACGAGATCGATGCCTTTTTGGCTGGTCAGCCTGGCAATCACCCCGAGCAGCGGGCACTTCAGCAGACGGAGTCCCAATTCCCGTTGCAGCGCCTTCTTGCAGCGAGCCTTCCCAGCGAGGTCCGATGCATGATAGGGAGCGATCACGTAGGGGTCAGTAGCCGGATTCCAGATTTCCGTGTCAATCCCGTTGACAATGCCGAACAGCACCCCTTTCCGCTCAGTGATGACTCCCTCCAGGCCGCACCCATATTCCGCGCGTTGTATTTCCTGGCTGTAGGTGGGGCTGACCGTCGTCAGCAGATCAGCGAAGACCAACCCGCCCTTCAACACATTAACCTGTCCGTAAAATTCGAGTGCGGCAGGCGCGAACAGGTGCAGCGGCAACCCCGTCGAAGAAAACTGCGTCGCGGGAAACAACCCCTGATAGCCGAGATTATGGATGGTCAACACGCTACGGGTGTGGCTCAATGACGGCCGCCCTTGATACAACGTCCGCAGATAGACTGCACAGAGCGCGGCCTGCCAATCGTGCACGTGGAGGAGATCCGCCCGCCATCCATCGTGCTCGCCGAAATGAATGAGCATCTCCATGACGGTGCGACAGAAAGACGCAAACCGATCCAGGTTGTCGGGATAGTCGCGGCCGGCTTCTTGATACAGGCCAGAGCGGGAAAAATACGGATCGTGTCGAACGACAAAGACGCGCAGGCGCCCCGGCCCTTGTACGTGCAGCGGCGGCGCGAACACTTCCTGCACTCGCGTATCAATCGGGCCATGCCCGCTGGGAACAGAGAAGCGGACACCTTCCGTCATCTGATACCCCAGCTCATCGACGTGTCGATACGCCGGCAACATGACGCAGACATCGTGTCCCAGCTTGGCAAATTCAACGGCCAACGCACCGACGACGTCGGCAAGGCCGCCCGTTTTCGCCAACGGCACGACCTCTGATGCCACCATACAAATGTTCAGGGGAGGCTGATCGGGAGTCAGATTCATGGGAGAAGATACTAGGCCTATTTCAAACCAGGGGACGATTCAAGTCGCGTCTTGAACTGAGACTCGAATTTCCAAGTTTTGCCGACCGCATGCACTTTTTCGGCTGACATGGCCTCATGGTACACGAGCACGCCCTCAAGAAACACGAGATAGACTCCGCGATCTGCATAGGCCATGAAGAAGGCATCACCCGCAGCGAGGCCCGTTTCCCATCCCTGAGGCGATTCACCGAGCGCCATGCGCGCCTGGGGAATCAGTTGACCATCGGGCATGCCGAAGAAGTGCGTAAACTGCTGATGGGTGTAGGTAGGCTCGCCCCAGCTCTCGACAAAGGCTCGCGGCGTCAATTGCTGAATTTTAAGGTCTCCGGCCTGGATCAGCCGTTTCTGCTGGTCCAGCGGAGGGATTCCTGAACAGGCCACGGACACGAGTCCGATCAGCAGCCACAGGCCCACGGAAGCAAGTCTCGAGACGTTCATCCAATCCCGCCTTTCCCTCTCCAGTCTGTGCGCAGCATGCGTATCGATCACAGCAACCGCCGAGATCGTGGTTCCACCGGTTTCACCGGCTGACAGACATCACACTGGCACAGCCGGCGAAGGAACGAATAGGAGTAGATTCCGGTATCGTGCCCATCGCTCCACGTAAATTGAAAGGCATACCGTCCCACCGGCTGAATGTCTTGCAGCATGATGACCAGCGGCACATCATCGGGCTTGAGACGCAATTCCCCCGTCCATTCATCCGTGCAGGCGGCGCAGGGACAATGCTGACGGAGATACCGGACCGGGTAGCGGGCCTTGTGCCCATCACTCCACGTAATGCTTAAGACACCCTTCTCGACCCATTCCATATCGACGGGCTCGAGCACCGGTTCACCCATAGCAATCAACGCTCCCTCGCGCCTTGAATAATAGACCTTGCGAACAGCACCATCACACTATGCAGGTCCGCCGCTGGTCAAAAAATCCACAGCCGGCAAACGCCGACCGGCCACCACGGTGACATAACTCTCGATTACCGATTCGACTTCCGCCCGCACTTGCCCTGCTGCGTGTAGCCGGCTCAGCAGCGCCGGCTGCATGTGTAAGGCTTGCTGGAGAAACGCCACGCTGCCACGGGACAAGGCCGTGCACCGAAACGGCTGACGGCTCGCGCAGCGCTCACACACCATCCCTCCAGCCAGCGGAGAAAATTGCGGAAGAGGAGTTCGGTGCACTTGTCCACAGGTGGCGCACTGTTCGGTTTGCGGACGAAATCCGGTGATCCCCAGCAAGCGAATTTGAAACAACAACGTGGTCCAGGCCGCGTCCCGGCTCTCCAGCAACGTCCGCAACCCCGATTCCAGCATTTCAAACACGCGCGGTTCGGGATCTCCTTCCGCCATGACGGCGCCCACGAGATTGACCATTCGGCCGGCGGCCGTCATCAAGGCCAGATCGCTGCGAAGTTTTGCGAACGGTTCATCCAGCGCAACCTGCGAGATGCGGTACAATGAGTCCCCGGGCTTTTCAAACAGGTCCAGCTGGCAGAGGGTAAAGGGCTCGATCATGCCGCCCAATCGGCTCTTCAGCCGACGTGCGCCCCGTGCGACTCCACGCAGTTTTCCCAATCGTAGCGTGTAACAGGTGACAATCCGGTCGGCGTCGCCCCATTTCCGGCTCTGCAGCACGATCGCGGCCGTCTTTACCAGCGGCATCTCTTCACCCTGCGCCGAGAAATTACATGGGAACGAGGAGGCCCGGATCGCATCTTATCGGATCTGCTCGAGGAAGATCGTCGCCAGGGTAAGGTAAATCGCAATCCCGGTGATATCGTTGGCCGTCGTCACAAAAGGCCCGGCCGCCACCGCAGGATCGACACCCATTCGCTTCAAGACGATCGGCATCACCGTGGCCATGCTTGTGGAGACGAGAAAGGCCGTGATGAGTGACACCCCGACCACCATGCCGAGAAACACCTGATGCCATAACCACCCGACCACCGTCAGCATGAGGCTGCAGGCAATGCCCATTAAGAAAGCGATCTTCGCTTCACGAAAGAAAATCTTCCAGACATCGGTGAGTTCCACGAGTCCGGTCGCCAGGCCTCGAATGATGAGTGTGGAGGACTGCAGCCCGACGTTGCCTCCCATCGCCGCGATGACTGGGATGAAACTGACAATGGCGACGACTTCCTGAATCGTGTACCGGAACATCCAGAGCAGCATCCCGGAAAGCAGGCTTCCCACCAGATTGGTAAACAGCCATGGCAAACGGACACGCGCGGCGGCCATGCTGGAGGACTTGAACATCGCGTCCTCCTCAACGGCGCCGGCCATCTTCAACATGTCTTCGGTCGCCTCTTCACGGATGACGTCCACGACGTCGTCCACGGTGATGATGCCGACCAATTTCCCGTCCTTCTCGACGACCGGAATCGCGAGCAAGTTGTAACTCGCCACCTGGCGCGACACTTCCTCCTGGTCCATATCGACGGCGACACTGATCAAGTCTCGTGTCATGATGTTCTTGAGCGGAGTGGCTGGAGGAACGGTCAGCAATTGGCGAAGTGACAAGACCCCGACAAGGCGATCTTCCTTATCGGTCACATAAATGTAGAACACCATTTCGGCGTCGGTCGCCTGCTGCAGGCGGCGGATCGCCTCCTGCGCCGTGGCATCCTCGAACAGGGCGAAAAACTCCGTGGTCATGATGCCGCCGGCCGTGCCCTTCGGATACTTCAACAGATCGGCGATTTCAGTGGAGTCTTCCGTCCGCATCAACGCCAGGATCTCCTTGGCGCGATCGTTCGGAATGACACTCAGAATATGAGCGATATCGTCGGAACCGAGGTCTTTCAACAACCAGGCGGAATCGGACGGCAGCAGATCGGACAGCACCAGCGTGATGCTCTCGCCATCCAATTCGCTCAGCACTTGCCCGCGCTTCACGTCTCCTCGCACCAACTCAAAGATTTCCCGTTTTTCTTTCTGCGACGAGAGGTGATCGATTACATTGGCAATGTCTGCCGGATGCATGCGCGCAAGCATTTTCGCCAGGTTGGTAATCGCCCCGCGTCGCAAGAGTCGTTGAATGGAAACTAGGCGCACGTCAGACTTCGCCTGCCCGTTACCAGCGGCGTCGCGAGACAGATCTTTCCCGAGCGGCTCCTTCTCTGGGAGTCGCGCCGGTTCCGGCGGTTGGATGGTGAGGTCGTTAATAACCTAACTCCGCGAGGGTTTGTTCGTCCTCTCGCCACGATTCGCGCACTTTGACCCACAGTTTCACAAACACTTTTGTGCCGAACAACCGTTCCATATCTTCCCGCGCTGCTGTCCCTACTGACTTGAGGCGCTCGCCGTGTTTGCCGATCAGGATCCCTTTCTGAGATTCCTTTTCGACGATCACCACGGCTCCGATCTTGATCAATTTTTTCGTCTCCACAAACTCTTCGATCTCGACCGCCACGGAGTGTGGGATCTCTTCGTAGGTCTGTTGCAGAATTTTTTCACGGATGAGTTCTGCCGCGAGAGTCCGCATGGATTGATCCGTGATCATATCCTCATTGTAGGTAGCTTCCCCTTCGGCTAGCAGCGACACCGTGACCGATAATAGCCGGTCGGTATTGTCGGCGGTCTGCGCAGAGACGGGCACCATTTCCGTCCAGGGGAAAATGCGCAGATACTGCTCCATGAGAGGCAGCAGCCGCGACTTATTGACCAGATCGACTTTGTTGATCACGAGCACCACCGGGCGCGCCTGCTTGGCGACCGCCTGCTTGACATGTTCGATCACAGCCAGATCGCCGGGGCCTGGCTGGGAGGTCGCCTCGACGACCACATACAGCACATCGGCATCGTCGAAAGTATCCAACGTCGTCCGCACCATACGACGATTCAGCAAATGGCGCGGCTCGTGAAATCCCGGCGTGTCGAGAAACACGATCTGGGCCCCTTCCACATGCGCCACACCCAGGATCCGCGTCCTGGTGGTTTGCGGCTTGTCGGAGACGATGGCGATTTTTTCCTTCAGCAGGCGATTCAGGAGGGTGGATTTCCCGACATTCGAACGCCCGATAATGGCCACACTGCCGAATTTCATGGTGTTTTCACGGTCGGGAGCCGTTCCTTTTCTCCAAGCGGCGCGAGTTGATACACAGTTTCCCCTTTTCGCACATAACCCAACCGCTCGCGAGCCAGCTCTTCGATGCGAATCGAGTCATACTGCACGCGGTCCAGATCCGCGCGCAGTTCGCCATTCAATCGCTGCAAATCGGCGAGCTCGTGATCCAACTGTTCCGCATGTTCGCGCAAGTGTAGGTAGCGGGAAATGCCCATTTCCCCGAACAGCAGCGCGCCCATCATCAGGAACAGCGCGCCGAGCCCCACCCACTTCCCGGCAGAACACAGCTTCCGCTGCCAATCCAACCAGTCGCGACCACGGTTCGGTTTAATGATCACGGTCGTTAAGCCCTCGAGGGAACAGCCGTGCGGCCCCGATAGACCGCCGCCGCCCCCAACTCATCCTCAATACGAAGGAGTTGATTATACTTGGCAACGCGATCCGTTCTGGATAACGACCCGGTCTTGATCAATCCGCTGTTGGTCGCAACCGCCACATCCGCGATCGTCGTATCTTCCGTTTCGCCCGATCGATGCGAAATGATCGCTGTGTAGCCCGACCGCTTGGCCAACTCGATCGCGTCCAACGTCTCCGTCAACGTGCCGATCTGGTTGAGCTTGATCAGGATCGAGTTCCCGATCCCATCGGCGATGCCTTTGGCAAAGATCTCGACATTGGTCACGAAAATATCGTCGCCGACCAACTGCACGCGCTTCCCCAGTTTTTCCGTCAGGATCTTCCACCCCTTCCAATCCAACTCGCTCAAACCGTCTTCGATCGAAAGGATCGGATACCGGTCCAGCAATTTGCCGTAATACGACACCATCTCCTCGGAGGAACGCTCGGGATTCTTTTCAGCTTCCAACCGATATCGCCCCTTTTCATAGAGCTCGCTCGCAGCACAATCCAAGGCCAGCGCAATATCCTGACCGGGGCGATAGCCGGCAGCTTCAATCGCTTCCATGATCAAGGCCAACGCCTCTTCATTCGATTGCAGGTCCGGCGCGAATCCACCCTCATCACCCACCGCCGTGTTCAATCCTTTTTTCTTCAGCAGGGACTTCAGGGTGTGGAATACCTCGGTCGCCATGCGCAACGCGTCGCTGAAACGAGCGGCGCCCACCGGCATGATCATGAACTCCTGCAGATCCAACCGGTTGTCGGCATGCGCACCGCCGTTGATGATATTCATGAGGGGCACCGGCAACACCCGCGCGTTCGTCCCGCCGAGATAACGATACAAGGGCTGCCCGGTTTCATTCGCTGCGGCTTTCGCCACGGCCAAAGACACGCCAAGAATGGCATTCGCGCCGAGTTTCCCCTTGGTCTTCGTACCGTCTAAGGCGATCATTTCGTGATCGACGGCGGCCTGATCTAAGGCCTCCATTCCCAACAGTCGGGGTGCGATGGATTTGCTAACATTGGCGACCGCCTTGGACACACCCTTCCCCATCCAACGCTTCTTGTCGCCATCCCGTAACTCGATCGCTTCCTTTTCGCCCGTCGACGCTCCCGAGGGCACCGCCGCTCGCCCATGCGCCCCGCTTTCCAACAGCACTTCAACTTCGACCGTGGGGTTACCTCGTGAGTCAATAATCTGCCGCGCCTTCACGTTCCTGATTCCGCTCATGCTCGTTGTCTCCTCCAGGTACTCACACTCAACAATGGCTGCTGTCGTCTCATTTACCGCTACCTGATCCCAGTCTCACCCCAAGGTTTTCTTCAGTAACTCATTCACCTTGCCGGGATTGGCCTTCCCGCCGGATGCCTTCATCACCTGTCCCACGAGAAAGCCCAGCACCTGCTGTTTGCCTTCCTTAAATTGCGCAACCTGTGCAGGGTTTTTCTTCAAGACGTCATCAATGATAGACGCCAATGCCCCTTCATCCGATACTTGCGTAAGACCCTTGGCCTGAACGATCTGCGCCGGCGGTTTGCCGGAGGCATACATCTCGGGAAATATATCCCGGGCCACCTTCAAACTCACCGCCCCTTGATCGACCAGCGTCAGCAATTCAACCAGTCGTTCCGGCGTCACGGGGGACGCGTCCGCCTGAATACCGGCCTGATTCAATTCACGCAACAGCTCGCCCATCACCCAATTGCTGACGGTCTTTGGATGAGGATACAGTTTGACACACGTATCAAAATACACCGACAGGGCTTTGCTGGATGTCAGAATCCCCGCGTCGTATTCCGGGATGCCATACTCCGCGACGAACCGTTGTTGCTTCGTTGAGGCCAACTCCGGCAATCCCTCGCGCAATTGTTCGATCCAATCAGTCGAAATCTCCAGCGGAACCAGATCCGGGTCGGGAAAATACCGGTAGTCGTGCGCCGCCTCCTTACTGCGCATCACCGCCGTTTCACCACGCTCGTGATTCCAGAGCCGGGTTTCCTGATAAATCTTGCCGCCCTCGTTCAGCACCTTGGTCTGCCGTTTGATTTCGTAATCCACCGCGTCCTTCACGAACTTGAAGGAATTGATGTTCTTCAACTCCACCTTCGTACCGAACGCCTGCTGGCCGACGGGGCGCAAGGAGAGATTCGGTTCGCAACGAAAGCTACCTTCCTCCATGTTCCCATCGCACACATCGAGGTACATCAGAAGCTCGCGCAAGGCCTTCAAGTATGCCACCACCTCTTCAGAGGAGCACAGATCCGGTTCGGTCACGATCTCGAGCAGCGGGGTCCCGGCGCGATTCAAATCCACGAGACTCATGCCGCTGCCGGCTTCATGCAGATTCTTTCCGGCATCTTCTTCCAAATGGGCGCGCCTGATACGGACGCGTTTCCGGGTCCCGCCGGGTTCGATTTCGATCCATCCATGCTCGCAAATCGGCGCTTCGTACTGGGAAATCTGATAGCCCTTGGGCAAGTCGGGATAGAAGTAGTTTTTACGAGCGAACCGATTACGGACCCCGATCGTCCCGTTCATCGCCAGCCCGGCGCGCACGGCCATCTCCACGGCCTTCTCGTTGATGACCGGCAGGCTTCCCGGCAACCCCAGGCAGACCGGGCAGGTCTGCGAATTGGCGGTTCGGCCGAACGTGGTCCCGCACGGGCAGAACAACTTGGACTGCGTGCGCAACTGCGCATGCACTTCCACCCCGATGACGACTTCGTACGTCACGCTCAACTCGGCTCTCCCTTGGTGAACTGCTCACGCTCCCGGCGCATCGCGTCGCGCCCCGCATCGAAGGCTTCCCGCAAGACCGATTTCTTCGATTCGATAAAGTCGCACCCCTCTTCGACCGCGCCTTCAAGCCGTTCGCCCGCTTCCCCGACCAGATCCCGCAACCCGTCTTCCGCGCGCCGCGCATACCCGCGCAACATCTCACGCGACTCCGGACCGGTGCGTGGCGTCAGCAAGATCGCCGCCACCGCGCCTAATGCCGCGCCGCTCAAAAACCCCAACAGAACCGCCGCCGACGATGGACCGTGATTATCCGCCATTGTGATGTCCTCCCTCTTTCAAGCGTTCCGTGACCACTTGCTTTGCTGCGCGAAGCCCCGCCACCACGCTGGCCATATTGGCCAGCAGCGTCCCGCCGGAGCCTCGCACCAAACTGTGTACCTGGTTGACCGATTCGCCGACTTCCCCCACGGCGTGTAGTAAGACAGCTGCATGCTCCACGCCGCCGCGGGCCTGCTCGGTCAGATCGTTCAGATTTTGACTCATCGCCCGCAATTCCGTGACCAGGACCGGCAGCTCGGCATTCATCTTCGTCACGAGCTGCTCCGCCTCAGCAGCGGTTTTGCGTATTTGAATCAAGAGCGGAACGAGGTATCCCACCAGCACCGCAAATGCGACCGCGACGAGAATGGCGGCGACTTCGACAATCATAGGCACTCCCTTTCCGGCTTACCGCACCAGCGGCTTCTTGGACCGCCAGTTTGTCGCCTGCTCGTAGGCATGGGCCCCGCGCAACAGGGTGTCCTCTTCAAACGGCCGACCGATCAACTGCAGTCCGATCGGCATGCCTGCTTTACTGAATCCACAGGGAAGCGAGATGGCGGGAAGACCAGCCAGATTCGCCGAGATCGTATAGATGTCGGATAAATACATCCGTAAAGGGTCCTGCGACTTCTCCCCGAACTTGAAGGCCGTGGTCGGCGTCACCGGCGTCACGATCAGATCGACCGTCTCGAAGGCCGCGTCGAATTCCCTGCGGATCAAGGTCCGCACCGCCTGCGCTTTGCCGTAATAGGCGTCGTAGTAACCGGCGCTCAACACATAGGTGCCCAGCATGATCCGGCGTTTCACTTCCGGGCCAAACCCCTCCGCTCTGGTCCTGAGGTACATATCGAGCAGCTCTTTGCTCTCGCCTGCGCGCAGGCCGAACTTGACCCCGTCATAACGGGCCAGGTTTGAGCTGGCCTCTGCGGTCGCAATAACGTAGTAGGTCGCCACTGCGGCATCCGTGGTCGGCAGTTTGATCTCACGAAGGTCGGCACCCAGTTCCCGCAACCCTTCAATGGCGGTGCGCACGGCCTGTTCCACTTCAGGATCGAGACCGTCGGCGAAGTATTCGGCGGGGACGCCGACCTTCAACCGCTTCAGATCTTTCCGCTTGAGCGCCTTGAGATAATCGGGCACCGGCACGTTCGCCGACGTCGAATCCCGAGGATCATGGCCTGCGATGGCACCCAATAAGATGGCCGCATCCGTGACATCTTTTGTGATGGGGCCGATCTGATCGAGCGAAGAAGCGAACGCCACCAACCCGTACCGGGAGACGCGACCATAGGTCGGCTTGAGCCCCACGACGCCACAAAAGGCCGCTGGTTGCCGAATCGATCCACCGGTATCCGAGCCCAATGCCGCCACACACTCATCCGCCGCGACAGCAGCCGCAGACCCGCCGCTCGACCCGCCGGGAACAGTCTGGACATTCCAGGGATTACGGCTGGGCCCGTAGGCCGAATTTTCGGTGGATGATCCCATCGCGAATTCATCCAGATTCGTCTTGCCGACGAGCACGTAGCTCTGCGCGCGCAACTTGGCGACCGCGGTCGCATCATAGGGCGGCACGAACGTCTCCAGCATCCGGGAGGCACAGGTCGTACGCACGCCTTCCGTGCAGATATTATCTTTCACCGCCAGGGGCATGGCCATCAGCGGGGTCGTTTTACGCCAGCCTTTCAAGGACTGATCGAGCCGCTCCGCCTGCGCCACAGCCGCATTCTTACACTGGGTGAGGTACGCGTTCACCTTGGGCTCGACATGCGCCACGCGCAAAAAATACGCGCGCACAATTTCCGTGGCCGACACATCGCCAGCGGTAAATTTCCGCTGCAGCTCAGCCAACGTCATTTTATGTATGGCCGTCAATGCCATCAGCGCTTCGCAACCTTGCGGGCAATCCGGTTTTTTCCGTCGACCAGGATGATCTTCGGTTTATGCCGCTTGATCTCCTCGTCGCTGTAATATTCGTAACAGAAAATAATAATCTGATCACCCACCGCCGCCTTGCGGGCAGTCGGGCCATTCAACACGATCTCGCCCTTCCCCCGCTTCCCCTTCATGGCGTAGGTCATGAACCGCTCGCCATTGTTGAGATTAGAACAGACAATCGCTTCGTACGGCAGAATGCCTGCCGCATCCAACAGATCCTCATCCACCGTGAGACTGCCTTCATACTCCAGACAGGCCTCGGTCACCGTCGCCCGATGTATCTTCGCCCGCAACATTTGTCGAAACATAGTCGGCTCGTACTCCTTACGTCGATTAGGATTCTTGAATGATTTTTGGCACCCGGAAACAGTTCGCCTCCGCATCAGGAGCATTCCCTAACGCCTGCTCCGGCGACAAAGATGCCTGCACCTGGTCCGGACGAAAAACATTGGTCTGCCCCAACACGGTCGAGGTTGGCTCCACCTCTTCTGTAGAGAAGGTCTTGAGCTTCTGAACATAGGCCACGATCTGATTTAATTGTTGCGAGAAGGCTGTGGTCTCCGCCTCGCTCAACGCCAACCGCGCCAGCTTGGCTACCTTCTCGACTTCTTGCCTTGTAATTTCCATCACTCCCTCTCGATTCTCAGAGGATGATCAACATGGTCTTCCGACAAGGCCGCAGGAAGCCCGGCGACGAGGCGTACCCTTGGGGTACGTCGCAGGGTGCCGGGCGACCGAGAACGCAGTGGGAAGCCATGTTCATCATCCGACTATTCGACCGTCACGCTTTTCGCCAAGTTCCTCGGCTGATCCACATCTTCCCCGCGCAACACGGCAATGTGATAGGCCAGTAATTGCAACGGGATCGTGAACAAAATGGGCGACAGCAGCGGATGCACATCGGGAATGGTGAACACCGCGTCGGCGATCTTGCCCAACTCGCGTTCGCCTTCCGCCACAAAGGCAATCACCGGAGCCCGGCGCGCCTTCACCTCCATGAGGTTGCTCACCGTCTTCTCATATAACCGGTCCCGGGGCGCCAATACCACCACCGGCATGTCCTTATCGATCAGGGCAATCGGCCCATGTTTCATTTCTCCGGCGGCATAGCCCTCCGCATGGATATAAGAAATTTCCTTGAGCTTCAGTGCCCCCTCAAGCGCGATCGGAAAGTTGATGCCGCGGGCCAGATACAAGAAGTCCGGTTTCTTATAGTATCGCTTGGCGACCGCCAGAATCTCCGCCTCCCGCCCCAGCACATGCTTCACCAGCGTCGGCACCGTGACCAGTCGATCAAGCCAGGCCTTGCCGTCCGCTGCATTCAGTACACCCCGTACCCGGCCGAGATGCAAGGCCAGCATATACAACGCCGCCAACTGACTGGTAAACGCCTTCGTCGAAGCGACTCCGATTTCAGGACCGCAATGCGTGTAGAGCACCCCGTCTGACTCACGGGCGAGGGTGCTGCCCACCACATTGACGATCGACACAACCCGCGCGCCTTTTTGCTTGGCTTCCCGGGCCGCTGCCAAGGTGTCGGCGGTTTCCCCCGATTGTGAGATCGTGATGAACAGATCGTTCTTTTCGATCAGCGGATCGCGATACCGGAACTCACTGCCGATATCGACCTGCACGGGTGTGCGAACCATTTCTTCGAGCAGATACTTTCCCACCAGGCCTGCGTGCCAGCTCGTGCCGCACGCCACGATCCAGATGCGTCCCACGTCGGCGAACTGTTTCGGCGTCAGGCCGATGTCCGGCAAATCCGCCTCGCCGCTCTCGTACGAGTAGCGTCCTCGAATCGTATCCAGAATCGTCTGGGGCTGTTCATGAATCTCTTTCAACATGAAATGCGGGTATCCGCTCTTTTCAGCGGCAGACGCATCCCAGGTCACCTTGGTTTTCTTGCGGGTCACCGCCCGCCCGTCCAGATCCGTAAAGGCAACACTGCCCGCCGTGACCTCGACGACATCGCCCTCTTCCAAGAACGTCACGTCTCTGGTGTGGGACAACATCGCCATCACGTCCGAGCCAACAAAGGAGGCATCCGCCGTGCGACCGATGACCAGCGGACAACCGGACCGGGCGGCCACGAGCAACCCAGGCTCATGCTCCGAAATCACCGCGATGGCATAACTGCCGCGAATCTCCTTGGCCGTCGCGCGGACCGCATCAGCCAGGTGCAGCTTACCCTTTTTGATGTGCGTATCGATGAGGTGGGCGACGACTTCCGTGTCCGTCTCGGACTGAAACTTGTACCCGTCCTTGAGGAGACGCTGCTTCAACTCGACGTAATTCTCGATGATGCCGTTGTGCACGAGCACACAACTCTCGGAGCGATGCGGATGCGCATTCTGCTCGGAGGGTTTACCGTGCGTCGCCCAGCGCGTATGACCGATGCCGCACATGCCGGCAATCGCCTTCTGCTCCAGCGATTTTTGGAGATTAACCAGCTTTCCGACGCTCCGCCGAATGTCGATCTTTTCCCCGCGCTGGATCGCCACGCCGGCCGAGTCGTACCCTCGATACTCCAGCTTCGACAACCCGTTCAACAAAATCGGGACTGCATCCTGATTTCCTACGTAGCCGACGATGCCACACATAGGGTGTCGTTACCTCCGTTTCGAACGTTGAACTGCGGGTTGCTTCTTCTTGGCGGCACGGGTCTGAGCCTTCGCCTTCGATGTCGCCTTCACAGGCTTCGTCCTCGTGCGTGGCTTCACCGCGGGCGCAGGCTTCGGCGCAGGAGGCGGGACTTGCCCGCTCTGCAAGGCGCGCCGCCTGGCAGCCCATCCTTCGCGCGTGACCTGCGGCACCCGCGCAATCACGAGGGCATCCGCCGGAACGTCCTGCGTCACCGTTGCGCCGGCGGCGATCACGGAGCCTGGCCCGACCGTCACCGGCGCGACCAGTTGCACATCGCTGCCGATGAAGACGCCATCTCCAACGACCGTTTGAAACTTTTTATATCCGTCGTAGTTGCAGGTGATCGTACCGGCGCCGATATTGACGCCTTGCCCGATCGTGGCATCGCCGAGATAACTCAAATGATTGGCCTTCGATCCCTCGCCGAGTTCCGTTTTTTTCATCTCGACGAAGTTGCCGACCTTCCCCTTGCGACGCACCACAACACCGGGCCGTAAATGGACGAACGGTCCAAGATGCGAGTCGTCTTCAACCTGCGATTCGCGAAACACGCAGTGATCCAGAATCTCCACCCGATGGCCGATGACGCAGTCGGTAATCCGCGTCCCGGAGTGCACAACCGTGTTCTCCCCGATCACCGTCCGGCCCTCGAGCGTCACGTTCGGATACAGCAGCGTGTCACGCCCGATCGTCACCTCGGCATCGATCCACGTGGACGACGGATCCCGCATCGTCACGCCGGCCTCCAACCAACGCTCCCGGATCCGCCGGCGAATAACCTGTTCCGCCTCGGCCAACTGTACGCGGCTGTTGATCCCTAATCCTTCGTCGATGTCCCGCAGGCGTAGCGCCGAGACGGTGCGTCCTTGCTGCACGGCCATCTGCACGATGTCGGTGAGATAGTATTCGCCCTGCGCATTTCGCGGATCGAGCTTGTCGAGGGCAGGAAAAAGAAACTCCCCGTCGACGACATAGGTGCCCACGTTGATTTCACGCACGCTTCGCTCGGCAGGAGAGGCATCTTTGTCTTCCACGATGCTCTGCACCCGGTTGTCCGCGGCGCCCTGCAGCCATTCTTCACGGCGATGCCGAATGACGCGCCCATAGCCGGACGCATCGTCGAGCACGGCGGTCAACAGCGTCACAGCTGCGCCTTGGGCATCATGCATGGCGAGGAGTTCCCGCACCGTCGCTTCCGTCAACAGCGGCGTGTCGCCGTTCAAAATGAGATAGCGGGTCGGTTTGCGATGCGCAGCATCGCCGAACACCGGTCGCGCTTGCAGCACCGCATGGCCAGTTCCCAGTTGCTTCGTCTGCTCGGCGACCGCCACCTGCCCGCCGACCGCCTCGGCAACCTTGCGGACATCGGCACCCTGATGACCGACAACCACCGCCACACCCTGCTCGGCCAGGCCGCAGGCAATATCCAGCACGTACAGCACCATCGGTCGCCCCGCCACCGGATGCAGCACTTTGGCCAGCGCCGATTTCATGCGCTTGCCAAGGCCCGCCGCCATGATGATGACGCCGAGCCCGGGAATGGAGGAAGACAAAGCGTTGTCGTGGGATGCGTGAGTCATGGGTTTCTCACCATACGTCATCGACACAGGGCTCGCTCGGCGGTATCGCGATCAACCGACCTGCACGCCTGCATCGGGTTGCTTAATCGGTGTCCAGGTTTTTCCACCGGCCTGCGGCCCGGCACCAGAAGGCTGTGACGGGGTATAGAGCCCTCCCGACACGATCAGCTTCATGGCCTCTTCGACCGAGATATCCACGGCGATCACTTCGCGCTCAGGCACCAGCAGAAAATAGCCCGACGTGGGATTGGGCGAGGTCGGCACATAGACGTGGACGAGCGGGTCCGGGGAAAGTTGTTGCATTTCCCCTTTCGTCACACCGGTCACAAACGCAAAGCAGTAATGACCGTTCTTCGGAAACTGAATCAACACCACACGGCGATAACTCTCGCGCTCTGCGAACGACAGAATGTCCATCATCGACTTGATCGTGGAGTAGATGCCGCGGACCACCGGCACACGATTGAGTACACTCTCCCACTGTCGCACGACCTGGCGGCCGATAAAATTCGCCGCGAAGAGCCCGGTCATGAAAATGAGCAGGATCAGCGCGATGATTCCCAGACCGGGCACGTAGTATCCTGGGGTCACCAACCGTGCGGTAGCGTCGCCAAGAATGCCATCCAGACTGACGAACAGCGTCTTGAGAATCAGGATGGTGCCCCAGATGGGGATCATCACCAGCAAACCGGTGAGAAAATAGCGTTTTAATGAAGCTTGTACCATGCGTGGCTGAGGGGTCCTGGGTAGAGCGTCATGATACTGGTCTTGTGCCGGTCGTCGCAAGCCTTTTCTTGCTATTTTCAATCACTTGGAATAGGATCCGCCGTCTTTCTCCCCGAACTTTTCAGGTTCGAATCATGATGAAACGCAACCGGCCTCCGCGAGGTCTCTTTATTACGCTGGAAGGCATCGAGGGGTGTGGAAAATCTACCCAGGCCAGGCTCCTGGGAGAATACCTCCGGAGCCAGGGACACGTCACCGTCGAGACCCGTGAACCAGGGGGAACGCCGCTCGCGGAAAAGGTCCGATCGGTCCTGCTCGATCGCGCCGACGAACCAGTAGCTTCCGAGACCGAAGCGTTTCTCGTGCTGGCCGCGCGACGACAACATGTCACTCAGGTAATCGAGCCAGCGCTGGCTCGCGGCGCCATCGTCCTCTGCGACCGGTTCAGCGATTCGACCCTGGCTTATCAAGGCTATGCGCGCGGTTTGAATGTGCCGCTGCTCCAACGACTCAACCGCCTCGCGACTCACACCGTGACACCACACCTCACGCTGCTATTTGACCTTCCCGTGGCGACAGGACTGGCTCGACGGCGATCCGCCAGTGAAACGAATCGCCTCGACCGTGAATCGCTCCGGTTCCATCAAAAAGTTCGCGCCGGCTTCCTCGATTTGGCGAAACGTCATCCCGCCCGCATCAAAGTGATTCCCTCGCGTGCGTCCAAAGAAACCGTCGCGCGCGCAGTCGCCCGGATCGTCGCACCGGTCCTGAAGCGGGCCCATCGCGCCGACCATCTGACAACACTGGCTCGCGCAGCCTCCTCTCACGCCACACAGGTCCACCATGCCCTTCGCTGATATCATCGGACACGAGCACGCCAAGACCCTGCTGCGATCGGCGATCCTGCAGAACCGGTTGGCCCATGCGTACCTCTTCCACGGCGACGATCGCATCGGCAAACGTCTCCTCGCATTGCGGTTGGCGCAAACACTGCTCTGCGAGACGGTGTCCGACGGCCGGCCGCCGGACGCCTGCGGCACGTGCCGGGCCTGCCAGCAGGTCGATGCGCGCACGCATCCGGATTTTCTGGTGATCGAACCGGATCAGGAGATGGCCAATCCCCAAATTAAGATTGAGTCCATTCGAGACATCGAACATCAGATGATTTACCGCCCGCTGATCGGCAATCGCAAAATCTGCCTGATCGACGAGGCGGATCGCATGACGATCGGTGCCGCCAACGCCCTGCTCAAAACGCTGGAAGAACCGCCCGACCATAGCCTGTTCATTCTGGTGTCGAGTCGGCCCTATGCCTTGCCGGCCACCATTCGTTCACGTTGCCAGGCACTGCGACTCACCGCCCCGGCGCAAACTCAAGTGGAAGCTGCGGTGATTTTGAAACGCGAACTGCCTCCCGCCGACGCCCACTTCCTGGCCCTACTCAGCGACGGACAACTGGGACGCGCGCTGGAATGCGACCTGGAACAGGCACGCACCACCCAGCAGGAATTTGCGGCCATCTTCTCCGCCAAAGGACTGCAGTCCTTCTCAACCGTCCTGGCTGCAGCGGAAGCGCTGGCCAAGGGGGATCGCGGACCGGAGGCCTTTGATTGGCTGCTTCGGTGGCTGCGCGACATCCTCCTCATCGCCGTCGGCGCCGGTTCGGACCATATCCTGAACCTGGATCAACGGGCCGGGATGCAGGCGCTGGCCGCACACATCAATATCGAGGACTTGTTGGATCTGATCGGCGATCTCGAAAAGATGGAACGCCAGGCGCACCGGAATCTGAACGTGCAGATTGCGCTTGAAACCATCCTGCTCAGAGTCCGACAACTCCTGACCCCGCCAGGCACCACCGACCGGTCACGATAATCTAGTCGCGTATCCATGCAAATCCTCACAGAACTGGCTGTTCAGAAACGCGGTCCAGCAAGGCCGCAGGGAGGCGCGCGACTGAGAACGCCGCTGGTCGCCTTTCTCAACGGCCAGCTAGCTTTGGCTATCGGCATCTTGCTATCTTCCTCACACCAGATATGAGCACTCGCGACACCTTCTACATCACGACCCCGATTTATTACGTCAACGACGTGCCGCACATCGGGCACGCCTACACCACCGTCGCCGCGGATGTCCTCTCGCGATACTGGCGACTGCGCGGACGCGACGTGTTTTTTCTGACCGGTCTCGATGAGCACGGACAGAAAGTGCAGCAGGCCGCAGCCAAGGCCGGCATCGAGCCGCAAGCCCATTGCGACCGCCTGGCGCCGCAGTTCACAAACCTCTGGGATCGGTTGAACATTTCCCACAACGCGTTCATCCGCACCTCGGACAAACCCCACCAGTCTGTGGTTCAACGATATCTTCAGCAGTTATTCGATAAACAGTTGATTTACAAGGCAGACTACACTGGATGGTATTGCACGTACGATGAACGGTTCTGGACGGAAAAAGATGTCGTCGGCGGACTCTGCCCGGACTGTAAACGGCCGATCGAACAGTTGAGCGAGCACAATTACTTTTTCAAGATGGGCCAATACCAGGAACGGCTGATCGAACACATTCGGCAGCACCAAGATTTCATTCGGCCTGACTCACGCCGCAACGAGGTCCTGGGCTTTTTGCAAACGCAAAAGCTGGGCGACCTCTCGATCTCTCGCCCGAAATCGAGACTGTCGTGGGGCATCGAATTGCCCTTCGATAAGGACTACGTCACCTACGTCTGGTTCGACGCGCTGGTCAATTACATCTCGGCACTCGAATACCTGCCACAGGGACAACCGGCCGGCTTGCGGTACTGGCCAGCCGACGTCCACCTGGTCGGAAAAGATATTCTCACCACGCATGCCGTGTACTGGTCCACGATGTTGATGGCGCTGGAACAGCCGCTGCCGAAAACGATCTTCGCCCACGGCTGGTGGACGGTCGATGGGGAGAAGATGTCGAAGAGCCGAGGCAATGTTGTCGACCCCAACAGGATGGTCGACCAATTCGGGACCGATGCCTTCCGCTACTTTCTGCTGCGCGAAGTGCCCTTCGGGCAGGACGGCGACTTTTCCCACAGCGCCCTGGTGACGACCGTCAACGCCAAGCTCGCAAACGGCATCGGCAACCTCTTGAGCCGCACGCTCACCATGATCGAACGTTCCTGCGCCGGCGTGATCCCCGAACGGGGCCCGGCCGTGCTGCCCGAACTGGAACATCGGATCGAGGAGTTGGCCAAACAACTGCCTGGCAGAACTGAAAGTGGCTTCGACGCCTTGCTGTTCCGGGACGTGCTGCTAACGATCGAGGAGCTCAACGGGCTCTGCGATGAGTACATCGACAAGAGCGCGCCGTGGAAACTGGCGAAGCAGCCGGAGGCGCAGCCGCAATTGCACACGGTGCTCAATACCTCCGCCCGGGCGCTTCGACTACTCGCGCTGCTGCTTTACCCTTTCATGCCGAATGCCGCCGCACAGATGATCCAGCAACTGGGACTCTCGCTGGACCTTTCTCGACCACTGGCAGCAGACGCCGGCCATTGGAATGCGCCGCTGGCCGGCAGCACCATCCAAAAAGGCGCCTCACTGTTTCCCCGTATCGAATCCAAACCACAAGGAGCCAAATCCGTGAGCGAGACACCCGCATCTCCGCAACCGACTGCCGCGGCCCCCGCTGCATCACCATCCCCTGCTCCGGCCACCACCGCGGCTCCTGCCCCAGCCACCACACAACCGGCGCAGATCACCATCGACGACTTCATGAAGGTGCAACTCAAAGCGGCCAAGGTTCTGGCGGCCGAACGTGTGCCGAAATCGGAGAAGCTGCTGAAGCTTCAAGTCAGCCTCGGCACCGAGCAACGGCAAATCGTCGCCGGCATCGGCAAGAAATACGAACCGGAAGCTTTGGTCGGCAAAACCATCGTCATCGTGGCGAACCTCAAACCGGCGAAGCTCATGGGCATCGAATCGCAGGGCATGGTCCTCGCGGCGGGCGACAGTGAAGTGCGAGGGCTCGCCACCTTCGTCGAAGACGTGGAGCCCGGCACCAAAGTGAAATGATTCGCGCTTCCACCATCCGGTTGATCGGCACCGGCCTGCTTGTGCTGTTGAGCAGCGTGAGCGTCGCGTTCACGCCGGAGCCCTCCGAGTCCGAAATCGAGAGTAAATCCCACTACAACGATCCCCTGCCCACGACCGTACTGGTGCGCGTCGTGGCGCACCGGTCCCTGGTTCTGGGGCACGACGTCGGCGGCGCGCGCGTCACCATCACCGATGTGGCGACCGGGCAGTTGCTGGCCTCCGGCCTGCAGCAGGGAGAGCCCGGCGATCAAACGCAAATCATGCGTACGCCGCATCTCATGGATGAACCGCTCTACAGCAGCCGACCGGCCGCCGCGTTCAGCGCTACACTTGAACTGACCCGCCCGACTCTGGTGGAAATCACGGCCGAGGGACCACTGGCCTATCCCCAGGCGTTGCAGCGGGCGAGTACCACCGTACTGCTGATTCCCGGCCACGACCTGACCAACGACGGCATCGTGCTGCACCTCTACGGCTACCTGGTGCAAGTCGAACATCCCAAACCCGGCGAGCCCCTGATCGCCAAGGAGGATGTGATGCTGCGGGCCTCAGTGCGGACGCTCTCGGGCGCCCTGGTCCGGCCACATAGCGACTGGGACTCCCGCAAGATGCATATCTACGCCGAACTACTGATCGGGGACCGCATCGTTGAGCGGCTGCAGATGTTCTACGCCGGAGAGAAGAGCCGCTTCGAAGCCCCGTTTTTTGTGCCGATGTCCAAAGACGCCCCCGACGGCATCACGCTGCGTGTGATCGCGGCCGATGTCGCAACCGGCAATTTCGGGGTGGCCTCGGCGCAATTCCCGGTGCTCTCTGAACGCCTGAGACCCAGGAAGAATTGACCCCATTGACTGAATCGGTCATTTCGTGATGTGCTGACGATGTGCTGCAGTCACGATCTGCCGACTGCCGATCACCATTGGAGTCACTGATCACTCGATCCTTCATTCCTCACGATGGACCCCAAACAACGACAATTCTCCATCTGGTACATGTTCATCGCCCTCTGGGTGCTGATCCTGCTTCAGACGTTTCTCCCCTCGTTCTTCAACCCGACTGAAATTCCCTACAGCGAGTTTAAAGAATCCGTGGCGGCGGGAAAGGTCACTGAAGTCGCGGTCTCGCCGCAGATCATTCACGGGAAACTGAAAGAGGACAAGGTCTTCCACACCATTCGCATCGAAGATCCGGATCTGCTCAGGAACCTTGCGGAACATCACGTGAAGGTCACCGGCGTCATCGAGAGCACATTGTTCCGGGACGTGCTGTCCTGGATCGTGCCGATCGTCCTCTTCTTCGGCGTCTGGTGGTTCCTGCTCCGCCGCATGGGCCAGAGCCAAGGCTTCATGACAGTCGGTCAAAGCAAAGCCAAAATTTATGTCGAGAACGAGGTGAAGGTCACCTTCGCCGATGTGGCAGGCGTCGACGAGGCGAAACAGGAACTGGAAGAGATCATCGAATTTCTCAAGACCCCGGAAAAGTTCCGGCGCCTCGGCGGCAAAATCCCCAAGGGCATTTTGCTCGTCGGCCCTCCGGGCACCGGCAAGACGCTGCTCGCGAAAGCAGTCGCCGGTGAAGCCGGCGTACCGTTTTTTTCGATCAGCGGGTCGGAATTCGTGGAAATGTTCGTGGGCGTCGGCGCCGCCCGTGTCCGCGACCTGTTCGAGCAGGCCAAGAGCAAGGCGCCCTGCATCATCTTCCTCGATGAACTCGATGCGTTAGGCAAAGCGCGCGGGGTCGGCCCCATGGCGCATGAGGAGCGGGAGCAGACCCTCAACCAGCTGCTGGTGGAAATGGATGGGTTCGACTCGCGCGTCGGCGTGATTCTCGTCGCCGCCACCAACCGGCCGGAGATCCTGGACCCCGCGCTGCTGCGAGCCGGCCGCTTCGACCGTCAGGTGCTGGTCGACCGGCCCGACAAAATCGGCCGCCTCGCGATTCTGAAAGTCCACGCGCGCACGATCACCCTCGCCAACCAGGCAGACCTCGAAACCATCGCCGCCATGACACCCGGCTTCGTCGGAGCCGACCTGGCGAATCTTCTCAACGAAGCGGCCCTGCTGGCCGTGCGGCGCGGCAAGGACACCGTGAGCATGTCGGAATTACAGGAGGCGGTTGAGCGTGTGATCGGCGGTTTGGAAAAAAAGAATCGAGTCCTGAATAAAATGGAACGGGCCCGGGTGGCGCATCATGAGGTCGGCCATGCGCTGATGGCCCTGTCCATTCCAGGCGGCGACGCGGTCCACAAAATCTCAATCATCCCTCGAGGTATTGCCGCGCTCGGCTACACGCTGCAACTGCCGACCGAAGACCGCTTCCTCATGACCGTATCCGAGCTGAAGAACCGCATTGCCATTCTATTGGGAGGGCGTGCGGCGGAGGAAGTCATCTACGGCGAGGTCTCCACCGGGGCGCAGGACGATTTGCGGAAGGCCACCGATATTGCCAAAAGCATGATCAAGGCCTACGGCATGAGCGAAAAATTGGGCCAGGTCAGCCTTGAACGGGACCGGCAGTCCGTCTTTCTGCAGACCGGCCCATCCCAAACGCCAGGCGACTATAGCGAACAGACCTCCCGGGAGATCGACTGCGAAGTCCGGGTGTTGATCGACGAACAGTACGAACGGGCGCGCGATCTCATTAAAGCTCAGGAGGCTGCGCTTCGGCACGCCGCTCAAGTCTTACTCGAGAAAGAAACCATCACCGGCGACGAACTCAAATCCCTCGCTGCCGCGCAGTAACTCACCTCCTCGCACGTTCGCCCTGCGCCTCTTGGCTCTGAAGAACCGGGCACTGGTCCGTGGTCACTTGAAGACCACCCAACGGCTTGCCCTCCTCCGCCTCTCGTGAGACACTGAAGTCGATGCTTCCCCACACCTACCATGAACTCCGCTCTCATCTCAGAATCGCCCTGGCCGTTAATGCCGTCATCGTGGTCGCGGAGTTTGCCGGAGGGTTCCTCACTAATAGCATCGGCCTGATTGGAGACGCGGGGCATAACCTCGTCGATCAAGGCTCCCTCTTCCTTGCGCTCTATGCCCACGTGCTGACAGCCAGACCGGCGACCGACAGCCGCACCTTCGGCTACCACCGGGCGGGGATCGTCGCGGCGTTTCTCAATTCCTTCATCCTGCTCCTCACCGCCGGCGGCATCACGCTCGTCAGCCTCGACCGTCTCATGACTCCCGTACCGGTTCCGGGAGGATGGGTCATGCTGATCGCCTTGATCAGCTTTGCGGCCAATCTTTCGATCGCGCTATTACTGCAACATGGTGCAAAGGATGACCTGAACATCCGCAGCGCCTTCTGGCACATGCTGAGCGATGCCTGGGTCTCGCTCGGCGTGGTCGTGAGCGGCGGCATTATCATGTTCACCGGCTGGTCGGTGCTCGACCCGTTGGTGAGCCTATTCGTGGTCCTGGCGATAGTCAGGGGAGCCTGGCCGCTGTTTAAAGAATCACTTGAGGTCCTGCTGGAGTCCACCCCGCCCGGCGTGAGCCCCGCGCTGGTCGCCGCCACCATCGAATCCATCCCCGGCGTGAAGAACGTCCATGACCTTCATATCTGGGCAGTCGAACCACGCCTCATCATGATGACCACCCACGTCCAAGTTGACGGCGACGACCAGGCCCTCACGACCGACCTCCTCCAGACGATCCGCAACCGGGTGACCAGCGAATTCAAGATCAAGCACCTGACGATCCAACTCGAAACGGAATGCTGCCACGCAGAAGCCGTGCACTGCGACCTCTCCAAACTCCACGACCAGCATTCGCATTCGGAATTCCTGCACAGCCACCACTAGGCGGATGGTGAAACAACCCGCCAGCATTGTTCTCTGAAGACACGGCCACCTCACCGTCTCGGCGGCGTTCACAAACGTGACGCGCTTTATTCAGCGCGTCGTGAACCTCAAAGGCTCAACGTACCTCAAGGGTACGCCTCGCCTCCTCGCTCGCTGCGGCCGCGCTGGGCGGACTTTTTGACCATCCGCCGGGAAACCTGCCCAACCATCTGTCCTTGATCGCGGGATTTCCTTGGTACCCGCTGCATGGCTCAACACCACCTAGCCGTCGCAGGACGTCACCGGCTACAATGGGCTACATGACACAGACGCTCCCTATCCCCTTCTACATCCTCTGCGGCTCACTCGGCGCCGGCAAAACCACCCTGCTCATGCGCCTGCTCGAACATTGGAACAGCCAGGGCCACAAGGTCGGCGTGCTGATGAACGAAGCGGGCGAGGTCAGCATCGACGGGCCGCGAGCCGGCACCATTGCAGAGCAGGTCATGAACCTAGCCGGCGGCTGCATCTGTTGCGATACGAAAGACGATCTCGCGTGGAGCATCGCCCAATTGGTACAGGACTATGAATCGACCGTGATCGTCCTGGAATGCTCCGGCATGGCCGACCCGGCGGAAGTGGTGGACGCGGTGACGGACGCCTATGTGTCTCGCATGGCCAAACTCGAACGGATTTTTGCCATGCTCCATCCCGTGCCCCTGCCCGATACCGGCATGGCCGAGCTCGTCACGCGGAATGCCATCCGGTACGCGGATGATCTGATCCTGAACAAACGCGACCTCTACATCCCCGGCCACTGGGAACAGTTCCGCGAGACCATTGTCAGCCTTAATCCGCACGGCCGGCTGTGGGAAACGAACCACGCCAGGCTCGACGTGGCTGCACTCCTCGCCGCGCCTGCAACACGCACCGCTCCAACCAACGTCTCGTTCGGGAAATTGCCCGCTGCGGAGCATAGACGCGAGGCCCGTGCGCCCCATCACCCCATGGTGACTACCGTGCGATTGCCAAAACCGCTCGATCGCACAAAGTTCATGGAATGGACGAAGTCCTTACCGGAGGGAATGGAACGCGCGAAGGGATTTTTTCGGTTTGAAGGAGAACCCGAACTGCAGGAGTTTCAGTTCTTTCCGCCCCGTACCAGCACGATCGCTCCCGTCATGCTGCTCGATGAACCGGACCATGTTCTCGTATTGATCGGACGCGACTACAACCAGGAACACTATAGAGCATCTCTCCTCGCCTGCCTGGCGGGATAGCTGGTCAGGAGATCGAGCCGGCCTGGGCTTGCGAGGGAGAGGCCGATTCAGTCATCGGGCGGAAGCGGGACCAGCGGCGAAGAAACCAGGCCACACCAGCCCCGATCAGCCCGCCCACGATCCAGCCCCCGATCACGTCCGTCAGGTAATGAGCCCCGATGTAGACGCGCGAAACGCCGATGGCCGCCACCAAGGGCCAGCTGATCCAGCCTGATTTCGGATAGAGGACCTGAAAAAACGCCGCCGTCGAGGCTGTGTTGGCGGCATGGTTGGAAGGAAAGGAAAACGCCCCGCCGCAACCGAGCAACTGGTGCACATCGGCAAGCGTCACGCAGGGGCGCGGGCGCTGAACCAGGCCCTTCAATTGTGTCCCGAGTGCATCCGTCGCGCCGACCACTGCGGCCAGCATCGCCCCGCCGATCACACATTCCCGCCAGTTGACCCACGCCCAGTAGGCTGCGGCCAGCACGATGGGATAGAGCAAATTGCCCGGCTTGGCCAATTCGATGCCGACCCAATCGAGCAGGCTCGACTGCCCGGCCACACCGTTGATGCCACGAAAAAGAAGCTCGTCCACACCCATGGCGCGACGATAAAGGGTAGAGAGGAATCAGTCAAATGATTCGTGGTTCAGAAGGGAGACGGTGTCGTTGCGTCGAGAGACCCGCGCTTGGTGGCTCCCGATACGGCGAGCCTCAGGCATTCACTCCCACACAATATTCGTGACACCGGGAATGAGCGGAACGACCTCGGCCAGATGGACCCTTAATCGTTCGAGCTCAGGGGCAGGGTCAACACGCTTGAAGAGGCGCTGCGTTACCGACAATTCCGCAACGGGATAGACCATCCATTCATTTGTGCTGTCTTCCGTGTTGCTGCACGCCAGCCACAACATGAATGGCTTGCGCGAGACCATCACTATCCACCCGAAATCTTCAGGAATGCCCCCCTCCACCGTCACCCCGCGCTCCTGAAGACGCTCGGCCAGCCACGTGGCCCATGCTTTGCCATAACATCCGGGATTGGTGCGCTCATCCTCGCCCGGAATGGGTTTGAAGAAGTCGGAGGTAAATGTGACTTGAGGGCCAGTCTTCATGAGGTCTGAACCTCTTCCGGCAATGAGAAAATTTGATAAAGGTGAGACTGCTATGCCTGAGGAACGGCGCAGCAATCCTCAGATTTCTAAATTAATGCGACACCCCCCGGAGAGCCATACGCAGTACGCTGTGTGCTCACCGACGCACAATGCCAGATTTGCCCCGATTAGGATTACGTTGCGTTTTGCACTGTTCACTCTTACACCGGTTTTGCGCGATTCAGGACGCCATCCAAGGACGTCAGACTGCGTGCGGTCCATTGTGCACTGGTCTGACCCGCGATCGCCCCCGAGATGGCCCCCCAGCCACCTTCACGCATATTGTTATCGAGTCGTCCGCGCTCAGTGATTCGATCACGCTTCCACGCTGCCACGGTGTATTTGTCGATCGAGCGGAGTTGGACTTTGCCCGTTGAGCTTATTATGGTATCCGTCGGCTGCGTGACTGCAAATGCAAGGCCTGGGGTCCACCGCACGCCGACTTCTTCCTCAGGCGACGGCATTCCTCGCATATTTTCGACTGCCTTTCGGATGGTTGCGTCCGGGACAGCTATCCAGGTTGCCCCGTCGGCCTCGGAAAGCAAATTCGCTACTTCCGCGGTATCCAGACCTACGGTCTCAAGGAGCAAATTTCCAGTGTGGCGATAGAAACCGACCACACGAAGGTCAACGCCCCTTTGCGTCAGGTTTTGATTAATCCGATGGCAACGAGACAACATAAGCTCTCGTGGCCTCTTGCCACGACTCAGGTTGCCGATGTTCACGCCGAGAGCAATGTGCCTCATAGTGCCATTCGTTTAACTATGGACATAGGTTCATCCGCGGACCTCCTATGCGGAGACGTCAGCTGAAAATGTTGGTTGGGCATTTCGCGTCCGCCGGGCTAAATGATCAACGAGAAATGCTTGTTCTGTGCCCAATAAGTGCGAATTCCGTGCATTTGATGAATTGCGAATAAGTACATTATTGGTGTTCGCTGGTATACCCCAGAAATCAACACGCCGCCACACAAGGATTGCGATTTCTTGGTTACGTGCCTTAGGAATGAGCACATGCTGGACAAAGTGACGTGCGGCCGCACTTGACGGAAGGCTGTCAGCCCATTGACCTGGGCTTGACCTAGAGTGATATGCGACAGCTTCTATCACTGAGACGCGCTTGATAACAATATCCTCTGCTTCGCTCTTGCTTATCCCAAGAGACTCCGAAAGCCTAACCGCCATTTTTCTCATCCGAGGCCACCAATAGTCTGAAACCCCCGTATTATCAGAAGGAGTCCTCAGAGGGAAAAAGCCTTGGCCGGAACCCCGAAGGTTTCGTTCACATGCTGCTCGATGTGCACTGTTTTGCAGGTCGTCATTGTAGTCGCTCGTTGCGACCCCTGGGTTTCCGTACAAGATGTATACATAGGACGAGCGGATGTTGCCGATGAATGGCAGTGGAACCAGGTTGATATGAAGTTTCTTGTGAAGAGCTTTTTCCGCGTCAAAAGAGGCGGTATGACTGTGAGCTTCCTCTAGGCTCCATGCCAAGGTCTCGTGTTCGAGCAAACGAGGCTTGTCATCAGGATGCCCCCCCCTTCCATTCCAGCGCGACCAGAAATCAACAAGCATTACCCACCAACATGCCCGGCTATGTTTCGCCCGATCCGCATAAGAGCCGGAGGCGTCAGTTCCTGCTCGTATAACACGCCAGGACGTCGCCACATGGGCAAGAAATACGGCAACTACATGACGAGCTACGTCATCCGCTCCCCGTCTGATCCGAATCGGAACGGACGGCACAGCACTTTCTATCGCTTCCCAGGCCTGTGAGAACAAGAAACAAGCGCGGCAGATACCTACGCCCAGCATAGGGTTCTGTCAAGCGCAACGGCTGGGATATGCGCTGGCCGAATCAGCGCCACCTAAAAGCGTCTCCCCAACTAGGGCTCCTCCTAGGGTCGGCCCTGGCAGTCGATGTGGTACTTCATTTCTGTACACATCGGCCCAACCCAGGAGGCTTTATATGATCACCACACGCTTCGCACTCATTCCCGGATTGCTCCTCACTCTCGCCGGTTGCATGACGAACGCCACTGTTGAGTTGACGAAGGCACCGTTTGACGCCACGACTGACCTTACCGGCGGCACCTCCGGCGCGACGCGGGAATTCCTCGATCCCACGACTGAATTCATCTCAAGCACCACACCTGGCGCATTGACAGACGGCCGTCTTGTGAGAGCCAAGGCAAGGGCCACCGTCTTCGCAACGCATACGCATGACAATCTCCGCACGGATATCGCCCGTGGTCAAGGCGAGTATCTTGCCTCGTTAGCCAGCCTCACAGGCGTCTCCGCCGATAGGTGGACAGAGCTTCAGACAACTCTGACGCAATCGTATCCCGCGCTCTTCGACCAACACCTGGAACCAATTCAGTCAGCCAAGTTGGTCGTCGATTTGGCCTGGGAAAAAGGGTACGGCATGAGCGTCCCGACGAAATAAGTCATCGCGATCCTGGCACCGTTCCAATCGGGCTGCTCATTCAGAGTGAGCAGCCCGACTCGCGCAGATCACACCTGCTGACTCAATCTGACACACAGCCCGTCCATCCGCATGAATACACGTATTCCCACGTGCCGAGATGGTTGACAGGATAATGCGAGCGGCGTAGGTTTCGGTCTCCGACGACACCTATGGCCAACACCGCAATCCACGGACGTGTCCTTGATGAGCGGGGCACCGGCATCGCCGGCCTGACCATCCGCGCCATCGACTTCGATCCCTTTTTCAACGAAGACGATGTGCTGGGCGCCACGAAGACTGAGGGCGACGGCACCTTTCTCATTTCCTACTCACCGGATGCCTACCGTACGTGGAAAGCCGACCGGAATCCCGATCTCGTCGTCCAGGTCCTCGGCCCTGCCCATACAGAGCCAAAACTGTTTGGCACGCGCCTACTCCACGAAACCCCTGAAGCCGAAGACGTCACCGACTCCACCCACGAAGTCGGCACCATCACCATCCACCGCAACAACATCGAGGGCTGGCTCGTCACCCACACCACGTTGAATCCCGCCGTCGGGAACCCGGTCGCGCTCTATCACCACAATCAGATCACGCACCTAATCGACGGAGCCAAAATGTTTCCCGCGGTGACCGAAGCCGCCCAGGGCGCCACCGAATCCATCAACCTAATGACACTGTTTTTCGACGTCGACAACGGCTTCATCACCAAGTTCAAGAGCAGTTTCGACCCGTTCAATCCCCCTTCCACAGGATGCAAGCAGGCAGCAGAGGCCACGTTGGAAGAGGTGCTCAAAACCAAAAGCGGGAAGCCGGTGAACATCCTGGTCACGAACCTGCCGCTCTCGGCGGAGGACACCGTGACCGAAGTGGCGGAGTTTTTTGCGCGGACGGCGGGCGTACGCACCAATGCCTACAACAAGGGCTTTGCCCTGCTGCATGCCAAGGCCATCGTGGTAGATGGGGACCACGCGATCCTCATGGGATCGCCGCTCAAACAGTACTACTTCAGCGATGCGCGCCATGCGGCCCGCGATGCACGCCACAAGGGCTCGCTGATGCATGATGTCAACATCGACCTCAAGGGCCCGGCGGTATCACATGTCGACAAGACGTTCGCCAGCATCTGGAATGCCACCGGCCAGCCGATGCTCATCCCTCCCCCCAAAACCTTTCCCGACCTGCCCACGACACCCGACGGCGCCGTGGCATCGGTACAAGTGCTGCGCACCCTGCCCGGAGCCTCGATCAAGCGCGTCAACCCGAGCGATGAGGATCTGCCATACGGAGAAACCGGCATTCTCGAAGCCTACGAGCGCGCGATCGCGAATGCGCAACGCTACATCTACATCGAAAACCAATACTTCACCTCGCATCAAATCATCGATGCGCTCATCGCCCGGATGAAAGACACCACTAAGCCGCACCTGCAGATCATCCTGGTGTTAAACCTGCGACCGGATCTGCCCGGGTACCCTGAGCGCCAGATCGAGAACGTCAACCTGCTCCGAAGCGCTGCCGATGCGGGCGGGCATCACCTCTACGCCTATACACTCTGGAGCCGATCCGAGAAAGCCGGCAGCGGCGGGACGGGCGCCCCACGACGCTACGACGTGATGCCTATCTATGTGCACAGCAAGTTGGCCATCATTGACGATGTGTGGGCCACAGTCGGCAGTGCGAATCTGGACGGCACCTCGCTGAACTACCATGAGATCGGCCTGATCATCACCGGATCCATTTACGACCGTGTGATGGACATGGCGCAGCTCACCAACGACCCCGGGAAATTTCTATGGAAGCTGTTTTGGTATTTGTTCTTCTATGTCTTTAAGCAACTCTTCTTCGACCTCACGACACTCCTGAAGCTGCTGTTCGTCGCCTACAAACTCATTTTCGACTTCAAAGAAACCATGGAGACGATCCGGGAGACGCTCGGCGACGTGGCCGACATTCCGCAACTCGTCGCGGACGTCTTCACGCGCACCGCTCAGCATGCCCTGCCCAGCCGCTCACGCCAGCCGTCGCGGAGCGTGGAACTCAACCTGGTGATCTATAGCGGCATCGGCGGCCTCCCGGAGAACGGTGTCGTGAAGGCCCTGCGCGAAGCACTCTGGCAAGAACATCTGGGCTATGCGTCGTTGCCGGACGTGCTCAGAACCCTGCCGGCAGATCCTGCCGCGATGACCTGGGTGGCTCAGTGGCAAATTGCCGCCATCCAGCACGTGGAAGCCATCCAGAATGACCAGGCTCCTCCGGCAGACCACGCGCCGCACCTACTCCCGTGGAAACCCGAGACCAACCCGAGCGACTATTTGGCCGCGCTCAAGATCCGCACTTCTACCTTACGCAGCAAGGCGCAGAAGTTCGACTTCAACACCTGCAAGGTCGACGACCAGAAGAGTCTACTCCCGTGGCCGATCATCTAGTCCAACACGCCACCGCTGGGATCGGGCGGCTCTTGTCCACACTTGACGCCATTCACGGAAGCGTGGAAGAAGCGCGTGCCCTGCTGAAACTGCTGGGCTGGGACCTGCCGCCCGGACTCAACGACATCGGCTTGGCCGCCATCGAACTTGGCGATTTCCTGCCCAAGCTCGAGGCGGTGCTCGATGCCTCCGAGGCTGAATGGACCGATGACGCTGTGATGCTCGGCCGTATCACCGACCTCGCGCTCGCCATTGAGGCACTCGTCAGCCAGATTCATCGCTTGGCACAGACGCTTCCCACCACACTGTCGACCTACGGCGACTACGTCGACCGCACACAAATCCACAAGGAACTTCCGAGGCGTCTTTTCGATTTTCTGGCGACGAACTATCTGGCGCGGACCTCGCCGCTCACCTATGCGGTCCTCCATCTGCTGAACATCATCGACTATCCCTACTACCCCGCCGATCCGGCGACGTTTCAGGTCGAACATGTGCGCACCACCGTGAACTATCACCTCTTCAAGGTTTTGGTCACGAGTCCAGACCAATTCATGACGACGGCTTACGGTTGGCATACGCCCGCTTTCCAATCGATGACGTTCCTGAGCCGACTGAGCCGGCTACTGCAAACCTTGGGGCTATCGAGCCGCATCCAACCACTCAGTCCTGAGGCGGAGGAGGTATGGCTGGAGCAGGCCGGCACAGGCCCCGGCCGCCCCCCGCAACTCATCACCTTCCTGCACGAGGAACGTGGAACAGCATTCGGTGTGCGGCTGGGCCTCTCTCTCTTCGGCGCCCCTCCGACCGCAGCCGGCGCGAGCGACGCCGGTCTCGGCCTCGCGCCCATCATACAGGGCCATGCGGAAGGGTCCGTTCCGCTTCCCCGTTTAGAGGACACCCGCATTGAATGGTCCGGCGATGTGGCCGTGCTCAAACGTTTGGCGGCGATCCTCAGGCCAAGCCAGGGCCTCTCCCTCCGCAAAGGCGTCGGGCTCGGCGACACACTCAACGGCCGCTTTACCTTAGGGCTGCGGCACGGCCAACCAGCCGGCGAGCTCAAGCCGTTGGTCCGACTGCCCGGTGGATCGGCCCTGCAGTATCAACAATTCGCCGTCACAGGCGGGCTCGAGGCCACCTCGGCCGCTTCCAGGGACATGGTGCTGGAGATTGCGCTCCTGGGTCTCCGGTTTGACCTCTCACTCGCAAACGCCGACGGCTTCATCCAGGGCACCGTCGGTCGCGAATCCGTGCAAGCTCCCTTCGACCTCACCCTTCGCTGGAGTGGTCGGGAAGGGCTCTCGTTCTCCGGCAGCGGCGGACTGCACGTGGTGATTCCTCTGCAGCAAGCCGTTGGCCCGTTGAAACTCGATGCGGCACACATCGGCATCGATGTGGGAGAAGACGGCATCGACACGGAAGCCAGCATCAGCGGCCGCCTCACCCTTGGCCCCTTCACCGCAACCGTCGAACGGATCGGCGTCACGGTCGCCCTCTCGTTCCGAGAAGGGAATCTCGGCCTCTTCGGCCTGTCGCCCCGCTTCAAGCCCCCCACCGGCCTCGGCCTAGCGATTGCGGCGGCGGGCGTGACCGGTGGCGGCTTCCTGGGCTTCGATCCCCAGCGCGCCGAATACAGCGGCATGTTGCAATTGGAGCTCGCCGACACCATCGCCATCAAAGCCCTGGGCCTCCTCACCACCAGATTGCCCGACGGCAGCAAGGGGTTCTCGCTGGTGATTCTCTTGACGGCCGAAGGCTTCGCGCCCATTCCCGTCGGCTTGGGCTTCACCCTCACGGGCATCGGCGGCCTGGTGGCGCTGCATCGCACCGTCCGCACCGACGTGCTCCGCGACGGCCTCAAGACCGGGACGCTGGACTCGGTGTTGTTTCCGCCCGATCCGCTCCGCAACGCCCCGCAGATCTTCAGCGACCTGCGCCGGATCTTTCCGCCGACGGCGGGCCGCCATGTCTTCGGCCCGATGGTGCAACTGCGCTGGGGGTCGCCGACGTTGCTCACGCTCGATCTCGCCCTGCTCGTCGAACTGCCCACGCCGATTCGGGTGATCGTGTTGGGCCGACTGCAAGTGCTCTTGCCGGATCAGTCCCATCCGCTCGTGCAGATCCGCATGGATGCCTTGGGCGTCTTGGATCTCAGTGCCGAGACGGTGTCGCTCGATGCCACGCTCTATGATTCGAAGATCTTGCAGTTCACCCTGACGGGCGACATGGCGTTACGGGCCGGCTGGGGGCGGCAACCGCAGTTCGTGCTGGCCATCGGCGGGTTCCACCCGCGCTTTGCCGCGCCGCCGGGTCTGCCCGCCTTGAAGCGGTTGGCGTTGCAGCTCGCCGATGGCGACTCGCTCCAATTACGCTGCCAGGCCTATCTGGCGGTGACGTCGAATACGGTGCAGTTTGGGGCGCGCATGGATCTGCACGCCGCCGGTGGTGGGTTCAGCTTCGACGGGATGCTCGGCTTCGATGCGCTCCTGCAATTAGCGCCCCTGGCCTTTGAGGTGGAGGTCGGTGCCGCGTTGGCGCTCCGCTATCACGGTCGCCTGTTGATGGGCATCTCGTTCAACGGCCGGTTATCTGGCCCTACCCCCTGGCACGTGGAGGGCAAAGCGAAGATCTCGCTGTTGTTCTTCTCGGTATCGGTGTCCTTCTCGCGGACGTTCGGCAGCAAGACCGCCCCACCGCTGCCGGCAGCCGTGGATGTGGTGGGCTTGATCGCCGCCGCCCTGGCCGACCGGCGCAATTGGAGTGGGACCGTCCCCCGCAGCAGCAGCCCCGTGGTGACATTCCGGGAGACCCCGCCCCCGGCCAGCGGACTCCGCGTGCACCCCTGGGCGGAGCTGACAATCCGCGAGCGGATTGCGCCGTTGAACCGGACACTCACCAAACTGGGCACCGCCCCGATTATCGGTGGCCCCACGACGGTGACGGTCGCGCTCACGGATCGCGCCGGAGCACAACCCTGGCGCACGACGCCGGTGCACGAACCCTTCGCGCTGGCCCAATATGTGGATTTGCGCGAGGATGAGCAATTGGCGCAGCCGGCGTTTGCGCCGCTCGATGGCGGCTTCACGGTCGCGGCCGACGACGTCGCCGTGGATGAGGAGACCGGCCTGACCATGCCCATTGCCTATGAGACGCTCGTGATCGATCCGACGCGGCCGCCGGAGCGGCCCAAGCCGGGCTATGTGCTCTCGGCGGCGGTGTTGGACCGGGTGGCCCACTTCGGCGCCGCCGGCCAGGCGCCCGCACGGAAACGGCGAGGAGTGCGCACAGCCGAGTTGGTGGGGCGGCCATGAGGATCCTGTCATGAACAAAAAACTTGACCCGGGACTGCGGTCGAAACTCCGTGCCAGGCGCCTCGCTGGGGACACAACCGCGGCCGCACCGAAACCACGCTCCCGCGCCAAGGCCGGTACGAAGAGTGATCAGGTGGGTGTCATCGTCGGCTTCAACGGCAACGTGCAGGACCTGACCGCCATCGGCTTTGTGCAGCGTACGCTTGTCCGCCATCCCCGCAAGGGGTACAGCATCGCCACCGGCACCATTGCCTTCGACCGGCTGGATGATCTTGCCTCGATCCCCCACGTCACGACGGTGGAGGGACCGCGCCGCATGCATCGCGAACTGAATTTCAGCCTGCAAGAAATCCGCGCGACCGCCGTGCACACCGGTCCCCACTCACGCAAGGGAAAGGGCATCGTCGTCGGCATCATCGACAGCGGCATCGACTGGCGGCACGGCTCGTTCGTCGATGAAAACGGGAACTCGAGGATTCTCGCGATCTGGGATCAAATGTTGCGTTTCCGGGCCGGCGACACGAGAGGGCCCAACAACATCGGCGTCGTCTACAACCAGACCCAGCTCACCCAAGCACTCAAGGGCAACGCGACGGTGCGCACCAAGGATGTCGATGCGAGCAACGACCGGGATGGCCATGGTACCCATGTGGCGGGCATCGCCGCCGGCAACGGCAAGCCGGCCACCTGCTGTCATGTGAGTCAGACCTATGTGGGCGTGGCCCCTGAGGCCGAACTCATCGTGGTACGCTACGACTACGTCAATGAGGATGAGATCGGCGAAAACCAACACCTCATCGAGGCGATCGACTTCATCTTGAGCTTTCTCGACAGCATCGACAAACCGAAAGTCATCAACATCAGCCAGGGCGACAACCTGGGGCCTCATGACGGCACCAGCGCCGTCGAGCTGGCAATCGATGCCCATGTCGAGGTCGGCGACTTTCTGCACCATCCGCAGATCGTCGTAAAATCGGCAGGGAATGAAGGCGGCATGCTCCGGCACGTGCAGGGTCGCGTGCCTGGGAATGACCATGTGGACATCGAATTCGAGATGCCAAAGGACCGCAGGTCCGACGCGCTGCTGGATCTCTGGTACGACCGCGCCGGCACGCTCAATCTCACAGTCACCGCGCCCGGTGGCGTAGCCAGCGGCGCCGTCAATCATGGCACTGATCTCCCAGCGAATCCCGCCGCACCGCCGTTTATTGCCAACCCGGCAGCTCCCGTGAACCGGCAAACTCACGTCGCGGTGGATGGGACGATCAACGGCGAACATGACCGCAATAACAACTTTCGGATCACCGTGGAGCGTCCTCGTCGGGGCGCCATCCTGGATGGCCCCTGGAAGCTCACCCTCACGAATCCCAATGCCGGCGCCGTCGATTTTCACGGTTGGATCGAGCGCGGCTCGAACACCCCCTGGTTTCTTCCGCCGAAAACTCCGGACGACGGAAAGATTCGGGCGAGTCTCGATGCGACCCTCAGCATTCCCGGCACCGCGTCTCAAGTCATCACGGTTGCCAATCATGCGTCGCGTACGAGCCGCTGCGATTGCTGGCCATCGACCGGAATTGTATCTTCGTCCAGTCGAGGCCCCGTTGCCAGAGGTGCCGCGACCAACCAGAAGCCGGACATCGCGGCGCCTGGATTGGAGATCACCTCTGCCAAGGCCGATGCCGCCAACCTGCGCGGCCGCTGTTGCGATTGCTGTCCCGATGCCTGTTGCTGCCTGTATGAGGACATGACGGGTACCAGCATGGCTGCTCCGCATGTGGCCGGCGCAATTGCGCTGCTCTTAGAAGAGAATCCCCGGCTCACCAGAGCCGACATCGTCCACCACCTGCAGACCACGGCGCGCGAACGACCGGCCGGCGGATGGGATGCAACCTGGGGAGGCGGGAAACTTAACATTCAAGCCGCCATCGATGCCGTGCGCGCGGCAGCCGCCGGGGGTGGCGGCGGTGGAGGTGGAGGCGGTGGCATACCCCGGATTCTTCCGCCGTCCAGCTTCGATGGGTCATTCAGACACGAGCCGAGGACGTCGAGTGTCAGCGGAGATCCTGCGCCGCTTAACTCCTGGCTCCGCACGCTGCGGGAGCGGCTCAAAGACTATCCGGAGGGCGAACACGTCGCGGCGGCCATCAGCCGGCACTTCAGCGAAGCACGGCGTTTGATCAACAGCAACCGGCGCATCGCGACGCTATGGCATCGCGCGGCAGGACCGGCGCTCCTACGGCGCCTCCTCCACGGCTCAAGGGCCGGTGACCGTCTTCCATCAATTGAGCACACATTGGCATCTCGCTACCTCGATCGCTGCCTGAGCATGCTCGCCAGACAGGGCAGTCCGAGATTGCGGCAGAGCCTTGAGCGCTATCAGTCATTTGTAACCATGTTGCTGATGGAACATGTCACGCCCCCGATTGAATCACGGATGATGTCACAGCCATGAGTACCGCTATTGGGTCGCTCGAACAATTGGCTGGTGAACTGGCGCGGGTCTTCGACCCGCTGGTGCAGCGCGTTGAATCCGGCACGCTGGACGATGTGCTGCCTTGGCTGGGGCTGCGCGTATTTGAGCTGGAGCCGGACACGACCGCGCTGACCGACGCACTGACGGCCACGGCCGCAGCTGCCGTCGAACTCGATCCTCTGATCCACGACTTGGCCCAAGCCGTGGCGCAGGACGATCGCGCGGCCATCGCCTCCTCCGTCGCCACCTTATTGCAACAGCTGCGCGCGATGCTCCAGGGCATCGAAGGAATCGGCCTCGCCCTCCAGACGCTCGGCAACGACACCAGCCTGTCGCCTCAACACAAGACTGAACTCGCCGCCTTTGCTCAGGTCTTCCCTGAGCGGCTCCTGCACCGTCTCGTAGCCGACTATCTCGAACTCCGCTTCCCTCAGGTCACCCTGCTGCTGCTCGGCACCGGTGCGATCGAGGTCGTCGATGAGCCAGGCCTGCCGGAGGGCTCGCTCCAAGGTCCCTACGTCCGGAAGACCCTGCATCTCAATCGCCTGCTGCAGCTCTTCACCGACCCTGCGGGCTTGTTGCGTGAAGTCTACGGCTGGGGCGCGCCCTCATTCGACGGCCTGCCGCTCTTCACGATGTTGAAGAGGTTGCTGAACGAGAAGTTCGGCATTCCCGCTGAGATCCTGCACCCGTCCGGTGAACCGGCACTGCTGGAAGCCTTCGGGTTCAACGCCGAGGTCAACCCGACGTTCTCGCCTCCCGGCCTCGACGTCACCTTGCGCGCGCCGACCTCATTCGAGCGCAGCGATACCATTGCCGACGGCGCGTGGCAGGTCACCTTCGACACCGTTGTCCGCGTCAGCAGTGATGTGACGGCCTCCATCCGTCCGCCCTTGGACCTCGACTTCCAATTGCCGACGGGAACCGCGTTGGATGTGACCGTCGGTGCGCAGTTCGCCCGCAAGGGTGACGGCGGCCCCTTTGTTTTGATCGGCTCGGCAGAAGGGTCTCGTGTGGCTTTGCAGGGACTCCGGTCCTCTGTGAAGGTGGATCTGCATATCGACTCGGCCGCACCGGCTCGCGCCGCGATGGACCCGGCGATTGCCTTCGCCGTGGAACAGGGCGAGGTGGTGATTGATTTCTCCAAAGCCGATGGGTTTCTCGAGCAGGTTTTTCCAAAGGATGGTCTGACCGTTCCTTTCGATCTGTCCGGTACGTGGTCGTTCCGCCGCGGGCTCTCGCTTCAAGGAGGGGTGGGATTCGAAGCGACTCTGCCGCTGCACGTCACACTCCTGAATGCGATCTCGATCGAGCAACTTCGGCTCGCGGTCCGTTCCTCGAACGGCGAAGGCCAAGGTATCGATATCGTGGCCACCACCAGCGCCGCCCTCAAACTTGGCCCAGTCACGGCCACCATCGACCAAATTGGATTTGCTGCGACTCTACGGCTCCCTTCCGGCGGTGGGAATGTGGGGCCACTTGATCTCTCCCTCGGCTTCCAGCCTCCCACCAGCCTGGGCCTAGCCATTAGCACCCCCGGCGTGACCGGCGGCGGCTTCTTGGGCTTCGATCCCCAACGCGCCGAATACAGCGGCATGCTGCAGCTGGAGCTCGCCGACACCATCGCCATCAAGGCCTTAGGACTCCTCACCACCAAATTGCCCGACGGCAGCAAGGGGTTCTCCCTCGTGATCCTGCTGACCGCCGAGGGCTTCGCACCGATTCCCGTCGGCTTGGGCTTCACCCTCACCGGCATCGGCGGGTTGGTGGCGTTGCACCGCACCGTCCGCACCGACGTGCTCCGCGACGGCCTCAAGACCGGGACGCTGGACTCGGTGTTGTTTCCGCCCGATCCGCTCCGCAATGCGCCCCAGATCTTCAGCGACCTGCGCCGCGTGTTCCCGCCGACGGCGGGTCGCCATGTGTTCGGCCCGATGGTGCAACTCCGCTGGGGGTCGCCGACGTTGCTCACGCTCGATCTCGCCCTGCTCGTCGAACTGCCCACGCCGATTCGGGTGATCGTGTTGGGCCGACTGCAAGTGCTCTTGCCGGATCAGTCCCATCCGCTCGTGCAGATCCGCATGGATGCCTTGGGCGTCTTGGATCTCAGTGCCGAGACGGTGTCGCTCGATGCCACGCTCTATGATTCGAAGATCTTGCAGTTCACCCTGACGGGCGACATGGCGTTACGGGCCGGCTGGGGGCGGCAACCGCAGTTCGTGCTGGCCATCGGCGGGTTCCACCCGCGCTTTGCCGCGCCGCCGGGTCTGCCCGCCTTGAAGCGGTTGGCGTTGCAGCTCGCCGATGGCGACTCGCTCCAATTACGCTGCCAGGCCTATCTGGCGGTGACGTCGAATACGGTGCAGTTTGGGGCGCGCATGGATCTGCACGCCGCCGGTGGTGGGTTCAGCTTCGACGGGATGCTCGGCTTCGATGCGCTCCTGCAATTAGCGCCCCTGGCCTTTGAGGTGGAGGTCGGTGCCGCGTTGGCGCTCCGCTATCACGGTCGCCTGTTGATGGGCATCTCGTTCAACGGCCGGTTATCTGGCCCTACCCCCTGGCACGTGGAGGGCAAAGCGAAGATCTCGCTGTTGTTCTTCTCGGTATCGGTGTCCTTCTCGCGGACGTTCGGCAGCAAGACCGCCCCACCGCTGCCGGCAGCCGTGGATGTGGTGGGCTTGATCGCCGCCGCCCTGGCCGACCGGCGCAATTGGAGTGGGACCGTCCCCCGCAGCAGCAGCCCCGTGGTGACATTCCGGGAGACCCCGCCCCCGGCCAGCGGACTCCGCGTGCACCCCTGGGCGGAGCTGACAATCCGCGAGCGGATTGCGCCGTTGAACCGGACACTCACCAAACTGGGCACCGCCCCGATTATCGGTGGCCCCACGACGGTGACGGTCGCGCTCACGGATCGCGCCGGAGCACAACCCTGGCGCACGACGCCGGTGCACGAACCCTTCGCGCTGGCCCAATATGTGGATTTGCGCGAGGATGAGCAATTGGCGCAGCCGGCGTTTGCGCCGCTCGATGGCGGGCTCACGGTCGCGGCCGACGACGTCGCCGTGGATGATGAGGCCGGCCTGACCATGCCCATTGCCTATGAGACGCTCGTGATTGATCCGACGCGGCCGCCGGAGCGGCCCAAGCCGGGCTATGTGCTCTCGGCGGCGGTGTTGGACCGGGTGGCTCGCTTCGGCGCTGCCGGCCAGGCGCCGGCGCGCAAACGGCGGCGGTTGACCACCGGCGTCACGATGTAATTCAACGGGAATGACAAGACATGCCTGAACAAATCGCAGCCACCTATCGCTTCTACTCCTGGCTTCGCCAAGGGCTTCTCGCGGGACTCTCCGGTCCAGGCGCCTCCAGCACGCCGTCGGGAGGCCGCCTCGCATTGCCCGTCCGCCTTCGGGTGAACGACCGTGCGCCTATCGATATCAACGTGCAACTCTACGGCCCCGGCGATGTCACCGGTCTCGACACGCGAGAGATTATTCGCACAGAACCGCATGCCCACATGACCGATTTCGAGCCGAACTATTTTCCGGCCATCGAGTTCGATCGGCCTGACTTCCCATGGCTCTTCAGCCCGGCAACGCCCGATGGCGCGCGGCGGTTGCGTCCCTGGCTCTGCTTGATCGTGGTCCCCAAGAAACGTGCGATCCTCAAGACCAACCAGCAGCCCTTGCCGACCATCACCTGCTCTCGTGAAGAATTGCCGGATCTCGACCAGTCGTGGGCCTGGGCCCACGCTCAAATTGTGGGAGAACAACGCTCGACGTCCGATCCTTCACCCCGCGCCACGCTGCAACAAATCCTCAACGACCACCCGGAACGCACGCTCTCGCGGCTGCTGGCTCCGCGCCGCCTCGATCCCAATACCGCGTACTATGCCTGCCTCGTGCCTACGTACGACGTGGGAAGAAAAGCCGGCCTGGGCGAGCCGATCACGCCGGAAGATGAACAGGCGTTGAAACCGGCCTGGGTGAACACGGCGACGTCGCCATCGGTCACATTGCCCGTATTTTTCCAGTGGGAGTTTCGAACCGGTCTCGCGGGAGACTTCGAATCGCTTGCACGACGACTGACACCTCAGCCCCTGCCATCCAGCGTGGGACTGCGGCCGGTGGACATCCGCACCCCTGCCTGGGGCATGCCGGTATTGCCGCCAGGTGCGCCCGGCAGTTTGTTGGATCTTGGCGGAGCCTTGCAGACGCCGGAGACGCAACCTCGCGACTGGCCCGATCAACCGCGCACCACATTCCAACAGGCCCTCGGCGCCATCCTGAACGCGCCGGCAGCCATGGCTGGCACGAGCGGATCCCCAGCGCTCCTCGGCCCGCCGCTGTATGGGCAATGGTACGTAGATCGAGACAGCGTGCCGCCCGCCGATCAGCCGCCGCATTGGTTCCGCGATCTCAATCTGGATCCGCGCCACCGCATCGCTGCCGGCATCGGCACGATGGTGATCCGTAAGGAGCAGGAATCGTTGATGGCGTCGGCCTGGGATCAACTGGAACGAGAACGGCGGGATCGACAGCGGCTCAAGCGCGCGCAGTTAGCAGAATCCGTCGGCGTCAGCCTCTCCAAGAAACATTTTGCGGCACTCGACCCAGGCGCCCTTCTGCAACTGACGGGACCGGCGCTGCGGGCGCTATCAGGCATTGCCACACCTTCGACGACGCCGGCTGCCGGGACCAGCAACTTACTCAGTGGCCATCCGGCCGTGACTGGCGCCTTCCGTCGCCTGACCCGGATGAATGGGCCGATCACCTCCCACGCCGCCAGATTCGACAGCCTTCGGCTCCCCGCCACATCTCCCGCCTCCACGGCAGGACAGGCCTTTCGCCCACTCATGCAATTTTCCGTCGCGACCAAGCAGCGGCAGGTACCGGCGTTGCGCGAATGGTCGGAGGTGAAGGCCGAGGTACTCCGGCGCCTCTCACCGAAAGATGCGGTGTTGGTCGCGGTGAAGCAAACGATGCCTACGGTTGAGAGCACCGAGTTGACGACGTTCTCGCCGAGTTTCTCGCAGCCGATGTACGAACCCCTCCGCGACTATGCACCGGATCTGTTGTTGCCCGGCATGGACCTGGTGCCTTCAAACACCATTGCGCTCCTGAAGACCAATCCGGCCTTAATCGAAGCCTACATGGTCGGCCTCAACCACGAGATGAGCCGTGAACTGCTCTGGCGTGGATTTCCGACCGATCAACGCGGCACCTACTTCCGGCAGTTCTGGAACGCCGGCGGCGAGGAACTCCCGACTACCGATGCGGAACGCGAGGCCCGTTTCGACATCACCAGGATTACCACATGGGCGGCGGATAGCCGTCTGGGTTCTCACAGCGCGCGTGGCGCGGCGGTGGGCCAGATGGTGCTCCTCATTCGCGGCGACCTCCTGCGGCGTTATCCTCGCGCCATGGTCTATGCCTTGGAAAGCGTCTGGTCTGCGGACGGCACCAGGCGTGAGCTCGGCACCACGGAACGCTATCCGATATTTCGCGCCACACAGTCACCCGACATCACCATGCTGGGCTTTCCCCTCACCGAAGACCAGGTGCGTGGAGCGGACAACAAAGCCGGGGGGCATCCGGGCTGGTTCTTTGTGCTGCAGGAACAACCGACAGAGCCGCGATTCGGGATGGACGTCGCCACGACCTATGGCGGCACGCCTGCTCACTGGAGCGACCTGACGTGGGGAAATCTGGCGCCGGACGAAGCCGCCCTGAAACAGATCGTCTACGTACCGATCGACGGACTGCTGAACAACCGCATCGTGGATCAGATTCAGTGGGGAAAGAACTCGGCGCAGATGGCCACCATCACCAGACAGCCACCGTTCCGCGTGGCGGTCCATGCGAGGACCTGGCTGCCGGGCCGGCAATAGCGACGGAAAGAGACGACACCATGCCATTTTTGCAACAAGAAACCGCACGGCTCCAGACAGCGCTGCAGGCCTTGGCCGCGCAACAGGCAGCGTTGACGACTCAACTGACCACCCAGCAGCAGGCGGTGACGGCGGCGCAAACCCAGCGCACCAGCGCGCAGACCGGTGTCACGCAGGCTCAGACGCGCGTCGCACCGTTACAGGCCGCCGCCGATGCGGCGGATGCACAGGTCGCAGATGCGCAACAGGATCTGCTCGATGCCTCCGAACCACCGCAAGGCATCCCTCCCGCCACCTGGAGAGCACGCCTCGCCGCCCTGCGAAAAAGACTGACCCTGGCCCAGACCGCCGCAAGCGCCGCCCATGCGAAAGTCACCGAAGCGCAGCAGGGCGTGGCGCAAGCGCAGGCGCAAGTACAGGCTGCAGATCGCCAGATTGCGGCGGCGACGGCCGCGGTACAAGCGACCCAAGCCGCAATCGCTACTCTCCAGCCTCGCCGGCAGGAACTCCAAACAGGACTCACCGATCTCGAACGCATCAACAGCGAGATCACCCGCGACCCGCTGAACAGAGCGGCGCTGCAACAGGTGGCGGCCCAACTCTCGGCCCGCACCGCCACAGTGGAAGAATCACACCTGGTGACGCGCTTCGAATTAGAGGATGCCGAGGCGCTCCTCGCCAGCTCGATCACCAGGCGCAACGAGCTGATGACGCTCCTGGCTAACCTGGCCACGCAAATCCCGGAAGCGGAAGCGCAGGCCGCGGCGGCACAAGAGGCGTTGACGGCAGCCGAAGCGGAAGTCACGACACTGTTACAGGATGGGCCACTAGGTTGAGGAAAGGACCAACGGAGTGAGACCGATCGACGAAGGATCAGATATCCCTGCTCGGGTGCCCCCGGCAGTGCTTCGGGCCTGGGCGACGAAACTCCGGCAGTTGCAGTTGGCCCACGACCGGGCCGTCGCCCGCGCTCAAGCTGCACAGCGGCGGGCTGCCCTGCTCATCCAGCAACGGGCGCTGTATCAAGCAGAATTGGCCCAGGTCAATGCACGAATCACGTCCACGCAGGACACGGTGACTCGCAAACGAGCCGAAGTCGCGGCACTATCGGCGCAGGTGGACGAGCACCGAGCCGCCCGCGATGCCGCGACGGCCAGACTCCTTGGTACAGATCGTCTCAGCGGGATGGTCGCGACCACGCATCCATTGCTCCTGTTCCCCATCCGCGTGGAAACCAGGTTTACCGCGAGGCGAACGGGACCGGGTACCGATCTTCTCCTCCGCGTCTATCCCGACGACATCCATGTTGATAGCCATGAGCCGGCCCTCACGCCAGAGGAGGAACTTCGCGGCAAGGAGTTCTGGGCCCATGCCGCGGCCGCCCCTGCGGGCACGGATCGGCAAGAGCATATTCGGCAAGGCTGGCAACCACTCATCGAACAATTCGGCACCCCTCGCGCCGCCTGGATCGCTCGCGTCCTCGATCCCGCCCAAGCTGGAACGGTGCCCCGTAAGGACGAGAGCTGGACGCGTGCGCCCTACACGAAGGTGCTGCCGGATCGCTGGGTCGCCATCGGGTATCGTGGCGACGCGGTTCGCGTCACCGCGTGGAGCAAGCCAATCGCGGAGACGGTCGCGGTCGGGCCCAACCCGCGTGGGGCAGACCCGCTCGGCAGCAATGGATTGCCGGCCGTCGACGAAGGGATAACGTGGATCACGGATTTCGAGGCAGCCGAGTCGATTGGAATGGGACTACGTATTCCGATCAACGAAGAAGACGCACAGGCAGGATTCGATCGGATTGTGGTACTTGGCCTACGGGCATCGTGGGACGCCCCGACCACCGCCGGGCGATTGGTCGAATTGTTCGACGCCCACCATTACACCGGCAGTCTCGCGCTCGTCGAGCAACAGGCGCCGACGAATAACACAGCAGACTCACCGGCCGGCTATCGCTCGACCGGGCGCGACGCGGCCGGCAGCATGGGCGTCGAGCTGGGCGCCTCGCTGATCCGCCCCGGCTCCGATGGTGACTTGCTCGCACAGGCGCTAGGCCTGCCGGCAGCCGTCTTTGCCCACGTTCGCGGGGCCGACGGAGCGGAACAACGCCGATCCTCGCTCATGCAGGCAGCCCTGCTCGCAATCTGTGACAGTCCCCTGCTGCGACAACTGCTCGGCGCAACGGGAGCCGACATGCTACGCGAGCATTTCGCGAAATATGTCAGGGCCCGCGGACCACTGCCGGTCCTGCGAGTCGACAAGCAGCCCTACGGCCTGCTGCCGGTGGCGGCACTCGACCGCTGGAGCTCGACGACCGATCAGGATCCGGATAGGACGCTGGCCGCATGGTGGCACGCCCAACGGCTGACACGACGCCGCCAGGTACCAGAAGCCCTCCAGACCACGCTGGAATCCAATCCCGTCGTGCTGCTGGCGCAGGAAGGGAACGCCTGCCGTTATACCCTGCGGGAATTTCCTGAAGTTTCGATCCAACAACCGCCGGTGCCGCAACGGCTGCTCACCCAAGCTCTCCGAACGCTGCTCTTCACTCGCGCCCTTTCAACCCCGCATGAGCCGGCCCTGGATGAATTGACCGCCCTCCCCGAACCGGTTCGACAACAGTTGCTGGCGGAGGTGTTGGATCTCGTCACCTACCGCCTCGATGCCTGGGGCACGTCCTTGGCGACGCGACGGCTCGCCACGATGCGACAGGCAGCACCCAGCGGCATCAGGCTCGGCGCCTATGGCTGGGTGGAACAGGTTCGGCGTGCGGCCCCCGCCCAACCAATCCCTGCACCACCGGCCGGTGTCACCGCGCCGGTTTCACGCTCGGCGCAGAACAAGGGTTTCGTCCATGCCCCGTCCCTGGGACATGCGGCCGCCGCCGCCGTGCTGCGGAGCGGCTACCTGTCACAAGCGTCGCGCGCATCCGGCGCCACTCCTTTTGCAGTAGACCTGTCGTCTGAACGGGTTCATCGCGCCAAATGGCTGCTCGACGGCGTGCGCCAGGGGCAGTCCTTGAGCGCGCTGCTCGGGTACCGCTTCGAGCGCATCCTCCACGAACGAGGCTTGGACCGCTACATTCAACGCTTCCGCGCACTCACCAGCTTCACCGACACCGACCGCTTCGCCGGCATCCGGGACACCATCACGCGCACCGAGAAGCTGGCCCACGAAGTGACGCTGCTGACGGCGCAACGTGACCAGGCCCTGCGCCGGGCCGAAGACGCTCGTGGCTTGAAGGCTGAACGGGAACGACGCGAGCAAACCTATCGCGCCGCACTGGGCACCATCGCCACGCTGGCGCAACAGGCGCAGGCAGCTCAGGTACTGGTGACGCAGGCGGCTCAGGTGCTGGCGCAACAACAGGCGGCGAAACCGGAGGGCAAGGTGACGCAACCTGCGGCGCGCCGGTACGCCATCCAGTTGCTGGAACCACGGGATTTGGACGACTGGGAAAACCGCGTGGACCAGCTGACGCAGGCTCAGGCCACCGCCGTGGCCCAGGCCGCCGCCGCTCAGCAGACCGTCAGCGCCCAGGAAGGAACACGTCTCCTGGCTGAACGGGGCCAGGCGAAATTGCTCAATGCCGCCGATCCGGACTCGATTCCCGCTGCACAGCAGATGGCAACACGACAAGACACGCTCGCGGCCGAGCTTGACCGCCAGGCTCTCGCCAAAGAAGGGGGGCAACGCGGCAAAGCCATGGCCGATCTCCTCGCCGCCAGGGCAACCCTCGCCACGCGCCTCGCGGCGCAATGGAATGACGCACTGAAATCGCTGCCGGCTGCCACCGTGGTCGATGGACTGGCCCTGCATCGGCGATGGACGGCGAGCCAGCAACGCCAGGCGCCGCAGACGCCGTGGGATGTGACCACTGTGCCGTTCGGCAACGCGACCTTGGGATTTCCACCACCCGGCAGCGCGGAGTTTACGGCACTCGTGGACGTGCTCAAGACACTCGACGATCTGGTCGACTCCGTGGGTGACAGCGTCGTGGCCGAGAGCGTCTACCAAATCGTGCAAGGCAATCCTCTTCGCTCCGGCGCCACCTTGGATGCCATTGCCGCGGGTGAAGTGCCGCCGCCCGAGCTGGAAGTGATCCGCACGCCCAGGAGCGGCATCGGATTGACGCATCGCCTCTGCACGCTGTTCCCAGCGACCGACGGGACGCCACCCTCCACTTGGCCCACGAACACCCCGTCGCCACGTGCCCACGCCGAACCGATCCTCAATGCCTGGGTAGCCACGCTCCTGCCCAATCCGGCCCAGGTCCGTTGTAAGGCTGACTACGTCGATGAGCAGAGCGGACACATGTATCAGACCGTTGAGAGTTCGTTGACATCGCTTGGACTGGCACCGCTGGATGCCGTCTACCTCGCCGAAGGCAGCGCAAAAGCACAGCAAGCCGCACTGGAACAACGCTGGCGGTTCGTCCTGCAGCAGACCCGTCCCGCAACGATCCCGCCGGATGCGATCATTCGACTGCAATTCGAGCGCGACAACAATTGGGCAGCGGATATGGTGAGCGTGACGGAATGGTGCGAGGTCGCAACCACAGTGCGTAAGCTGCTCAGCAATGCCCGCTCGCTCGACGGACGCGACCTGTCGTTGCCTGAATCACCCGCCGAGTCAGGGCTGGACCATGTGGAGTTTGCCGGCCGCGTCACGCGTTCGGTGCAAGCCCTGACAGATGTGCATCGCGTCCTGAACGGCCTCCTCCCTGCGCCGCCGTCGGACGATATGACCGCCAATCTCGACGACGTTCGCCGCGCGCTGTTCAGCTTGGCGAGCTTCGGCATACCGAGCGCGGTGCCGATGGACATCGGCGGGACAGGAGCAGAAGCACGTTCGATGCTGCTGACCCAGGCGCGATCAGTCCTGCTCGAGGCACAACGGCGTCTGAGCCGTGTAGCCGAATCCGAGCAGGCGTTCGTCCGTGCGAATGCCACACTGGAGGAACGGCGCGATCACGACCTGGCTCGATTCCGCATCATCTTCGGTCAGGATTTTCTGGCGTTGCCCCGCATGACCGCAACCAACGCCGCGCAGCTGAATGAGACGTTCGCCGCGAGTCTTTCGCTTCAAGGGCAAGACCCGATGGCCGCCATCACGTGGTTTCAGCGCGCCGCCTACCTCAGGCCTGGCGCCACGCGCCTCAATGAAGCCTTGCTCTATGGCGAAACCGTGGGCAGCGCCGCACTCCGTTTCCACGTCGGACAACTCCCCTTTCAGGCACAGGATCTCTGGGTGGCTCTACCGCCCAAGCCGGACCAGCCATTTCCACGCGGGCGTGTGTCACTCGTGGCGCAAATGTCGTCGGCGCAACCACCCCGCTTCGATCAACCATTCGCCGGCCTCCTGCTCGATGACTGGGTGGAGACGGTGCCGAGCCCCCGCGAGACGACAGGCGTGACATTCCATTACGATCAACCGAACAGTGCGCCCCCGCAGGCGCTGCTGCTGGCCGTGCCATCGGACCGGCGTGCAACCTGGGACCTGAACAGTCTGGAAGCCGTGCTGCAGGAGACGATGGACCTGGCCAGACTCCGCGCCGTGGCACCGGACAGCGGTGACGAAGTGATATGGGTGGAGGATCAACTGCCGGAAGGTGCGGCTCCATTCGGTGACGGCGAAACCTGGACCTGGATTCGCATGAAACCGGAACCCTTGTCAGGCACGCGCGCGCATCAATCTGTTGTCGCCGCCGGCACGCATCAGCATTATTTCAGAGGCGCGAAGGCTCCGCTGTTCGTGAGTGTGGGGGACCGCCTCTTCGCCCACATCTACCTCGATCCCGCGCGGATGCCGCGCCAGGTCATGTTGCAGTGGTTTGACGGCAGTTGGGAGCATCGCGCCTACTGGGGGGACAATCTCATTCCCTGGGGGACCGACAATACCGTGAGCCGGCAATACATGGGCCCATTGCCTCCGCCGGGCAGATGGGTGCGTCTCGAGGTGCCGGCCGCAATCGTCGGGCTCGAAGGACGGCTGGTGGACGGCATGGCCTTCACCCTCTTCGATGGCATGGCGACATGGGATCGTGCCGGTAAGCGCGCGTTGCAGCCGGTTGGTTCCGGCGAGCAGGCCGCATCGGCCCCGGCGCTGCTGTTTACCGGCGGCACCCTCGACTTTACCAGCGTGATTGATCCGGCAATAGGAGCATAGGCATGGCCTCCCGAATCAGACTCGACCTCAGCACCCAAAACCCCGACTTGCAGGACGGATTGCAGGCGCGCATCCACGATCCGCTCTGGATGCTGGGACGCCAATGGCAATTCGGCGAATTCAATGGCGCCGATGCCGGATCACCGGCTGCAGCGCAGGTGATCGTGGACACCGCTGCCGTCACCCGCTATCAACCGGGGCCACGCTCCGGCCCACATCCGGCAAGACCGTACGCAGCCAACAGCCTGGCATTGGAAACGCTGGTAGAGGCGGAACCGGTCACAGACGACTCACGTCCCAATTGGCGGCTGGCCGCTGAATCCGGACGGCACCTGCTCCGCTTGCTGGAAACAGCCAGGCTCGGCCCCACCCGCGCGCAGTGGTTGGCAAGCGCCTACGTACTAGCCGCTCCCACTCCTGAACAGGCCAAACAGATCGACGCGGCGAGCCTGTCGTTCATTCGCGTGCTGGCTAGACGCACCATCGATGGGCTGCGGTTCGCCGCACGCCTGAAAGTGCTGCAGGCCGGCAACACTGTGAATGAGATATTTCGTGAATCGCCGTTCGATCAGATTGCCGCAGGAGATCGACCAACGGTCATCGGCATCTTCACGACCTGGCTGACATGGGTGGATAGTCTTTTTCAACAGGGCGCCGCCCCCTCTGCCTGGATCCCTGAACGGATGGAGTACGCGCTGAGCATCTCCGCCAAGACGACGTCGAGCGAAGTGGTGCTGACCGCGCCGGAATATCTCGATGGACGGCTGGACTGGTTTTCGTTCACGACGAGTGCTGGAAGCGGCTTGGGTGCCACCGAACGCCCCACCTCCCTCAGCGACGCGTTTCTTCCCACGCCGGTCTCGTTTCGCGGCATGCCATCCGCGCGCCTATGGGAATTCGAAGACGGCGCCGTGAACTTTGCGAGTATCCAAGCGGCGCCGCAGGACCTGGCCCGCATGCTGCTCGTGAAGTTCGCCCTGGAATACAGCAACGATTGGTTCCTGCTGCCAGTCGAACTGGCGGTGGGCACCCTCTCACAGATCCGCACGCTTGTCGTCACCAACACGTTTGGCGAACGCTTCCTCATCCCGCACGCCAGCGAAGTGGATGGCCCCGCGTCACCCTGGCGCATGTTCAGCCTGACGAACGATACCCAGAAATTGTTCTTCCTGCCACCGGTGCTGGGCCCGCTCTTGGAAAGCCAACCGGTGGAAGACGTGTCGTTGTTGCGAGATGAAATGGCCAACGTCGCCTGGGCTGTTGAGCGCGTCGTTGAAAGCGCCGCCGGCCGGCCAATGGATCGGCATGAAGCCTATCAAGAGACGTTGGCGGCGCAGCCGCCCTCCCCTTCCGCCGGCAATGAAGGCGATCCGCTGATCTACAGGCTCGGCACGACGGTGCCGGACTACTGGATTCCGTTGCTGCCGGTCAAAGACGGCAATGCCTTGCGGCTCAAACGCGGCGCACTCCCGGCATTCGGCGAAGGCGGCATTCAGGGCGCGCAACGTCCACAGGGACGACTCCTTGAACCCAACCGAGAACTCTTGCTGTACGAAGAGGAAGTCCCACGCGAAGGCGCGCGCGTTACCAGAACCTATCAATATGCGCGCTGGATCGATGGCTCGACGCACCTCTGGATCGGCCGGCGCAAGGGACCAGGTCGCGGAGAAGGCTCAAGCGGATTGGAGTTCGATGTGGCGGAAAAGAAAGAATGATCATCCTTCGACCAACTGGTGCAAACTTTGTGAAAGCCTCGTCCCATTCCCGCCGACTGTCAGTGCTCCCTATTGCCAGGCAGTAGCTTATAAGCTACACTTGATTCGTGGAGGCCACCCAGAAAGATTTGCACATCTACGTCACGGCAGAGGGCCGTGAACCATTGACCGAATGGCTGAACTCCCTGCAGGATCAGAAGGCACGAGCGAAGATTCGCGTACGGTTAGATCGAGTGAGCTTAGGAAACTTCGGCGATTGCCATGGTGTGGGAGGCGGCATACAGGAACTCCGCATCGATTACGGTCCAGGCTTTCGAGTGTATTTCGGGCAAGACGGGGAAAGGATCGTGCTGCTTCTTTGTGGAGGTGATAAGGGCACCCAGACCAAAGACATTCAAGCAGCCCAACGATATTGGAACGACTACAGGAGAAGCTCATGAAAAAGAGCAGAGCGTATCAGCCGGATCTGATTCAGAGCCTTCGGGATTCGGGGGAGGCTGAACAGTATTTGAATGCGGCATTGGAGGAGGATGATCCTGAGCTGTTCTTACTCGCACTGAGAAACGTGGCTGAAGCGCAAGGCGGGATCGCACAACTTGCCGACAAGGCGAAACTAAACCGCGAAAGCCTGTATAGGATGCTCTCCGATCGCGGCAACCCCGAACTCAGAAGCCTGGATGCCCTCCTCCACGCCTTGGGATTCCGGCTCGCGGTCACGGCGAATCGCTAACAAACCATTTCCCCGATCCGAGCGCGAGCTTGGTTGAGGGTGCCGATCGACAAAATCATTGAGATCTATCGCCGACATCATCGATTCATGAGAGCCACGCCTACGCATGAGATCACTCAGGGATTAGGTTCTCTAACGGCCTGCATTCACCTCCTTTATGGATCATTACATGACAATTCGCACACACTACAGCGAGATCAGTAAGTTTGTTTCGAATACCCTTATGTGAAACCGAACTTAAAGTGCGTATTCCGCTGAATCCGGCCACCGATTCCGAGCGAATCCGGCCACCCCTCGGAGCCCCGCGACGCAGGACCTCAGTGATCTGTCTTGGGTGGCCGACTTCCGTCCGATTTCGCCAGCCGTTTGC